>ERZ1031292.152-NODE-152-length-26794-cov-30.400202_pt1 | contig 26794 bp, 25 predicted proteins | sample MGYA00518215_ERZ1031292 | MGnify/ENA primary metagenome ERZ1031292 (study PRJEB33718, sample SAMN03159822) | human skin metagenome | collected 2014-02-25 | study: EMG produced TPA metagenomics assembly of the PRJNA266117 data set (Human skin bacterial metagenome... | reverse complement strand
CTGACGACCTTTTCCTTACCATGGAAACGCTCTGCCGACTGAGCTAAGGGGGCCGTGCTTCATGTTGAAGCCTTGGATAGAGTAACTGACATTCATGCATTCACACAAATCGGCACGTCAGTTGCTATTTTCCACTCCTATTCCGGTTTTGCGGCCCAATGGGGTGATCGTGGCCTGCTTTTGACTGGGCTTGGGCCGTGTTGGGGACCCAGCAATACCCAATGCGGCCCAACCGGTGCAAGCATCCCGCGCTTTGACCTTGCCTGGTCCGTGTTGCGGACCCAGCAATACCCAATGCGGCCCAACCGGTGCAAGCATCCCGCGCTTTGACCTTGCCTGGTCCGTGTTGAGGACCGCTGCGAGGTACGCCCCCTAGCGGTATTTCTGCAGTGGCTCCAACCAGCGAACGAAGTATTTGGCGATGAAGCCGACGAGGAGGGCGGCTGCCAAGGTGCCCTCGCGGATGCCTTCGACACGGCCAAGAACGGCGAAGGAAAGGACAGTCGCAATCACGACAAGGCTCGTATCCACGGTGATCTTGCAGTTACCAAAGGCGTGCCATTTTTTGGCTCGAACTTCCGGTTGAGCGTGGTGGAGACGGCAATGGCCAGGCCATCGCCGTCCATGACGACGGCGGCGGGCAACTGGACGAGCTGCCGGGGATCGTAGCGTTTGCGCAGGAGGAGCATCTGCAGGATCATGAAACCTGCGTTCATGGCGATGGTCCCCGTACCAACCGTGAAAGAGCTAATGAGGCTCAAAACGTACGGAAAGCTGGAGATCGGTGATGTCCCCAGCTCCGCGATGATAGATAGCGCGATTCCGCACGCCATCAGTGATAATCCAATTATTCCCAAAATATATCGACGCACTAAATTTTCTTTCGTGCAAACCATAGTGCGACGAATGGGATTATCTAAATTCCAAACAAGCCCTTGACCTGGTTAACAAGGTCCGGTGCGAAATGCTGGGCCGCAGCACCGATCCCCAGCAGTCCAAGGATCGCGCCAACGAGACCGCCGATGACCTCAAGCGCCGCCACGGCCTCCGGAGGAAGGTCGGAGGAAGTGTTGGATCCGGTGGCAGCACCGGAGTCGCCCGAGTCGCCGGGCTTGCTGGGCTGGTCGGGCTTGGCGGTGCCCAGGTTGAAAGCGACCTTGATCGGGTCGTGGTCAGAGGAGCGGAAGACGGAGTCGTCGACAAGCGGGGCGATGTTGTAGTTTTCGCGGGAGTACTCGAAGGCGATGGACTCATCCGAGTTGATATCCCACACATCCGCGTCGACGACAAGCTTCATCGCCGCAGCGTTGCCAAAGGCATGATCAAGGGAACCGATGCGGCCCGCAAACTGGTACGAATGCCCGGAATCGTACGTTGCGGCGATATTGGTGTAACCGGCATCCTCGAGGACCTTCATCGTGTCTTCCTTGGTGTAGGAGTTGAGGTCGCCGACGACGAAGACCGGCACGTCGTTCCATTCCTCGTGAGCAGCGATCGCCTTTGTCAGCGCGCGAGCTTGCTCGGCGCGGAGGTTCGGGTTATTGCCCTGGCCGTCGTTTTGGTCCTTATCGCCTCGGGCAACCGAGCCCTTGGACTTGAAGTGGTTCACCACGGCGACGAACTCGGGATCCTTCTGCCCCACACGAGCGAAAGCCTGGCCCAGTGGCTGGCGGGCAACACCGGTGTAGGCCGGGTCGTCGATGATGACAGAGGGGCCGACAGGCGCCACCTTCGTCTTGTTGTAGATGAATGCCACGCGGATAACATCCTCCCGGCCGGGCACCTTTTCCGGCGATGCGACGAGCTCCCATGTCGGCTCTTTACCTCTCGCTGTGAGGTCGGCGTTGAGAGCTGCCACAAGTTTGCTCAGAGCTTCATCCCGGCGGCTGGCATCGCCGGTGACGCTGGCTGTGTTTTCGATTTCTTCCAGGCCCAGAACCGACACGTTGAGTGTGTTGATGGCATTGACGATCTTCGCCTGCTGTCGCGTGAAGGCCTGCGTGGACCAGGCGCCGCGCACCGTGCACCAGTTAGCGGTGACGTTGTTGCCCTCGCGGTCGGTGTAGGCCTTGCAGCCCTCCTCCGTCTCGCCGAGAGTGGTGAAGTAGTTGAGGACGTTAAAAGAGGCAAGCGACAGCTCCGAGTCCTTCACGTTCGGGCCCGCCTCTTCTGCGGCCCGAGAATCCTCCCATGTGATGGGGAGGCTCTCGGAGTTGCCGGTAATGGGCACCGTGGGCTGCAAGCCCCACTTATCGTACCTGCCGCTCACAATCACAGGCTCAGTGAAGGTGACAGTGTCCCCGGCGCGCAAGGACTTCACCGTCTTTCCGCCGGTAACCAGGTAAGGAAGCGGGGTTTCTGTATCGGATTTGGCGTAGTTGCGCGACCTTCCGTCGTCAAGCGAAACCTCCCGCAACCCCTGGCTAACGGCGAGCTTTTGCACCTCCGAGTTCGGGTCCGCCGAGGGCGGGAAAACATCCGTGGGCTGGTAGAACGGCTCCGTACCCGGGGCGAGCCCCACCGTACCGTACGTGTTGAGCTCATAGTTGTTACTCACCGTGTAGGGGCCCGTGACCTGCACAAGCATCCCCTCATAGGCCTCGCGCGCCGCGTCCCCCTCCGGCAACTCCGAAAATTCAGTTGGAACAACTGTCGGGCCGCAATCCGTGTCCGGGACCACCTCGGGGTCACTCAGCTGCGTCTCCCCCGTGTACTCCCCCGCCGTGCCCGTCACCGTGACGCAGGAACCGACCTCCGGCACCTGCCCATCCCGACCAAGGAACACGAAGATGCCGTTCGAAGCCTCCGACTTCTCACCGCCCTGCTGCATGTAGAAGCCGTCGAAACCACCCTCCGGATAGCTCGCCGTTACATACCCACTGGTCGTTACCCGCTGGCCATCCAGGGGTGTCACAGGGCCCGTGCCCTGGATCTCCGCAATGGTCACCGTCCCCGCATTCTCCGGCTTCAGATCACCCGGCGTCGGCGCTCCCGTCACGAAATCCGTGGCGTTGTTGTCCGTGTCCACCCCCGTCTGTGCTCGCTGGACCGAGACGCTATTCGACGTCCCCGGGGCCGCATTCCCCTCCGCAAAGGTCGCCTCTCCCCAACCAAGCAGGTCCACAACCTGCGCCGACGGGGTCCACGGATCCGCACTGTTGGTCAGCGCCACGATGCCGCCCTTACCGCTCATCGCGATATCGCCCTCGAGATCCGCTTCAATGCCCCGCGTTCCGCCACTGCCCTGCGCCAGCTGGATCAGCGTGTAGCCCTTCGCCGGAGTCTCCCCCGCAAGCTGCAGGATGTTCCCGCTATTCGGCTTCTTCCCCTTCACCGACGTGTACTGCAGGTACATGCCATCCAGGGAAATCGGCGCGTCTGTGGGGTTGTACAGCTCCACGAAATCATGCGTGTACGTCGCACCCGAGTTCCCGCCGCCGCCGTACACCTCGTTGATGACGATGTTCGTCCCATCCGGTGCCGCCGCCGCAGGTGACACCGCCGAAGCGACAATCGCCACCGAGCTGACTAGCGCCACGCCCAGCCTTGAAAACCTCATCTAAACCCTCACCTCTTAGTAGACAAAAACTATCTGTAGTTCTTTTCTTACCGGCTCCACGTGGACTTCGCAGCGCAAGTTTCCGGGCTTCTACCCCCCGCCTGTTTTGGGGCGCGTTTCGTGTGCAGCCGGGGTGCTGTCGGGGAGCAGTTGGGGTGCTTATGCGACCGGCTGCCTTTCGCGGCCCAAGCGGAGACGGGTTCTCGGGGTTTGGAGGCAAACGGGCCGCAGTGCGGCACGCACCCGCGCACAACACGGCCCAAGGGCACCCGAACGTCGACAAGCAAGAACCGGATGGGCCGCAATGCGCAACACCGGTACCAAGCGCGGCCCAAGCTGAGGCGGGATCCCGGGCTTTGAAGGCAAACGGGCCGCAGTGCGGCACGCACCCGCACACAACACGGCCCAAGCGGAGGCAGGGACCCGGGATCCAAAGAAAGATGGGCCGTGTTGCGGCGCGGCGAACCTGCGCATGCCAAAACCCCGACCCTCGTGGCGAGGATCGGGGTTATTGGTGCCAGGTAGAAGATTCGAACTTCTGTAGGCGAAAGCCGACGGATTTACAGTCCGCTCCCTTTGGCCGCTCGGGCAACCTGGCGCGCACTTCGTGAGTGCGAGACATACTTTACTATGTCCCCACCCCCAAAAGGCAAACCGGCTGCACAGCGGGGCTATCGGACGCGGGAGATGGAGTACTCGGTGAGGGAACGGAGGGCGGAGCGCACGGGACCGTCGGGAAGCGTGGAGAGCTCGTCGAAGGCTTTATCGGTGAACTGCTGCACAACTTCGAGGGCCTGCTCGCGCCCGGAGGTCTGCTCGATGAGGGCGAGGGCACGCTCAACGTCGTCGTCACTGGTGAGTGGGCCGGCGAGGAGGCCACGGAGCTCCTCACCTGCGGGGGACTCGTCCTTCAGAGCGAAGAGGACGGGGAGGGTGAAGACGCCTTCGCGGAGGTCGGTGCCCCGGGTCTTGCCGGACTGCTCGGAGGCGGAGAAGATGTCGATGATGTCGTCGACGATTTGGAAGATCGTGCCGATGTAGACACCGAATTGCTGCAAAGCTCGCGTGATCTCCGGCGAGCATCCGCCGTGGAGCGCGCCGAGGTAGCCGGCCGACGAGATGAGCACACCGGTCTTTTCGTGCACAACGTTGAGGTAGTGCTCGATCTTATCGCCATCGCCGGGGCCCACAGTCTCGCGCATCTGGCCGGTGACGAGATCCCCGAAGGTCTGCGCGAAGTGGGCGACGGTATCGGTACCGAGAGTGGCCATAAGCCGCGAGGCGTGGGCGAGGAGAATGTCCCCGGCAAGGATCGCGACAGAATTGCCCCAGCGGGCGTTTGCGCTTTCCACCCCGCGGCGGCGGTCAGCTTCGTCCATGACGTCATCGTGGTAGAGCGTGGCAAGGTGCGTCATCTCCACGACGGTCGCAGCTTTGATCACATCCTCACAGGAAGCACGTGTGCCGAGCTGCGAGGCCAACACCGCGAACATGGGGCGGAAACGTTTTCCGCCGGCAGCAGCTAGATGAATGACCTTTTCATTGACAAAGTCTTCGCCGTGGTTGAGTTCTTTTTGCAGGAGCTCTTCCACGCGCTGAAGGTCGCGTGAAACCGTAGCCGCGAGCTCGGGCTCATCAAATGAAATCCCAGTTAGGGGCGTGTCCCTGTGCAGCCGGGGGCGGGTGTCATTCATAGTGTAAAAACTGCCCTCTGTCCGATACGTTGGTTAGATAACTTACCCCTTTACCGTAGTCTAAACATGCATTTCTACCTACCCCAGGGTACAAATGAGGGCCATGGAGTTTTTTCCGGAGGTAGCCATTATCGGCGCAGGCCCAGCTGGGTCAGCTGCAGCAATTCATCTACAGGACAAGGACGTGCTGCTCATCGACAGTGCGGAGTTCCCCCGCGACAAAACCTGCGGCGACGGTCTTACTCCACGCGCGATGCGTGAGCTTTCGGCGCTCGGCATCGATCTGCCGTTCCGCACTCGTGGTCTTAAGCTGCATGGCTTTGGCCGCACGGCGGAGATCCCGTGGGAGTGGGGTGTTGGTTCGGCGATGCGTCGGCAGAAGTTCGATGCGCTCCTCTACAACCGAGCCCCCGCGCAGAAACTCACGGGGGTAGCTACCTCCCCCGTTGTGGAGAACGGCCGGGTCGTGCGCTTCCAGGTAGGCGAGCATGTCGTGCATCCGCAGGTGGTTCTGGTCGCCGATGGTGTCCGCTCCACCTTCGGCACGCAACTCGGCCGCGTCTGGCACAAGCAGCAGGTCTACGGCATCGCCGCGCGCAGCTACTGCACCTCCCCCCGCTCCTCGGAGCCCTGGATCCACTCCCACTTCGGTGACCTCCCCGGTTACGGTTGGTTTTTTCCGCTTGTCGACGCCGCCAACGTCGGCTGTGGGGCTCTTTCCACCGCGGCTCGCCCAGCCAAGGTGAACACCAAAAAGCTGCTGCGCTTCTACGCCTCATCCATTCAGGAAGAATTTGGGCTTGGTGAACCCACGTCCGTCACGTCTGCGGCCCTGCCCATGGGAGGCTCCGTCTCCGGGGTGTCGGGCCGCAACTGGGCACTGCTTGGCGATTCGGCCTGCTGCGTCAATCCCCTGAACGGCGAGGGCATCGACTACGCCCTCGAAACAGCCCGCCTTGCTGCCTCATTAATTGACGAGGACCTGCGCGTGTGGCCCTCCGTCCTGCGCGAACACTACGGCGAAACCTTCACCCTCGCCCGCAGCCTGGCCAAGCTTCTTACGTACCCCCGCATGCTGCCCACCTTTGGTCCGCTTGCATTCCGCACTCCCCTGCGTACCCTGCTCATGCCCACCGTTGCCCGCGCGATGGGTAACCTCATCGACGATTCCGACCGCGACCTCGCCGCCCGCGTCTGGCACGCCGCAGGCAAGGCGAACCGCTCCCTCAACACCGCGCCACTCTGGGGCTAGGCTTCCACCTCCCCTTTCTCCCCCCTTGTTTCTCCCCTTTTGCGGCCCGATCCAGTTCGCGTACTCGCGCTTCGTCGATAGTCGGGCTGCAAAAAGGGATCGGCGAGGGGAAACGTAAGCACGGAGTTCCTCATGCGGCCCAGACGGGGTGGAGCTCTCGGGGGGTAGCGCGAGTCGGGCCGCGTTTGGTCACAGGACTCTCCAGCCGCCACCAAAAGTGGCCCAAGCGGAGTGGATCACTCGGGCTTCAAGAGAAGAATGGGCCGCAAAAGGTACGCCAGGGTTCCGAATGCGGCCCAACAGCAACCACCCACACGGGTTTCAGGAAAAGATGGGCCGCAAAAGGGACGGGTAGTTAGGGTTACTCCTTGATGGCGGAGTGCATCGCGGTGATGCCGAACGTGAGGTTCTGCCAGCCGCAGTCGGACCAGCCGTTGGCGTTCACGATGGTGGCGAGTTCCTCTTGGTCGGGCCACGCGCGGATGGATTCGGCAAGGTACTCATAGGCCTCGCCGTTGGAGGAAACCTGCTTGGCTACCAGTGGCAGGATCCGCATGAGGTATTCCTTGTAGACGAAGGAGAACACCGGCAGAATCGGGGTGGAAAACTCGGCAATGGTCAGTCGACCGCCCGGCTTGGTAACGCGGGCCATCTCGCGGAGGGCCTGGCCCGTGTCCTGGATGTTGCGGAGGCCGAAGGAGATCGTGACGGCATCGAAGGTTTCGTCGGCAAACGGGAGGTTCATACCATCGCCGACAACCTTGGGCACGTCGCGATGTGCACCAGCCGCGAGCATGCCCTGGGAGAAGTCACAGGCCACACACCAGGCACCAGATTTGGCTAATTCCTCGGTAGAAACGGCGCTTCCGGCTGCCAGGTCGAGGACCTTCTCCCCCGGCTTCAAAGCAAGGCGCTCGCGGACGCGACGACGCCACATACGATCCTGGCCAAAACTCAGGATCGTATTCGTGATGTCATAGTTCTTGCCCACGTCATCGAACATGCGGGCAACGTCGGACGGGTCTTTTTCTAGGGTTGCTTTAGCCACAAGTGACTAGTCTAGTCAGACGCGCGCACCGAGAGCCTTCGCGGCCCAGCGAGGCAACTCGGGGATGGGGCCGAAGATCGTGAGTGGCACACGCCGGGATTGCTCGATAACAGCGGTGTAGTGCTTGACCAGCTGAGTGCAGAGGTTTTCCCACGTCTTGGGCCGCACTCCGTCACGGGCTGCCTGGCGCATACGGGTATAGTGCCGGGGGTCAAGAATGGTGTCCAACGTGGAGGGGAGCTTCTCCTCGAAGGTGTCGACTTCGAGCAGGTAGCCGTCGACACCTTCGGTGATGAGGTCGATGGGGCCACCAGCACGCGGGCCGATGACGGGGACACCCGAGGCAAGCGCTTCCTGAATGGTCTGACAGAAGGTTTCGAACTCGCCAGTGTGGACGAACACGTCGAAGCTGGCGTACGCCTGGGCGAGTTCCTCCCCAGAAAGCGCACCGGTGAAGACTGCGTTGGGGCACTCGTCGACAAGCGCATCCCGATCAGGGCCGGAACCGACGATGACAACCTGAACATCGGGGCGCGCGTCAAGAACCCGGAGGCGACGGACACCCTTTTCTGCAGCGAGGCGACCGACGAAGCCGACGATGACCTTCGTACCCTCCGGATCCCAGGTGAGACGCAGGGCATCGGAGCGCTTGGAGGGATGGAAGCGAACCGTATCCACACCGCGGCCCCAGTGGTAGATGTTGTGAATGCCGTGAGCTTCGAGCTCCGCGATGGACATGGAGCTCGGGGCGAGCGTGCGCTGGCACATGTTATGAATGTAGCGTGTCCACTCCCAGACTGCGGTGGCAAGAAGCGTGAAGTGATACTTGGTGGCGAAACCTGCGACATCCGTCTGGTAGACAGCAATGGCTGGGATCCGCAGCTGACGGGCCGCAATCGCGCCAGCCGCACCGAGGACGAACGGGCTGGCGAGGTGCACGACATCCGGCTTGAACTTCGCTAACGCGCGGGCGACAGCGGTGGTGGGAACGCCGACGGGAAGAGAGTTAACACCGGGGAACATGATCGTAGGAACCCGAACAATGGGATATCCCTCGTACTCGGCGACTTCTTCTTCGTGGCCACGGGCACCCGGCGCGATGACAAGCGCCTCGTGACCTTCTCGACGCAGATGCTCGAGGACGCGCAGCACGGAATTCGTCACTCCATTGATGTTTGGCAAGAATGCTTCTGCCACAATCGCAACTCGCATACCGGCCATTATGCACCCATTGCCTGACAATAACGTGGAAGAAAAGTTAAATGTTGGTGACGTTTTGGTTTCGTGACTGTGCGGCAGAGCGACGCCGAGAAATTGCCGTAACCAGGCCAAAGAGCACACCGGCGACGGCAGAGGCCACCGCCAAAATGGATAGCGCTGGCCTAAATGCAAGCGTCCACTGGCGCCCATCCACCTTGACCACATCCGGTCGAGCCGCGTTGTAGGTCACCCACACCCGCTGCCCCTCGTTCAACCCCGTTGGGTACAAAAGGCCAAGCTCAGGGCTTTGAAGCGAACCGTGGACATCCTGAAAATCGATGGCGGTGCGGAGTGTACCCACCGACGTCACGCGTGCTAGGGAACGCACGGGGGCCTCGGCAATGAGGCGATCGTTCATGTACGCGCCGCCGACCATCGCCACGCACATGATGGCCGCAAGGATCCAACTGCCGATGATCGCCTGCTTAATTCGCCTGGTCACACGTGCATCCTCGCGCGCATCTTGGCGTGAATGTCACGCAGGTTGTCCCGGTCGGTGACGGCTTCAATGATGCGGATGCCGTCAGGCTCCGTCTCCAGCTCCTTTTGCAGGCTAGGCAGGTCGATGACCTTGGTGTATTCGATGTCGTAGGCCTCGGCGATGTGGGCAATATCCACGTCGGTGTGCGGTGTGCCGAAGAACGGCTCGAAGGCGTCCCGATATTCCTGTGCTCCCTGCTCGAGGGTCTCGAAGATCCCGCCGCCGTTGTCGTTGGCAACCACGATGGTGAGATTTTCGGGCCGCGGCGAGCCGTCAACAATAAGAAGGCCACCGATATCGTGGAGGAACGTGACATCGCCGAGGAGGGCGACAGTTCGAGGCGCGGTGGGCGCGGTCGGATCCGCTGCCTGATGTGCAAGCGCCACACCGATCGCCTGGCTCACGCTGCCATCGATGCCGGCAGCCCCACGCGGTGAGTACGTGTCCACGCCGTCGAAAGGCAGCCCGGCTAAATGCATGTCCCTGATGGGGTTGGAAGCACCGATGAAGAGGGCGTTTGACTGGTACAGAGAATCTGCTACCGCTGCGGCGACGGTCAGGCCAGTAAATTGTTCCAGTTGCTCACGAACCGCTTCGGCACCAAGCTCGCTCGCTGCGTCGAGCACCTTCAGCCACTCATCACGGGGCTGACCCGTCACTTTCAGGTCTGTGGCGATCTCCTGGGCAGTCCCCTCCGGATCGGTCACATAGTGCTCACCGGGCTGCTGAACAACAATCTTCGGCACCTCGTTGGTGAGCTTCATTACGTCTCGGTGCAGCGTCGGGTGCCCCACCACAACGATCTGCTCCGGCTTGTCTAGCTGGTCAAACATGGCCGCAGCGAGCGGATGCACCGGATGGTACGGCGCCGGTGCCGTGGGCTCAGCAAGGGTGGGCACGTCTTCCAACCCCGGGATTTCCTTCGCCCCGTCTCCCGCAATGACCAGGGTGTTCTTGGTGATATCGAGGCTTACTTCATGCTTGTCGACGTCCGGTCGCACCCACGTCCCCACCGTCGACTCCGGGCTCACGGCCGGGCCGACAAGGGGCACGTCAAACGAAACGTTGATATGGACCTGCGGGTGCTCCAGAGCCTCCCCCACAGAGGTCACCGTCGGCGCGTACGGCTCAAACAAATCCTTCTGCACAATCGTCTGGCTCGCGCCCTTGCCCACATAGCGCTCCGGACGATCTGCAGAAAGCACCACAAACGGAGTGGCCGAATAATAGGCCTCCACCATTGCAGGAAGACAGTTTGCGACGGCGGTGCCCGAGGTTGTGACGACGGGAACCGGCCGCCCAGACACCCGGGCCATTCCCAAGGCGGTAAACGATGCAGACCTTTCGTCGATACGCGAATGAACCCTCAGCGAGGACTCCGCAAACGCCAAGGCCAACGGCGCGTTCCGGGAACCCGGACAATACACCACATCCGTCACCCCCGACTTTTGGAGGTCCGCCACAATCTGCTTCGCCAACTCCGGTGAACTAGTCATGACCTCGATTGTAAATAACCCAGGCACTCCTTTAAACGCCGATACCAAAAGTCCTCGTTCTTGCAGGCAGGGAAGTTCGTCGGTGTGACAGGCGTGACATCAATCGCACCGTCCACAATCTGTCGCCTCTCCGCCACGTCCTCATAGAAGAACCCACCCGTACCCAGGCCCGCTGCGGGCTGAACATCTTGGGCCGCAGCAGTTGCCAGGCACGCGTACATCCCCACCGCAGTTTCCAACGCGCTCGACACCGTCACACGCAGCCCCAACTCCTTTTCCACCTTGAGGACGTTCGTCGGGCCCCCCATTGGCTGGCACTTCAAAATCGCGTAGTCAACGCGACCTTTGACCTTCAGCGGGTCGCTTTCCTTGCGAATACTCTCATCGGCTGCCACCTTGACATACGGCCTGACCTGCTCCAACTCCTCGATCGTTGCGCACGGCTGCTCCATATACTCAAGCGGACCCAGCCGCTTCGCCGCCTCTATCCCTTGGTCGACTGACCAGCCCCGATTCGCATCCACACGAATGGTCGCCTCAGGCATGAGGCGACGCACCTCCTGCACCCGCTCGATGTCATCCTGCAGACTCTGGCCCCGCTCCGCGACTTTCACCTTGACCGTCTTCACCCCAGGAAAACGGGCCAGAATATTCTCCACTTCCCCCGCCGCCACCGCCGGAACAGTACCATTGACCTGGACTTTCGTTCGCTTCGGCGTGGGCACACCGACGTACGCCACCTCCAGCGCACATTTCAACCACGTTGCCGCCTCCGGGGTCTCATACTCGAGAAATGGTGACCACTCCGCCCATCCCTTCGGCCCCTCGATCAGCATTGCTTCCCTGTGGGTGATCCCGCGGAACTTGATCATCGGCAAATCCACAACTCGCGCTCGCTGCGCAATCTCCTCAAAGGTAACCATGACTTCCAGGGTATCCCTGCCCGCCCCTTTTCACGGCCCAAGCGGTGCTATTCAGCGAGTAGTCCGCCCCGGCCGGGCTGCACTAGGAACCACAGGCGTACGGGCACGAAGCCCCCCTCCCTCGAAAACGGCCCAAGCCACATCGCGCACCCGAGACACACAACCGGTCGGGCCGCATCCGGCACCCAGCCCGTCACAACACGGCCCCAGCGGTGCTAAAGCGCGAGTAGGCCGCCCCGGCCGGGCCGCAATCCAGGTCGAGCAAGCAACCCCGAGTGCGCATTCGAAAATCACGTCAATACCGGTCACGTAAAGTTCGTTATTTACAGTACGTGACCAGTATTTTTATTCAATTCGAACGTGCGTGTGTATGCCGTGTTCTATGGTGTAATCCAAACCACCGACCACCACATCACCAAAAGGAAACCACCATGGATTACGGATACATCCGAACAAGGGATCTGGGTCTGACACGGAGCCAAATCCGGCAAAAGATGAAGAACGGAGAGCTGTTCCGGGTTCGCCGGGGTTGGTACTGCACGCACGAACCCACGATTTTCGATCAGCTGCTTGTGCTGCAGGCCATGCATCCAAACCTAGTTTTCACAGGAAAGACTGCTTTAGCGCTCCACCTCAGGCAGCTACCTGAGGGAGAAATCGAAGCAGTAATTCCAAAACACCAGCGGATTCCCAAGATCGCCGGAGTGAAAATCAAGCGAAGCCGGAGTGTGAAGTCTGAAGTTGTCCGGATTTTCCGCTGCGTTTCGATGATCGAGGCAGCGCTGGAAACGCCGGAGGACGAACGACCACGGGACTTGGTGGAAAAACTCAACGAGCATTACGCCAAGCGCAAGGGGAAGAGACAATGGATGTACGACATCAAAAACGTCCGGAGAAGGCACTTGGCGCGCGCGGTGAAAAAGGACTTCGCTTACGTTTTGCCGGGTGCATATTCCAAGCAGGAGCTGCGAGTGGGACAAGGTCTGGTGCAGCGGGGTTATGAGGTGGAAATGAGTTTTAAAGTCTGCGGGTACATGTTCGATATCAAGATCAGAAAAACCGATGTACTCGTGGAGCTAGATTCGTTCATGTTCCATGAGGGTGAGGGACGTAAGAGGACGTTTGTAACGGATCGGTGGAAACAAAACGCGGCAACGATGGCAGGACACCGGGTGCTGCGTTTCACCACCGATGACACTTTCCATTACCTGGACCTGGTCCTCGACGAAATCGAGCGAGCAATTCATTTCCAGGAGACGGCTGTTACTGAGGTGTGGAAGGGCCTCGATCCGGCAGTGGCCTGACCGTATAGAGTTACAACCATGACTGATAATCCGTTTGACTCGTCGCAATGGAAGCCTGTTCCAGGCTTTGAGGATCTGACCGACATCACCTATCACCGCCATGTCGGCACGGAGCGCAAGGATGGCATTGTTCGCATCGCATTTGACCGTCCGGAGGTACGCAACGCGTTCCGTCCACACACGGTGGATGAGCTCTATAGGGCTCTCGACCATGCCCGCCAGACCCCGGATGTCGGCGTGGTGCTGCTTACCGGAAACGGCCCGAGCCCGAAGGATGGCGGTTGGGGCTTTTGCTCCGGTGGCGACCAGCGTATTCGCGGTCGCTCCGGCTACCAGTACGCAAGTGGTGATACCGCGGAAACCGTGGATAAGGCACGGGCCGGCCGCTTGCACATCCTAGAGGTCCAGCGCCTCATCCGGACGATGCCCAAGGTTGTTATCGCACTGGTTAACGGCTGGGCCGCCGGCGGCGGGCACTCACTCCACGTGGTGTGCGATCTCACGCTCGCCAGTAAGGAAGAAGCTCGCTTCAAGCAGACGGATGCTGATGTGGGATCTTTCGACGCTGGTTATGGGTCCGCCTACCTGGCGAAAATGGTTGGACAGAAGAAAGCCCGGGAGATTTTCTTCCTCGGCCGCACCTACTCCGCGCAGGAGATGAAGGATATGGGCGCGGTTAACGAAGTTGTGCCACACAAGGATTTGGAGAAGGTGGCTATTCAGTGGGCCGAGGAGATTAACGGCAAGTCTCCCACCGCTCAGCGGATGCTGAAGTTTGCCTTCAACCTTGTCGACGATGGCCTCATGGGACAACAGGTATTCGCCGGTGAGGCAACACGCCTTGCGTACTTGACCGATGAGGCTGTGGAGGGTCGCGACAGCTTCCTGGAGAAGCGTGATCCGGACTGGTCTGAGTTCCCCTTCTACTACTGATGAAAACACTGGAGGAACTTCCCATCCCCAGCCGGGGGATGGTGGACGAGCTGGAAAGAGCAATCGCCGGAGAAACGGCATACTGCCCTGTCCCTAGCGGAGCATCAGCAGGAGATCGGGCGCGCGCCACATCGCTGCGCGCAACGCAACGTATTGGGGAAGCCATCGACGATGATGTTGCCCTCGTAGTAGCGACGTCTGGATCGACCGGTGTTCCCAAGGGTGCGATGCTGACTGCCCAGAACCTGGTGAGTGGCGCGGATGCGACGCACGCCAGGTTGGGAGGTCCGCGTCCGTGGTTGTGCGCACTGCCTGCACACAATATTGCGGGTCTGCAAATCCTCGTTCGTTCACTGGTAGCGGGCTATGACCCTCTGGTCATGGATGTCTCCCACGGTTTTAGCGTGGAGGAATTCGCGCAGAAGACAGCGGAGATCGGCGAGGGGTGTTACACCTCGCTTGTGCCGAATCAGCTGGCGAAGCTTCTGCAATCGTTGCAGGGAGTGGAAGCCCTGCAACAGTTCGAGGCAATTCTTGTCGGTGGCGCCCCTATCACTGGCGACATGGCGACGCGAGCTGCGCGACTCGGGATCAATATCGTCACGACGTATGGGTCCTCGGAAACCTCTGGTGGCTGTGTATACGACGGTGTGCCGATCCCTGGTGCAAAGGTGCAGCTCCACGGGGAGCGGATTTGGCTCGGCGGGCCGATGGTGGCGAAGGGCTACCGAAATGTCGCCAGCGAGGAGGCTTTTCCCCAACCGGGATGGTTCCGCACCAGCGATGCCGGGCGCATCGAAGACGGGAAACTCCACGTCATCGGACGGCTGGACGCGATCATTGATTCCGGCGGTTTGAAGCTGCATCCCGAAGTGCTGGAAAAGGCGATCATGCAGATTCCAGGCGTGACGGAGGTGGTCGTGGTCGGTGTGCCCGACGAGCGACTCGGCACGGCGATCTCGGCTGTCTACGCAGGCTCCCCCACCCCAGCGCAGATTATCGAGGGCCTAAGCGATCTGCCGCGTTGGCAGCTCCCCAAGCACCTCAGCCACGTTGCGGCGGTGCCGAGGATGACCAGCGGTAAGGTCGATCGTCGACAAGCAGAAAAGTTAATCCTCAGCGGCGCTGGCCCGAAGTAGAACCTCGAGGTCAGCGGGCGTGTAGGTGGCGGCGATCTGCGCATCGTTGGCGCCGGCGAGGTTGTTCTGGACGAGCGAGGTGAGCTGGGTCGACGGGATGACCGCGAAGTTGCGCGGCTGTGCGAAGACCTGGCGCACCTTGTGCCCGGAACGTAGCTCCATGAGGTGCAGCCACACGTCGTCGGCGTTGGGTGCATGTTCGGCGAAATCAAAGCCGTGAGCTGCGACGTAGTCGATGAAGCTGGCTGGGTAGAGAACACCGGAGACACCGGTGGCGAAGTGGAGGATGGATGCGGAGGAGCTGATCGCCTTGGACCATTTGGCGTACGGGCGAATGAGGCCGTCGCGTAGCTCGATGCGGTGGGCGCGGTAGGCGACGACGGTGTCGAAGCGGTACTGCCCCACCACCAGCAGTTTTTCCACGAGCCACTCTGGGTAGATGATGTCATCGTCAACGGTGATGACACGAGTGCCGGTACCCGCAACCTCGCGAAACTGGTTCCAATACTTCGTGTGCGGCCCGTAATGCCCATCGGAGCAGCGCACCTGAACTCCGCGGTCGATGAGTCGCTGCAGGGACGGCGGGTACGGTCCGCCGTAATCTTCCGGGTCGAGCCACAGGATGATCGGAACCTTGACGTATCCGCGGGCCAGCGACTCGAGAGTGAGGTAAACCTTTTTGAGGCGCGCGCCGTGGGTGGTCAGGGAGATCACAACGTCGCCGTCGCGCGGAATGCGGCCCTGGCCGAAGCGGTTGCGGAGGTTGAGTGGAACCATGCGGCCGAGCGTCAAAAAGATGCTCACCACCTGGCCGAGCACGTAGCTCACCCACATCCTTGGTCCTCCTTTTGCTTGTCGACGTTTAGTTTTCCATCGAAGCGTGGATAATAGACCACATGCACGCAACCGCTCACGATTGGATCCAAGCCGCCCGACCTCACACATGGCCAAACGCCTTTGCGCCCGTGATCGTCGGCTCCGGCGCCGCCGCCTTCCACTTTGGCTTCGACCTCGGGCACATGTTACTCGCGCTTCTTGTGGCTTGGTCGCTCATTCTAGGCGTGAACTTTGCAAACGACTACTCCGACGGAATCCGTGGCACCGACGAAGATCGTTCCGGTCCGCTCCGCATCACGGCGTCGGGCAAGGTCAACCCCACCGTGGTGAAACTGGCCGCATTCGGATGCTTCGGAGTTGCTGCCATCTTTGGCCTCATTCTCACAGTCAGCTCCGGGCATGTATGGATGATTCTCATAGGAATTATCTGCATTCTCGGTGCCTGGTTCTACACCGGTGGCTCCCACCCCTACGGCTACATCGGACTAGGCGAAGTCGCCGTATTCATCTTCTTCGGCCTCATCGCCGTACTCGGCACCGAATACACCCAAGCCGACCACATCTCCTGGGTAGGGATCTGCTCCGCCATCGGCATCGGCTGCATCTCCGCAGGTGTCAACCTTGCTAACAACATCCGCGACATCCCCACCGACGAAGCCTCCGGCAAGATGACATTGGCCGTCCGCATCGGCGATTCCCGTTCCAGGCTCCTCTTCCAAATCCTCGTCGCCATGCCGTTTATCATGTCTTTCTTTATCGCCGGCCAGACCGTGTTCGCCCTCATCGCCTTGGCGGCACTCCCCCTCGCTGTCATTGCCGTCATGCCCGTCAGAGAAGGAAAAACCGGCCGGGATCTCATCCCTGTACTGGGACTGACCGGCCGGTGCATGATTGTGTGGTCCGTTATCACCGCACTTGTACTAGCGCTTACGTAGCTCCTCATCCATCCACTTCTTGTGCTCCTTCCGCTGCCGATCCCACTCGGCGAGCTCCTGCGTCACCCGCAGCCTCAGCCCCCGGAACAGGAACATCGACAGCGGGAAGGCGACGATGAGCGCCAGCAGTGCGGAGATCATCAGCGGGAATGTCACCCCCACAAGAACGGAAAGGCCCTGAATAACGGCCGTCAGCACGACAAACAACAACAGACGTGCCAACCCGTACAAAACGACATCCAGCCACGCGCGGTGGCGCAGCTTCTTATCTGGTGTAGGTGCAGTATCGGTCACAAGGGGTAAGCATATTAAACTAAATCTGAAACCTACAATCCAAGGAGGAGTTTCGTGGGACGTGTCCTGATACTTGTCCTCATCGTTGTCGCCATCTACCTGGTCTGGAAGGCCTTCGGGCCACAAACCTGGAATCGCACCCCGCAGGCCCCCGAGATCAAGGGCCCCGATGACGACGAGGAATTCCTCTGGGAGCTGGAAAAGAAGCACTTCAAGGAGATGCGCGCCCGGCAAGAGGCCGAAGAGGCCGAAAGGGAGCGTCGCCGCCGCGAGGGGAAAGAGCGCTAGTTTCTCTGCTGTATTAGATCCGTTTGCAGCCCGTTCAGTGTGGTGCTTTCAGGGGTTGGTAGGAGTTGGGCCGCTTTGGCTCTGGGGCTGACCTGAAGATGGCCCACGTGCTCCCGGGGATTCGGCCATTCGGCGAAGCTGGGCTGCAAAAGGAATGCGCCTGCATGACTGGAGGAGGATATAAGAATGAGGATTCGGTGGCCATGGCAGCGGTGGCGAAAATATGACCTGACCGTCAACGAGTATAGCTTCCGTGTGTGGGTCAACCCTGTGCAACGGGATGTACAGTGGCTCAATTGCCCGAGCCAGTACGTGCCTAGTGGCTACTCGTCAGCAGCGTATGTTGCAGATGGAGGATCATGGCTCGACCGGTGGAAGCTCCCAATCCCCTCTGAAGAGGATATGCGAGAAGAAATCAGTTATTGGCTTGAGAACATCGATGACCCAGATGAGTGATCCCGAAGGTGGCCCGTCGTCATCCAACCACCCGAGCTTTAATGGAAGATGGGCCGCAAACGGAATAGCGGCCAATTCAAATGCGGCCCGAGGGGAATCGCGCGCCCAGGAATCGATGCCAGATGGGCCGCAATCGGGAACAAAACCTAGTGGAACTCGCGGTCTACTACGGAGCGTAGGTACGTGCCGTAACCCGACTTCTCCAGTAAAGCGGCCTGCTCCAAGAGCTGTTCGGTAGAAATGTAGCCCATGCGCCAGGCGACTTCCTCGGGGGCGCCAATTTTCAAACCTTGGCGCTGTTCGATGGTGCGGACGAAGTCGCCGGCGACCATGAGCAGATCGACGGTGCCGGTGTCGAGCCAGGCGGTGCCGCGTGGGAGAACCTCGACGTGGAGGGCACCTTCTTCTAGGTAGCGGTTGTTGATGTCGGTGATTTCGAGTTCGCCGCGGGCGGAGGGCGTGAGGGATTTGGCGATCTCGATGACGCGGTTGTCGTAGTAGTACAGGCCGGGAACGGCGTAGTTGGAGGCGGGGTGAGCAGGCTTTTCTTCAAGCGAGAGGGCGCGCCCGTCGGAATCGAAGGAGACAACGCCGTAGGCGGTGGGGTCGGCAACCCAGTAGGCGAAGATCGCGCCGCCGTCGATGTCACGGAAGCGGCGGAGCTGGGTGCCAAGGCCTGGGCCGTAGAAGATGTTGTCGCCAAGGACGAGGGCGACGGAGTCGTCGCCGATGTGGTCCTCGCCGACGATGAAGGCCTCGGCAAGCCCGCGGGGTTCGTCCTGTTCAAGGTAGGTGAGCGTGATGCCGAATTGTTCACCGGTGCTGAGCAGGCGGCGGAATTGGGGCGCGTCCTGCGGGGTGGTAATGATGGCGATGTCAGTGATGCCGCTGAGCATGAGGGTGGTCAGCGGGTAGTAGATCATCGGCTTGTCAAAGACGGGCACAAGCTGTTTGGAAATGCCCTTGGTGATGGGATACAGCCTAGATCCCGTCCCACCTGCGAGGATGATGCCCTTCATCTAGGCATCCGCCCACGTTGCGCGCACCACGTCCTCGAATGCTTTGCACTCGTTGTAGCGCGGCAGTTTCACCTCGCGAAGCCCCGGCGCGTTTTGATCTTTATCACTCAAAATAACGTCGCGAGACGGCCAGTCAATGCCGAGTTCCTCGTCGAAGGCATTGATGCCGTGCTCGTGGGAGGGGTTGTACCCCTCGCTGCACAGGTAGGCGACGGTGGAATCTTCCAGCGCGACAAAACCGTGTGCGAAGCCGACGGGAAGGTAGAGGCTATGCCGGTTTTCTGCGGATAGTTCAACACCGATGTAGCGTCCGAAACTCGCGCTCCCCTTGCGGATGTCGACGGCAACGTCCCAGATCCGGCCGCTGATGCACGAGACGAACTTGGCTTGTCCCGGGGGGACGTCGGCGTAATGGAGACCTCTCAGGACTCCGCTTTTCGACGTCGATACGTTTGCTTGCTGGAGGTCGAACGGGAAACCTACGGCTTCCTCAAAGTCGGTGGCCTTAAACCATTCATGGAAGGTTCCCCGGTCATCTGGGTGAATCTCGGGGACGCTAAGTAAGACTCCTGGTAGGTTCGTTTCCTGCAGCATGCCCCCAGTTTAGCGCGTAGGACACACCGACGATGCTAAGAATGATTGCCAGCGCCACAGATACGGGCAGCAGGATAGCGGTGGCGATGCCGAAGATGACCATGCCGGTGGGGATTGCGGCGGTGTTCACCAACTGATCCTTGGTGGCGAACTGATGGACAAGACCTGCCGAGTCGAAAGATTGCCCTGCCACATCCCAGGCAATCCCGGCCATGGTGGTCAGCGCGGAGCTAAGGGCTGCCACCGCGACGATGAGCGCGACGGATGGTGCCCACATGAGGAAGATGACGTAGACGGCAGAAAGCACAAGAGCGAGGGCCTGCTTGTACCTAAACGGGAATCTCATTACGACGGATCCTGCTGATCCTGCTAGGGAGCCGACGGCGGCACCAGCAGCCACCCAACCCCACATCCGCTCGTCGAAATGCTGCATGACAAGGGTCGGTGCAGCCGTGCCGAGGAAGCCGATGGAGGCGGATAGCACGAACCAGGTGGCGAGACCCGGGTTGACCCACGCGGGAAGCTTTTCTTTTGCGTAAGACTCCTCCTCTGGCGCGCGATGTGTTCCGCGTGTGAGCGGCCAGAAGCTGGCGAGGATGAGGATAGAGACGGCGAAGCTGGCAGCGTCGACAACTAATGCCGCCTCGAAGCTTGCGTGCACCGTGATGAACGTGCCAAGCAGCGGACCGCAGACAAAGAGCACGTCCCCTACTGCCGATAGCAGGCTGTTGAGCTTAACCTTCTCGTTTTCTGTCTCGCAGACGATGCTGATGAGCTCGAATCGGGCCGGGTTAAAGAAGGCTGTTGCTAGCCCGTAGGTAAGGCACGAAACGAAGAATGCCGCCGCGAAGTGGGAGCTTTGGGCCACTACCCACCACAGGAGGAGGAGCTGGGCGAGCATGCGAACGATGTCGGAGAGGATCATCCAACGCGCAGGGAATGTTGGTGCGGGCATGCGCTGCGCCGCGATGGAAGATAGAAGGCGTCCGAGCCAGAGTGAGAGCAGGACGACGGTTAGGAGCCTGCCGGATTCGTCTAACCGGTAGGACTGGATGGCGAAGCTTGCGGGGATGATGCTGTCGCCGACCCCTGAGATGGTGTAGGCCAGCGCGATGCGGGTTTTTCCGCGTCCGTTCAAACGGTGTCTCCTTTTTCTTTGGCGTCTGCATTCGCAATTGCTGCGCAGTTGATGAAACCACCGATTGTTGTGGCGTAAGCAATGAGAATAATCGCGAGGGCAATATCCACATAGCCATAGGCACGCAGACGGGGAGCCGCTGCTTCATGTCCACGCTTCCACGCAGCGTCGCTTCTCTTCGTCTGCCTCGTTCGAATGCCAAGGCTCCCATTGCGCGGGATGGTGGAAGCCACAGCGCCGAGGAACGCCATGGACACCGAAGAAACAACAAGGGAAATTCCCACGAGGTGACTACTTTCAGCTAGACGATGAGATACGACGTAGGCACCAGGTTACAACTTTTCCCTCCGCCCCCCACTAGGGGTTATTATTGTAATTAATTTTTTCGTTCAAAAAACAACCGGTTAGTTTTCGTGACATTGAACTTGTATGCTCATAATCATGAAATTGATGAGACGCGTCTCGCTTCTAGGTCCAGCGTTTGTCGCCGCCGTGGCCTACGTCGATCCAGGTAACGTAGCGGCAAACATCACCGCCGGCGCACGATACGGATTCCTTCTTATTTGGGTCCTCGTCCTCGCCAACGCGATGGCCGTCGTCGTCCAGTACCACTCCGCCAAGCTGGGGATCGTGACAGGCAGGTCACTCCCGGCGCTACTGGGCGATACGATGCCACGCACGCCGCGCCTCCTGTACTGGATCCAGGCAGAGATCGTCGCAGGCGCAACCGACATCGCCGAGGTGGTCGGTGGCGCCATCGCCCTCAATTTGTTGTTCGATCTTCCGCTTCTGACGGGCGCCATCATTACTGGCTTGGTTAGCCTGCTACTCCTGGCTATTCAGGGCGGTGGCCGCCAACACATCTTCGAACGCGTCGTCATCGGGTTGCTGCTCATCATCGCCGTTGGGTTTTTGGCAGGACTTGTTATTGATCCCCCGAATCCGGCAGAGGTAGCCACGGGACTTATCCCCCGCTTCCAGGGGCCGGATACGGTCATGCTGGCGGCAAGTATGCTTGGCGCGACAGTCATGCCGCACGCCATCTACCTGCACTCCACGCTCGTCGTCGACAGGTTTGGGGACAAGGGCCACAGCACGAAGGAACTCATTCACTCCACCAAGGTCGATGTTGTCGGTGCGCTGATCCTTGCGGGCCTGGTGAACATCGGCCTCCTCGTTGTCGCTGCAAACTCCCTGTTCGGTGTGGAGGGCACCGACTCGATTGAGGGAGCACACCGCGCAATTGTGGAAAACCTCGGCTCCGGAATCGGCTTTATTTTCGCCATCGGCCTGTTGGCTTCCGGGCTTGCCTCGACGTCCGTCGGCGCCTACGCGGGCTCGGAGATCATGCGCGGGTTGTTGCACATCAACGTGCCGATTCTTGCCCGCCGCCTGGTCACCCTCATCCCGGCGATCCTCATTATCGCCTGGGGCGCGGATCCGACAATGAGCCTCGTGTGGAGCCAGGTGCTCCTCTCCGTAGGTATCCCCTTTGCGGTCATTCCCCTGTTCTGGGCGACGGCAAGCAAGAAGGTCATGGGCGAGTACGCCACGGGGACGAAGACGAATGTGATGAACGTTGTCATCGCCGCCATTGTTATTGCGCTTAATCTAGCGCTTGTTCTCTAGCCCGGTAGATCTTTTCGGAGCACTCCCGGGCTTCCTCCCACCACGACCTATTCTCCCGGTACCAGTCAATAGTCTGGGCGAGCCCCTCGGTAAACGAGGTGTAGCGCGGCTTCCAGCCCAAGGCCTCCACGGAGGAGGGGTCTATCGCGTATCGACGATCGTGTCCCGGCCGATCCGTCACATGGATCACCTCGGCTCCCGGGTAGTGCTTCACCAGCTCGTCGACCACCTCACGGTTGGACAGCTCCCCGTTGGCACCGATCAGGTACGTCCTGCCGATCTCACCGCGCTCAAGGATCGCCCACACCGCGGAGTTGTGATCGTCCACGTGAATCCAGTCCCGAACATTGAGCCCGTCGCCGTAGAGGCGCACGGGTTCGCCGTTTTCCAGGGCGAGGATCTGCCGGGGAATGAACTTTTCCGGGTGCTGCCGCGGCCCATAGTTGTTCGAGCAGTTGGAGATCGTCGCGCGTAGACCGAAGGAACGCCCAAAGGCGCGGACGATGTGGTCGGCAGAGGCTTTCGACGCCGAGTACGGGGACGACGGCCGGTACGGGGTGTCGGGGGTGAAGCGTTCGCCACCGGTCAGCGGAAGATCGCCGTAGACCTCGTCGGTGGAAATATGGTGCAGACGAACGTCGTGGCGCGCGCAGGCGGCGGCAATAACGGTCGTCCCCTCAACGTTGGTGCGAACGAAGGCGAGCGGATCGCGCAGGGAATTGTCATTGTGGGATTCGGCGGCGAAGTGGACGACCACGTCGGATTGCTTCACCAAAGCGTCGACAAGCTCCTCATCGAGGATGGAACCATGGACGAGACGGCAGCCCTCCGGAACCGAAGCGGGGTTGCCCGCGTAGGTGAGGGCATCGAGGACGGTGACCTCGTGGTCGTAATGCGCACGGGTGTAGTGGCAGAAGTTGGAGCCGATGAAGCCCGCGCCACCAGTAACAAGAATGTTCATACCAGCTTCAATCCTACGATGCCACCGACAATCATGGCAGCAAAGATGACCTTGAGAAGCGACACGGGTTCCGCGCCGGTGAGAAAGGAGTACAAGAGGGCACCGACGCCGGCCCAGACCGCTTACGACGTGCCGACAGGGAGGGCCGCATGGCGAATGCGAGGCCACTCATGGAGATGGCGCACGCGATAAGGAAGACAAGCGACGGGACGAGCCGGGTGAAGCTGTGGGACAGGGACAGCGCCACAGCCCACACGGATTCGAACAAACCGGAAACAATGAGGATAAACCAAGCCATAACTGTAGCCGTCTTTGCTGTTGACCTGGGTACGGCTCCCTTGTCCGGTCGAGCGGTTTAAACCCCAGCGTATGAGTGCATGCCGGAGACCACCAGGTTGATGACGAACAGGTTGAACAGCATCGTGCCCAGCGCCACGATATTGATCCAGGCGGCGATCTTGCGCCACGCAGGGGTTGCGCGAACATGCAGGTAGGCGGCGTACATCACCCAGGTGATGAGGGAGAAGGTCTCCTTCGGATCCCAGCCCCAGGGGCGACCCCACGCAGACTCGGCCCACAGTGCACCCAGGATGATGCCCAGGCCGAAGACCGGCAGGCACCACACGGCGAGCTGGTAGGCGACGCGGTCGATCGTGTCGGCGGACGGCAGGATGGACAGCGGGAACACGTCCGGCTTCCAGCGCTTGAGCAGGTACAGGATGCTGGCTACACCCGAGAACATGCCGATCGAGGCGCCGATGGACACGCAGGACACGTGGAACGGCAGCCAGAAACTCTTCAGCGCCGGGTTCAGCGGGCCGGCACTGACATACAGCTGCGTTCCGCCGTAGAACATGAGCGCCACGATGGGAGCGAGAAGCCACGGCCACAGGGACACAATCTTCGTGCGGGTGATCACAAAGGCCGCAATGAGCATGGTGAACGCGGCAATCATGGAGATGTACTCGTACATGTTGCCAAACGGGAACCGGCCCGTACTCAGGCCACGCAGGATGATGGACACGAACTGGATGACAACGCCAAGCCAGACGAGTGCCGTCGTCATGCCTGCGAAACGGTCCGCCCTGGAACCGCTTTCGGCGGGCTCGTCGACAGGCGGCCCGCCAGCACCGACGAGCTCACGCTGCTTTTCCTTGGCAGCGTGCGACAGTCCGTAGAAGACAAGCGACGCGGCGAGCGCCACCACATAAATAACCAGCGCCGTCTTGAATGAAAGGTCAGACAGGCCTGCGAGTTCCGAGTTTGCCAGCATAGTGCATCAGTCTAGCGCGAAGAAGTAATATCCTCGAATAAATCGTCGTGCTCAGTCCCCCATCCGGCGTGGTCTGTTCGGGCTAACCCGCCCGTCTCCACCCGTGTGTGACCGTTTTCGGGGGTGAGGCGAACCCACATGCGTCGGCGCTTGGTCATGAGCGAACCGACGAGACCCGCAAGCATGATGAGGGTGGTCGCAAGCAGCCACCCCTGCGAGGGGTCGTAGGAAACCTGCAGGTTGGCGAAGGGAACTGCGCCGTCGAAGCGGACCGTCGTGCCGTCCTCCAGGGTGACCGTCTCCCCCTGCATGAGGTTGACGCGGGCAACCTTCTGCAGCTCCCCCATCGCAATCTGGCGGGTATCGAGGGAGAACAGCTGCTGGCCGGTGCCGGAATCAAGGCCATTATCGCCACGGTAGACATCGATGGCCACCGCCGGATCTGTCAGCGCCGGGAAGGAGGAAGCAAGGATGGTGCCATCCCACGAGGCGGTCGGTGCGAACAGGCCCTGCAGGGACACCTGGTTTTGGCGGCGCTCCACTTCGTCGGTGTACAGGCCGGCGGGCGGGTCAAAGCGCATCGCGCCGGTGGACAGGAGGTTCATCGGGTCATCCGGCCTAAACTGCAGCGTCTGCGTCCGCTCCTCGCCATTGGGCCAGGTGACGGTGAACGTCGGCGCGTAGCCGTGGCCCTGCAGGTAGACGCGGTGGCCGGCGATCCGCAGCGGCTCGTTGACCTGCAGGTGGTAGTCCTGCCACGTCGGGTTGGCCACGTCCGTGGTATAGCTGACGTTTGCCTCGTACATCTCGGACTGGCCGTTGGGGAGGTAATTGGCATCGAAGTCGTGGATGGTGACGCAGAAGGGTGTCAGGGAGGTGCCGTCGACAAGCCTGCCGGCGCGGAAGGAATCGAAGTTGGACAGGGCGGTGTTGCAGAACTCATTGGACTGCCCATCGACCACGACGATGCGGTGGCCTTCGGTATAGACGAGGCGGCCCCAGGCAATAACCACGAGCATGGCGACGATGCCGAGGTGGAAGATGAGGTTAAAAATTTCCCGGGCGTAGCCCTTCTCGGCACTGAGGGTAAGTGCCCCGGCGCGGTCCTCGGACGGCTGATACCAGCGGGTGTGCCAGCCCTTGAAGATGCGGGTGACGTTTTCTTGAACCGTATCGATGGACTCGTCGATAAGCCCGGAAGCGTGCTTGGGCAGGCGGGCGAGATTACGGGGCGGGCGCACGGGTTCGCCGCGCATCACCTTGATGTGGTCCCACGTGCGGGGGATGATGCAGCCGACGAGCGAGATCCCCAAGAGGAACCAGATGGCTGTGAACCACGAGGAGGAAAAGACGTCGAAAAGCTGGAGCTTATCCATGAGCTCAGCGGTACGTCCACCAGAAGCGATGTACTCGGTGACCTTCGACTCATTCAGGCTTCGCTGTGGCAGGAGGGCACCGGGGACGGCGGCCAGGGCCAGCAGAAACAGCAGGATGAGGGCGGTGCGCATGCTTGTCAGCCACCGCCAGGCCCGCAGGAAGAATACTTTCACCATTTAGATCAGTGTCGCTCCATACTCCAGGGTGAGAACTTGAATCCAGCCGATAAACCGCGCCCACAGGCCGGTGACCAGGGCGACACCGACGGCGACGAGCAGCACCCCACCCACGATCTGGATGGTGCGCGAATGCCGGCGCAGCACGTCAATGCCCCGCATGGCACCCGCAGAACCCAGCGCGACCAGCACAAACGGAACGCCGAGGCCGAGGCAGTAGAACACGATGAGGAGCACCCCGCGGAGGGCGGTCACCCCCTCCGTTCCGGCGGCGACGGAAATAATCGCCGCCAGCGTCGGCCCGAGGCACGGTGTCCAGCCGAGGGCGAAGACCGCGCCGAGCAGCGGCGCACCGATCCAGGTAGACAGCTTTTTGGGGGTGAGGCGCGTGTCGCGGTTCAGCGCGGGGATGAGCCCCATGAATGCGAGCCCCATGACGATGGTCACCACTCCGCCGACGCGCTGCAGCGTCGTGGCAGACAGGGTGAGGAAACTGATGGCACCGAAAACGGTCGCTGTGGCCAGCACAAAGATGACGGTGAACCCGGCCACGAAGAGCAGCGCGGCGAGCGCCACCCGGCCCCGGGAGCCCTTCTTCACACCATCGCGGCCGACATCCCCACCGACGATTCCGGCGAGGTACGAAATGTAGCCCGGGACAAGTGGCACGACGCACGGGCTCGCGAAACTCACAAGCCCAGCGCAGGCGGCCGCCAGTAGTCCCAGGA
>ERZ1031292.148-NODE-148-length-26977-cov-11.752990_pt1 | contig 26977 bp, 21 predicted proteins | sample MGYA00518215_ERZ1031292 | MGnify/ENA primary metagenome ERZ1031292 (study PRJEB33718, sample SAMN03159822) | human skin metagenome | collected 2014-02-25 | study: EMG produced TPA metagenomics assembly of the PRJNA266117 data set (Human skin bacterial metagenome... | reverse complement strand
GAGATGCTCAGGAGTCTCGTGGGCTCGGAGATGTGTATAAGAGACAGCCCGTGACCCCCTACGTGTTATTACCCCTCGTCTCAACTGGCCTGTCGGACATCCCCGTCTTTGTCCGGTTCCTCGTCCTCGGTCTGCACGGCCTTCCCCAGCTCCGTGACGGGGCTCTCCCCCTCGCTGCCGGATCCGGTGACGCGGTCCCCTACCTCGTCATCGTCATCCTCACCCCAGTCGTCTTCCTCGAGCCAGTCATCGTCGTCATCCTCGTCGCAGTCGTACATGTCTCCTTCGAGGTCCGCGAGAAGTTCCCTCGAACCGGCAAGGCAGGCATCAAGAAGTTCCTTATGGATACCGTGCATGCACGCCTGGCCAATGCACTGAGCGAGGACATGCTGCGGATCCTCCTTGAGGATGACTTCCGTGGCGGCAAAGTTGTGGCTGTGGGCTTCCAAGGCGATACTCGCCAGAACGTAGATGCACAGCGCGTTGTGCCGCGGGAATCCCGTGGCAGTTTTCGCCACTGCGAGGCACAGCCGGCGAGCCTCCACCGGCATATTGATTGCCAGATCGAGGACCAAATCGCGGGAAAACTTCTCACTCATCACCGTGATCGCAGAAAAGAGCGTGTCTTTTTCCTTCAGTAGCGCGGTTTCCGATTCAGCTTTGCCTGCCACGTGAAGAGCACTGAGGAACTGAAGCCGAACGCTTATCGGGCTTTCACCGAGCTGAATATCGCTGATGAGTGTCCGCGCTTCCTGCCGCAGCTTCTTTTGCTTGCTGGAAGAAAGTGAGACGTAGGGGTTCCCGTGAGCGAACCGTGCCAGCACATCTGCCCTGCTGAGCTCCGGGAGGCTTCCCTCGTCCACCAACTGCTTCGTGGACATGGCCGTGGCAATGTCACAAATGGTTCCCTTGTCCCACACCCCGGTGTCTGGGATGACGCTTGAACCGTCGTCGTTGATACCACAACCGGCGAGGAAGTAGGGGCTTCCGCTGGCGATCTCTGGTGTTACCCACACAGCGGCGAGGTGGACTCCGGTTTCCTTTGCCTTGTCGACGACCTCATCGACGGTTTCATCGACGACGAACGGATCCAGGTCCTTGGTGATAAGGACCACCCAGACCGAATCTGGTTCATGCTGAGCGATGATCTCACAGGCGCGGTCGATGGAGCGCCAGTCGGTGATGTCTGCGCGGGAAGCGAAGTCGAGTGAGAGCCGAACTTTGCTGCCCGCCGTGGTAGCGGAGAAGTTCAGGAAGACGATGGACTCTTCTGGGTAGAACCCCAGGAGACCTGGAATGTTGGCGAATATTTGGGCTGGTGTACCTAGTACTGTCTGTGTCATGACTCCACTATGACCTGTGCCGAGACGGCTGTCTGCCCCTGTTCCGCCCGTTATCCCCAGGCATGCACATTGGTTTATAAGTGGCGGTTCGAAAATGTGTGGAAAACTTTGCCCTTCCTTCAACGGCCGACCTGCTCTTACGCTTTCCACTCCTGGGGAAATAGTTCCACCACAGCACATTCACATATGATCCACGTCACACTTGCTATGGATAGCATTGAGGACGTTTCTACTTTCACCGCCTCTCTTCTGCTCACGGGGCATCCTGCCCGTCACAACACGCCTGAACTGGAGATATACCCATCTAACCAGCACGCCGGGAATAACCGCTAGGCAGTTACCGTTGTTGTAAGTACATACGGTGGACATAGTGGAAACACCAGGATTAACTGGCTCACCTGCACGAGGATCTCGCTTGCCAGGCCGATAAGAGGTTGTCGCCTATGGCTAGATGTGAGAAGCATCTGAATCTCCTCACACCCGTACAGACTGGTTCCCGCTCGTGTCGCCGTGGTGTAGTTTTGGCTACACATGCAGACGCATCTACAGGCTTGCCCGCACCCGGCGGGTAGGCCGTGACGTGGAGGAAACGGAAAGGAATAGCTCATGGCTGACAATGAACGCTCCATGTACGAGCTTGAATATCCTGCACCGGAGATGGCCGGTTCACACGAATCCACGGTCACGATGATTGTCGCGTTGCAGGGATACGCGGACGCAGGTCATGCGGTAGAGGCGGCAGCTGATCATCTGCTTGCAGCTCTTAATAATCGCCTGGTTGCTTCGTTTAACAACGATGAGTTGATCGACTACCGATCCCGTCGCCCTACCGTCACTCTCCGAGACTCTCGCGTCGCAGCGGTGGACAAGATGGAGCTTGGGCTGCGCGTCGTACGCGATGTGGAAGGCCACCCGTTCCTTCTGCTTTCTGGCCCGGAGCCAGACCTGCGCTGGGATGGTTTTTCCCAGGCCGTTGCTGATCTGGTGGAAAAGTACGGAGTGGACAAGACGATCTGCTTGTACTCTGCCCCCATGGCGGTACCGCACACGCGCCCCATGGTGGTCTCCGCCCATGGCAATTTCCCCTCGCTGAAGAACAAGCACATCTTCTTCGATTCCATCGTCCATCTTCCTGGCTCTGCGCAGCTGACCATTGAATCTGTTCTGCAGGAGCGTGGGAAGAAGACGGGCGGGTACACCGCTATGGTTCCCAACTACATCGCGGGATCCCTCTACCCGGAGGCAACGCTGAACTTACTCCGGGCGGTGGAAGACATTGCCGACGTGAAGCTTCCCCTCCACGTTCTCGAGCGTGACGCAGAAAAGGTGGAAGAACAGCTCTATCAGCAGACCGCCGAAAACGGCGAAATCCAGCAGGTCGTTGGCATTCTTGAGCAGCAGTACGATGAGCGACTGGAAGAATTCCGGCAGACACATCCAGGCATGGCCCTGCCGGGTGAAGCCGCCATCCCATCCTCGGAAGAGATCGGCGAAGAGTTCGAGCGGTTCCTCGCTTCTGTAACTGACCAGAAGTCCCCACAGCAGCCCGGCGCGCTTCCGCGCAGCTACGCAGGTGATGACGAGGCACAATCTGCCCCCGGAACCACCGACCCGCGGGAGGCTCTCCGGTCTTTCACGGAAGAACTCGATGACACGCCAGCGCCTCCGAACACTGATCATGAAGGCAGCGACGAGGACGAGGCAGAAGGGCCGGAGACTCCTCCGTCTGACGAGGGTGAGGATCCCAACGCCCAGTAGCCCCGGTACCGGCGGAGGGGTGTCGCCCCGCGTGGGGTCACCCAAGTACTCTGGAAATCATCCAGGCACAACGTGACCTCCGCGCCGGCTTGCCAGTCGACTGCATGATGTGAAAGGACGTCCCCTCCGGTGAATCTCTCTCAGATGCTCCCCGACCTCGAAGAGGTCCCAGAATCGCTTGTCGACGAGGCGACCTTCGACTCATTCTTACACTACGTGCGGTCTAAGGGCATCGAGCTTTACCCCGCTCAGGAGGAAGCCGCTCTCGGTATCCTCGCGAGGGATAACGTCATCTTGTCTACGCCGACAGGCTCCGGTAAGTCGATGGTGGCAAATGCCGCCCACTTCATCGCCCTTGCTCGCGGGCAGCGGTCGTTTTACACCGCTCCCATTAAAGCGTTGGTGAGTGAGAAGTTTTTCTCCCTGTGCGCGATGTTCGGCCCCGAAAACGTCGGCATGATGACCGGTGACGCCACTGTTAATGGGAAGGCACCAATCATCTGTGCCACGGCTGAGATCGTTGCGAATATTGCACTTCGCGACGGTGCCGAGGCAGATATCGACCAGGTCATCATGGACGAGTTCCACTACTACGCGGACCCACAGCGCGGGTGGGCATGGCAGGTGCCACTGCTGGAACTCCCCAAGGCTCAATTCCTGCTCATGAGCGCCACACTCGGTGATACGACGGTTCTGCGTGAGGATCTGACACAGAGAACCGGACGCGACACCAATGAGGTGACTGGCTCTGAAAGACCTGTTCCGCTCGAATTCCACTACGTCTACACGCCCGTCCAGGAAACGGTAGAGAATCTCCTCGAATCCGGAACTGTACCGGTGTACATCGTGCACTTCACGCAGCGGGAAGCTCTAGAGCAGGCGCAGGCGCTCACCAGCATCAACGTGTGCAGCAAAGAGGAAAAGGAAAAGATCGCCGAGGAAATCGGCTCCTTCCGCTTCACCACCAAATTTGGCAAGACACTATCTCGCCTTTTGCGCAAGGGAATCGGCGTGCACCATGCTGGCATGCTTCCCAAGTATCGTCGGCTTGTCGAGCGCCTCTCGCAAGCAGGCCTACTCAAGGTGATCTGCGGGACCGATACCCTCGGCGTGGGCATCAACGTCCCTATACGCACCGTGTTGTTCACAGGCCTTGTCAAGTACGACGGATTCCGCAGCCGTGTTCTGAAGTCGCGTGAATTTCACCAAATCGCCGGCCGCGCTGGCCGTGCCGGCTTTGACACGATGGGCACAGTTATCGTCGAGGCTCCCGAGCACGAAATTGAAAACTACAAGCTACGCAAGCGCGCCGGGCAGGACGAAAAGAAGCTGAAGAAACTGCGCAAGGCGAAGGTGAAAAAGGGCGAGGTGACGTGGAGCGACGAGACCTTTGACAAGCTCACAACGGCAGCCCCCGAGCAGCTGACGAGCCAGTTCCGCGTCAGTACGTCCATGATCATCAACGTTCTTGCTCGCGAGGGCGACACGTTTGAGCACTTCCGGCATTTGCTGCGCACCTCGCATAACACGCGGAAGCAGCAAAACCACGATATCCTCACCGCCATCGAGCTCTACCGCGGCTTGGTGGAGGCAGGTGTTGTTTCCACAGAAAACGGCGTTGAACTCACCGAGGACATGCCCCGAGACTTTGCGCTTAACCAACCACTGGGGCAGTTTGCGCTTGCAGCACTCGAACTTCTAGATCCGGAATCGTCGTCGTTCACGCTTGATGTCATAAGTGTGTTCGAGTCGATTCTGGAGAATCCCCGAAACCTGCTCCGCGCTCAGCAGCGGGCAGAACGCAGCGAGGAAAATGCAGCCCTCAAGGACGAGGGCGTGGACTACAACGAGAGACGAGCGATCCTGGACGAGGTTACTTGGCCACAACCTCTCGGCGAGCTGCTTACGCAGGCCTTCGAAACCTACGCCTCCGGTCACCCGTGGGTGCGCGAATACGAACTGACCCCCAAGACGGTCGTGCGCTACATGATTGAGCACGGTCTTACCTTCTCCGATATCGTTGCCGAATTCGGTGTCTCCCGCTCGGAGGGCGAACTTCTGCGCTATCTCACTGATGCATGGCGGACGCTCAAGCAGTCGGTGCCGGAGGCCTACTACACGGACGAGCTGGAGGATATCGTCGTGTGGCTCGGCGAGATCATCCAGCAGGTAGACTCCTCGCTTATCGACGAATGGGCACAGATGGCCGACCCCGATGCCCCGGTTTCCGAGGACACGGTGGAAAAGCAACTCGCATTCGGTGTCACCGATCCCAACGCCCTGACAGCGAATAAGCGTGCGTTCACCATCATGGTGCGCAACTACTTCTTCCACATCGTCGAACTCTTCGCCCTGGAGAAGGAGGAAACCTTCAACGAGCTTGTCGATTACCTCGACGACAAACCTGATATCTCCCTCGCCTTGGACAACTATTTCGACGATTACGCCGATGTGGATCTCTCCAACGCAGCCCGTGGCAAGGAGTATTTCCGGCCGGAGGAAGACGGCCGTGCCTGGCACGTCCGCCAGATAATCAAGGATCCGGAAGATGACCGCTCTTTTGCCTTCGTAGGAACCGTCGATCTCGATGCCTCGGATGCGGAAGGCGAGGTCCGACTCAGCTCCCTCACGATCGAGCAGAACTAGAAAGGATGACATGACTGATAACTCCACTAATCCCACGACCCCGGCTGGTATGGATGACGAGACAATAGAGTTCGCTTCCAAGGTTTTCAACCTCGCCCGCTCCGCCTCCCCAACGGACTCCGAGTTGCTTCTCGAATACGTGCGCGCCGGTGTGCCCGTGGATCTCACCAACGAGGACGGAAACACGCTGCTCATGCTCGCGGCTTACAGTGGCAATCGCTCCACGGTACGTGGTCTTCTCGATCTCGGTGCTGACGTCAACAGGCTTAATAAGCGCAACCAGTCCATCATCGCTGGCGCTCTTTTCAAGGGCGAGGATGAGATTGTGAAGGATCTTCTCCACACCGGTGCAAAGCTCGATATCGGCCACCCCACAGCAGTCGATACCGCGGCAATGTTCGGACGTCAGGCTCTCCTGCGCTCCGAATAAAGACACCTGGGCGCGCTACTCAGCGCTCCCCTCCGGTGCCCTATGGTATAACCTAACGAGGTCTTTCCCGGCCTCGAACGAATTAAGTGACGGTTATATAAGAAAGGGGCACCGGACTGTGGCAAAGATGCTACTGACCATGCTCGTGCTCAATTTTGTCGGTATGGTCGCCCCAGGACCGGATATCTTCCTCGTCCTTCGTCTGGCTGTACGTTCACGTGCGCGAGCCCTTGGCGCAGCGTTTGGTGTTACCCTCGGCAATATCGTCTGGGTGACAATCACTGTTGCCGGCATCGCTGCTGTTCTCGTCACACATCCCGCGATCATGGTCTTTATCCAGGGCCTCGGTGGCATGTGGCTCGTATACCTCGGCCTTAAGACCCTCCGCTCCGGTACCCGCGAATGGAAGAACAGGAATAACGACCTCCAGCTCCCCGGCTCCGATGCACGTGACAGCAATCGTTCTATCCCCCAGGCCATTCGGATGGGCCTGTTCACCAACCTGTCTAACCCCAAGTTTCTACTCATCCTGCTGTCTCTTTTTGCACCACTGGTTCCGCCGCATCCCTCACTGACGGTCTCACTTTCGATTATCACGGTCATGGGGCTTTCGACCTTGGCGTTTTTCTCTTTCCTCGCCGTCGTTGTCTCAACAAAAGCGATCCAGCAAAGGTTGCTCAAGGCAGGGTCGTATATCGACATGGGATCCGGCGCAATCTTCGCTGTCGTTGGTGCAACCTTCCTCTACGAAGCTGCTTCCCAAATCATTTCCGCCCTGTAAAACTCCTCCACCCGTTTTTCACCCCGACATCCACCGTACAGTCAAGCAAAGCGAACCTAACCACTACCCCCGGTCACACTGGCCTTACACCGCATGAACGTCAAATTTATTAGGTTTTACGTTTATAGGCAGCATCTTATAAACCTCTGACCTGGCCATATGCAATTATTTTTATCCAGGAAATAACCCCCTTTTACTTTCTCCTATAAAACATTAACCCCTACCCAAATTACCCTTTATCTAACGCGGAAATTACACACGTCCAGCAATCTCGCAGTTTACTTTGACTGTCCTCATAACCTAGGATTACGTGCAGTTTTCATAATTTCGTGAGCCGGTAACAAAACAGCGACAACGCGTGTGTGAAACATAATATATTCGCTAATTAGGCAAGTTTCATACTATTGTGACGGAATTCACTCCAATTTTTTACCCCTATTGGCCTGCAATGACGATTTATCATAAATGATTTTTTTATGTTTGTTTAGTGATTAGTTTACTTTGTAAGCCCAACGATAGGTTATTGTGTTGGTATGAGTAACAAAGACTACAAACCTACCCTCGCTCAAATCCGCACATTCGTCACGATCGCGGAAAACAAGCACTTTGGTGCGGCAGCAAACAAGCTGAACATCTCCCAGCCCTCCCTCAGTCAGGCTCTCGTAGCCCTGGAAAACGGCCTCGGAATCCAGCTCATCGAGCGCTCCACCCGCCGCGTTCTTGTCACGCCTGTGGGCGAGGCTCTTCTGCCCTACGCAAAGCAGACCCTGGAAGCAGCGGATGCCTTTTACAACCACGCACGTGGCGCTGATGGTTCCCTCACAGGACCGCTGACCATCGGCATTATCCCCACCGTCGCACCGTACATCCTCCCCAACGCCCTCACCGCGTTGAAGGAAGAGTACCCGGAGCTCAAACCCCGCATTGTCGAGGATCAGACCACCCACCTTGTGGATTCGCTCCGCGATGGCCACATCGATGTGAACCTCATGGCACTGCCGTCGCATACCTCCGGGCTCATTGATATTCCGCTGTATGAGGAGCCTTTCGTACTTGTCGTCCCGGAGGACAGCGAGTTCGCCGGTGCCAAGGATCTCAAGATCTCTGCACTTAATGACACCGAGCTTCTGCTTCTCGACGACGGGCACTGCTTGCGCGATCAGATCATCGATCTGTGTCGCTCCGCAGATGTTAAGCCCGGGGTCTACAGCCGTGTTACTCGAGCAGCAAGCCTCACCACCGTCGTGCAATGTGTTGCCAATGGCATGGGCTCCACCCTCCTGCCGGTATCGGCGCTCCACTCCGAGATCCACCGTCCTGGCCTGGCATTCGCCACCTTCGCAGAGGATGCCGATGCTCGTCGCACCATTGGTCTCGTACACCGCTCGTCCAGTTCCCGCACCGCAGAAATCGAGCAGCTGGGCACCGTGTTCAAGAACGCCTACGACGCAGTTCCAGAAAAGGATCTGTAAACGAGGTATTACAGGCTGTAGTCTTAGGCCTTGCCGGTTTCCGGCGATGAGCCACCAGTCCGGTGTGTTACTCCATGGCTAACACACCGGCTTTGTTTTATCCGCTACTTGGTCAGTCCTAGCAATACCACCTAGAATGTTCGGCGACATGACTAACTCTTCGACGTCCAAAAACTCCCTCTACGCCCGTCTCTCCAATGTCCGCCTCCAGGATGAACGGCGGTTTCGCGCACGTCTGAAAAAGGCACGCACAGAACGGGCACTGGAAGCTATCGAAAAGGACCTCGTCCACGCGGAAAAGCGCATGGCAGGTATCTTCTCACGGATTCCGGAGGTAACCTACCCCACTGAACTTCCCGTCAGTGGGCGCGTCGAGGATATCGCCGATGCGATTAAGAATAACCAGGTTGTCATCATCGCCGGTGAAACCGGCTCGGGTAAAACTACGCAGATTCCCAAAATCTGTCTGGATATTGGGCGTGGCAGGCGCGGCATGATCGGGCACACTCAGCCCCGCAGGCTCGCGGCCCGAACGGTGGCAGAGCGCATCGCCGACGAGGTTGGTCAAGAGATTGGCGAGTCCGTAGGTTACGCCATCCGGTTTGATGACAAGGTGGGGCCACACACGGCAGTCAAGATTATGACTGACGGTATTCTTCTCGCCGAGATGCAGCGAGATCGTTTCCTCAACGCGTACGACACCATCATTATTGACGAGGCACACGAGCGCTCACTCAACATTGACTTTATCCTTGGCTACCTCAAGAGGCTTCTTCCCAAGCGTCCCGACCTGAAGGTCATTATTACGTCGGCGACTATTGACCCCGAACGATTTGCCCATCATTTTGCGGATCGTCAGGGCAATCCAGCTCCCGTTGTAGAGGTGTCCGGTCGAACGTACCCCGTGGAGATTCGCTACAGACCACTCGTGAGAATGCAGGGAGACAAAGAGGTAGCCATCGACGAACTCGACGGTCTCACACATGCACTTGACGAGCTTATGAACGAGGGCCCCGGAGACATCCTCTGCTTCTTCGCCGGAGAACGCGATATCCGCGATGCCATGGATGCAATCGCCGCTCGCAAATACAAAAATGTGGAGGTCACCCCCCTCTTTGGGCGCTTGTCCAACGCCGAGCAACACCGCGTCTTTTCTTCCCACCGCGGAAGGAGAATCGTCCTGGCAACAAACATTGCAGAGACATCTCTGACAGTGCCTGGCATTCACTACGTCGTCGACACTGGTCTCGCACGCATCTCCCGCTACTCCAACCGCACCAAAGTGCAGCGACTTCCTATCGAGCCGATTAGTCAAGCCTCGGCAAACCAGCGGTCAGGCCGCTGTGGCCGTGTGGCAAACGGCATCGCCATTCGGCTTTATTCCGAGGAAGACTTCGAGGCCAGACCAGAATTCACGGACCCAGAAATCCATCGCACCAACCTCGCTAGCGTTATCCTCCAAATGGCTCTGCTCAAGCTGGGAGATATCCGCAACTTCCCCTTCGTCCAGGCACCCGACGAGAAATCCATTCGAAACGGTATCCAACTACTTTTGGAACTTGGAGCAATCGTCGAGCAGCATACGCATGATGCGTCGCCAAAGCTCACCGATATCGGGCGACAAATCGCACGGATCCCTGTAGACCCGCGCCTCGCCCGCATGCTCATCGAGGCAGAGAAGATGCACGTTCTCGCACCGGTGACCATTATCGTTGCTGCTCTCAGCTTGCAGGATATTCGCGAGCGCCCAATGGACAAGCAGCAGCAGGCGGACCAGATGCATTCGCGTTTTAAGGACAAGGGCTCGGATCTCATGAGCTACCTTGCTCTGTGGGCATACTTGTGTTCTCTAAAGAGCAGGCTGTCAGGCAATCAGTTCCGGAAGCGGCTTCAACGCGAATTCCTCCACTACATGCGTTCACGCGAATGGCGGGACCTGATCCGCCAGCTGGTCAGTGTCTACGAGGACCTCTATTGGAACGTCGATACCACTAAACTGTGGTGCGAAGATATACCTGACCTTACGTCCTCGCCGAATCTTGGTGGCGGGGCTGGCTCCAAGCAAGAGAAGAAATCCGCGCCGGCGACACCGGTTGAGGCCGCGCACTCGTACTTCACAGACCCGGACTCCATCCACAAAGCACTCCTTAGCGGTCTGCTTTCGCATATCGGTGTGCGCAAGGGAGATTCAAAGGAGTTTTCCGGAGCACGAGGGACATCGTTTCTCATCTTCCCCGGATCTGGTCTAGCGAAGAAGCCTCCGGAGTTCATCATGGCTTCCGAGCTCGTCGATACGTCTCGACTGTGGGCTCGCGGTGTCGCTGCGACCAACCCTGAGTGGGTGGAAGAGCTTGCTCCGCACCTGTTGAAGCGTACGTATTCGGAGCCGACCTGGTCGAAGAAGCGCTGCGCTGCGATGGTGCATGAAAAAACTCTCGTCTACGGTGTACCGATCATTGCCGATCGCCTCGTGCAGTACGGGTCTATCGATGAAGAAGCTGCCCGCGACATGTTCATTCGGCACGCCCTCGTGCAAGGTGAATGGACCACGCACCATCGCTTCTACCACGAAAACCAGGAGAAGCTGGAGCAGGTGCGCGACCTGGAGGAAAAGGCCCGCCGCCGCGACATCACTGTCGATGACGACACGCTGTTCGGATTTTATGACCGTATCCTCCCCAGTCACATCACGTCGGGAATCCGTTTCGATCATTGGTGGAAGCGGCGTCGGCAGAAGGATCCGCATCTCCTCGATTTCGATGTGGACAAGCTAGTCAACCCCGACGCAGATACCGTCGCGGAAGAAAGCTTCCCTGATGCGTGGCATCAGGGTTCCCTCGAATTCGAGCTGTCCTATCACTTCGAACCTGGTTCGCCTTTCGACGGCGTTACGGTGCTCATTCCTCTTCCCCTCCTGGCCACCGTCGATCCCGAGCCCTTCACGTGGCAGGTTCAGGGGCTTCGCCAGGAATTGGTTACGGAGCTCATTCGTAGCCTTCCTAAGCATTATCGACGCCTTTTGGTACCGGCTCCTGACTACGCAGCGAAGGTTCTGCCCCGGTTGATCCCCTACGAGGGAAACATCGTCGACCAGCTCACATCTGTCTTCCATTCCCTCGGCTTGCGGAATGTGGAGCCAGCAGACTTTGACCTCTCGTCCGTGTCACCGCACGTTCAGGTAACTTTCGCGGCGATCGACAAGCACGGCAAGATCAAGGATTCTGACAAGGATCTGCAGGCGTTACAAAACAGGCGCTCTCGCCAAATTCGCTCGTCGATAGGCAAGGCTGCCAAATCGTCCTCCTCTAATCTGGTGCGCTCCTGGACCAAGGAAAATCTCGGTAGTGTTCCAGAGACCGTGAATACGGAGGTAGACGGCCAGAAGGTTACCGCTTATCCTGCGCTCGTCGCGGATAAGGGTGGCTTCAAGGTGCAGGCGATGCCGACAAAGGCTGCTGCCGAGATGTCCATGGTGCAAGCGACCATGACGATGCTTTTGTCCGCTGTTACCGTCGGTACCAAGGCGATGCTGAAGGGCCTGCCACTGCAGCAGCGTGTCGCTGTGGAAAACTACCCGCACGGTGGTGCTGACGGCCTGGTTAACGATGCCCGGATCGCTGCCATCAGGGATTTGATGATTGCACACGGTGGGCCTGTTCGTTCCCCGGATGAGTTCGAGGATCTAAAAAAGAAGGTCGCAGCGGATGCGCCTTCTTATGTTCGCCAAACGGTTACCGCACTGGCACCAGCACTCTACGAGTATGAAGCGCTGCGTGAAGAACTCAAGAATTGGGATGGCCCGGCCATCGATGACATACGGAAACAGCTGAATACCATCGTGCCGCCGAACGCCGTATCGACGTTTGGCATCACCCGCCTCAAACATTTGAAGCGGTACATCCAAGCAGCACGAATCCGCCTGGAAGACCTGGAAGCCCAGCCAGACAAGGACGGCGAGCGTCAGGATGTTGTTGATCGCGTGACGGGGCAGCTTGCCTCAAAACTGAAGAAGCTGCCTAAATCATCAGCTCACAGCAAGAAGGTGAAGGACATCATCTGGCTGATCCAGGAACTGCGTGTCAGCCTTTTCGCCCAGCGCCTCGGGACCGCGCAAAAGGTCTCAGAAAAGAAGATCTCCAAACAGATCAGTGCGCTCTAGATGCGGTTTTCGCGTCGCTCGTCGCGGCGCAACTGCCTAATCTCCTTTTCGAAATCATCCGCGGAGTCAAAAGACTTGTACACGGAGGCGAATCGGAGATAGGCGACCTCATCGAGATCGCGGAGCGGGCGAAGAATGGCCTTGCCAATATCGTTGGCTGGGATTTGCGATGAACCTTTTTGTCGAACGGTGAGCTCAACTTCCTGTGCGAGCTTTTTGAGGGAGTCTTCCGATACGGATCGTCCTTGGCACGCGCGCCGTACACCCCGAATAACCTTTTCACGGCTAAAGGGCTCAGTGAGCCCATTGCGTTTAAGTACTAGAAGCACCGCTTGCTCCATTGTGGTAAAGCGCCCCTTGCACTGCGGGCACTCACGCCTGCGCCTAATTGCGCTCCCCTGATCAACTACGCGCGAATCAATGACGCGGCTGGTTGCACACTTACAAAACGGACAGTGCATTAATCTCCTCACCACCTACCAAAACCAAAAAACGAGAATTCTCGTCTCGCTGCCCCTCTCAGCTTAGTGACGTGTGCGAAGCTGCCCACTTTCTCGCTGCTTATTGAGCTACAAGAGAGGTCTCAAGCTGTGCGATATCCTCGCTCATCTGCTGTTCCCCTGATCCCATAAACAGAGACCCGATAAGAACAAGGCCAAAAAGCAGGCCGATACCCATATCTCGGGCCTTAGCCCCAAGCGATGAGACCGTCGCTCTTTCGCTCGTGGCCGTATTTTCGTTCGAAGGCTTGAATGCGCTGTCGTGGCAAAGAACTGAACGTGTAGATGTTCGATAACCGCCAGGTACGGTTCGAACGGTATGCCCTCGACGTCCCACGCCCGAGGGTGCCCCACCGTTCCAGACAGCGGCAGCAGGAACCACGTTGTGGCGGTAACCATTCACGCTGTTAACCTGTTGTACGTTCCTCATTGCAAGTGACATTTTTTATCTTCCTTTGTTTGTCTTTCATGTACGCGACATACCCTACAATTACAGGGCCACGCGTCGCGTCACTTTTCGAACACACACTCATATTAGAACATCTGAGCGAGACTGTAAAGCCGGTTTACACTCACCATTTTTCGACATTCCCTCAACCCTCTCGAACACCTGTTGTATTTTTGCTAGAATGTGAACTCAATAACGGAGATCACCACTTGTACCGGTCGCGATGCTCTACATTGCCGGCCGTTAAAACGCGGGTAAGGAAGACGATGGCAACAAAGAAAAAGCGCTCTGAGCACAGTTCCGGCAAAAAGCACCTCGATCAGCGGGTTTTGTCGGATCGACAGAAGCGCATTATGGAGGTTATTCGGGATTCTGTTGCGCTCCGTGGCTATCCGCCAAGCATTCGCGAAATCGGCGATGCTACCGGCCTCCAATCCACCTCGTCTGTCGCCTACCAGCTCAAGGAGCTAGAGAAGAAGGGCTTCCTCAAGCGTGATCCCAATAAGCCCCGCGCAGTTGACGTTCGCCACCTCCGCCAGACCGCGCCCGAGGAATCAAAGGTAACCGTTGATGAGGACGGGGTGCTGAAAGAAGGCTTTGTTCAGCCCACGTACATCCCTGTTGTCGGCACGATTTCCGCTGGGCTTCCCGTACTTGCCGAGGAAACCATCGAAGAATACATGCCACTGCCGTCCGAGCTTGTGGGCGACGGAGAGCTTTTCATGCTCGAGGTCAATGGTCGTTCCATGAAGGACGCTGGCATCATGGATGGCGATTGGGTGATCTGCAAGCGGCAGTCCATTGCTGAAAAGGGCGATTTCGTTGCGGCCCTTATTGACGGCGAGGCAACCGTGAAGGAATTCCACAAGGACTCCACGGGCGTGTGGTTACTCCCCTACAACGAGAACTTCGATCCCATCCCCGGTAACGATGCAGAGATCCTCGGAATCGTCACCGCGGTGTTCCGCAGCTACTAAGCCCCACCGCGCACATCTCCCGGCTTGCAGTACGCAGGCCGGGCTTTTCTATTTCGCACCTAACCCCACATGAGGGGAACCGTCATGCCCGCCTAGACATCTTTTGATTTTTGTTTGCCCATTAGAAGTTCTAACTTTTTTCTCCCGTTTCTGCAGGTCATAACATTCCCCAGGAGAAGAGAACACCAAGCTCTCTTTTATATGGTAGGAAATTCCCAAACTACCAATGCCCGAACGCAAGCAATCCCACAAAATTCATGCCACAATAGTGTTGGTTTTGATTACGAGACACAGTCTCAATGCCCGATTGCCACTGGTTTGCGTTGAGAACACCATCTCAGAATGCTTTTCAGCCGCATCGGCGAGCCAGGCTACACCCGCTAGGGGGATGAAGCCAGGCCATATCAGGAATGGAGTGACCGAAAGTGTATGCAGAAGAACGTAGGCGACAGATCACCTCACTGACCGCAGTCGAAGGTCGCGTGAACGTGACCGAACTCGCTGAGAGGTTTAATGTCACTGCCGAGACAATTCGTAGGGACCTGGCTGTCCTCAACCAGGAGGGCGCTGTCCACCGCGTACATGGCGGCGCGGTCGCTAGCCAGAATTACCAGACAACAGAGAGAAGCGTAGACATCCGCGCGCGGAGCGCCTCAGGAGCAAAACACGAAATTGCCAAAGCCGCGTTGAAGTTCCTGCCTGAACCACAGGGGGGCATGTTCCTCGATGCCGGTACTACTGTCATGCAGCTCGCGCACATGCTCGCTGAACATCCCGATGCGAAGAAGTGGTCCATTGTCACCAACTGTCTTTCCATTGCCCTGGATCTTGCCTCTGCAGGTCTGGACGAAGTACAGCTCCTCGGTGGCAGCGTTCGCGCGATTACCCAGGCCGTTGTCGGTGACACCGCCCTCCGTGCCCTCGCCCTGATGCGCGCCGATGTCGCTTTCATCGGCACCAATGCCCTCACCCTGGATCATGGCCTTTCAACAGCCGATAGCCAGGAGGCCGCTGTGAAGCGGGCAATGATTACGAACGCGCGTACGGTGGTTGCTATGTGCGACTCCACCAAGATGGGATCCGACTACCTCGTTTCGTTTGCTTCCCTCGACGATATCGATGTTGTCATCACCGATACGGGCGCACCGCAAAGCTTCGTCGATGCGATGCGGGAGCGCTCCATTAACGTCATCATCGCTGACGCGTAACTCGATTCAACCGAGGGGATGCAGACACCCCCTCGGTTTTTTCGTGCCTTCTCGAGAAAAAATGCCCGATTCCGGTCATTGCCGACGTGTCCTAAGTCTCATTAACTATGTGCACCTTCTAATCCGCACATCTGCATATTAGAGTGTAAACACAGGTCGTTCACCACTTTGCATAGGAACAGCACGGATTACACTGGTGTTGGTACTTTCCACCGCAAAAGGTGTCCGTTTTCCCTCACTAACAGGGGGCGATCGCTTGGATCACTCACCGTGAGGTCGCCATGATTGCGCCCTAAGTTGCGCCCGGCTTCACGGATGACAGTGTGACGCATGTAAGGAAGGAGGAGGCGCATGAGGTTCTCAGAACGCCAAGAGCTCATTGAGTCTTCGCTTGCAAGAGACGGCCACGTCAGCGTACCAGTGCTGGCCAAAGCGTGTGGTGTCGCCCCAGAAACCGCCCGACGGGATCTGGCAAAGCTTGAGAAGATGGGTCTCGTGCGACGAGTTCACGGCGGAGCTATTCCGCCCACTCATGAAGGGTTTGGCCCCGAAAATTACACCGCCAACCTGGTACAGGTTGCGGCCCCGAGTTACCGCGAAGAGACCGCGTACTCCGATAAGACCCAGCAGCATATGCCAGAGAAGACGGCGATCGCGCGTGCCGCCATGGAGCTCATCCCCCAGGGACCGTGCTCTATTACTATCGACGCGGGCACGACCACTGCGTCTCTCGCAGCTGCACTGCGACAGTCCTCTCTCGACAAGGGATCCACAGTGGTGACGAACTCCATGCCCGTCGCTGAGATTTTGTCCGGTGGTGGGCTCACGGGAGTCAACGTTGTTGGCGGAAATGTTCGTCCGTACACCCGCGCCATCGTTGGCGAAGCGGCAGCTCGGCACTTCTATTCGCTCCGCGCGGATATCGCTTTCATCGCGGCTAACGGTGTCACTCCATCACACGGCTTTTCGACGCCCGATCCGACCGAGGCTGCTGTGAAAAGCGCCATCGCTCGTTCTGCAAAGAAGACAGTGGCGCTGGTGGATTCCTCCAAGATCGGACGCGACTTCCTAGTGACGTTCGCTCAGCTCACTACAGTTGATGCAATTGTGACCGATATTCATGCGCCACGAGAATTTCTAGAGACCTGTCTCCAATACAACATAAAGGTTGTTACTGCATGATTGTTACCGTGACGGCTAACCCGTCCATTGACCAGACGCTGTATCTTCCAGGTTTCCTGGAAAGGGACTCCGTCCACAGGCTAACCGGACACGAGTCCGTCGCCGGCGGCAAGGGCATCAACGTGTCCGTAGCACTCCACAGGACAGATGTGCCTACCAAGGCGATCTTCCCCGCACACGCCGACGACTACTTCATTGGTTTGCTTGAACGTACTGGTGTGCCCCAGCGCCGCGTAGATATCGCCGGCCAGGTGCGCACCAACGTAACGCTCTGCGAACCCGATGGCACGACCACGAAACTCAATGAGAGTGGTGCAGAGCTATCCACCGAGGAGCGCGCTGCATTCGAAAAGGCCATCCTCGAGGAGGCACACGACGCAGACGTCGTTGTCTTCGCAGGTTCTTTGCCCCCGGGGCTGCCCACTGATTGGTACGCACAGATGGTTCGTCTGCTGCGGAAGGAAACGCCGGATGTGATGATCTGCGTCGATACGTCAGATAAGCCACTGCAGGAACTCGCTGCTTCCTTCCCGGAGACCGCACCGGATCTCATCAAGCCGAATGCTTTCGAGCTTGGCCAGATCCTGGGTATCGACGGTAACGCGCTGGAAACCGCCGGAAAGAGCGGTTCATACGGTCCGGTGATCGAAGCCGCCACACAGCTTCAGGCAAAGGGAGTGCAACTCGCGCTCATCACCTTAGGTGCTGCCGGTGCGCTCCTCGTCTCACCTGAGGGCTCCTTCCTTGCCACTCCCCCGCCCACCGATCCCGTGTCTACCGTCGGCGCAGGTGACAGCTCCCTTGCTGGTTTCCTCCGCGCCCGGCACCTAGGCAAACCGATGGTGGAAAGCGCTGCGATGGCGGTTGCCTACGGATCAGCGGCGACGGCGCTGCCAGGAACGACGATCCCCTCCCCTGACCAGATCAACCTGGAGCAGACGGAAGCCCGCGCGCTCTAACCACGCATTACAAGCTTCATTTCATCCCGCAGCCCTTGGCTGCACGTACAGAGAATCGAAGGAATCTACTGACTCATGGAGACAAAGATTATCAACCCCTCCCTGGTGAGGCTGGATGCCGAGCTCGGCTCCACGCCTGACGAGGTTATTTCGGGGCTTGCGGCCGTCGTCACCGACGCCGGCCGTTCGACCAGCGTTGACGAGCTCGCGGCTGCTGCCCATGCCCGCGAGGCCAAGTCTCACACGGGCGTACCCGGTGGTGTGGCTATCCCCCACTGCCGCTGCGCAGCTGTGACCGAGCCGACCCTCGGCTTCGCCCGTCTCAAGAATCCCGTGGACTTCGGTGCCCCGGATGGCCCCGCAGACCTGACCTTCCTTATCGCTGCCCCCGAAGGCGGCGGACGTGAGCACCTAAAGATCCTCTCCACGCTCGCTCGCGCGCTGGTTAACAAGGATTTCGTTGCTAGCCTTCGCGCTGAGGGTTCCGACGAGGAGATTGTTGCCCTCATTACCGAGATTATGAACAACCCCCCGAAGAAGAAGCCGGCCGCCGATGCCGCCCCGGCTGCTGCCGGTGCAACCGCTGTCGCTGCTGTCCCCTCTGAGAAGCAGGACACCACCCCGGCGGCACAGGTCACGCGCATTGTCGCCATCACCGCCTGCCCGACGGGTATTGCCCACACGTACATGGCAGCCGACTCGCTGACCAACACCGCCGACGAGATGGACAACGTGGAGCTCGCCGTCGAGACGCAGGGGTCCTCTGCCATCACGCCGATGGATTCGGGAACCATTGCTGCCGCCGATGCCGTCATCTTCGCCACCGACGTGGGAGTCAAGGACCGCGAGCGATTCGCCGGCAAGCCGGTTATCGAATCTGGCGTGAAGCGCGCTATTAACGAGCCGCGTGTCATGATCGAAGAGGCCATCGCGGCAAGTAAGGATCCCAAGGCCCACCGCGTCTCCGGCGATGCTTCCGCTGCCAAGGCGAATTCCGCCGATTCTGGTTCCTCCCTGAGCTGGCCCAAGCGCATTCAGCAGGCGATTATGACCGGCGTGAGCTACATGGTTCCGTTTGTTGCTGCCGGTGGTTTGCTGCTCGCTCTCGGCTTCCTCTTCGGTGGCTACGATATGGCCAACGCGTGGGAGACCATCGTGACGGATTACTCCCTCACGAACCTGCCAGGCCACGACATCACCGTTGATGGTGAGGTCATGACCCTGACGAAGGCGGGCTTCAGCCTCTACCTGGGCGCGGTCTTGTTCGCCACGGGCCAAATGGCCATGGGCTTCATCGTCGCCGCTTTGTCCGGCTACGCCTCCTTTGCTATCGCCGGTCGCCCGGGCATCGCCCCCGGCTTCGTCGGTGGCGCGATCTCCGTCCTGCTCGGCGCAGGCTTCATCGGTGGCCTCGTCACCGGTGTCCTCGCCGGTTTCGTTGCCTGGTGGATCGGTTCCTGGAAGGTACACCGCGTGATCGCCTCCCTCATGCCGGTGGTGATCATCCCGCTACTGACCTCCCTCATCGTCGGCCTTGTCATGTTCTTCCTTCTCGGCGCTCCGCTCGCCGGCATCATGACGGGTCTGACCAACTGGCTGAACTCGATGACGGGCACCTCCGCTGTTTTGCTCGGCATCATCCTCGGCCTCATGATGTGCTTCGACCTCGGTGGCCCGGTGAACAAGGCTGCCTATTTGTTCGGTACTGCTGGCCTGTCCGCTGGCGACGAGGCCTCCCTGAAGATCATGGCTGCGGTCATGGCCGCCGGTATGGTTCCCCCGATCGCGCTGTCCATCGCCACGCTTGTTCGCCCGCGTGTGTTCACCCCGGCGGAGCAGGAAAACGGCAAGTCCTCCTGGTTGCTCGGTCTGTCCTTCGTATCCGAGGGCGCGATCCCATTTGCTGCCGCTGACCCGCTGCGCGTCATCCCGTCCATGATGGCCGGTGGCGCCGTGACCGGTGCACTGTCCATGCTGTTCGGTGCTGGTTCCCGCGCACCGCACGGTGGCGTGTTCGTGCTCTTCGCTATTGAGCCGAAGATCGGCTGGCTCATCGCGATCATCGCTGGTGTCATCGTCTCCGCCACAGCTGTGGTGCTGCTGAAGACAGTGTGGCCGCAGAAGATCGTCGAAAAGCAGGTCGAAGCTGCCAAGGCTGACGCAAAGGCATAAACGCTCGTCTACCTGCACATAGCGCCCCGCCCTCGTGGCGGGGCGTTTTTCGTGGGATTTAGGTCACAACCTGTGCCCGCTTTCACACAATCGGGTAACCTGGCGAGCATTCTCGGGTACGATGTACCGTAATAAAGGAACACGTGGGCCGTGCTGAGTTTGCGCACCACAGCACCACGCTGCAACGATATCTACTTTGAAAGGATCCAGACATGGCTTCTAAGACTGTTAAGGTCGGCTCCTCCGTGGGACTTCACGCTCGCCCTGCAACCATCATTGCTGAGGCTGCCAGCAACTACGACGACGACATCGAACTCCTCGTCGTTGGCGCTGACGAGGACGACGAGGCAGACGCTGCCTCCAGCCTCTCCATCATGGCTATGGGCGCTGAGCACGGCGACGAGGTCATTGTGACCTCCGACAACGCCGAGGCTGTCGAAGCCATCGCTGCTCTCATCGAGAAGGATCTCGACGCCGAGTAATCCTCTCTTCATAAGGAAAGCACCAGCATCTTGCTGGTGCTTTTTGCTTGTCGACGCCCTTTACTTGGCGTAGATGTTCGTTCCCTCACCGATATGCTCGTAGAGCCACTTCATGATCGGGAACAGGATGATAATGCCGGCAGAACCCCAGGCAATGCCCTGCAGCTCTACTCCGAAGATGGTGAGCGTCAGGTTGCCGATGCCCGCGACGAGCGCCACCGCGGCGGCCGTCAGGTTGACCGGGTTATTGAAGTTGACGTTATTGTCTTGCCAAATACGGATGCCCAGCATGCCGATGAGGCCGTAGAGGACGAGCGTGGCGCCACCAAGCACGCCCGTAGGGATGGTGAAAATCAACGCACCAAACTTGGGGATGAACGCCAAGGCGATGGCAGTTGCTGCTGCAACCCAGTAGGCGGCCGTGGAGTAGACCTTCGTGGCAGCCATGACACCGACGTTTTCGGCGTAGGTGGTCGTGCCGGAGCCACCGAAGCAGCCGGCAAAGGTCGTTGCGACGCCGTCGGCAAGCAGCGCGTCGCCTGCGAGGTCATCCATATTCCTGCCCGTCATGGCGGAAACCGCCTTCACATGGCCCACATTCTCGGCGATGAGCACGATAATGACGGGCAACGTGACGAAGATGACGGAGGGCTGGAACTCCGGGGTGTGGAAGGTCGGCAATCCGATCCACGGTGCCTGCGCGATAGCTTCTTCGGCGCCCTCGGACAGGTTGCCGGTGAGTGCCGCAAACACCCAACCGATGATGACACCGATGAGGATGCCTAGACGCGATACCATGCCCCTGCCCGCAACAGTGCAGATGAGGATGGAGAATAGCGTCACCGCGGCAACCAGTGGTGAGCTTTCGAAGTTCGTCGCCGCCGTCGGTGCGAGGTTGAGGCCGATAAGCGCGACGATTGCACCTGTAACAGTCGGTGGCATGACCGCGTCCAGAACCTTTTTACCTGCGGCTTTCACTATGAGTCCGACGACAATGAGCAACACACCGGTGACCACCACGCCGCCCAGACGGGCGGACATGGTCTCCCCTGCCGTCGCTGTCAGCGGCGCGATGAAGGCAAACGAGCTACCCAGGTAGGAAGGCAGCCGGTTGCGGGTAATGAGTAGGAAGATGATGGTTCCCAGCCCGGAGAACAACAGTGTCGTATTGACGGGGAAGCCCGTCAGTGTGGGAACAAGCAGCGTCGCGCCGAACATGGCGATGACGTGCTGCATGCCGATCCCAATGGTCCGTGGCCATGACAGCCTTTCTTCCGGCGCGACCACGCCGCCTGGCTCAATGCGTTTGCCGTCTCCGTGGACGGTCCAGCCCCAATTTAATTTCACGACCCTCCATTATCCCTAGGAGGGGCAGAGAAAGAAAACTTGGGGTACTACTCGGCAGCAAATTCGCTGAGCTGGGCTGCCAGCTGCTGCGGGATGCGGGCATCGATGACCGTGCCCTTTTCTGTGTAATCCTCGCTGAGCACCGTACCTTCTTCGTGCACGCGCGCGACGACATCGCCGCGGGAAAAGGGCACATGGAGTGTCACGTGGCTATCCAGCGTATTGAGGAACAGCTCGATGCGACTTTCCAGCTCCTCAATCCCCTCGCCCGTGCGGGCGGAGACGAAGGCCACATCATCGAGTGCGTGCCGGAGCTCCGCCAACACGAGCGGATCAGCCTGGTCAATCTTGTTCACCACGATGATTTCCGGTGGCGCTTCGACCCCCTCCTCACGGACGATATCGAGGATGACACTGCGCACGGCCTCGATCTGCTTGAGCGGGAACGGATCCGAACCGTCCACCACATGCAGAATGAGGTCGGCCCCGAGGACCTCCTCCAGCGTCGAGCGGAAGGCCTCCACGAGCTGGGTGGGCAGGTGCCGGACGAAACCGACGGTGTCAGAAAAGATGATCGACCGGCCGTCGACAAGCTGTGCACGGCGGGTGGTGGGATCGAGGGTGGCGAACAAGGCATCCTCGACCAGCACACCGGCACCGGTCAGTGCGTTGATGAGGGAGGACTTGCCCGCATTGGTGTAGCCTGCGATGGCAATTTTGGGAATGGTCGACCCGCGGCGGCGCATGGCCTTAACATCACGGGCCTTTTTCATCGATGCCAGTTCCTTGCGGAGCTTGGCCATCTCGCTGCGCAACCGCCGGCGGTCCGCCTCAATCTTCGTCTCACCGGGACCACGTAGGCCGACACCGCCGTTGGATCCAGCACGACCACCAGCCTGACGGGACAGCGCGCCACCCCAACCACGAACACGCGTGATGAGGTATTCCATTTGCGCGAGCGCCACCTGGGTTTTACCCTCGCGAGACTTCGCATGCTGGGCGAAGATGTCCAGAATGAGCATCGTCCGGTCGATGACCTTGACATCAAGGGCCTTCTCCAAGGCAATCATCTGCCCGGGCGAGAGCTCGCCATCGCACACCACGGTATCTGCGTCGTGCGCATTAATCGCGGCCTTCAGCTCGCTTACCTTGCCCTGCCCGATGTAGGTGCCGGGATCCGGCTTGTCGCGCTTCTGGTACAGGGTGTCCACCACCTCGGAGCCGGCGGTCTCCGCCAGTGCTTTCAGCTCCTCCATGGCAGCCTCAATCTCCGCGTGCGTGCCGTCCGTCCACACTCCGACAAGAACGACGCGCTCCAGACGCAGCTTGCGGTACTCCACGTCGTAGCCGTCCTCCCGCTCCGTGCGGGAGATATCCGTACGGCTCATGACGCCACGCAGGCGGGAACGATCCTCCAGGTCAAGCTCACCCACAGAAGGTGTGTGCAGGTGGTGTTCGAGGTGTGTCAACGGCTCGGCGCTGTACCGATCCACGGTCGTGTCCTCGTGGTCGCGGAACACCTCGCGCAGTAGGTCGTCGTGATCCTGGTTTTTCGATCCAAAAGTAGAGTCAGTCATTGTGCCCCATTGTTCCACATGACCTTGCTATTCAGTAATTTTCTGCACCGGTGATGCCCAGCTGCTCCGGCGTTTGTAAGATGGTGCCCATGACCTCTGACACGACTACAGATCTCTCTTGCATCGGCCTCGACCTGGGCGATTGGCCCAAGACGGTGGAGGCCGCGATTAACAGTGGCACGCTCGCTGTTGTCGGCGAGACCAACGGCGGGCAGTTGGTGCAGTTCAACGACCCGTCCGGCGCGCGCATCTCCATCCTCACCTCGGAGCCGTACGCCGTGTTCAGTGGCTTTAACGGCTCGACCGTGGTGACCGCCCACGTCACGATGGTCAACGACGTTCTCGCCCTCCTTGACGTTGTCAATGACGAGGGCTTCCACCTCGCCTCGCTGACGGTGAACCTCGCGCAGGGCCCCATCCTCGTGGATGCCGAGCCGCTGCAGTTCGAGGGCGTAGAAATCACCGCGATGGTCATCGATGCGTCGGTCACCCAGGACTCTGCGGAACCGTCCATCGAGTCTCTCGGTGCTCAGCTTATCGACGCTGGGTCGGGTTCTGCCGTCCCCGACGCCTCCGCCAGGCTCACCGCCCCCGTCGTCCGGGCGGATTATCGTACGACGGAGCTGACCGATCAGCGGTTCATCCACGCCGTCGTGCACGAACCGCTACCGATGGATATCTGCCTCCCCGATGCACCCACGCTTCCGGAAAAGGGCGACATCGTTACCGGCACGGTTATGCTCACCGGTTCCGTCGCTCTGCCAGCTTCCGCCGGCTGTGGTGGCGGCGGTGGCTGCGGGTGTGGTGGCGGTGGCTGCGGCTGCGGCGGTCACGCGTAGAATCAACCCGGACCATTTATCCCCAGCAGACGAAAAAGGAGCGATCCCCATGGCAACGGATGAGCCGACGCCAGAGCGCTCGTCCTTTTCCGCGCGCCAGAGCGTCGTGCTTCCCACCGTCGTGGTCATCATCTGCTGCATCATCTTATCGCTGTGGCTGAAGGTGCCGGGGCTCATCCTCTCCACCTTCATCCTGCTGGGCACCTTTTTTCTGGTGAACCAGGACCAGAAATCAACCGAACGTGACGCGCTCATCATGTCCATTCGGCTGTCCAGCGAGGATATCGAAACAACGCTGGATCAGTACTCCACGTTCCTCAACGGGACAGATACCGACTCGCTTGCTGATCGCACGCTCCATCGCCCAGAACTAGCGAATATGGACTCGGAGGCCCCGGAGATCGAGGCCTTCCACTACACGGCAGCCAATTGCCGGCGCTTCCTCAACCGGCTCGATGCCAAGATAGGCCCGGACACGTCACTCGACGAGCTGCGCCGTATCCTCACTGCCACCGACGAGCGCGCCGCCGAGCTCGAGGAACAGTGGCGCGCAGCCCGTCGCACGGCGCTGCGCCTCGGTCCCTCCTCGTCTTTCCCCGATACGTCAACTCCGACGAACTCACTCAAGGCCTGGAATAAGGCCGGGATCGATACCTCGGGGGCTGCTCAGTGGAACCACAAGTGGTCGAAGCGCAAGCTCAACGATTCTGACTAACCTGGAAAACGATTTCCGAGGGGCCACGCAATGTTGCCTGTCCATCATGTACGGTGACCTGCACAGTTCCACCAGGAACGTGAACGTCAACGGAGCCTTCTGCTTTTCCTGCGTCGGCAAGCGCTGCGACCGCGGTAGCGACCGTTCCTGTGCCACACGAGCGGGTCTCCCCCACGCCACGCTCATTCACCCGCATGTGCACCGCGCCATCGGTTAGTTCCGTGGCGATTTCCACATTCACCCCGGCTGGGAAAAACTCCGTATCGACGGTAAACCCGTCCTGGATTGGTAGCGTCTCCAGCTGTTTCCGGGTAAGCGTGGGGATGATGCAGGCAAGGTGCGGGTTACCCACGTCGATGCCGAGACCAGCGAAGGTCGTCTTCCTCAGCATGCAGGTGGACACACCTGTTACTTCCACTGCCCCCATGTCCACCGATACATCCGCGTGCCGGTGATCTGCCGCATGCACGGTCACGTGCTTATCCCCTGCCCGGGTACCGACGAGGAAATTCTTGTCCGTCACCAGCCCTGAGGCGACCAGGTAGTGGGCGAAGACGCGCGTGCCGTTTCCGCACATCTCGGCTACGGAACCATCGGCGTTGCGGTAATCCATGAACCACTCGGCGTGCGACGGCTCATCTATATCGCCAGACCGCACGACGCGCAGCAGCCCATCGGCACCGATGCCACTGTGCCGGTTGCACAGCTCGGCCACCTCAGCCGGGGTGGGATTGAAGCGATTTTCTGTATCCACGAGGAGGACGAAGTCGTTTTCCGTCCCGTGGCCTTTAAGAACAGTCGCGTCAACGAACCTGGAAGAAATCATGCATCCAAGTGTAGAGCCTCGCACACACCCGTTGCAGAAACAGTGTCCGCTGCAAACCACGTAATCCGCGGATCGCGCTTAAACCAGCTGCGCTGCCTGCGCACGTAGCGCCGCGTACCCGTAATCGTGCGCTCCACCGCCTCCTCCGGGGTGAGCAGGCCAGCATCCATATCCAGTACCTGCGCGTAGCCGATCGCGCGCCCGGCCGTTGACTCCCTTGTGAGCCCCTCGCACACGAGTCCCCGCGTCTCCTCCACAAGCCCATTGTCAAACATCTGCCGGGAACGCAGATCGATCCGCGGGTTGAGCCACGCCGACTCCGTTGCCAGCCCCACCACTTTCGTTCCCCACCGGGGTACCTCCCGGCGGGTGGGCATGCTCGCGGCATACGGCTGCCCCGTCAGCTCGATGACCTCCAGAGCGCGGATCGTGCGACGCTCATCGTTTTCTTCAATGACGGCTGCCGCCGCGGGATCCTTCTGCGCAAGCTCCGCATGCAACGCGTGCACCCCGATGTCCTCGGCGCGCGCCTCCCACCGTGAGCGCACGGCGACGTCGGTGGGAGGAAACCTCCAAGCGTCGACAAGGCTCTGGTAGTACATCATCGACCCACCGACCAGAACAGGACGCACCCCCCGCGCCATCAAAGCCGTGATACACGCCTCTGCGCGCTCTTGGTAGCGCTGCACCGATGCCTCCTGGGACACCTCCCAGATATCCAGAAGGTGATGCGGAATCCCCCGCCGCTCCTCCACAGAAAGCTTCGCCGTACCGATATCCATCCCCCGGTAAAGCTGCATCGAATCCATATTCACAACCTCCCCTCCCAGCTGCTCACACAGCGCCAAAGAAAGGTCAGATTTACCCGATGCCGTCGGGCCAACAATTGCGAGCGGACAAAGAGCAGCGGACATCATACGGACAGTGTAATCATCCGCAACAAACTGCGGACTTTTGACCGCTGTCGCTGTAAACTGAGAAAAGATTACGGGCACACCCCGGATCGCATGTATTTGGCAGCCGTGTTGCGCGGCACTACGGAGCCGCCGGTGGCGGTAGAAGGGCATGGAAACCCATGACGACGCAGAACCTCAATCCCGACGACCCCCGGACCGCCGCCGGGAAACCGGACGCACCCGCGTCAGCACCGCGTCCC
>ERZ1031292.147-NODE-147-length-27148-cov-24.978112_pt1 | contig 27148 bp, 21 predicted proteins | sample MGYA00518215_ERZ1031292 | MGnify/ENA primary metagenome ERZ1031292 (study PRJEB33718, sample SAMN03159822) | human skin metagenome | collected 2014-02-25 | study: EMG produced TPA metagenomics assembly of the PRJNA266117 data set (Human skin bacterial metagenome... | reverse complement strand
CACGTAAGGAGTCGTCGGCAGCGTCAGATGTGTATAAGAGACAGCTTCCCCACGACCTTTCACTTTTGTTGGTTCCCGATGTGCAAGGAGACAGCGTCCGTGCGGAGACTAGCTTGCTTTTCTGACCTTGCCATCCGCACACGTGTCGACGGCAACGTCCGTGTCATTTCCCACGCACTCGGTTGACTCTGTACCCCCGTTTTCAGAGCGGACGCTCTCATCGTCCTTCACGGGAGGGTGTTCACCACCGATGGCGCTCTCTCCATAGAGGGTGTACGGAAATTCCTCAAAGTCATCGTCCTCTTCCTCATCGTCATAGTCGTCATCGTCGTCGATGCCATCGATATCGGACAGCAGTTCGTGGGTTCCTTCGAGGCAGGCTTCCAGGAGCTCACTATGAATCCCATGCATGCACGCTTGGCCGATGCACTGCGCCAGTACATGCTGCGGGTCTTCCTTCAGGATTACCTCGACTGCGGCGAAGTTATGGGTCATTGCATCTGCCGCGATGCTTGCAAGCACGTAAACGCACAGCGCGTTGTGCCTTGCGAATCCTGTCGCGGTTTTTGCCACCGCGAGGCACAACATGCGCGCGTCCTCAGCTCGCTCGATAGCAATGTCCAGGATGAGATCGCGTGTGAGTTTGTCGCTCATCAGCGTAATCATCGAAAGAAGAGCATCCTTCGCTTTCAATAGAGCGGTTTCCGACTCCGCGTCACGTGCAGCATCGAGACAGTCAACAAACAGGTTGCGAACCTCATACGAGCTTCCGCCCAAGCGAATGTCGCCTACAAGCGTACGTGCTTTCTGCGTCAACTTCTTTTGCTTCGACGAGGAAAGCGTCACATACGGGTTCCCATGGGCGAAACGAGCAAGGACATCGGACCGGGTGAGCTCTGGAAGATTCCCCTCGCCCACCATCTGCTTTGTCGAGACTGCAGTCGCCACATCACAGATTGTTCCGTGCTCCCAGACACCGGTATCGGGGATGACACTTGTGCCATCCTCGCCTGTCAGGTTGCCGGCGAGGAAGTACGGAGTTCCTGTCGCGATCTCCTCTGTTACCCAGATTGCAGCCAGAGGGAAGTTTGTTTCACCTGCCTTTTGGACGATCTCATCCAAGGTCTCATCAATGATGAAAGGATCGGTCTTTTTGGCGATAACCAACGCCCAAACGGAATCTGGTTTGTGCTGTGCGATGATGTCACAAGCGTGGTCAATCGAGCGCCAATCTGTGATGTCGGCGCGGGATGCAAAATCGAGGGACAGACGGACTTTCGTGCCTGCTGTCGTTGCTGTGAAGTTGAGAAAAACCACGGACTCCTCAGGAAAGAATCCCAGGAGACCGGGAATATTTGCGAAAATTTGGGCTGGTGTGCCGAGAACATTTTTTGTCATGACTTCACTATCCCTAAACCTCCGCGACTGCACCATGCCACCAGCAGCGCCTTTTCAAACATATCAATAATCCCTTATGCAGGGCCGAGGCCTAGCTTGTGGAAAACTGCGAAACGTACATACACGCCACCAGGAGAGATTGCTCCCCTCCTCGTCTGATAGGTTTATGAAATATTTTTCTATTGTGCCCTTGGTCACACCTTGTACCCGGCGGGCGTCGACTGGTGTGAGGCATCTCCACACCACATTGGCAAACGTGTCTCTGCTTCCACAGGCACACTGGCATGGATTCCCTCGCATAGGGAATAATCTCAGCGAGGTAACCGTTGTTGTAGATACATAGAGTGGCGACTCGCGGTGACTCCAATCAACCTGGTGAGACCGAAACGGGGATCTTCGTTTATGACAGAGCGAGGGCTGACACACCTCATGGTTTGGCTCCTCACTGTACGGCCCCCCACCGGGCTGTGCGGGGCACTTCGAGACTGATGCCACCGTGGTGTAGCTTATGGCTACACACAAAGAGACGTACACGCATGTGGGCTCGCACGCTACGGGCACATTGTGTTGTGGAGGAGATGGAAAGGAATAGCTCATGGCCGATAAAGAACGCTCCATGTACGAGCTTGAATATCCAGCACCGGAGGTGTCCGGCGCACACGAATCCACTGTCACAATGATTGTCGCTCTTCAAGGCTATGCCGATGCCGGGCATGCTGTGGAAGCCGCTGCAGACCACCTGCTCGCCGCACTCGACAATCGACTCGTCGCATCCTTCAACAACGACGAGCTCATCGATTATCGTTCTCGGCGACCAACTGTCACCTTGCGGGACTCGCACATCGACCGAGTAGACAAGCTTGAATTGGGTCTCCGCGTCCTGCGGGATGTCGAAGGACACCCGTTCCTGCTCCTGTCTGGTCCCGAGCCGGATCTTAGGTGGGACGGCTTCTCCCAGGCCGTCGCAGATCTGGCGGAGAAGTACGGAGTAGACAAAACGATCTGCCTATACTCAGCTCCCATGGCGGTTCCGCACACGCGGCCGATGGTCGTATCCGCACACGGCAATTTCCCAGCGTTGAAGAACAAACACATCTTCTTTGACTCCATCGTCCACCTGCCCGGTTCTGCGCAGTTGACGATCGAATCTGTGCTGCAAAGGCGCGGAAAGAAAACGGGTGGGTACACAGCAATGGTGCCGAACTACGTTTCCGGTTCCTTTTACCCCGAGGCAACCCTCAACCTCCTCCGTGCCGTAGAGGACATCGCGAACGTGAAGCTCCCCCTCCACGTCCTGGAGAGGGACGCAGAAAAGGTGGAAGAACAGCTGTACCAGCAGACCGCCGAGAACGGGGAGATTCAACAAGTAGTTGGACTTCTCGAGCAACAGTACGACGAGCGGTTAGCGGAATTCCAAGAAGCACACCCGGGCATGGCACTGCCGGGCGAAGCCGCAATCCCAACCTCGGAAGAGCTCGGTGAGGAGTTTGAACGATTCCTCGCTTCCGTGTCCGATCGGGAAACTCCGCCACAGCCCGGCGCGCTTCCGCCCCGTGCCTCTGAAAACACGCAGGAGCCGTCAGCACAGAGGACCGATGCCCCGGGCACAACCGACCCACGGGAAGCACTGCGCTCTTTCACCGAGGAAACGGCTGTTTATCCGGAGCACCACGAACGAAAAACGGACGAGGATAGGGAGACCGAGGAGGGCGTCGACAAGCCAGAAGGCTCTCCCTCTGCCGACGACGAGACTGACGACCACCAGTAGCGGAACAACCGCTGGACAGGTGTCACCGTGCGTGGGCCTGCCTAAGTACTCTGGAAACCATCCGGGGTGGCGCACTGTTCGCACGCCCTCGGATGGATCGCCAGTCGACTGCATGATGAGAAAGGACGTCCCCCGGTGAATCTCTCCCAGATGCTCCCCGACCTCGAAGAGGTCCCCGAATCGCTTGTCGACGAGGCGACGTTCGACTCGTTCCTCCACTACGTCCGCTCCAAGGGGATCGAGCTGTACCCCGCCCAAGAAGAAGCAGCGCTGGGCATTCTGGCCGGGGACAACGTCATTCTGTCCACTCCCACCGGCTCCGGCAAATCGATGGTGGCAAACGCCGCTCACTTCATCGCTCTGGCGCGCGGTCAACGTTCCTTTTACACGGCCCCGATTAAGGCGCTTGTCAGCGAAAAATTTTTCTCCTTGTGCTCCATGTTCGGTCCAGAAAACGTCGGCATGATGACAGGTGATGCCACTGTTAATGGCAAGGCACCCATCATCTGTGCAACCGCGGAAATTGTCGCCAACATCGCTCTCAGAGATGGTGCTGAAGCCGATATTGACCAGGTCATCATGGACGAGTTCCACTACTACGCCGATCCTCAACGTGGGTGGGCATGGCAAGTACCACTGCTCGAGCTCCCCAAGGCTCAGTTCCTTCTCATGAGCGCCACTCTTGGTGATACCACCGCTTTGCGAGAAGATCTGACTGAGCGCACCGGAAGGGACACCAACGAGGTGACAGGTTCCGAACGGCCTGTTCCGCTTGAATTCCACTATGTGTACACACCCGTCCAGGAAACGGTGGAAAATCTTCTGGAGTCCGGCACCGTGCCGGTGTACATCGTGCACTTCACTCAGAGAGAAGCCCTTGAACAGGCTCAGGCGCTGACGAGCATTAATGTTTGCAACAAAGAGGAGAAGGAACGCATCGCCGCAGAGATCGGCTCGTTCCGTTTCACCACCAAATTTGGCAAAACACTCTCCCGCCTCCTGCGCAAGGGCATCGGTGTCCACCATGCAGGCATGCTACCCAAGTACAGGCGACTGGTGGAACGGCTGTCCCAGTCGGGATTGCTCAAAGTGATCTGCGGGACGGATACGCTGGGCGTAGGCATTAACGTCCCCATTCGAACTGTCTTATTCACAGGTCTCGTTAAATACGACGGTTTCCGCAGTCGAGTGCTCAAATCCCGCGAATTCCATCAGATCGCCGGACGCGCAGGCCGTGCTGGATTTGACACCTTGGGCACCGTCATCATTGAAGCCCCAGAACACGAAATTGAGAACTACAAACTTCGCAAGCGAGCGGGACAAGACGAAAAGAAACTCAAGAAACTGCGCAAAGCGAAGGTAAAGAAGGGCGAGGTAACGTGGAGCGATGAGACCTTTGACAAGCTCACCACCGCCGCCCCTGAGCAGCTAACAAGCCAGTTCAGAGTCAGTACCTCTATGATCATCAACGTGCTGGCCCGCACGGGAGACACCTTCGAGCACTTTCGCCACCTGTTGCGCACATCGCATAACACGCGTAAGCAGCAGAACCGGGATATTCTCACCGCAATCGAGCTGTACCGCGGGCTTGTCGAGGCGGGAGTCGTGTCCACGGATAACGGCGTGGAGCTGACCGAGGACATGCCCCGCGACTTCGCCCTCAACCAGCCTCTCGGACAGTTCGCCCTCGCTGCGCTAGAGCTATTGGATCCGGAGTCCCCCACCTTCACCCTGGATGTGATCAGCGTATTCGAATCCATTCTGGAAAATCCCCGTAATCTTCTTCGGGCTCAGCAACGCGTAGAGCGCAGTGAGGAGAACGCTGCTCTCAAGGACGAGGGTGTTGATTACAACGAGAGACGCGCCATCCTCGATGAGGTCACCTGGCCGCAACCCCTGGGAGAGCTTCTCACCCAGGCCTATGAAACGTACGCCGCAGGGCACCCGTGGGTTCACGAATACGAGCTCACGCCAAAGACTGTGGTGCGCTACATGATTGAACACGGCCTCACCTTCTCTGATCTCGTAGCCGAGTTCGGGATTTCCCGTTCGGAGGGAGAGGTACTTCGCTACCTCACTGATGCCTGGCGAACACTCAAACAGTCCGTTCCTGAGGCCTATTACACCGACGACCTCGATGACGTTGTCGTATGGCTAGGCGAGATCATCCAGCAGGTAGATTCGTCGCTTATCGACGAATGGGCACAAATGGCAGACCCGGATGCGCCTGTGTCAGAAGATACAGTGGAAAAGCAGCTGGCCTTTGGAGTCACCGATCCCAACGCGCTCACTGCGAACCGACGCGCGTTCACAATTATGGTGCGCAATTACTTCTTCCACGTGGTTGAACTTTTCGCCCTGGAGAAGGAGGAAACACTCGATGAGCTCATTGACTATCTGGATGACAAACCTGACATCTCCCTCGCACTCGACGACTACTTTGATGACTACGACGACGTAGACCTCACCACTGCCGCCCGTGGCAAGGAGTATTTCCGTGTGGAAGAGGACGGCCGTTCGTGGCATGTGCGACAGATAATTAAAGACCCGGAAGACGATCGATCGTTCGCTTTCGTGGGAACCGTCGATCTCGATGCATCCGATGCTGAGGGAGAGGTCCGGCTCAGTTCCCTAGTCATCGAACAGAATTAGGAAGATAGCATATGACCAACAACTCCAGCCCGCAGAATTCTCCCAGCATGGACGAGGAGACCGTAGCCTTTGCCTCCAAAATATTCAACCTTGCCCGTTCCACGACACCAGAGGATGCGGAGCTTCTCCTCGAATATGTGCGCGCGGGTGTACCCGTCGATCTCACCAACGAGGACGGTAATACACTCCTCATGCTGTCCGCGTACAGCGGTAATCGCGCGGCGGTTCGCGGCCTCATTGATCTCGGCGCCGATGTTAACAGGCTCAACAAGCGAAACCAGTCCATTATTGCTGGCGCCCTGTTCAAAGGCGAAGACGCTATCGTCACGGACCTAAAAAAGGCCGGTGCACACCTTGACCTCGGTCACCCGACGGCGAGGGAGACAGCTGCCATGTTTGGGCGCGCTCACCTGCTTGAAGCAGATGATGCCTAGACGCACGTCGGCCAACCACCGTTAGCCGCCGCGTCCGCTCGTGCACCGGCGGATTGACGTACCTGACCTGCCCCCCTTCAGCTACCTGCCATTATGGTATAACCAAACGAGGCTCGTCCACAGAGCAAAACGATGAGCCGATTTTTATATTGGAAGGGATCCGAATCGTGGCAAAGATGCTTGTAACCATGCTTGTACTCAACTGCGTGGGAATGGTGGCACCCGGACCGGATATCTTTCTTGTCCTCCGCTTAGCGGTTCGCTCCCGATCGCGTGCACTGGCTGCAGCCGTTGGCATCACCATCGGAAATATCATCTGGGTGACGATCACCGTCGCGGGCATTGCAGCAATCCTCGTCACGCACCCTTCGTTCATGGTGGTCGTTCAGGGGCTGGGCGGACTTTGGCTCCTTTACCTCGGTTTCAAAACAGCGCACGCCGGGTTGCGCGAGTGGAAAAACAGAAATAACGATCTTCGGCTACTAAACGAGGGCGATGGTGAAGCCAATCGCTCCATCATGCAGGCCGTGCGCGTCGGTCTGTTCACCAACCTTTCCAATCCCAAGTTTCTGCTCATTCTCCTTTCCCTTTTCGCCCCGCTCGTTCCGCCAGATCCTTCTCTCGCCGTATCGCTCTCCATCATTGCTGTAATGTCACTATCCACGCTTGTGTTCTTCTCTCTCCTCGCAGTGGTTGTTTCTACGCAGGCGATTCAGCAGCGGCTACTCAAAGCTGGCTCATACATAGACATGGTGTCCGGTACTATCTTCGCTATCGTCGGCGCGACGTTCCTTTACGAGGCGGCGGTTCAGTTGCTTTCCGCGCGCTAGTTCTCTTGCCATCATCGCCTCCCCCTCAAAGTTCCTTCCGCGAATAGCTGTCAAGTAAGGCAATACTAGGTTCCACCCCCATTACCCAGCGACTAGCAGGACACGTCCCAAAAATTAATTAGCTTATCCGCTTATAGGCACTGTCACACAAATCTTTGACCTGGATTTTTCCAAAGTTGCTCGTCGCGGAAACATTGTGCAATACTTTTATCTAGAAAAATTTCCACTTTAGACCAATTTCTGCCTTATTTATCCAGAAAATTACACACCCACAGTAGATTGCCAGACTCTTTCACGCATCCTCACAACATCGAACTACGTGCAGTTTCTAGCCCTAAGGCCCGGTGCTACCACGCGCGTGCCAAGCGCTAACGAGAAATAAATTTTTCACCACTTAAGCAACCTAACGGCAGGGTGTGACATAACTCACCTCCAAGTTTTTACCCCCGCTGGCCTGCACTTATATTTTTCAATAAGAATTTTTTTAAGTTTGGTCTGTGATTAGTTTGGTTAGGACGGCCAGCGATAGGTTATTGTATGGGTATGAGTAACAAAGACTACAAACCTACTCTGGCCCAAATCCGCACTTTCGTTACTATTGCGGAAAACAAGCATTTCGGCGCAGCGGCAAATAAGCTGAATATTTCCCAACCGTCTCTCAGCCAGGCACTCGTTGCACTGGAAAACGGTCTAGGAATCCAGCTCATTGAGCGCTCTACTCGACGCGTGCTTGTCACCCCGGTTGGAGAGGCTCTTCTTCCCTACGCAAAGCAGACGCTTGAAGCTGCCGACGCGTTCTACAATCATGCGCGGGGCGCGGACGGTTCTCTGACCGGCCCGCTAACTATCGGGATTATCCCGACAGTGGCTCCGTACATCCTCCCCAACGCGCTCACCGCGCTCAAAGAAGAGTACCCCGAGCTTAAGCCACGAATCGTCGAGGATCAGACGAACCACCTTATCGACTCCCTGCGCGACGGACACATTGACGTCAACCTTATGGCCCTGCCATCGCATACCTCCGGCCTCATTGACATCCCGCTGTACGAGGAGCCTTTTGTTCTCGTCGTTCCGAAGGACAGCGACCTAGCCGGTGCCAAGAATCTCAAGATCACAGCTCTCAACGATACGGAACTTTTGCTTCTCGACGATGGGCACTGCCTCCGCGACCAGATCATCGATCTCTGCCGAGCTGCCGATGTCAAGCCAGGTGTGTACAGCCGGGTTACCCGCGCTGCCAGCCTCACTACCGTCGTCCAGTGTGTCGCCAATGGCATGGGCTCTACGCTTCTCCCCGTTTCGGCCCTCCACTCGGAGATTCACCGCCCGGGCCTGGCTTTCGCCACCTTCGATCCGGAAGCAGGCGCACGTCGCACTATCGGCCTTGTTCACCGTTCATCTAGCTCGCGCACAGCAGAAATTGAGCAGCTGGGTACTGTGTTCAAGAACGCCTACGACTCGGTCCCGGAAAAGGACCTATAGGAGGGCATTCGGACTGTAGTCTTCAGGCTCAGGCCGGTTCTTCGGCACATTAGCCCCTCGCCCGGTGTGTTACCTTTTAGTAGCACACCGGCTTTATTTTGTCTCGTACTTGGTACGTCCCTGTACCACCACCTAGAATGTTCGGCGACATGACTAACTCATCGACGTCCAAGAAATCTCTGTACGCCCGCCTCGCCAGTGTCCGCATCCAGGATGAAAGGCGCTTTCGCGCACGGCTGAAAAAAGCTCGCACCGACCGTGCGCTCGAGGCTATTAAAAAGGACCTCACTCACGCGGAGAAGAGAATCGCGGGGGTCACCTCACGCATTCCCACGGTAACGTACCCGCCGGAGCTACCGGTGAGTCGACGAGTTGACGATATCGCCGCTGCGATTCGCGATAATCAAGTAGTAATCATTGCCGGCGAAACCGGTTCCGGCAAAACAACCCAAATCCCTAAAATTTGTCTCGAAATCGGGCGCGGTCGCCGCGGAATGATTGGCCATACCCAGCCCCGGAGGCTCGCTGCCCGTACAGTAGCAGAGCGAATTGCAGAGGAGGTTGGACAGAACATCGGGGAGTCTGTCGGCTATGCAATCCGCTTCGATGACAAAGTGGGCCCCCACACCGCCGTAAAAATTATGACCGACGGCATCCTGCTCGCTGAAATGCAGCGTGATCGGTTCCTCAACGCCTACGACACCATCATCATCGACGAGGCACACGAACGGTCGCTCAACATTGACTTCATCCTGGGCTACCTCAAAAGGCTCCTGCCCAAGCGCCCGGACCTCAAGGTGATTATCACATCAGCCACCATCGATCCGGAACGCTTCGCCCGCCACTTCGCGGATCGTAGCGGAAGACCCGCGCCGATCATCGAAGTTTCCGGACGAACCTACCCCGTGGAAATCCGTTACCGTCCGCTCGTAGAGATTCACGGCGATAAGGAGGTAGCCATCGATGAGCTCGATGGGTTACTCGCTGCTCTAGAGGAACTCATGCAGGAGGGGCCAGGAGACATCCTCTGCTTCTTTGCCGGAGAGCGAGACATCCGGGACGCGCTCGATGCTATCTCGGCCAGGAAGTTTAAAAACGTCGAGGTAACTCCCCTATTCGGCAGGCTTTCCAACGCAGAGCAGCACCGTGTCTTCTCCCCTCACCGAGGCCGCCGTATCGTATTAGCTACAAATATCGCCGAGACGTCTCTGACGGTTCCGGGCATCCACTATGTTGTGGATACCGGACTGGCCCGAATTTCTCGCTACTCCAACCGGACCAAGGTGCAACGCTTGCCGATTGAACCAACCAGTCAGGCATCCGCCAACCAGCGCTCTGGTCGATGCGGACGTGTAGCCAACGGCATCGCGATCCGGCTCTATTCGGAGGAAGACTTCGCGTCCCGGCCCGAATTTACGGATCCAGAAATCCACCGAACAAATCTGGCAAGCGTCATTCTCCAGATGGCACTGCTCAGACTCGGCGACATCCGCAACTTCCCGTTTGTTCAAGCCCCAGATGAAAAGTCGATTCGCAACGGTATCCAGCTCCTCCTCGAGCTCGGTGCTATTAATGAGCAAAAGCCGGGGGACGAATCTCCTCGCCTCACCGCCGTTGGCCGACAAATCGCTCGTATCCCCGTGGATCCCCGCCTGGCCCGGATGCTCATTGAAGCTGAAAAAATGCATGTACTCGCCCCTGTTACCATCATTGTCGCAGCACTCACACTGCAGGATGTTCGTGAACGTCCGCTGGACAAGCAACAGCAAGCTGACCAGATGCACTCTCGATTCAAGGACAAGGGATCGGACCTCATGGGATACCTGGCGTTATGGGCCTACCTGTGTTCACTTCGATCCAGGCTCTCCGGTAACCAATTTCGTAAACGCCTGCAACGCGAATACCTGCACTACATGCGCTCTCGCGAGTGGCGAGATCTCATCCGCCAACTTGTCAGCGTGTACGAGGACTTGTACTGGAACGTGGACACAAACGCGCTGTGGTGCGAAGACATCCCAGACCTCACTGCACCTCCGAATCTAGGATGTGGCGAAGGGTCACGGCAGAGTAAAAAGGCCGCAGCTGGTGCTGCTCCCCTGTCGCCTGTGGACGCAGCGCACGCTTACTTCACGGATTCCGATTCCATTCACAAGGCACTGCTCAGTGGTTTGCTTTCACACATCGGTGTGAGGAAAGGCGATTCCAAGGAGTTTTCCGGCGCACGAGGCACATCTTTCCTCATTTTCCCCGGCTCGGGGCTGGCAAAGAAGCCTCCGGAATTCATCATGGCTGCTGAACTCGTTGACACATCCCGCCTGTGGGCACGTGGCGTCGCAGCCATCAATCCGGAGTGGGTGGAGGGTTTGGCTCCACACCTTCTCAAGCGGACGTATTCGGAACCGACCTGGTCTAAGAAGCGTTCAGCGGCGATGGTACACGAGAAGACCCTTGTGTACGGAGTTCCGATTATCGCTGACCGCCTCGTGCAGTACGGTGCCGTCGATGAGGAAGCTGCACGGGACATGTTTATTCGTCATGCACTGGTTCAGGGAGAATGGATCACGCACCACCGCTTCTTCCACGAAAACCAGGATAAGTTGGAACAGGTGCGGGATCTGGAGGAAAAGGCTCGTCGTCGCGATATCACCGTGGACGATGACACCCTATTTGCCTTTTATGATCGGATTCTGCCCAGCCACATCACGTCAGAGATCCGCTTTAACCACTGGTGGAAGAGGCGAAAGCAGAAAAGCCCCCACCTGTTGGATTTCGACATTGACAAGCTCATCAACCCCGAAGCCGATACGGTGGCCGAGGAGAGTTTCCCAGATGCCTGGCGTCAGGGATCGCTCGAGTTTGAGCTGTCCTACCACTTCGAGCCCGGGTCTCCCTTTGACGGTGTGACGGTGCGGATTCCACTTCCTCTTCTTGCTACTGTCGATCCGGAACCATTCACCTGGCAGGTGCACGGCCTGCGCCTGGAACTAGTTACTGAGCTCATCCGGTGCTTGCCCAAGCAGTATCGCAGACTCCTCGTACCGGCCCCTGATTACGCCGCTAAAGTCTTGCCACGGTTGATTCCCTACGAGGGAACACTCGTGGAGCAGCTTACCTCCATTTTCCGCTCCCTCGGACTGCGCAACCTGGAGGAAACTGACTTCAATCTCGGCTCCTTGCCTCCTCATGTGCAAGTAACATTCGCGGCCGTAGACAAGCAAGGCACAATCACAGACTCGGACAAGGACCTCCGGGCCTTGCAGAACCGACGTTCGGGTCAGATTCGATCGTCGATAGGCAAAGCTGCCCGATCATCTTCGTCAAGTCTCGTGCAATCATGGACGAAGGAGAACCTAGGAGATGTGCCGGAAACCGTTGACACAGAAGTCGATGGGCAAACCGTAACTGCATACCCAGCCCTTGTTGCCGATCAAGGTGGCTTCAAGGTGCAGGCAATGCCTACAAAAGCCGCAGCAGAAGCGTCGATGGTACAGGCCACAATGACCATGCTGATCTCCGCAGTGACTATCGGTACCAAGTCCATGCTCAAGGGTCTGCCACTCCAACAAAGGGTAGCCGTTGAAAACTACCCACACGGTGGAGCCGACGGTCTTATCAACGATGCCCGCATCGCGGCGATCCGTGACCTTATGCTCAAACACGGTGGCCCTGTCCGATCACCCGAACAATTCGAAGAGCTTAAGACAAAGGTAAAGGCCGAGGTGCCTTCGTATGTTCGGCAAACGGTGACAGCACTTGCTCCGGCGCTTTACGAATATGAGGCTCTCCGTGAGGAACTTACCCATTGGGACGGACCTGCTATTGATGACATTCGGAAACAACTCGACATCATCGTTCCGAAGAACGCTGTGTCCACCTTCGGGATTCAGAGGCTCACACATCTCCAGCGCTACATTCAAGCTGCACGAATCCGACTCGACGATCTCGAGGCCGACCCCCAAAAAGACGAACAACGGCAGGACATTATTGACCGGCTCGCCGGCCAGCTCTCTTCAAAGCTCAATCGGCTTCCGAAGTCAGCCCGGCACAGCAAAAAGGTGAAGGATATCATCTGGCTCATCCAGGAACTTCGAGTGAGCCTATTCGCGCAACGTCTTGGCACGGCGACGAAAGTATCGGAAAAGAAGATCTCTAAACAAATCACCGCGCTCTAGCTGCACATTAGAGCCGATTTTCCCGTCTTTCGTCGCGCCTCAGCGCCCGGATTTCCTTCTCGAAATCGTCTGCCGAGTCGAATGACTTATAAACAGAAGCGAAGCGAAGATAGGCAACCTCGTCGAGATCCCTCAACGGACGCAGAATAGCCTTGCCGATATCGTTTGCCGGTATCTGCGAGGATCCTTTCTGCCGCACGGTCAGCTCCACTTCTTGAGCGAGCTTCTTCAACGAATCCTCCGACACAGACCTTCCCTGGCAGGCACGACGAACTCCGCGAATGACTTTGTCCCTGCTAAAAGGCTCCGTCAGTCCGTTGCGTTTAAGGACGAGCAGCACTGCCTGCTCCATTGTCGTAAAACGCCCTTTACACTGCGGGCATTCCCTCCGGCGCCTGATGGCACTCCCCTGATCTACCACCCGTGAGTCAATGACTCTGCTGGTGGAGCATTTACAAAACGGACAATGCATAGCTCTCCTCATCGCGTGTACTAAACCACGAGCAGCCACTCCACTGCTGTGCCCCTCAGTTTAGCCAAGCAACGGGGAAGCCCCCATCGATGCGGGCTATTGCGCAACGAGGGCCGTTTCGAGTTGCGCGATGTCATTGTTAGGGGTCTGCTCCCCAGATCCGATGAAAAGCGAGCCTATAAGTACGAGACCGAAAAGAAGCCCAATACCCATATCCCTCATCTTTGCTGTGAGCGACGACACCGAAGACGTATGTGCACCCACCGTATTTTCGTTCGATGATTTGTGCGTGCGTGCCGTTTCTTCATCCGCTCGTGCGAATGTTCGATGTTCGCCATGTAAAGTTCGAACAGTGTGGCCACTGCGACGCACCCCTACTGGCGTACCGCCATTCCACACAGCAACCGGGCACGCCACCTCGCGGCGGTACCCAACCATCCCGTTCGCGCCCTTTAATCCACTGGTAACAATAGCCATAGTAAACCTTCCTTACGCTTTCTTCTCTGTGCGGGCCCTACTTTACATATCGACACACACACGCTTCGCTAGGTTTCGAACACATGCCCCATATTAGAACATGTGGTCGTCCTTGTAAAGACTCGTTCGCGCCGTCCGAACTGCCCGCCCCCGTTCCCCTCTCGAACACCTGTTGTATCTTTGCTAGACTAAGAACTCGATAATGGACATCACCGAACGCAACGGTCGATCCATAATCACACCGGCAATTGCAAGACGCGGGTAAGGAAGAATATGGCAACAAGGAAGAAGCGCGCAGAGCACGCTAGCGGGAAGAAACATCTTGACCAGCGAGTGCTATCAGACCGCCAAAAGCGCATTATGGAGGTAATTAGGGATTCCGTCGCCCTCCGTGGATATCCGCCGAGTATTCGCGAGATTGGTGATGCCACTGGACTCCAGTCCACGTCATCGGTTGCCTACCAGCTGAAGGAGCTCGAGAAGAAGGGTTTCCTTAAACGCGATCCGAATAAACCCCGTGCCGTAGATGTCCGTCACCTCCGCGAAACCGCACCCGAGAAATCCAAAGTTTCTATCGACGAGGACGGTGTACTCAAGGAAGGCTTCGTTGCACCGGCATACATCCCTGTTGTAGGGACCATTTCCGCCGGTCTCCCCGTTCTCGCCGAGGAGACGATTGAGGAATATATGCCTCTACCATCAGAACTCGTAGGTGATGGCGAACTTTTCATGCTGGAAGTTAACGGGCGCTCGATGAAGGACGCCGGAATCATGGATGGCGATTGGGTCATTTGCAAAAGGCAGTCCATCGCAGAAAAGGGCGACTTTGTAGCCGCGCTCATCGACGGCGAAGCGACGGTGAAGGAATTCCACAAGGACTCGACGGGCGTGTGGCTTCTGCCCTACAACGAAAGCTTTGACCCGATTCCCGGCAATGACGCAGAGATTCTCGGCATTGTAACCGCCGTTTTCCGTAGCTACTAAAATCTTCCGCACCGTCCAGCCGAGTTTTTCATCGACTGGACGGTTTTTCTTTGCCCCATTCCCCTCTCCCCCACATGAGGGTAAGAGGCATGCCCGCATAGACATCTAACCATTTTTGTTTGCCCATTCGAAATCTTCTTACGACGCTTAATTTCGCACTACAGAGGGGTTCCTCAAATTTAGGGCAGGCTTCTGACACTGCCCATCTTCGCCACGAATTACCAAACACGCATGCCCGAACGTAAGCAATCCCACAAATTTAATGCCACAATAGTGTTGGTTTTGATTAGGAGACACCGTATCAATGCCCGATTGCTGCTGATTTGCGGTGAGTAATCCTCTGTATTTCGCAAAGCGTGGCACAAAACAGACCGGGTACGCCCTTAAGGGGTTTACTGCAGGGCCGAGCTAGGAATGGAGTGACCGACAAGTGTATGCAGAAGAACGTAGGCGACAGATCACCTCGCTGACCGCGGTCGAAGGTCGCGTGAACGTAACCGAGCTTGCAGAAAGGTTTAACGTCACTGCCGAGACAATCCGTAGGGATCTCGCTGTCCTCAATCAGGAGGGTGCCGTTCACCGCGTTCACGGTGGCGCGGTTGCTAGCCAGAATTACCAGACCACGGAACGAAGCGTAGACATCCGCGCACGCAGCGCTTCGGGAGCAAAGCACGAGATTGCCAAGGCGGCACTGAAGTTCCTCCCTGAACCACAAGGAGGAATGTTCCTTGATGCGGGAACCACAGTCATGCAACTGGCCCACATGCTCGCAGAGCACCCGGACGCTAAGAAGTGGTCCATCGTTACTAATTGTCTGTCTATTGCACTCGATCTTGCCTCTGCCGGATTGGACGAGGTCCAGCTGCTTGGTGGCAGCGTTCGAGCCATCACCCAGGCTGTAGTCGGCGATACGGCACTGCGCGCTCTGGCGCTCATGCGGGCAGATGTCGCTTTTATCGGCACCAACGCGCTGACCTTGGACCACGGACTGTCCACAGCCGATAGCCAGGAGGCTGCGGTGAAGAGAGCAATGATCACCAACGCCCGCACCGTTGTCGCTCTGTGCGACTCCACCAAGATGGGCTCCGACTACCTTGTCTCTTTTGCCTCCCTTGATGACATCGACGTTGTCATCACCGATACCGGAGCACCTCAGAGTTTCGTAGACGCGATGCGAGAACGCTCCATCAACGTCATTATCGCAGACGCTTAAACATCAACGCACAAGCCGAGGGAAGCCACATTCCCTCGGCTTTTCTTCGCACCCCTCAACCTTTGCCCGTTTTCACACATTTTGCACGTGTCCTAAGTCTCATTATTCATGCACACCTTCTAATCCACACATGTGCGCGTTACAGTGTAAGCACAGGTCGTTAACCACTTTGTAGACTGCTACATTCCGGGTACACCCCAGAGGAATTTCCCACCTCTCACGATGTCCGGTTTCCCTCAGTTTTCAAGTGGGATCGCAAAGATCGCACCAAGTGAAGTCGATAGGACAACACCAGATCAGGCTCTGCTTCACGCTGGGTGGTGTGGCGCATGTTAGGAAGGAGGAGACGCATGAGGTTTTCAGAACGCCAAGAGCTCATTGAAACTTCGCTCGCTCGAGACGGCCATGTCAGCGTTCCATCGCTTGCAAAGGCGTGTGGCGTTGCCCCCGAGACGGCGAGACGAGATTTAGCCAAGTTGGAAAAAATGGGTCTCGTACGCCGAGTGCACGGCGGAGCAATACCGCCGACACATGAGGGAAGTGAGCCCGATAGTTACACAGCAAACCTTGTTCAGGTCGCTGCGCCAAGCTACCGCGAAGAAACCGCGTACTCCGATAAGACACAGCAGCACGTGCCGGAAAAATCGGCTATCGCTCGTGCAGCACTGGAGCTGATCCCCTCGGGGCCGTGTTCCATCACAATTGACGCCGGGACTACTACCGCTGCCCTCGCAGCAGCTCTACGCCATTCGTCACCGGACAAAGGGTCCACGTTTGTGACTAATTCTATGCCGGTCGCTGAGATTCTTTCTGGTGGCGGGCTTACCGGTGTCAACGTCGTCGGTGGCAACGTTCGGCCGTATACACGGGCAATCGTTGGCGAGGCGGCCGCGCGCCACTTTTACTCACTACGAGCAGATATCGCCTTCATCGCTGCAAATGGCGTGACTCCCTCCCACGGCTTTTCTACACCGGATCCAACGGAGGCTGCCGTTAAGAGCGCCATCGCTCGCTCGGCAAAGAAGACGGTTGCCCTTGTTGATTCTTCCAAGATCGGACGCGACTTTCTTGTCACCTTCGCCCAGTTGACCACGGTTGACGCGATCGTGACGGATATTCACGCGCCACGGGAATTTCTAGAAACCTGTTTCCAATACAACATAAAGGTTGTTACTGCATGATTGTTACTGTGACGGCTAACCCGTCAATTGACCAAACGCTGTATCTTCCAGGTTTCCTGGAAAGAGACTCTGTCCACCGCCTCACGGGCCACGAGTCCGTTGCCGGTGGCAAGGGCATCAACGTATCGGTCGCGCTGCACAAGGCGGATGTGCCAACCAAGGCCATTTTCCCAGCGCACGCCGACGATTATTTCATCGGTTTGTTAAATCGTACCGGTGTTCCCCAGCGTCGCGTAGACATCGCTGGCCAGGTACGCACAAACGTGACGTTGTGTGAACCCGATGGAACGACGACGAAGCTGAATGAGGGTGGCGCGGAGCTGTCTGCAGACGAGCGCGCTGCTTTCGAACACGCCATTCTGGAGGAGGCCCGCGAAGCAGACATCGTCGTCTTCGCAGGATCGCTGCCACCTGGTCTGCCGACCGATTGGTACGCGCACATGGTGCGTGTTCTCCGCCGGGAGACTCCCAAGGTGCTCATCTGCGTCGATACCTCAGATCGGCCACTGCAGGAACTGGCAGCCTCGTTCCCGGAGACATCCCCGGATCTTATTAAGCCGAATGCTTTCGAGCTTGGGCAGATCCTCGGCATCGACGGCAACGCACTGGAGACTGCTGGTAAGAACGGTTCCTACGGCCCCGTTATCGAGGCAGCGAACACGCTTCAGGCCAAGGGCGTTCAGCTAGCCCTGATCACTCTCGGGGCCGCCGGCGCTCTGCTTGTGTCGCCCGAGGGCTCGTTCCTCGCCACTCCCCCTCCGACCGATCCAGTTTCCACAGTGGGCGCTGGCGATAGCTCCCTTGCTGGATTCCTGCGTGCCCGCCACTTGGGAAAGCCGATGGTGGAGAGTGCGGCGATGGCTGTCGCCTACGGTTCCGCAGCGACAGCACTGCCGGGAACAACGATTCCCGCTCCCGACCAGATCAATCTGGAGCAGACCGCAGCCCGCGCGCTGTAATCGTAAAACGTATAGACATCATTTCATCGTGCACCCTCTGGATGCACGGTCACTGAATCGAAGGAATCGACTGACTAATGGAGACAAAGATTATTAACCCCTCCTTGGTGAGGTTGGACGCCGATCTCGGCTCCACGCCTGACGAGGTTATTTCGGGGCTCGCTGCCGTCGTCACGGATGCCGGCCGCTCAACCAGCGTCGACGAGCTTGCTGCGGCTGCACATGCCCGCGAGGCCAAGTCCCACACCGGCGTGCCCGGCGGTGTGGCAATCCCCCACTGCCGCTGTGCGGCGGTTACCGAGCCAACCCTCGGCTTTGCTCGCCTCAAGGACCCGGTGGACTTCGGTGCACCGGATGGCCCCGCAGATCTTACGTTCCTTATCGCTGCCCCAGAGGGCGGCGGACGCGAACACCTGAAGATTCTGTCCACGCTCGCCCGTGCGCTGGTGAACAAGGAGTTCGTGGCCAGCCTCCGCGCCGCTGGCTCTGACGAGGAAGTCGTTGCCCTCATCACAGAGGTGCTGAACAACCCGCCGAAAAAGAAAAAGAAGAAGCCGGCTTCCACGGAGGCCACAGCGGCTGGTGCTGGTGCTGCAGCGGCAGCCGCCGCCCCCGCTGAGAAGCAGGAGGACGCAGCCGCACCCGTGACCCGTATCGTGGCTATTACCGCGTGCCCCACGGGTATCGCCCACACGTACATGGCTGCCGACTCGCTGACCAACACCGTCGACGAGATGGACGGCGTGGAGCTCACCGTCGAGACGCAGGGTTCGTCCGCTGTGACGCCGATGGATCCCGAGGTTATTGCCGCTGCTGACGCCGTGATCTTCGCTACCGACGTGGGAGTGAAGGATCGCGAGCGCTTTGCGGGGAAGCCCGTTATTGAGTCCGGCGTGAAGCGCGCCATCAATGAGCCCCGCGTCATGATTGAAGAGGCCATTGCGGCCAGCAAGGATCCGAACGCACACCGCGTTTCCGGAAATGCCGGTGCAGCCAAGGCGGAGGCGGCCGATTCCGGTTCGTCGCTGAGCTGGCCGAAGCGCATCCAGCAGGCCATCATGACCGGTGTGAGCTACATGGTTCCGTTCGTCGCGGCGGGCGGTTTGCTCCTGGCCCTTGGCTTCCTGTTCGGTGGTTACGATATGGCCAATGCGTGGGAGACTATCGTGAAGGACTACTCCATCACGAACCTCCCGGGTCACGACATCACTGTCGATGGTGAGGTGATAAACCTGACCAAGGCCGGGTTTAGCCTGTACCTCGGTGCCGTCCTCTTCGCTACGGGACAAATGGCCATGGGCTTCATCGTGGCGGCGCTGTCTGGTTACACCGCGTTTGCTATCGCTGGCCGCCCAGGCATCGCGCCTGGCTTTGTCGGTGGTGCGATTTCTGTACTCCTCGGCGCCGGCTTCATCGGTGGCCTGGTTACCGGTGTTCTCGCCGGTTTTGTGGCGTGGTGGATCGGTTCGTGGAAGGTTCACCGCGTCATCGCGTCGCTCATGCCTGTGGTGATCATTCCGCTTCTCACATCCCTCATCGTCGGCCTTGCAATGTTCTTCCTCCTCGGCGCTCCGCTCGCCGGGATCATGAACGGCCTGACCAACTGGCTGAACTCCATGACGGGTACGTCGGCTGTCCTGCTCGGCATTATTCTCGGCCTCATGATGTGTTTCGACCTCGGTGGCCCGGTGAATAAGGCTGCGTACCTGTTCGGTACTGCGGGGCTGTCCGCTGGTGACGAGGCTTCGCTAAAGATCATGGCTGCAGTCATGGCTGCCGGCATGGTTCCGCCCATCGCACTGTCCATCGCCACGTTCGTCCGCCCGCGCGTGTTCACTCCGGCGGAGCAGGAGAACGGCAAGTCTTCTTGGCTGCTGGGTCTGTCCTTCGTTTCCGAGGGCGCGATCCCGTTCGCTGCGGCTGATCCGCTGCGCGTCATCCCGTCCATGATGGTAGGTGGCGCAGTGACCGGTGCGCTGTCGATGCTCTTTGGAGCGGGCTCCCGCGCCCCACACGGTGGTGTGTTCGTCCTCTTCGCCATCGAACCGAAGATCGGCTGGTTGATTTCCATTATCGCTGGTGTCATCGTCTCCGCTGCAGCCGTTGTACTGCTGAAGATGGTCTGGCCGCAGAAGATCGTGGAGAAGCAGGCCGAGGCAGCAAAGGCTGAGGCTCACGCCTAGCTTCCGCCCTCTTTCCCACCCCGCAGTTCATCCGAGCTGCGGGGTTTCTTTTGTGGGATTTACGTCACAGCGGTGCCCGGTTTCGCACAAAGCGGTCACGGTTGGGCCATTCTCGGGTACGATGTAGCGTAATAAAAGAACACGTGGCTTTTGCCGGGTTTTCGTTTGCTCACGTACCAGCCACGCTGCACTATTACCCAACTTGAAAGGATCTCTAGCATGGCTTCTAAGACTGTTAAGGTCGGTTCCTCCGTCGGACTTCACGCTCGCCCGGCTACCATCATCGCCGAGGCTGCCAGCAACTACGACGAGGACATCGAGCTCCTCATTGTCGGCGCTGACGAGGACGACGAGGCCGACGCTGCCTCCAGTCTCTCCATCATGGCTATGGGCGCTGAGCACGGCGACGAGGTTACTGTGACCTCCGACAACGCCGAGGCTGTTGAGGCCATCGCCGCTCTCATCGAGAAGGATCTCGATGCCGAGTAATCTTTCCTAGATAAAAAGCACCAGCTTTTCGCTGGTGCTTTTTGCTTGTCGACGCTTCCTACCGGGCGTAGATGTTCGTCCCCTCGCCGACGTGCTCGTAGAGCCATTTCATGATCGGGAACAGGATAATGATTCCTGCCGAGCCCCACGCGATTCCCTGCAGCTCAATGCCGAAGATCGTGAGTGTCAGGTTGCCGATTCCGGCGACGAGCGCGACGGCAGCTGCTGTGAGGTTGACGGGGTTGTTGAAGTTCACGTTGTTGTCCTGCCAGATGCGGATGCCCAGCATGCCGATGAGCCCGTACAGGACAAGCGTCGCGCCACCGAGCACACCGGTGGGAATGGTGAAGATGAGCGCCCCGAACTTGGGGATGAAGGCCAGCGCGATCGCCGTCAGCGCTGCCACCCAGTATGCGGCTGTGGAGTAGACCTTCGTCGCAGCCATGACACCGACATTTTCGGCGTAGGTCGTCGTACCGGAGCCGCCGAAGCAGCCAGCGAAGGTCGTTGCCACACCGTCGGCAAGCAGTGCGTCGCCCGCCAGATCATCCATGTCCTGGCCTGTCATGGCGGAGACGGCTTTCACGTGACCGACATTTTCGGCAATGAGCACGATGATGACGGGCAGGGTTACGAAGATAACTGCGGGGTGAAACTCCGGCGTGTGGAACGTCGGCAGGCCAATCCACGGAGCTGCGGCGATTGCTTCCTCTGCGCCTTCCGAGAGGTTTCCTGTCAGCGCCGCGAAAACCCACCCGATGACCACGCCGATGAGAATACCGAGGCGGGAGACCATTCCACGGCCAGCCACGGTGCAGATCAGAATGGAAAACAGGGTTACCGAGGCAACCAGCGGTGAGCTAGCAAAGTTCGTTGCCGCTGTCGGTGCCAGGTTGAGCCCGATCAGCGCCACGATAGCGCCAGTAACGGTCGGTGGCATGACGGCATCGAGGACCTTCTTGCCTGCGGCCTTGACGATGAGCCCCACAACGATGAGCAAGACACCGGTAACCACCACGCCACCCAGCCGGGCGGACATGGACTCCCCCGCCGTCGCCGTCAGTGGCGCGATAAAGGCGAAGGAGCTTCCAAGGTAGGAAGGAAGACGGTTGCGGGTAATGAGCAGGAAGATAATCGTGCCCAGCCCGGAGAACAAGAGCGTCGTGTTGACGGGGAATCCGGTCAGCGTGGGCACGAGCAGCGTCGCCCCGAACATGGCGATGACATGCTGCATCCCGATACCAATGGTCCGTGGCCATGACAGCCTTTCTTCCGGCGCGACCACGCCGCCTGGTTCGATATGCCTGCCGTCTCCGTGGACGGTCCAGCCCCAATTCCAATTCACGAACTCCCATTATCCCAAGTCGCAAGCGGGAAAGGAAACTGAGGGGCCTATTGCGCCACAAATTCGCCGAGCTGGGCGGCCAGCTGCTGGGGGATGCGGGCATCAATCACGGTGCCCTGTTCCGTGTAGCTCTCGCTCAACACGGTTCCTTCCTCGTGCACGCGGGCGACCACATCACCGCGGGAGAAGGGAATGTGGAGCGTCACGTGACTGTCCAACGTGTTGAGGAAGAGCTCGATGCGACTTTCCAGCTCAGCGATGCCTTCCCCGGTGCGCGCGGAAACGAAAGCAACATCATCGAGCGCGTGGCGGAGCTCCGCCAACACGAGCGGATCCGCCTGGTCGATCTTGTTCACGACGATGATCTCCGGAGGCGCCTCCACCCCCTCTTCCCGCACGATATCCAGGATGACTCCACGCACGGCTTCGATCTGCTTGAGCGGGAACGGATCCGACCCGTCAACGACATGCAGGATGAGGTCGGCTCCGAGAACTTCCTCGAGGGTTGAACGAAACGCCTCCACGAGCTGCGTGGGCAGGTGGCGGACGAAACCGACGGTGTCGGAGAAGATGATCGACCGGCCGTCGACAAGCTGTGCTCGGCGCGTCGTGGGGTCGAGGGTGGCGAATAGCGCATCCTCGACCAGTACTCCGGCCCCTGTCAGCGCATTGATGAGCGAGGATTTACCGGAGTTGGTGTAACCGGCGATAGCAATCTTCGGGATCGTTGAGCCGCGGCGCCGCATTGCTTTCACGTCACGGGCTTTCTTCATCGACGCGAGTTCCTTGCGCAGCTTGGCCATCTCACTGCGCAGGCGCCGTCGGTCGGCCTCAATCTTCGTCTCGCCCGGACCACGCAGCCCCACACCGCCATTGGACCCGGCACGGCCACCGGCCTGGCGTGACAGCGCACCGCCCCAACCGCGAACGCGCGTGATAAGGTATTCCATCTGCGCCAGGGCCACCTGGGTTTTACCTTCGCGGGACTTGGCGTGCTGGGCGAAAATATCCAGGATGAGCATGGTGCGGTCGATGACCTTGACATCCAGGGCCTTCTCCAGAGCGATCATCTGCCCCGGGGACAGCTCACCATCGCAGACGACGGTATCCGCCTCGTGGGCGTTGATCGCCACTTTTAGCTCGCTGACCTTGCCCTGCCCGATGTAGGTGCCTGGATCGGGCTTGTCGCGCTTTTGGTATAACGTATCCACGACCTCTGAGCCTGCGGTCTCCGCCAGCGCTTTGAGCTCCTCCATCGCCGCGTCGATTTCCGCAGCTGTGCCCTCGGTCCACACCCCGACGAGGACGACGCGTTCGAGGCGGAGCTTTCGGTACTCCACGTCGTAGCCGTCCTCCCGCTCGGTGCGGGTCATATCGGTATGGCTCATCACGCCACGCAGGCGGGAGCGATCCTCCAGATCAAGCTCGCCGACGGACGGCGTATGGGGGCGTGTCAGTGGCTCGGCGCTGTAGCGATCCACGGTCGTGTCCTCGTGGTCGCGGAACACGTCGCGCAGCACGGCATCGTGATCTGGGTTTTTCGTTCCAAAAGTAGAGTCAGTCATTGCGCCCCATTGTTGCACATGACCTTGCAATTCAGTAATTTCGCGTACCGGCTATCGGCAGCGCTGCTCACGTTTGTAAGATGGTGCCCATGACCTCTGACACGACCACAGATCTCTCTTGCATCGGCCTCGACCTGGGTGATTGGCCCAAGACGGTAGAAGCCGCGATCAACAGCGGCACGCTTGCCGTTGTCGGCGAGACCAATGGGGGCCAGTTGGTGCAGTTCAACGACCCGTCTGGTGCACGCATCTCGATCCTCACGTCAGAGCCGTACGCCGTGTTCAGTGGATTTACGGGATCGACCGTGGTCACCGCGCACGTCACGATGGTGAATGACGTGCTTGCTCTCCTCGACGTTGTCAACGATGCGGGCTTCCACATCACCTCTTTGACGGTCAATCTTGCGCAAGGCCCGATCCTCGTCGATTCCGAACCTTTGCAGTTCGAGGGTGTCGAGCTCACCGCGATGGCCATCGATGCGACAGTTTCTCCTGCCACGGACGTCCAGCCACGCCTCCACTCTGCCGGAGCTGAGCTTATCGACGCTGGATCGGGCGCTGCCGTCCCCGACGCCTCCGCCAGTCTTACGACTCCCGTCGTTCGCGCGGATTACCGCACGACGGAGCTCACCGGTCAGAGGTTTATCCACGCCGTCGTCCACGAACCCCTCCCCATGGACATTTGCCTCCCCGACGGCCCCACGCTGCCGAAAAAAGGCGATGTCATTAGCGGCACTGTCATGCTGACCGGATCTGTAGCCCTGCCTGCCTCTGGTGGCTGCGGTGGAGGCTGCGGGGGCGGCGGTTGCGGTTGCGGTGGCGGCAGCTGTGGCGGACACGCGTAGAATCGCAGACGAGCAACGGATGACGAGGGGAAAGGAGGACACCTATGGCAACGGATGAGTCGGCGTCGTACGGCACCCCCTTTTCCCAGCGACCAAGCGTGGTTTTCCCCACTGTTGTGGTTATCATTTGCTGCATTGTTTTATCGCTGTGGCTCAAGGTTCCCGGCCTCATCCTGTCCACCTTCATCCTTTTGGGCACGTTCTTCCTCGTCAACCAGGATCAAAAGTCGACGGAGCGCGATGCTCTCATCATGTCCATTCGCCTGTCCAGCGAGGATATTGAAAACACCTTGGAGCAGTACTCTACGTTCCTCAACGGAACGGACACGGATGCGCTCGCGGATCGCACCCTCCACCGCCCGGAATTGGCGAATCAGGACTCCGAAGACCCCGACATTGAAGCTTTCCACTACACCGCACGGAACTGCGAGCGCTTCCTCAACCGCCTGGATGCCAAGGTGGGTGCGGAAACGTCCCTCGATGAGCTGCGCCGAATCCTCACCGCAACCGACGAGCGCGCCGCCCAGCTAGAGGAACAGTGGCGGGCTGCCCGTCGCGCGGCCTTACGGCTCGGAACGACATCGTCATTCACGGAGTCATCCCCCAGCAGTGACCCGCTCACCGCGTGGAACAAGGCGGGGATCAATACCTCAGGCGGGGGAAGCTGGAATCAAAAATGGTTCCGGCGCAAGCCCAAGCGGGCTGACTAAACCTGCACGCGAAAAACGATCTCCGAGGGGCCCCGTAGGGCCGCTTTTCCGTCTTTCACCGTCACCTGAACTGTGCCTCCCGGAACATGGACGGCGACCGTACCATGAGCTAACCCCGCGTCGGCAAGAGCAGCCACAGCAGTAGCAACCGTACCGGTACCACAGGAGCGAGTCTCGCCTACCCCACGTTCATTGACCCGCATGTACACAGCACCGTCGACAAGCTCCGTCGCGATCTCAACGTTGACCCCTGCGGGAAAGAACTCCGTATCCACCGCGAACCCATCCTGGATCGGGAGAGCCTCCAGCTGGTCCTTCGTCAGCGTCGGGATGATACATGCCAAGTGCGGGTTCCCCACATCGACGCCGAGCCCGGCAAACGTTGTCTGGCCCAGCACACAGGTGGACACACCGGTGACAGAGGCTTCCCCCATTTCCACAGACACATCTGCAGTTCGTTCATCTGCAGCGTGCACCGTCACGTGCTTATCCCCCGCACGCGTACCCACAAGGAAATCCTTTTCTTTTTCCAGGCCAGAGACCACAAGATAGTGTGCAAAGACACGCATGCCGTTTCCGCACATCTCCGCTACCGAACCATCGGCGTTGCGGTAGTCCATAAACCAGTCCGCTGCCGAGCTCGCATTAATATCGCGGGCGCGAACAACCCGCAGCAGCCCGTCGGCACCAATTCCGGCATGGCGATCACACAGCGCGGCAACCTCCTCGGGCGTGGGGTCTAGGCAATTGTCAGTATCGACGAGGATGACAAAGTCATTCTCCGTCCCGTGTCCTTTAAGAACAGTCGCCTCAGCGAACCTAGAAGAAATCATGCACCCAAGTGTAGAGCCTCGCACACACGCTCGGCATCCACCGTCTGCGCGGGAAACCACGTAATCCGCGGATCGCGCTTATACCAGCTGCGCTGCCTGCGCACATACCGCCGTGTTCCCGTGATGGTGCGCTCCACCGCTTCATCGGGTGACAACAGGCCCGCATCCATATCCAGCACCTGCGCGTAACCGATGGCGCGACCTGCCGTCGACTCACGTGTGAGCCCCTGCTCAACGAGGCTGCGTGTCTCCTCTACCAGCCCAGTGGCAAACATCTGCCGGGATCGTTTCTCGATGCGCGGATTGAGCCACTCCGTCTCCGTTGCGAGACCAACGACCCGCATGCCCCACCGGGGCGTTGCGCGCCTTGTCGGCATGCTTGCGGCGTACGGACACCCCGTAAGCTCGATGACCTCGAGAGCGCGGACAGTGCGCCGGAGATCGTTTTGCTCAATAATGCGGGCCGCCTCGGGATCCTGGCGGGCGAGCTCCGCGTGCAGAGCCTGCACTCCGATCTCTTCGCCCCGCTTCTCCCACCGTGAGCGGACAGCGGCATCGGTGGGAGGAAACCTCCATGCGTCGACAAGGCTCTGGTAGTACATCATCGACCCACCGACCAGAACAGGACGGACACCGCGACCACGAAGCTCATTAATAGTTTCTTCGGCGACATACTGGTAACGCTGCACCGATGCCTCCTGAGTCACATCCCAGATATCCAACAGGTGGTGGGCAATACCGCGTCGCTCCTCAATCGGCACCTTCGCCGTGCCGATATCCATTCCCCGATACAACTGCATCGAATCCATGTTGACGACCTCCCCGCCCACCAGCTCACACACGTCGAGCGACAGGTCCGACTTTCCCGAGGCCGTAGGGCCAACGATGGCCACTGGTTCGCAACTCATACCGACAGTGTAGTAAGCCACGAGTTAGCGCCACGTTTCGTCTGCAATAAACCCCGGACTTTTGACACTGGAAACGGTAAACTTGGAAAAAGATAACGGGTGATACCACCCGGGTCGAATGTATTTGGCAGCCGTGTTGCGCGGCACTACGTAGCCGCCAGTGGCGGTAGAAGGGCATGGACACACCATGACGACGCAGAACCTCAATCCCAACGACCCCCGGACCGCAGATGCCACCGCGCCCGCAC
>ERZ1031292.145-NODE-145-length-27252-cov-15.221605_pt1 | contig 27252 bp, 23 predicted proteins | sample MGYA00518215_ERZ1031292 | MGnify/ENA primary metagenome ERZ1031292 (study PRJEB33718, sample SAMN03159822) | human skin metagenome | collected 2014-02-25 | study: EMG produced TPA metagenomics assembly of the PRJNA266117 data set (Human skin bacterial metagenome... | reverse complement strand
TCTCCTCACCGGGCAGATTGTGGGCGTATCCAGCACGTCTGCGTGGATTTTGGGGGTTGTGGCGGTGATTGTTATCGCGACGGTGGCGGTGTTTTTCCGGCAGCTGCTGTTTACGTCTGTGGATCCGGTCATGGCTGCGGCAACGGGGTTGAACCTGCGCGCCTACGCCGTGCTGTTTGCGGTCCTCGTGGGCTTGGCGGCAGCACAGTCGGTGCAGATCGTGGGGGCTTTGCTCGTCATGGCGCTGCTCATCACGCCGGGGGCTGCCGCCTGCGCGGTGACGAGCAACCCGCGGGTGACGATCGCCTTGTCGACGGTGTTTGCGCTTGTCGCAGCCGTCGGCGGATTCGTCCTGTCACTCGCGCCAGGACTGCCCGTCAGTGTGTTCGTGACGACGATCAGTTTTGTTATTTACCTCGTCTGCAGGCTCGTGGGGTGGCAGCAGAAGAGGGCACTCCACGCGTCGGAGTGAAACCTACTGCTCTTCTGCTGAGGCCTTGTTGCGCCTTTGGCGGGCAAACTCGGCAAGCACGACGCCGGCTGCGACGGAGGCGTTGAGGGACTCGACCCAGCCTTCCATCGGGATGGTGACGATCGTGTCGCATGTCTCCTTCACCAGGCGGGACAGGCCCTTGCCCTCGGAGCCGACAACGATGACCACGGGGCCTGTGCCGTCGTAGGAGTCATGGGTGTGCTCGCCGCCGGCATCGAGTCCGATCGCCTGGTAGCCGGCCTCCTGGAACTGCTTCAGGGCGCGCGTCATGTTGGTGACTTTGACCACCGGCACGCGGGCTGCGGTTCCCGCGGAGCTGCGCCAGGTCACGGCTGTGACGGAGGCGGAGCGACGCTCGGGGATAACGACACCGTCGGCACCGAAAGCCGCCACGGAGCGGATAACGGCGCCGAGGTTGCGGGGGTCGGTGATGTTGTCGAGGAAGACAACCATGCCGTCGTGGGTGATGAGGTCTTCGAGGTCCGCGTAGTGATACTCGGGGATTTGCAGGCCAATGCCCTGGTGGAGGCCGTTGCCCGTCATCTCGTCCAGCTTCTGCTTGGACACTTCGACGATCGGGATGGAGCGGGAAGCGGCGATGTTCACGGCCTCGACAAGACGCTGGTCATTCTTCGTGCCGATGGCGACGAACATGGCGACGGCGGGCACCTTGGCGTGCAGGCACTCGATGACGGGGTTACGGCCGACGACGAGCTCATCGGACATATTTGGCTTGTAGTGGCGGCCGGAATCGGACCGCTTCTTCGCCTCGGCCGCCTTGTGGGCCTTGTGGTAGACGCGATCGACGGCCTTCGGGGTCGGCCCCTTGCCTTTTAGTCCACGCCGGCGCTGTCCGCCGGAGCCCTTAATCCTCTTAACCATTTACTACCTTCCACGTCGTGCCGTCGGCACCGTCCTTGAGCTCAATGCCGGCGGCGGCGAGAGTGTCGCGCACGGCGTCGGCGGTGGCCCAGTCCTTGTCTTCGCGCGCCTTCTGCCTGCGCTCAATCTGAACCTCGACGAGCTTAGCCAATGCGTCGGAAGAATCCGAATTGTTCGTGGACCACTGCTCGGACTGCGGGTCGACGCCCAGGATGGCCGTCATGGCGCGAACCTGGCCGGCAAGCTCTGCGGCCTTTTCCGGGTGGGCGTTGCCCTCACGGACCGTCGTGTGGACGACGGCGAGGGCGGCGGGTACGCCGAGGTCGTCGTCAAGCGCGTTGACGAACTGCTCGGGCAGGGTTCCCGGAGTGACCGGACCCTGGCTGTTGACGAAGTCCTCAATGCGGCGGTAACCGGCGGCGGCCTCGTGGAGCGCCCCCTCGGAGTACTCGAGCATGGAACGGTAATGCGCAGACCCCAGGTAGTAGCGCAGCTCCACCGGGCGGACGAGTTCCACAACGTTGGGGACGGAGAGAACGTTGCCGAGCGACTTGGACATCTTCTCGCCGGACATCGTCACCCAGCCGTTGTGCATCCAGTAGCGGGCGAACTTGTCGCCTGCGGCCGTGGCCTGGGCGATCTCGTTTTCGTGGTGCGGGAACTTGAGGTCGAGGCCACCGCAGTGGATGTCGAACTCGCTTCCCAAGTACTTGGTGGACATGGCCGTGCACTCGATGTGCCAGCCGGGGCGGCCGCGGCCCCACGGGGTGGGCCAGGAGGGCTCGCCGGGCTTGGCGGCCTTCCACAGGGTGAAGTCGCGCGGGTCGCGCTTGCCTGTGCCTTGGGACTCACCCTGGTCCAACTCGTCGATACGCTGACCGGACAGTTCCCCGTAGCCCTCGATGGTGGCCGGTGTGGCGTAGACGTTGCCGTCGGCGGCGTAGCCGTGGCCGTTGTCGATGATGCGCTGCATGTAGTCGACGATTTCGGTGATGTGGCCTGTCGCGCGGGGCTCGATCGACGGCGGGGTGACGCCGAGGATGCGGTAGGCCTCGTTGAAGGCGCGCTCATGCGTTGCTGCCCACTCCCACCAGGGGCGGTCGTTTTCTTTGGCCTTGGTGAGGATCTTGTCATCGATATTGGTGACGTTGCGGACAAAGGCGGTGTCTAGCCCCTTGGCTTCCAGCCAGTTCCGCAAGATGTCGAAGGCAACACCGCTGCGGACGTGCCCGATGTGCGGGATGGATTGAACGGTGGCACCACACAGGTACACCGAAGCATGCCCCGGGCGGACCGGGACGAAATCCTGGAGGGTGCGTGTCTTGGAATCATAAATGCGGAAAGTCACGCACCACAGTCTAGTAGACGAGCGCAGTCGCTACCGCAGCTCTCCCCTCTCCGGAGCCCGTAAAGCCCATGTGGTCGGTCGTCGTCGCCGAGATGGACACGGGGCAGCCGAGGATCTTTTGGATGGCGGCTTCCGCCTCCGCCCGGCGCGGCCCCATCTTCGGGGTTTGGCCGACAAGCTGGCAGGCGACGTTGCCGATGGTGAAGCCCTCCTGCTCGAGCTTTGCTCGAGCAGCCTGGAGCAAAGCGGTACCGGAGATGCCCTTTGTCTCCGGAAGGTCGACTCCGACAAACGAGCCGAGGTCTCCTAGGTGGGATGCGGACAACAGGGCGTCGACAAGCGCATGAGAGACGAGATCCCCGTCGGAGTGGCCCTCGCAGCCGTCGTCGGAGGGGAAGGACAGGCAGGCGATCATGCAGGGCTTGCCGGGTTCGATGCGGTGGGCGTCGAAGCCGATGCCGGTTCTAGGGAGTTTCTGTAGTTTCACTGGGGACCTCGAAAACTGTCTCCTCCGCCTCGCCGGCGATGTGCTCGGCGAGCAGGAGGTCGATGGGCGTGGTGATCTTGAAGGCCATCGGGTCGCCGGTGACAGTGGTCACTGTATGGCCGGCGTGCTCCATGATGGAGGCATCGTCGGTGGCGTCGAAGGGGTGGGCGAAGAATTCCTCGTTGGCGGCGCGGAGGGCAGCGAGGTTGAAGCCCTGCGGGGTCTGAACGGCGCGCAGCGTGGAACGATCCGGGGTGTCGATAACGGCGTGGTCCTTGACCACCTTGATCGTATCGGCGACCGGGATCGTCGGAATGACCGCCTCGTTACCCTCGAGGACGGCGCGGGCGACGCGAGCAATGAGCCCCGGCGGGGTGAGCGCACGGGCGGCATCGTGGATGAGGACGACGCCGTCGGCATCAGGTATGGCCTTGAGGCCTTGGGCGACGGAGTCGAAACGCTCGGCACCACCGTGCACAAACGTGATGTCGTGGCCGTCGAGGACACGACGCGCGTAGTCCTCCATCTCGGGGTGAATGATGACGAGGATCTCGTCGGCAACCTCGGCCGTCTCGATCGCCGCGACGGAGCGCTCGAGCAGCGTCCGTCCACGCAAGGAAACGTAGGCCTTGGGCAAGTCGGCTCCCAGCCGGGTGCCCTTTCCTGCGGCGGCGACCAGAGCGTAGATCCTCATCTCCATGCGTCGATGATTACTCGTCGTCGAAATCGATATCGTCGAGGTCGATGTCGGCCTCTTCTGGCTCCAGCTCGGAGGCGAGCTTGGGGGCGCGTGCCTCACGCTGACGGTTCAGCTCCTCGGTGAGGCGCGCCTCGAAATCGTCGGCAAGCTTATCGTCGACAGGACCAGCAAGCGCAAGCTCCCCGACGAGGATCTGACGAGCCTTGGCCAGCATGCGCTTCTCGCCAGCGGAAAGCCCACGATCCTGATCGCGGCGCCACAGGTCACGAACGACTTCGGCAACCTTGTTCACGTCGCCAGACGCCAGGCGCTCCTGGTTCGCCTTATAGCGACGGGACCAGTTGCCGGCCTCTTCCACGTCCGTCTCACGCAGCATGCCGAAGACCTTCTCCAGGCCTTCCTTGCCCACGACATCGCGCACACCGACGTACTCGGCGTTGGCGACGGGGACGCGGACCACGAGGTCGGAGTGGAGAATCTTCAAGACCAGGAAATCTGTCATCTCCCCCTTGTGCTCACGCTGCTCCGTCTTTGCGACCTCAGCGGCGCCGTGGTGCGGGTAGACAACAATATCCCCGACGTTGAATTCCATAGTCTCTCCTCGAACCTCTCCTTGAACGTCTCCGTGAACGTTCCGAACGTCCCCAGCATAGTACTGAATCTCACGGGGTTACGCCTACTTAGGCGATGTTCCGTAATGTGATGCCATGCTATGCCAACCGGGTCCCCCAGGTCACCTGGGTCACTCGTGTGGCTGACATCTACACCACTGACCTGTACCACGCCGTTCAGCCGGCACGGGTCCGTCGTGCGTTACCACATTTTACCAGATGACGCATTACACCCTTTTGTACTACGTTGTCACCTATTTGATTGCCCCCGTTCTCCCCTACCTGGTAGGTAATCAATGTGCAGAAAGATTAAGGTGAGTGAGTAGACGATTATAAAGAACTTCTCAGTTGGAGGAAACTTTAGTGAAGACCCGCTCCGCTCTCATTGTCGCAGTGCTTGGCGCTGCATCCCTCGGCCTCACCGCCTGTGGCGCAGGCCAGATCTCTCAAACCGCTGACCAGGTTGCAGCCGTCGACGGGGCTTCCGGCCACACCGAGGACGCCGCCGTGCAGGTGCGCGACGTAACGATTCTTGTCAACGACTCCAGCCAGGCATCCCTGAAGTTCACCGCCACAAACGATGAGAAGAAGGCCGGCGAAGCCGTCACCCTCCAGGGTGTCAAGGTGGAGAACACCCCCGTTAACGTAGCTGCCGACAAGAACATCGGCTCCGGGTGCTCCCTCATCATCAACACGCCCCGCCAGAACGAGGTTCAGCCCTCCGCTGCCCGCGACACCATGTGCGCCGAGTACGGCATCGCCACCATCGACGATCCCGGCGCCGTCCCCGGCCAACAGCGCACTGTGACGTTCAGCTTCTCCAACGGCGACATCACCGTCAACGCCCCCGTTTCCAAGGAATTCTAAGCTCTCGCTCAACGAGCACCATCGCACCCCGCACAATCGTTCGCGGGGTGCTTTTTCGTTGCCGTTTTGGGGCCGGTGGATGCCCCGTACAAAACCGCACCGTCTGTTGCTTCACCCCATTCTTTTCCAGGTGCCACATCTTCTACCCGGAGAAGGTGAAGTTCTTGTCCGCCAGCACACCCCCGTGAAAAAGCTCGGACTTCGTTTCGATACATCCCTGTATTCACCCAGGCGGGCAGATCTGCTACCTAAACGAAGTCCGACTTTTTTCACCCGCACCCTATCAGTGCGCAGCTGCGCAATAAATCAAGACGCATACAGCGGACCCCAATCGGCCTGGTTAACCCCGAAATAGACCTAATTACCCCGACTGAGGCCCCCACCCACCTGTCCACAACTCGGCAGGTGTGGAACCGACACCTGCTACCCGGTAGACGGTGCGCCCCTCCCTTTGGAACCGGCGCGTGCCCGGAGATATGCCACCGAAACGCAGCGCGCCACCACGCCCGAATGGATTACAGTATGAAGAGAAGAAAGGGGATTCTACCTGTGGCGAAGAAGCAGAAAAGCGTGCATGTGTGCACGGAGTGCGGGTATTCAACACCGAAGTGGCTGGGTCGCTGCCCCGAATGCGGCGCCTGGGGGACGTTGGAAGAGCAGGCCGTTGCCACCGGGCCGAGCGCGTCGGGGTCGGGAAAGTCGCGCACCATCCAGGCGCTGACCCCCACGTCGCCTGCTACGCCGATCACCAAGGTGAAGGGCGCAACCGCGAAGGCCGTGCCCACGGGGATTGGGGAATTGGACCGGGTGCTGGGGGCGGGCATCGTCAAGGGGTCCGTCGTGCTTCTTGCCGGTGAGCCGGGCGTGGGTAAGTCCACGCTGCTGCTGGAGGTCGCGAGCCGCTGGGCCTCTCTTGGGCGCACCGCGCTGTACGTGACCGCCGAGGAATCCGCGGGCCAAGTGCGCATGCGCGCAGAACGCACCGGTGCCCTGCATGACACGCTGTTTCTCGCCGCCGAATCCAACCTCGATGTTGTTGCCGGCCACGTCAACCAGGTGAGGCCGTCGCTCGTCATCGTCGACTCAGTGCAGACGATGCATGCACCGGGCGTGGAGGGGGTTGCTGGTGGTGTCGCCCAGTCCCGCGCCGTCACCGCGCAGCTGACCGCCCTGGCCAAGACGACGGGCATCCCACTGCTACTCGTCGGGCATGTGACCAAGGATGGCAACGTCGCAGGCCCCCGGGTGCTCGAGCACCTGGTGGATGTGGTCCTCAACTTCGAGGGCGACACCAACTCCAACCTGCGGATGCTCCGTGGCATCAAGAACCGCTTCGGCGCCACCGACGAGGTCGGCTGCTTCGAGCAGCAATCCGACGGCATCAAGGAAGTGGAAGACCCCAGTGGCCTCTTCCTTTCCCACCGCGATGTCACGCCCGATGGGACCGCCGTCACCGTCGCCATGGATGGGGTGCGCCCCATGCTCGCCGAGGTGCAGGCCCTCATGGTGGAAACCCAAACGAAGAACCCGCGCAGGCAGGTAACAGGCCTCGACTACAACCGGGTGCCGATGGTGCTCGCCGTGCTGCAGTCCCGCGCGGGGGTGAAAACCTCCGACAAGGATGCCTACGTGGCAACCGTCGGCGGCATGAAGATCAAGGAACCGGCAACCGACCTCGCCGTCGCGCTGGCCACCGCCTCCGCCATGAAGAAGACGAGCCTGCCCGCCCGCCTCGTCGTCCTCGGGGAGGTCGGCCTGGCCGGCGAGATCCGCCGCGTACCCAACATCAGCCGCAGGCTCCAGGAAGCCGCCCGCCTGGGATACAAAATGGCGATCATCCCCGCAGGTGACAAACCAAAAGTGCCCGGTATGGGGGTACGGCAGGTCGCCACCCTCACCGAGGCCCTCACCATCCTGCGATAGGGTGGCACCTGTGAAGAAGATGCACCTGCCCGAATACATGAAGAAGTCCGATGCCACGCTCGGCGACGCCCCGAAAGAGGCCACCACGTACCTCTTCCACGAGGAGCATTTCGAGGGCTTCGCCGTGTTCAGTCCGCTTACCCAAGACGAGCTGCTGCCAACGGACATTCACACGCTTATCCCCGCTGTGCAGGGACAATTGCCGGAAAACGCGGCCCTTATTTATGCCTCGCCGGGATATACCGCAAGTGATACGCGGTGTGTGGCGGTGATTGCCAAGGTGAAAAATGAGGAGACTGGTGGGACGGATTATATGGTGTCCATCCAACTCCACGGAGAGGAAATGTGCGAGGTGCAGGCGTTATTCTCTGAAATTGGGGATATCGGCTACCGGGATAAGGCGGTGTATGCGAATACGGGGTTCGATAACGAGACGCCGTGGACAGAGGATCCCTACACCGGGGAAACGGGTGGTTTTGCGTTGAGTCGTGGGGAGCAGATTCAGTACGACATGTTGTTTCCGGAGCACCCGCTGACGAAGGCGCGGGAGTTTATGTGGGTGGTGACGGGGTATTAAAAAAGGCGGTGAGTGGGATACTCACCGCCGTCTGCAGGGGTCTTAGCGAATGTTAAAGGGCTCGGGGTCCGAGTGGTTGGTGCCCACGAGGGTGTGCAGGTAGTAGCTGCCGGGGCCGACCTCCGAGCGATCGTCGCAACGGTTGGGGGCGGAGGTGGTACGCGACCAGACGGCCGAGTACTTCTTGTCGGCACCCTTGGCAAAGGTTTCGGTTTTAACGGAGACGGCGTCGTTGCAGTCGATGTCGCTCCACACGCGCTCATTGGTGGCGAGGTTATATACCTCGAAAGCCAAGGGGTTTTCCTTGAGGTCGATTTCGCAGTCGGCACCCGTGGGGTTGTGGACGTTGATGAAGAACTCGGGGCGCTGGTCACCGGTGTAGTTCGGCTGGTCCATCGACGCGGAGACTTCCAGGTCCTTCAGCTCACAGGTTTTCTTGTTGGCTGCGGCGTTGGTGGTGGTCGTCGACGAGGGGCTTGTCGACGCCCCCGTGCTCGTCGTTTCCGTTTCCGTCACCGTCGTTGCAGTTGAGGTCTGCGTGGTGGTGGACGGCTCGGAGGTCACCGACAGCTCGGAGGAGGAGGAGGTGGTCTCGGCGGCGGGATTGGTGTCCTTGTTGTTGCCACCGAGGAGATTGAACAGCAGCAGAATGAGGGCGAGGACGACGAGCACCACGACAATGGCGGCGACGCGTCGGCGGGTGTATATAACGTCCGGCAGGGGCCTCTTGTTGCTCATAGCATCCAGCTTATGCCCTGGCCGGCGTTAACTGCGGAAACCTCGTTCCGCGTGTCTAAACCAGGCGGTTGACCGCACCGGTCTGCAGCTCGTAGCGGGCACCGACAACGACACACCTGCCGGCGTCGGAGGCCTCGCGGATCCGCACGCAGCGGGTGAGGATCTGGTGGACGGTCTCCTTCACGTGGCGCTCCTCGTAGTCCTTGGAGGTCGTCTTCCCATCGTCGCGAGAGGCGAACAGGCTCGGCGCGATGTCCTCGACAAGGACACGCTGGTAGCCGTCGGGAATCCCGTTGCCCTCCAGCGCCGCCTTCGTGGCCGCAACCGCGCCACAGGATTCGTGGCCCAACACGACAACGACATCTACACCCAGGCCGTCAACGGCGAACTCGAGGGAGGCGAGCACCCCCATGTCCACGACCTCACCTGCGGTACGGATGACGAAAATATCGCCAAAGCCCTGGTCGAAGATGAGTTCCACGGGCACGCGCGAGTCAGAGCACGCGAGGACGCAGGCGAACGGCTTTTGGCCTTCGACGAGCTCCGCACGCCGTTGCTCGTCGCGGTTCGGTGCAGCTACCTTCCCCTCAACGAATCTCTTGTTACCTTCTTCAAGCGCATTCCATGCTTCACGTGGTGTCATACTTCCTATTGTTACAGTCAAAGGCGTGGAATTCGACTACTTACCCCTGATTTCGTGGTACCGGCGCTGCGGCCGTGACCTCCCCTGGCGCGCCGACGGCACCAGTCCCTGGGCCGTCCTCGTCAGCGAGGTCATGAGCCAGCAAACACCGGTTACCCGCGTCATCCCCGCCTGGGAGATGTGGATGGAAAGGTGGCCGACCCCAAAGGACCTGGCGCTAGCCGATACCGCCGACGTGCTCCGCGCGTGGGGCAGGCTTGGTTATCCCCGGCGCGCGCTGCGCCTCCAGGAGGCCGCACGACGGCTCGCAGACTCGCCGCTTCCCCGGGAAGTGGATGAACTTCTCATGCTCCCGGGAATCGGTGACTACACAGCCCGGGCTGTGGCGAGCTTCGCGTTCGGGCAGTCGGTGCCCGTGGTGGATGTCAACGTCCGGCGCGTCCACTACCGGCTTTTCGACGCCCTTTTTCTCACCCCACCTGCCAAAAAGTCCGATCTTAACCGCATCCCCGCCCCCTCCCCCGAGCTTTCCGTCGCCCTCATGGAGCTCGGCGCACTCATCTGCACCGCGACGAACCCCACATGCGACGAGTGCCCGCTCAAGCCACAGTGCGCGTGGATCGGTGCGGGCAAACCGATGCCGACGGCTGAGGAGATGCACCAAAAGAAGAAGCGGGTGCAGAAATTCGAGGGCACCGACCGCCAGGTTCGCGGCAAGATCATGGCGCTTCTCCGCGACGCCGACGAGCCCCTGACAAGCATTGACACCGCCTGGCCCGACGAGGCACAGCGCTCCCGGGCGCTCTACAGCCTCCTCGAAGACGGCCTCGCCGAGCAGCTACCCGACGGACGATTCAGCCTCCCGCGCACGTTGTAAACAACGTGCGCAAAAATGGTTCGCGCAGGAAAAGAAACTATTTCTTCCAGCGACCCCGGTAGTTCATCCCGCCGGGCAGGTTGATGTAAAACCCGCCGCGGGAGTTGAAAGTAACGGGACCAACGCGCTTGGAAAAGGACGCGCCCGAACCGGAGATGTTGATCCAGCTATCTTTGCCAGTTTTTTTGCGCTGGCGGAAATTCAAACCCATGGCAGGTATTTTATCCCGTCACTTCCCACGGGGCTATACCGCCGCTCACAACCACGAAGAGGAAATGGGCCGTGGGCTGGGGCGCTCGCACAAATTCTGGGGATCTAAGAGCCAGCTTCACTCCCAGGTGATCCCATTCGTAGGCAAGCTGCCCATCGGTGACGGGGATTTTCTCCAGCGCGCCATCGCAGGGGACAAGGATCTTGGTGGCATCGAAATTGTAGCCGCGCGCCGTCGTCTCTTTCTGTACCCCGCCGAGGTAGCAGCCGATGGCGGCCAGCGGGTCCGGGTGCTCCTTAAACCGGATGAGCTGCGGGTGGTTGCGGTATCCCCGAGTCTCTCCAACCAGCACCTTCTGCGCGAGGAGTGCCTCCCGCCAGCAGGCGAGCAAACCCTGTCTATCAAGGTGAGAAGGATGAAGAGACCACAAGCGCATGGGGCCATAGTATCAGCACTCTCCCCACCCTTAAGCCACAGGCGCCCGCCAGAATTTACGAACTATCGCTGGTCATTCTGGTTTTCTGTTGCGAGGGCTAGGTGCTCGCACACCCACGGGTACCCGATCCGCTCCTGCTCGATACGGGCGCACGCGCCTCCGGAGTGCTCGCGGAGAAACTCCAACGTGGAAAGCTCGTCGGGAGAAAGCAGCCTGCTTGGTACCGCGGTGGGTTGAGGCTCTTCCACGGCGAAGGGCAGGTGTTGATTGGCGGTATCCAGATCCATGAGGACGGAGCACACCTGCGGGATGTGGGCTCGAACCCGGGCGAGCATGGCAAACCCTGCGCTATCGAGGTCGCTCCAGTACAACACAGTAATGTTGGGCCCAATGAAGCCGAGCTTGTCAGTCACGGAGAAGCCGCCACCGTACACGGCGAGGGTGTTTGGCAACGGTGGCAGTGCGATGAACGTAGTGTAGTTTTCCACGATGATGACACGCACAAAACCTGCGGGGACGCGCTCTAAATCATCGCTTTCCATCGAGAGATGGAAGAGCCCACCGAGTACCGGTACATTCACGTCGAGGCTCTTGAGCTCCACCATCGTTGGACGCGGGCGGAAAGTTCGCTTTCCAACAAGGGCCGTTACCAGCCCGCCGTGTTTCTCCAGCCACTTGGTGTCTACACCCGGAATCGGCAGCTCTCGTTGAAAGTAGGCAGACGCATTATGCGTCTTTAGCCATCTCACCACACCGTTGAACTGGGTGACTGTGAGATCGGACCAGCATTCCCAGGAGCTCACCTTGCGGGCGAGAACGGGGATGGCATCTGGGATTTCGGTGCCACAGGCAATGGCGCAAGCAATCTCGTTCAGGCGTTGCCAGTGAGTAGTTTTCCCGGCTAGTCGGGCTGCCATGTCAGCGCTGGCGATATCCAACCGGGCGGGAACCGAGTACGTTCCGTAGAGCCCCAGCCGTTTATCCACATACGTCGGCTCCGCCCAATGCGTATCCCAGCCGGCTTTCCACTCACGGAAAGCCGCACCACCGTCTGCTTCCACATCCCTTGCCGTCGGTGGCTGCAGGTTAAGCGAAAGCGGCGAGAAATCGCCTGCCAACCAGGATTGAAAGTTGTTGTTATAAAACGTGAGCGCGCGCTTACGGGCCCAGGCAACATCACGCAAGAGGCTCCGCCTCCTCGATGGTGAGGGACGATGTAGTTGATGCGCGCCGATCCTTGCACTCCACCATGAGGACACCGCCGATATAATCCTCCACCGGTTGCAGGAGCTTTTCCGGCGTAGCGAGGATCATGTGGAAACCAAATTGGTCGAAGACCTCCATCGACGTGCGGGTGAAGTCCGCGTCGGCACGGTCGAAGGCCTCATCCAAAATGATCGTGCCGTAACGTGGATAGACTTTGCCATCCACTTCGACGCGGGACTTGCGCGCCTTGCTTGCGGATTCCCCCATCCCCGTCAGACGGAAGCGGAGGGCCGCAGCGAGGCAGAAACTGGAGAGTTTTTGTGCTTGCCCGCCGGAGAGACCTTCCGCGGAGTCATACACCGCGCCACGGTTGCCAGTAGCATCAACCTCAACGCCATAAAACGCCACATGGAAGCGAGTATCGAGACGCATTTTGCGCTGGTTGGCGGTGGTGCGGTCGGACACGACGATGTCATCGATGACAGCAGACAAAGCCTCGAAGCGCTCCTGCGCGCGGGACTCATCGTTTTCCAGAGTGCCATCGACCGCGCGGGCGAGCTTGTCCGAAAAGTCCCGAGCCAAGGCCGTCATTGATTCGCGGACCTCAATCCGAAGTGTGCGCCCGGGGTAGAAATCAACCACTGCAAGCGACTGGTTGAGCTTGTCTATCTCGGTGCGGATGACCTTCGCCGCCGACGTGATCTCCTTGCGGAGCCGCTGCAGGTGGTGGTTAGTATCCCCAAAGAGCTTCTTGCGAAAGTTGCTTTCAAAGGCAGGCAAATCGTCTCCTTCCAAACGGTCTAGCTCCGTGAGAAAATCGCCCACCGCGACCATCTCTGCCACAAGGTCACCCTGGCGCTCCGGCCACCGAACAAGGTAGCGGTCCATCGCACTGCGAATGTTTGTTTCGGTGGAAGCACACCGATCTACTGCCTGTTTTCGCTCCTTGTTGATCTGATTCTCGGCATCGCGAGTGATCTGGTCGATGTTGTCGCGACGAACGGAGTGGGAGAAACTTCGAAGTCTAGCCTTCACACGGCTTTCCATCTCAGGACTTAATGGTTCCATGCCCTCGAGTGCGATGCGCAGGAACCTTATCTGATCTGAGGCAACTTTCACGTCCTTGCGGGCCACTCCGATCTTCTCGGTAAGTGCCTCCTTTACTTTTTCTGCTTTCTTCTTCTCCGCATGAACCGACCGAAGCTCACTTTCCAATCGGGCGAGCTCCTTATTGGAATCGACGAGTCGATCGAGATCCTCCTGCGCGATGTTAAGGTTCCTCTGCGCACCGGCTTCATCGATCTCGGCAAAACTTTCAGTTTCCAAGACACGCTTGGCACTGGCCATCTGCTCGGCCTCGCGATCTTCCGTTTGTTGCAGCTGATTTCTCGCGCTCTTCTCCGCCTCCAGCTTGGTGCGGGTGCGCTTTTGGCGCTCGATGAGAAGCTCGATGCGCTCCTCGTTATTCTCGTACAGCACCCAGCGGGAGCGATCATCGATGCGGGAACGATCGTCCTTGACATGCCGCTGCTTATCATGGATCTGGCCAGCCATCGTCACCGCACGGTCGGCGCGACGGAATTCCTCTGCGTTCTCCGCACACAGGTGATCGAACCCCGAGGACAGGCGGTACTGGATCCACCCCTCGAAACGACCGGGCTCGACGATGATCTTGGAACCCAATGTTCGTGCTGTAAATCGCGACGGGGAGTACCCTTCCAGCACGGCGTCGAAGTGGATGTAGGTGAGCTTGGTTCCCAGGTGCGTGGCATCCACCGCGCGGACGACCTCACCGTAGTACTCGTCGGGAACAAGCAACGTGCGAGCAAATCCACCCATGACACGCTCGGCAGCAGGCTGCCACCTCACCTCGGCGGGATCGATGTGGATGAGGTCCGCGACAAACGGCAGTGCCTTTTCATCGATCCCCGTGATGTCACAGATCAGCCTGCGCGCCGCGAGGAGCCGCGCATCCATGGATGAGGCGTATTTTTGCGCGGTGTCTAGCTCCTTCTTGGTCTGATCGAGTGTCTTTCTAAGTTCGAGCAGCCGCGAAAGTATTTCATCGTAGCGCTTGGCGTTGGTGGCTTTGTGGTCTGTTAGGACGGCAATTTCGTCTTGCAATTGGCCACGCAAGTTGATGAAATCCTCGTTATTCGCGGGCCGCACCGTGGTGAGATCCGAGAGGAAGGCGTGGAATTGCGCCGAGTTCTTTTGTACTCGCCCCAGCTCTGCCTTCAGTTCCTTCACCCGGAGTTTCGCCTGCGCGATTCCTGCACCCTGCTGCCCGTTGATGGCCAAGTTGAGCCCCTGTTCCCGGGCACCTAGTTCCTCTATGCGGTTTTTCACCTGCGCGAGTGCGGAGGTGGCTTCATCGAAGATGGATTGGCTTTCCTGCAAAGCAGACTGCTCGAATTGCAGCCGGCGCTTGGCGGTGTAGGTGGGAATGGCAGCGAACTCTAGATTGAGAGCGTCGATGGCAGCGAGAAGCTCGTCGCGCTTTGCCGCGTTTGCTCGGAGCGGACGCAAGGCCTCGATCTGCTCGCGGGCCTTCACCACGGTGGCGTAGGCAGTTTTGAGTTGCACGAAGTTCTCGGCTGCCGAATCGGCGATACCGAAGGTGGGTGGCTCCGGCAGCATGAATTCGCGGATGAGCTGGTTGAGATCTCCAAGCGTTTTGGCCGATTGGGTACGCTGCAGGAGCTCGAGAGCCTTATCGTCGGCGATTCCCAACTGGCGACGCAAAGCCGCGGTGAACGGAGCGTGGTTGCGGTTCATGGCAATGCACTCGGGGAACAGTTTCTTCGCGGTCGCCTCCTGCGCCTGGTCGTGACCTAGCGGTTCGCACTCCTTGAGATCCACAAACCCCGGCAAAAGAAGGAAGCGGTTCTTGATGTCTGCAGGCGTGGATGCTTTGGCGGACAGGCACATGATGCGGATGGCCGTGAACTCGGTGCCGTTAGAATCACTGAAGTGCAACCCCACGCCACTCCAGATGGCACCGGGGCGCAGGTAGGAGCGGGTAACATCATCGAGTTCCGCATCGTGTTCCTTTTGCCATGCGCCGCGACAATAGGTGACGAGGTCGCGGCCGGACTTCTTCCCGGATTCGGTTGCTGCGGCGTTGAAACGGGGACGTCCGGAGGGACCTAGGATGGTGCTCACTGCGTCGATAAGCGTGGACTTGCCGGAACCAGAGGGACCAAAGACGAGAAACCCCTCGCGGGCTACGTGGACCGTGTGGAGGCCGCTAAAGGTGCCCCAATTGTGCACCTGGAGGGTGGTGAGGCGCAATTGGCCTGGGACGATCGGCTGTTTACTCATCGGTTTCCTCCAGCATTTCTTCGAAGCTCCTCGTGACGGCCTTGATCTCGTCGCTGGAGAACACGACGCGCAACACCTGCGACACCTCGAAGCGGTTGGGCGTGGGTGTGGGCGCCACGACTTTTGATTTCACCAGGTTATTCCAGGAGGAATCGAAATTCTTTGCCTGTTTGGTGTGGTCGGTGCCCTGCGCTGTTTGGTAAGGCGCTGTAGCCTCGAACACCTCGGTCTTATCGACGATCGTACGCTCGTTGGGGTTCGCCTTTGCTAGCTGCCTGCGCAGGTGGAGAATCGTGATGGTCTCCACAAAGTTGAGAGGCTTCGCGCGCAGGAGCTTGCGCATTCCTTCCAGATCTGTGTCCCACACCTTGGTGTAGGCGATGCCCGCCGTGTCATCCACGATGAGCGTGAGAAACAGGTTGTCCAGCTGAGAGGCGATTTCTTTCCGGGATTCGCTGATTACTTGAAAATCCTCCGCGTCCGCGGAATTGGACGCGGAGACAAACGGCCCCTTGATGAGCTTCACCAGCGCCCGCCGCTGCGCCAGGGTGAGAGTGCCTGTGTCAAAATCACTGAGCTTGATATCGTCAGCCATGGCTTCCTCCAAAAATGCGGGAACGGTACGTATCTGAAATTTGATCGGTGAAAAAGCACCGATTTAGGCGGGCTTGCCTTGCCTTACCTGTGCCCGAGTTCCACCTGACGAGCTCGGTTCCATTGGCACGCTCCCCGTGGCGCGCACCCAGCTTGATGAGCCCCACCACGCTAGCGAGGCCTTGCGTAGCGGGACGAGACTCGAGCACCTCCCCGATGGTCGCAACGCCCCGCTCCCCCACCACGGCGTTGACGTTAGCGGTGAGCTCCTGCCAATCAATTTCCGTCTCTCGGATACGCGCGAGCAGAGCCTCCACATCGATGGACCCGGTCTCGGCCGTGACAAGGTCCTCCTCGATCCGATAATCTGCCGGGTCATACAGCTGCCACGAGGAGATCGACTGCGGTTGCCTGGCCGTGAGCTCCAGCTCCACACCGATTCGCGCGCTGCCGGCGATGCCCTGTTTACCCACTTTCATGGCGAGGTTCTGTGCCTCGTTGATGGCGGTGATGAGCGCCTGCTGTGACTCTGCCTCCCGCGACTGCACGAACCTGCGCAAAGAGCGCGACAGCCCCGTCATCGAGTCATGTACCTGGCCGGAAGATTCATCGAGGGTGCGCATGAGCCCACGCAGCTCCTCACGTTCTTCCATTGATAACTTGGCCGCAAAACCACGGGACATGATGGCATCGATGACCGCGTCAATCTGCGCGGAACGCTCGCTATTGAGAAACACCTCGTAGAACCCACGGAAGGCGCGCCCGGCTTCGGATTCCTCGATGAGGTCCACCCCACGGAACACACTGTTCAGCACCTCACCCGCGTTGACTTCAGATTCCACGATGGATTCCCGCAGCTCGCTGTCCACCTTCTCCACGTCGGTGCGCATACGCGCGAAGTCCGTGGGCAGCCCCCGTGCCAGGGTCAAGACTTCCCGCGCCCGTTCCAGCGCCTCGTTCTCGGAAACGACGTTTACACCGCGTTCCCTAATGGCAGCAATGCGTGCATCGATTCTCTCCCGTTGCGCCTCCAGGCGGGCGATCGCAGCTTGCTCGTCGGGGTCGGTATCCGCAGCGAGATCGGTAAGGCTGGAGTACACAATTCCCAGCCGTGAGCCCGTGACAACCCGCTGTGGCGCGACAAGTTCCTCCACGTACTCAAGGGCGACGTGCGCGTTGGAGGACAGCTCGTAAAATTCTTCCGTTTCCCCCTGTGGGCTGCGTCGCACGAGGTAGCCAGCCTTCACCCAGTCGCCCACATAGGCTGCGGCTGATTTGGGCAGTTCCATCTTCGTCTGTTCGCGGATCTCCAACAGCATGGAATCGACCTGCATCAAAAGCTCACTTCCCGCCAAGGTGCGGTTATCGCCATGGAACGCCTCTTCAAGCACCGCAAGTATCGCCGACGCGTTGGTTGCCGCCAGCAGCGACCAGGCCGGGGATTCTTCCCGCACCCGCCCCAGCTTCAAAGCATCGGCCACCGCCATCACACGACTCATGATTTCAACTTAGCAAGACGTAGGCATGCAGGGAGCGGAGTTAAGAAAGATGACCGCAACTCCCCTCCCATTATCTGATGAGATAATCCTGAAGAGCTACACTCCGGCAACAAATACATAGCCCAGTGATCACCACCAAATCATCACCCTGATTTAGCTACCAACCGATCACACGAGAACTAACCACAGAGCTTAAGGGCTGATTTACCAATACCTAGCTTTCGACATCCGCTTTCCGGGATGCATACCGCTACAGAAGTTGGGATTCTGATTCTACTTCAATATCAATTTGATTCTTTTTAGCCTGATAACAGAGTTCAAGGTAAACAAGATCGGATATCTCCTTGATGATCTGGTCTTTCCTGTGGGCGCTTTCGAAGAACTTGTCCATGATCAGGCTCTGGGCGTCTTGATGGTCCAACACGGCGTTAGTGACAGCATTCTCAATTGTTTGCGACTCCCGGAATTGCTCCTTAGTGTTCGCCTTGACCTGATCCTGGATTTCATCGTTCTGCACAAGGATAGTGACCACGCCTTGCACCCACGAGTCCACGGAGCTCGGGTCGAAGTCTTCGTCTTCAAAGAGCGTATTAATGTTTTCCAGGATTTCTCGCCAAGCTACCATGTGTGGATCACGCGAATGTCCACCACCAACCCCCATAGGCTTGAGCTTTTCTCCATCGCCCATGAGCGGTATGGCGCCCTCACTCTTTCGAGTTTGTTTAATGTGAGTCAACTCAATGCTAGTGAAATCGATTTCCTCGGGAGTTTGGCGTCCGGTTAAGCGGGGCTTAAGCAGGCGAAGGAAAAGCGCCAGTTTTTCAAGATCGGTGTCCTGATAGTCAATGATCTGAGACAAGAAATCATAGAGTCGTACAAAGGAGCCGACATCTTTGCGGAACAGATCAAGCTCATCAAGTTCGGCTTTGTTGTGATCCATGCTCCCAGCAACATAGCGGTCATTGAACCTGTCTGCCGCTCGTTTCAGCGGAGCGGTGTGCTTCCCGTGCGCCTTGTCGATGATGAATGCCTGGGCAAACGTCTCTACTTCATCCCGGGTGTATATTTCTGCAATTTCCAGCTTTCTCGCTAGATCGTGCACAAGATCGGGGTCAGTAGTTTCGATGATCTCAGCGGTTCGGTAATAAGGCAGGAACGACTGCAGAATAGTGTCCGCGTCGTTGACGAAATCCAGGATGAAGGTAGTGTCCTTCCCCAAAGAAGGCAAGGTGCGGTTGAGCCGGGACAGGGTCTGGACCGCCTCAATGCCATCAAGGCGCTTGTCCACATACATCGCGCACAGCAGCTGCTGATCGAAGCCGGTTTGGTATTTGTTTGCCACGATCAACACTTGGTATTGGTCGCCTGCGAAGGCCTGCGGGATACTTCGCCCGCGCAAGCCGGGATTCATATTGGCCTCAGTATACGGCTCTTGCACTCCGGGCACCGTGCCCTCAATTTGCTCGTCGGTCAAACTCCCGGAGAAAGCGACCAGGGTGCCGAGCTCGTAATCATGCTTTGCAATGTAGGAATCAATCGCCATTTTGTATTTCAGTGCTGCCACACGGCTCGATGTAACCACCATCGCCTTGGCATTTCCGTCGAGCAGACGGGCAACATTTTCACGGAAATGTTCGACGATGATCTGTACCTTCTGGGCAATGTTCGTGGGGTGAAGTCTCACCCAGCGCATCAGGCCTTTCGTCGCAGTGCTCTCATCTACCAGTTCGTCCTCGCCCGCGTTTTCGCCGGCCCTTTGTGCGAGTTGGAAAGCAGTCTTGTACGTGGTGTAGTTGCGCAGCACGTCCAGGATGAAGCCTTCTTCGATGGCCTGCTGCATGGTGTACACATGGAAAGGCAACGGCTTACCGTCCGGACCGGGACGTCCGAACATTTCTAGAGTCTTTCCCTTCGGAGTAGCGGTAAAGGCATAGAAGGAGACGTTGCGGGTATTTGCCCGTGCTGTCATCTCTGCAGCAAGTACATCCTCCACACTGACCTCGCCGCCTTCCTCGAGAGCTTCTACCTCTGCTTGGGACAGCACTTGGCGTAGCTTCTGGGCGCTCGTTCCGGTTTGAGAAGAGTGTGCTTCGTCCGCAATCACCGCAAACTTTCGATCAGCGAGCCCGCCCTGCTCAGCAAGGGTGTCAAGCACAAACGGGAATGTCTGCAACGTGACAATGATGATTAATTTGCCACTAGTAAGCTCTTTGGCGAGTAACGCAGATTTGGAAGAAGCTGAGGCTTTTCTCACCTCGTCAGCGTTGATGGTGCCAACAACTCCCTTCGTCCCCTCGATGGACTTGATAGCCTTCTGGAGTTGATCATCAAGCACGGTTCGGTCAGTGACCACAACGACTGAGTCAAACGTCTTCGAGTTGTCACTGTTGTGCAGGTTGGCCAGCCCGTGTGCTAGCCACGCAATTGAATTTGTTTTCCCTGATCCTGCAGAATGCTGAATTAGGTACCTCTGCCCTGGTCCTTCTTGTTGTGTGGTCTCTAACAAGTTTGTTACGGCTTCCCACTGGTGAAAACGCGGGAAGATGATTTGTTTGCTGCGTTCGCGGGCGCCTGTAACTGGATCAACCTTCTCGGTGATCTGCAGATTTACAAATCTCTCCAGAATCTGCAACCAATTGTCACGCTGAAGCACTCGCTCCCACAGGTACGAAGTCGCAGCGCCATTCGGGTTCACAGGGTTACCCGCACCGCCGTTGTTCCCGAGGTTGAACGGCAAGAACACGGTGTTCGCACCGTCGAGTTTCGTGGTCATCTGGATCTCGTCGTTTGATACTGCAAAGTGCACTAGCGCTCGGGAACCGAACTTTAGCAGGGGCTCACCTTGTGGTATTCGATCTTTGCGATATTGGCGTACTGCGTCATCAACGCACTGGGTGTTATCGGTCTTCAGTTCAGCTGTGGCAACAGGCAATCCATTGACGAAGAACACCAAGTCAATGGCGTCCTTCGGGTGCTTCTTGGAGTGATGGACCTGTCGCATCACTCGCAACCGGTTGCTTTCGTAATTGCGCTGCGCAACTGGGTTCATGGATGTCGCAGGCTTGAACGCGCACATGTCGAACTTTGCGGGTGTCTTCCTGAAACCGCCACGCAGCACTGAGAGCATTCCGCCACCATGCTCGAGGGGCTGATCAAGGGTTTTTACGAGGCGATCAAGAATCAGACTCTTTACAGAGTTCACTTCCGGCGGCGAGAAATCCTCGGAAATAACACGCGCCCACTGATCAGGCTGTGTTGTCTGTAACCAAGCAAACACATCCTCTGGTATAAGCGCCAACTCCTGGTCATAGCCAGCAAAGCCTTCCTCGTAAAGCCATCCATGCGCACCGAGGTACGAGCAGATCTCAGTCTCGAAACTCTTCTCGTGCTGAATACCCATCACAGTCCTCCTTAAACTTCGATCTGGCCCGTAACTGCGGCTGTAATCAATGCTGAACGACGCTCCTGCAACAAGTTGATCATGCGTTTAGCCCTCTCGACTAAAACTTCAACTCGTTCTTCCTCGTGCTCAATCAGGCTAACAAAATGCTCTTGTTCCTGGGGAGATGGGAACGGAACACTAATGTCTCCAAATTGATCGGCATAAGTGCGCCAGCGCATCATCATGATTCCTTTGCCGCGCTTGAAGCACTCTCCGCTAAACCACTTAGTCCTAAATAGATGGTGATAATAGCGACTCGAAACCCCTTGCTTTGGCATCCAAATATCGTAGGCGGGACTAATGACCCCTTCGTAGGGAGAACGTCCGATAGCACCCATCCATGCGAGGATGATATTCACAATAATGTCGCCTTGTCGCACGCACTTGTAATCTTCTACGGTACGCACTGGATTTCCGGTTCGTTCCTCAATCTCGTCATACTTGCGTACGCCATATTTTGCATAAAGTGATAGAAGTGTTACTTCTTGGCGCTCTCGGTGGTTGCGTTCATCCCGCAATCGAAATAGATGTTTTAATCGCCTTTGCTCAACAGGTGCACTGCCCTCAAGTACCGTACCTTTCACAAGAAGGTCTTCGGCGAAAGCTGACATATGTTCTTGCAGCAAAGCGATCAATTCGCGTTGCTTGCTGATGAGGTGATCGATCTTCGCCGTCTCCGCATCGAGAAAACGGACGATTCGTTCTTGTTCACCCAGTTCCGGGACTTTGATTGGGAACTCTGCCAGCACGGTCGCCGAGAGCTCTTTAAAAGTGGTGCCATTCGCCACTGCTTCTAGGGCACTTGTTTTATTATTTAAAGAGAATTGAAGGAATGCCGGAATAATTCTCGTTGTATCTGGCACCAGTGCTTTACACCCCTGGCTAAACGCAACTTGTTCGTCCAATAAGACTGTATAGCCGATCGGAGCACGAATCGACAACAGGACACTCGCCCTGGGAGCGATAGTAGATCCTGAGACAACACCAACTGGAGACAAAGTTCGTTCTGTGCTCTTTAAATGACTGCCACTTACCAGTCGCAAATCTTTAGGCGTAGCGAAAGGTACGTCACCGTTCCAAAATTCAGGTGACGTGCTAGGGGTTCCGCCTCCGAGAATTCGAGTTAATCGGCGCAATGGTAGCTCCGCGAAATGCCCTGACATTATTCTGTCACCTCACTGAGCAGTTCAAGGATTTCTTGAGTCACCTCGTGAAGTTCTGCATCAATTTCTTCCAGTGGTCGCGGCGGCTCGTATCGATAGAAGTAGCGGGTAAAGGGGATTTCGTAGCCGATCTTGGTCTTCTTCTCGTCGACCCAGGCATCGGGCACGTATGGTTTTACTTCTGCTTCGAAGTACGCATTGATGGTTTCCTTTCGCCCTTCGTCGGCTTTGGTGTTGCCGTTGTAGGTATAGGGCACGCGCTCGGTATCACGCAGGCTCGTGTCCGGTTGTTTCTTTCCGCGGGTGTTAGTGATGATTTTTCCGTCATCGTCGCGTTGTGGTCGCTCAACGGTGATAGTCCAGTAGGCGAATTCTTCGATTGGGATAATCTTGCAAAGTTCACTTTCCTCATAGTCGGCGTAGAGCTGCACGATCGTGGCACGGTTAGTTTCAGTGATCTCTCGGCCCTTATCGCCGAGTTTCTTGCGCATTTTGGCGTAGAACTCGGTTGCATCGATGATTTGGACTTTGCCTTGGCGTTCTTCTGGCTTGTTATTGTCCACAATCCAGATGTATGTAGCGATGCCGGTGTTGTAGAACATGTCGGTTGGCAGCGCGACAATCGCATCAACGAGGTCGTGCTCAAGAAGCCACTTGCGGATATTTGACGGGCCAGATCCTGCTGCACCGTTGAACAGCGGTGAGCCGTTCATGACGATACCGCCACGGCCCCCACCCTTTACTTTGGGGCGTAGCTTGCTGACCACGTGCTGGAGGAAGAGCATTTGCCCATCGCTGATAGACGGAACATTCTGCTTGGGTTTCGCACCACCGGCGTAAAAACGTGACGATTCGCCGAGTTCTTTCAGCTCGTTTAGGACGGCACTTTGGCTGGCCTTCCAGTCATCGCCGTAGGGAGGGTTCGACATGCAGTAGTCAAAGGTCTGACCAGCAAACTTATCGTCGGCGAGGGTGTCTCCGAGCTGGATGTTACTGGGGTCATATCCCTTAATTAGCAAGTCGGACTTACACACCGCATAAGACTGATCATTTACTTCTTGGCCATAGAGACGCAGCTGAGCTTGTGGGTTAAGTCCCGGCTTTTCGCTACTGCCGATGAGGTGTTCCTCCGCGATAGATAGCATTCCGCCTGTACCGACCGTGGGATCATAGATGGAGCGGATCGTCCCGGGAACGGAGAGCGCTTCGTCGTCTCCGGCGAAGACGAGATCAACAAGGAGCCGGATTGCGTCACGCGGTGTGAAGTGTTCACCAGGCGCCTCGTTGGATGATTCGTTGAAGGTACGGATCAGGTATTCGTAGAGGTCCCCCATCTCAGCGTTACTGACGGTATCGGGATGTAAATCGATATTCGCGAAGCGCTCGACCACGAGATAAAGGATGTTCTTTTCCGCCATTGTGCTGATCTCATCGGCAAGCTTGAATCGTTCAAAGACATCCATGATGTCCGAGAAACCGTTGACGTACTGTTTCAAATTAGCCTCAAGGCCCTTCGGATCCCCCAGTAGGGTATGGAGTGTCCAAGGGCTCGTGTTATAGAAGGGCAAACCCGTGGCCCGTCGGACCTGTGCAGCCAATAACTCGGGATTCTCACTAAAGCGTGCAACTAGTGGTTCGATGGTGTCTTGAGAACCGGCGAGCACACAATCGAGTCGACGAAGGATGGTCATTGGAAGGATGACATTGCCATACTGACTGGCCTTGTATGGACCACGCAGAATGTCGGCTGTACCCCAAATAAATGATCCAAGTTGGCTCATCAGTTTTCTTCCTTCTCGTCACTAGCGGGTGACCTTTGCCTTTCAGGTCAGGACCTGGAAAACAGGCTCAAGAAATGAGTCTAACTGGTCGGTGAGGGGTCATTTCACGCGAGGGTGTTGCTTTCCGGGATTTAGACACAACGAAAAAGCAAATAGAGGTGTAGCTGATACGCTCGCGCACGTGGATGCCTGTTTCCTCCTCGTCGAGCACGGCCGGTGTCATGTCGGCGTAGCTGACAAACGACTCACCGAGCCGGGGCACAGCCTTCAGCCCGTCATCGGCGCGATGAAGACGTGGGGCGCGAGCTACAAAGAAAACCGCACGCACGAGGCGTCGAGAAGTTAGAAACAAGAAAACCCCGCCCTAACGGACGGGGGACGTCGCGAGCCACGACGTAGACATTACGAAGTGAACGTGAAGCAGCCGTTATTTGGTCGACTCAATGAACAGAGCCTGGGCAACACCCTGGAGGGTGGCGGCCACCTTGACAGCCTCCCACACCTGGGACTCCTTGAGGCCCTCCTCGCGGACGGTGTGCTCGTGGGCAGCGGTGCACTTACCGCAGCCGTTGATCACGGAGACGGCGATGTTCCACAGCTCAAAGTCAACCTTGTCCACGCCGGGCTTGGCCATACCGTTTTGGCGAAGGCCCATGCGGATGGTGGCGTACTCGTCCGGGAGAAACTCCTGGGCGCGGTAGGCCACGTTATTCATCCCCATGATGGAGGCGGACATGGAGGCGGCGTTCATAGCCTCCTCGGACAGGTGCTCCGCTGCTTCCTCACGGATTTCCTTGAGCACCTGGGCGTTGCGCGTTGCCGCAGCGGCCGCCAGCATGGAACCCCACAGCTGCTGCTCGCTCAACTCCTTCGAACGGGTCAACGAGCTGAGATTCAGCTTGAGATCCTTCGCGTACTCGGGCAGCGCGTTCTTGAGGTTATCAATTGCCATTACGTTACTTCAGCTCTTCCTTCAGCACATCCATCTTGTCAATGTTCTTGGTGGGATCATTGGCCTCCCAGTTGCAGGCACAAACTTCCTCGGACTGGAGGGCGTCGAGGACACGGAGGACCTCGTCTACGTTGCGGCCAACAGCATCCGGGGTAGCGGAAACGAACTGGATGATTCCGTCCGGATCAACGATGAAGGTTGCTCGATCAGCAACACCATCAGCGTTCTCCACGCCGAGGGCCTGGATGAGCTCGTGCTTGATATCGGAAATCATCGGGAACGGGATGGACTTGAGGTCCTTGTGGGTTGCGCGCCACTGGAAGTGAGCGAACTCGTTATCGATGGAGCCACCGATGATCTGCGCATCGCGGTCCTGGAACTCCTCATCTAACTCGCCGAAGGCTGCGATCTCGGTGGGGCAGACGAAGGTGAAGTCCTTGGGGTAGAAGAAGACGACGAGCCACTTGCCGGGGAAGGAGTCGTTGGTAACTTCCTCGAAGTAATCCTCGGGCTTGCTAGCGTTGACCTCGTGCAGGTCACCGCCCTTGAGTGCGGTGAGCTTGAACTCAGGGAACTTATCTCCAATAGTCAAAAGTGCCATGTGCGTCTCTCCTTAGAAACTAGAACTGTGGAGTGCCGTTTTTGCCTCCGTAACCCTTTATACACACATTCATAACCACCGTCAAGAGGCCAGGAAAATAGGTCGCAAGGTTTTATTTGGTTTTAGCTATTCTACCGAAGAATGGGTAGGCCGACCGTCGCTGAGCGTGAATGCCACCGCCACGTAGACAGACGTTAATGAGGAGCGCCCACTGCGCCTGTAATGGGACATTCGTACAATCAGCTTCCCCTGCGATCAGCTCCGGCGGAAACTAAGCTAGAGATGTAGCGGAGCTTCCAATGAAGCATGGTGCTTTTCTTTGACAGTAGGCGCGTGGCTCCAGCAGAAGATTGAGAAACGACGCGACGATAATGCTTGCGACAGTAGCTTCACACCGACAAGCCTGGAGTAAAAATGAAACGATCCTCGTGGGGCCGTCTCGCCCTGGCAGTGCTTGCGGTTGTGCTGTTTGTCATCGTGGCTAATATGCTTTTCCCACCACGAGACCCTCGAGTAAGCAGTGGTGCCCCTTCCATCCCAGACAATGTGGGAATAATCGGTACTGCTTCACCGAAGTCTTCTACGGCTGCCAACAGTTTGTGGTTCCATAAGCCGGTAGGCGGCGACGTTGATGTTCGTCCTACGAGTTTCCCTTTCCAAACCGTATTTTCGAAGTGGAAAGATAGCTCCTACCTCTTCGTCAACGGATCCACCTTAGAGGCATACAGCTCCCCGGAGTTATCCCCTGTTGCTACCTTCCCCAGTGAGAGGTTACCGATAACCGTGGAGGACATAACCGTTTCCGAAAACCACGAGAATGTTCTGCTCAGCGCACATGATGGGAACTCGAGCCTCCTGCTGGCAAACGCCTTCGGTGAATCGATGGTGACCGAGGCAATAGCAGGCCCCGTCACCTCATTAATCATCGGAAGGTCCGTCACAGACGACGGGACGGCGTTGGTAGCCACGAAAGAAATAGCCGACGCGCGAGATGAGGCCTGCATCCACACCACGCAGATGAGTGACCATACAGAGAAATCGTGTGTACCCGTGGAAGAAGACCCCGAGTTCGTGGAGTTTCACAGTGACGGGTCAACGGCGCTCGCCTTCGGCTTCTCCGACGACAAGCCGCGGTGCGCTTTCTTACAAAACGACGGTGACAGTTGGCTCGTGTCCGACCAGTCTTTCGTTCCTGAGCTGACGGAATTAAAGCAGGACTCCATTGCCTATCACTTTTTACTGGCAGGAAAGGTTTTTGTTCTCACCGATTCCGGACTCGTCGTATCCTTTGCTTATCCGACGGGCGATTGCTCGTTGACCGATGTGGAGAAAACATCAATACAGTCCTTCGTCCACGGCTCTTTGGTCTCCATCTCCCACGATGAAGAGCTGGTACACGTGGTCTTCTACCAGGACGGTGACGAAACGTCCGGTCAGTACGTAGCGACGTTTAACGCGTTCGACCCGCAACGGCATGGCGGCCCCTGGCAGATTCCACCTGATGTCTCAGACGCAACGGGATACGAGTCCCATCAGAAGGTGGACACGGTATTCCTCGAAGGCGAGCCCATAGAGGAACTGCGCGGAGAAAAATAAAACGCGTAGTTCTCCCCATGGAATTGAAGCTCGGTCTCACAACCCCGCTGAATGTAGTGCGCCCTTGTGGGTGATGCAATTGGGAGTTAGGTCGTTTGGTCGGAGTATGCGTGGGATTCTGCCTCTCCGTATTCGAGGCATCCAAAGAAGACGCGAAACGGTCGCCACCGCGGTGTGCGGTGGCGACCGTTATCTAATGCGCGCTATTACTAGCTTTCGGCAGGCTCTTCTGCAGCTTCTTCCACTCCCGGCAGCGGCTTTGGCTTCGGGGTGAAGGTGAAGGTGGCCTTGTCCGTGTCCT
>ERZ1031292.144-NODE-144-length-27341-cov-11.946200_pt1 | contig 27341 bp, 22 predicted proteins | sample MGYA00518215_ERZ1031292 | MGnify/ENA primary metagenome ERZ1031292 (study PRJEB33718, sample SAMN03159822) | human skin metagenome | collected 2014-02-25 | study: EMG produced TPA metagenomics assembly of the PRJNA266117 data set (Human skin bacterial metagenome... | reverse complement strand
AGGCACAGAAAGCTCGCGAGGCTCGGAAGAACCAGCAGCAGACTGTGGTCAAGGAACAGAAGCTTCGTCCCAAGATCGATGATCACGATTACGAGACGAAGAAGGGCAATGTCGTCCGATTCCTGGAGAAGGGCTCCAAGGTAAAGGTGACCATCATGTTCCGCGGTAGGGAGCAATCCCGTCCGGAGCTTGGTTACCGGCTGCTGGAGCGTCTCGCGGAGGACGTTAAGGACTACGGTACCGTCGAGTCCCGCCCGAAGCAGGACGGCCGCAATATGACGATGGTTCTCGGACCTGTCCGCAAGGGCAAGAAGTAAACCATCTGCAAGCAGAACTTTTGAAAGAGTAAGGACTTATCCCATGAAGCAGAAGACCCATAAGGGCATGGCTAAGCGTGTGAAGATTTCTGGCAAGGGCAAGCTCCGCCGTGAGCGTGCTGGCCGTCGCCACCTTCTTGAGAGCAAGCCTTCGAAGCGCACCCGCCGTCTCAAGGGCACCGTGGACGTTGCCCCGGCAGACGTCAAGCGCGTAAAGCGCCTTCTTGGCAAGGCATAAGTCGCCTCGCCCATAGTCCGATATATCAAGCTATAAACCGAAGGAAGTATCAAGATGGCACGTGTGAAGCGTTCAGTTAACGCCAAGAAGAAGCGTCGCGAAATCCTCAAGTCCGCTAAGGGCTACCGTGGCCAGCGTTCCCGCCTGTACCGTAAGGCTAAGGAGCAGTGGCTGCACTCCATGACTTACGCTTACCGCGATCGTCGTAAGCGTAAGAGCCAGTTCCGTCGCCTGTGGATCACCCGTATCAATGCCGCTGCGCGTATGAACGGGATCACCTACAACCGTCTCATCCAGGGCCTCCGCCTTGCTGAGATCGAGGTTGACCGTAAGATCCTCGCTGAACTCGCTGTGAATGACTTCGCTGCGTTCTCCGCAATCTGCGAGGCTGCGAAGAACGCACTCCCCGAGGACGTCAACGCACCGAAGAACGCTGCCTAATTTCGTATTAGGTTCCATAGAGATCGCCCGCCGGCTTTTAAGCTGGCGGGCGGCTTTCGTATTCGGAGTGGTATCAATCGGATCCACACTCGTCAAAGGAGGTAAAACAGAACAGTGCGCTGGTGGATCGTCTTGCTTGCTGCTTCGGTGAATGTCCGCAGGTAAACAGAGGCGCCAGCCGGAAATAAATCTTTGTCGTCGGGTTAGGGGACGAGGAAGAAACCAGTGGCAGGGGCGACTTCGATCTCGATGGGCGGATCGCTAACGAAGTCACCATCGGAGTAGACAGGCGCTCCCTTGAGCTCTACCCTGACATTCTTGGCGTGGTACGTGTTGACCCCATCCTGGCTGGAAAACTCTCCCTTAAAGATTTTGGGGAACGTCTTCAACGCCTGGGGCAGGCTCATACCGTTAATGACCGTGATATCTAGAAGTCCATCGGTCTGATCAGCGGCGGGACTGATCTTCATGCCACCGCCGTAGGAACTTGTGTTACCCACAGCAACCGTAGTGAACAGGTCTTGTTCCAACACCCGGTCATGGTCGAGCGTGATCGTTGCCGGGTAGCCGTGGAAATTGAGTGCCTCGAGGAACACTGCCAACACGTAACGCGGGGTCCCCGTCGGCCAGGTGAGACGGTTTGTCCGGTCGTTTACGCGAGAATCGAAGCCACAGCACGTGATGGTAGCGAAGTACTCGCTGGTGCCATCTTCAGTTGTGTGGATACCGAGGTCGGTGTGCTGTACTTTCCCCTCTGCGATTAGGCGTGCGGCCTTTACCGGATTCCTGGGAATCCCATAGTGGTGGGCGAAGTCGTTGCCGGTGCCTGCAGGAATGATTCCCATCGGCACGTCTGTTCCGGCCTGGGCCTGGAGTACATGGTGGATGAGACCGTCCCCACCGGAGACGACAATTGCGTCGATATGCGGATCGCGGATCATCCAGGAGGCAATATCCCGTGTTGATTCGGGATCAAGACCCGTCGCTGACGTGACGTTGACACCATGCCGGACGAATTCTGCGACCGCCTCGGCTGTAGCCTCCTGAGAGCGGTTTCCTGATTCAGGATTCGTGATGATGCCCACCCGGTTGATTGCTCGTTTTTCGGGTGCGTACACATCGGATTGAGCAGTCACAGAAGGCCTTTCATTTCAGCGGGCGGGGCGCGCCCTCGAGGGGCAACACGCGTTACCTTTTGCCGATTATAGACGTTGCCATGTGGGTTTTTGCGGTGGGGACCGGTACTTCTGAATTCGCTAGACAGCTTTGGCTGGTCCCTGTGATGCGAAGTACGCAGTAGAGTCCGATGGCCAGCCACTGAGTACCCTATGGATGAAAAGGAAGAATGCTACATCTTTTGCTGCTCGTGTGATAGAGATTGGAACGATTGGCGGGGGATTTTAAGAAACTCAGGCTAGCGGTGTGGTGGCGAGTGATCGGTACTTTAGATCGGTACGCTCTGGATAGCTGGTTTTATCAGTACAGTAGCCAAAGGCTCGCTAGCGCCACAGGAACATCATTATTGCCCAAACATCAATCGTGAGTACTCGGTAAAGATGGCGGTAAGGCTGGCTGGGTAGTACGGGGCAGTAGGAACCGCGGCGTGCAAGGCAGATCGGCAATCGAAGGAAAGGGGAGACGAAGGGACAATAAAGGCACGGCGGGGACCCCACCAGACGCTACAAGGCTTCAGACATACGGAAAGCGCCGAAAGTGGCGAAATATCGACGTAGTAAATAGAGGAGAAAGGGTTTCGCGCTACCATTGCGTGTACACCCGCATGAAAGGAATCCGCTGCGCCGTGATGCAGTGGTTGTGATCGTTACCGATGGAGAAGAAAGCAGGACACGATGTCATCACCGTATAACCCGGATGACTTTGACCGCGATGGCATGCCGATCAAGCACAAGAATGGTCACCAATCGCCTGGTTCGCCGGCTGGGCAGGGGAGCTGGCAGATGCCACAGAATCCACCGCGCTTTGGGGAAACGTCCTTCGACACACCGATGGGCAATGACAGTGCACCGACGTGGCAGCAGGCCGCAGAGCAGGATTGGCGCGAGCAGTCGGTGCCGGCGCCGATGAACAACGCGTACGGTTTCGCACAGGGTATGTCGCCGGTGAGTGATAAGAACTGGATCCTTGCTCTCGTACTGCTTCTCGTCGGCGGAGGTTTCGGCGTACACAATTTCTACTTGGGCAAAATGAATCACGGAATTGGCCAGCTGGGTTTGAACATCGTGGGCTGGGTGCTTTTCGTGAGCATCTTGGGAATTCCTTTCGCACTGGTGAGCTGGGGCCTTCTGTCTGTTTGGCTGTTTGTCGAGTTCCTCATGCTCATCATCAACGGTGGTACTGATGGGAACGGGAGGCCGATGCGCCCATGAGCACCGGAGGAGGGTTCCGCTCGCGGTCCCGCAGTGAAAACCAGCACAATTCCGAAAGAGATTCTGGCCGTGACACCGAGGCTCATGAGCAGCGTCGAGAATCACACTCTGGTTCTGCGGAGCGTGCCAACCAGCGCAATAATCACGCAAATAATCAGAGTCACAAGCGTGGTGGGCGCTCTCACCACGGAAACCAGGGGAATCACCATCCCCGTAGGAATGGTTCGCCACGGGGCGGTTACCGGCGTAAGGAAGAGAACGCTCGCGCGTCTTCGTCGGAGGAGCAGGTAACTACAACGGATTCCGGTGAGCAGATTTACAGCGAGCGCACGCCTCGAGTGGTTAATGCTGCGAAGCTCAAGCGGTCTGCCACGCGAAAGAAGGCGAAGCGCTTCCTCGTCGAGGGCGAAAACAGTGTTGAGGCAGCCGTGGCCACAGGTGCTGCCACGGACGTCTTTGTCACGAAGTCTGCTGCAACACGTTTTACCGACATTGTTGATGCTGCCCGTGCCATGGATGCCTACGTGCATCTCATCGATGAGAAGGCAGCAAAGAGCCTACAAGATACGGTGACATCCACTGGTATTTTTGCGGTCTGCAGAGAGGTTTTGTGGTCGCCACGGGATGTTCTTTCAGGCAAGCCGACGCTTGTCAGTGTTCCCGTGGAAACCAATGAGCCCGGTAACGCAGGAACGCTCATTCGCGTTGCAGATGCGATGGGGGCCAATGCCGTTCTCTTCGCTGGTGATACCGTCGATCCGCAGTCTGGCAAAGCGGCACGGAGCTCTGCTGGTTCACTCTTCCATATCCCGGTAGCGAGAGAGCGCAACATCATGAAAGTCATCAGTATGTTGCGTGCCCGTGGGTTAGCTATTGTGGCCACGGCGGCAGACGGTGAAGTCGACCTCACCGAGGCCGAGGAACTCCTATCGCAACCCACAGCGTGGTTGTTCGGCAACGAGGCGCACGGCCTGCCGGAGGAACTCCAGGCGCAGGCTGACTACCGTGTTCGGATCCCGATCCGCGGTCGCGCGGAATCGCTAAACCTCGCCACTGCGGCATCGATTTGCCTGTTTGAGTCCTCCAAGTACCAAGCGGAGGCGCAGCAGTCTGAGGGCCCGGCAGAAGATCAGGCCACCGTCGATGGTGGCGGTCGGTCATCAGAGGATGAAAACATAGTCAAAGGTGACGAGGAATAGACCCTGTAATTCTGGCGATACGGGTTGCAGAAGGAAACCGAACATTGGCTCGGGATATGCGCTGCGTTCCTGTGCCACAATCCCGGAAATCCGTTAGGCACAGGCTCGGAGTTTCATCTGCCGTGGCAGTGCTGATTCTTGGCAACAGGGGAAGCTCCGTGGTGACATGTGAAGCTGCTTGTGTGGAAAAAGACTGACCGAGTGGGTACTTCGAGCAAGGCTCGACTACATTAATACTTTACAAACACTACTGTGCAGCGAGGATTCAATTCTTTGCATAGGCAGTGGCTGTGGCGGGACGTACACCGTGGTGGCGATGAGCTTGCCAGTGCACTCACTACGCCGGCGGAACGTCCTTTGAGAATAGGAAAACGTACGTAAAAAGAGGAATTGCGAAAAGTGAGCGAAGTGCAGATCACCGAACAGGATATGAACGATGCCAGAGATGCGGCGATCGCTGCCTTTGACGCGGCGAGCAACCTGGAGGAGCTCTCCGTTGCCCGCCACGACCACCTCGGCGACGCTGCCCCCATTCCGCAGGCGCGCCGCTCACTCGGGTCCCTTCCCAAAGACCAGCGTAAGGATGCCGGCCGTCTGGTGAACATGGCCCGTGGCGCAGTGGAGAAGCACTACGCCCAGGTGAAGAAAGTTCTGGAGGAAAAGCGCAACGCGGAGGTGCTCGTCGCTGAGCGCGAGGATGTCACCGTAGCGTCGACACGTCGCCAGGTGGGTGCCATGCATCCCATCACCACCCTTAGTGAAGAGGTTGCCGACATCTTCGTATCCATGGGCTGGGAAATCGCCGAGGGGCCAGAGGTTGAGGCAGAATACTTCAACTTCGATGCGCTCAACTTCCTCCCTGATCACCCTGCTCGCACCCTGCAGGACACGTTCCATGTGGGGCCTGAGGGGTCCAAGCAGGTCTTGCGCACGCACACCTCCCCGGTGCAGGTGCGTACGCTGCTCTCCCGCGATTTGCCCGTGTACATTGCCTGCCCCGGTCGCGTGTTCCGCACCGATGAACTCGATGCCACACACACTCCAGTGTTCCACCAAGTGGAGGGATTGGCCGTGGATAAGGGGCTGACGATGGCCCACCTCAAGGGCACCCTTGACCACTTGGCCAAGCGCCTGTTCGGCGAGGGCACGACGACTCGTATGCGCACAAACTACTTCCCGTTCACGGAGCCGTCGGCAGAGGTCGACGTATGGTTCCCTAACAAGAAGGGTGGCGCTGGCTGGATCGAGTGGGGCGGCTGCGGCATGGTCAATCCGAACGTGCTGCGCGCCGCCGGTATTGATCCGGAGGTGTACTCCGGTTTCGCCTTCGGAATGGGTCTGGAACGCACGCTGCAGTTCCGCAACGGACTCAGCGATATGCGCGACATGGTGGAAGGCGACATCCGCTTTACCGCTCCCTTCGGTGTTCGCGCCTAGGAGGCGCTGACGCTCCAGCGCTGTGCTCCTCGTGAAATCACCGCGAAGCAAAAGGTAAGCACAGCGCACCAACAAAGAACCTATTGACACGTAATTAAAACTTTCGAAAGAAGCCGTAACACATCATGCTTATTTCTCAAGGTTGGGTCACTCGCCTCCTCAGCGCCAGCAATCCTGATCAATCCGACTGGTCTGTCACCAGTGAAGAACTCGACTCCGGATACGTCCGCGTCGGTTTCGAGACCGAGGGCTACGAGCCCATCGAGGAGACCACGGGCCCGCTCGTCTTCGGCCGTGTAGAAAACATCGAAGAACTCACCGGTTTCAAAAAGCCGATCCGTTACTGCAAGGTAAATGTCGGCGATGCCAACGGTACCGGCGAACTCCAGAACATCATCTGTGGCGCGCGGAACTTCAGGGAGGGCGATCTTGTCGTCATCTCCCTTCCCGGCACCGTCCTTCCCGGCGGTTTCAAGATTTCCGCCAGGAAGACCTACGACCACATTTCCGAGGGCATGATCTGCTCTGCAGCTGAACTTGGACTCACCGACGCCCAGAACAAGGGCATCATTACTCTTCCCGATGACTTTGGTACTCCTGGTGAGCCTGCCGCAGAAAAGCTTGGACTGAAGGAAACCGTTTTCGATGTAAACATCACGCCTGACCGCGGTTACGCGCTGTCTGCCCGTGGTTTGACCCGTGAGCTGGCCAGCGCCTTCAACCTCAACTTTGTCGATCCGGCCCAGCAGCCGGAGGTCGCAGGTCTCGACCTGCCGTCCATTCCCGCTGCCACGGACAAGGCACCGATCGAGATTTCCATCGACCCGAAGACGCAGACGCGTCGTTTCGGCCTTCGCCACGTAACGGGAATTGATCCGGAGGCAGAGTCTCCTTACTGGTTGCAGCGCGAACTGATGCTGTCTGGCCTTCGCCCGATCAACGCACCAACGGACGTGACCAACTACGTCATGCTGCTTCTTGGCCTGCCGATGCACGCCTTCGACGCAGACAAGATCTCCGGTGGTCTCACCATCCGCAATGCGAAGAAGGGTGAGGCGTTCCAGGCCATCGACCACACCAAGCACAAGCTGCATGAGGAGGACGTGGTCATTTGTGACGAGACCGGTCCGCAGTCGCTTGCAGGCGTGATGGGTGGAACGACGTCGGAGATTGAGGACAACAAGACGGTAAACGTCTTCTTCGAGGCTGCAGTGTGGGAGCCTGTGCGCGTTGCCCGCACCTCCCGTCGTCGCAAGATTTCTTCTGATGCGTCACGTCGCTACGAGCGTGGTGTGGACGCACAGCTCGTGGAGACCGCACTCGACGTTGCTTGCGCATTGCTGGTGAAGATCGCTGGTGGCGAGGCCACGGACGAGCGCTTCCTCTACGGTGATGTCGCCACCCCGCAGCCGATCACCATGGATGTGAATCACCCGGCCTCCGTCGCCGGCTACGATTACGGTGCTGATGCTGTGGTCAGCCGCCTGGAGGAAGTTGGTGCGACTGTCGAGCGCGATGGTGACACCCTTACTGTTACTCCTCCCACATGGCGCGGTGACCTTCAGGAGAAGTGTGATCTGGCCGAGGAAGTCACACGCCTGGAGGGTCTGGACAAGATCGAATCTCTCATCCCGCAGGCACCAGCAGGTGATGGCCTGAGCCAGTCGCAGCTGCGTCGCCGACACGTTACCCACGCTTTAGCGTACAACGGCTACGTGGAGATTCTTCCAACCCCGTTTATCGCGACGGACACGTTCGACACGTGGGGACTGAACAAGGATGACGAGCGTCGCAATGTCGTCACCGTTCAGAATCCGCTAGAGGCCGATCGGGCAGTGCTCGGCACGACGCTTCTGCCGTCGATGCTTGACGCAGTACGCCGCAACGTCGTGCGCGGTGCGAACGATCTTGCCCTCTACGGAGTGGAGCAGGTTGCCATTAACCATGGTGACGGGAAGTCCCCGATGCTCGATACCTCTTCCCGCCCGAGCGACGAAGAGGTTGCACACCTCCGTGACACCCTTCCCGTCCAACCCCTGTATGTGGCAACTGTTGCCAGTGGCAACGTGGAGTTCGAAGGCCCGTGGGGCGAAGGACGCGCCTACACCTTCGCCGATGCGATTGAGGCTGCCCGCACGGTTGCTCGTGCAGCTGACGTGGAGATCACCGTTGAAAACGCCGAGTACCTGCCATGGCACCCCGGTCGCTGCGCCGCCATCCTCGTTGATGGCACGGTCGTCGGTCATGCCGGCGAACTGCACCCGCAGATCCTGGAGCGCCTTGGCCTTCCCAAGCGCACGTGTGCGATGGAGATGAATCTGTCCGCGCTCCCGTTTGCGCCTTCCGCTCCGGCACCGGTGCTCTCGGCCTTCCCGACGAACCTGCAGGATATCGCCCTCGTTGTTGACGAGGATGTTCCTGCCGAGGCTGTTCGCGCAACCGTTCAGGAAGGCGCTGGCGAACTCGCCGAGAAGGTGGAGCTGTTTGACGTCTACCGCTCGGAGGCTCTGGGTGAGAACAAGAAGTCCCTCGCCTTCGCTGTGACCTTCCGCGCTCCTGATCGCACGCTTACCGACGATGAGGCCTCTGCTGCACGCCATGCAGCTGTTGACCTCGCTGCCGAACGCCACGGTGCAGTGCTGCGAGGCGAGTAATCCTCACCCTAGTTACGGTAGCGCTGCGGTGGCTGTCCTGTAAAAGGCGCGGTTAGCCAAAATTGAATACTCCTTTGTACGAAGGCCACGGGACTCAGAACCCGTGGCCTTCGCCATTTGTTGCATACCCCTGATGCCAGAGGGAATGCCAAGATGGCTGCGAAAGTAGGGGAGAGACTGCTCACAGTTCCCACGTCTTACGGGGCTGACCGAGACCGCGGACAAGAACCCTAATACACTGACAGGTGCGCGTTACTCCGCACTTACGTTTAACTGCTCGTACATGTGCGGGGTCCATGCACGTAACGTCACCTACTCAGAAGCCGGCGGGAAGTTACCGCTTTCCGTCAGCTAATGTGTGCGCCCCGCAGCTTGATTACCAAGTAATGCGTGGTGGCTGTGTGGCAAGAATAATCCTCAACTGAAATTCATATGCATTGTTTGCAAAGGAAAGCGAGAAAGCGGTGTCAGACTACGTTTCTGCAGTAGCACCTCCACAGATCATCGACGTAGCCCAAAAAGGCCTGAAGGGTAAAGCCACCAAGAGCTTCGGCACTATCTTTATTTCTGCGATGTTCGCGGGCGCCATGATCGCCCTCGGGTTCGTTTTCTTCACCACGGTGAATACGGGAATGGGAGACATCCCCTTCGGAATTAAGAAGCTACTCGGTGGCTTCGTTTTCTCCTGTGGCCTGGGCATGGTTGTCCTCACCGGCGCTGATCTTTTCACGTCCACGTCGATGACCACTCTTCTTGCGGTAGAGCACAAACTAGCACCGAGCAGGTTGCTTGAGCACTGGGTAGTTGTCTACTTCGGCAACTTCGTCGGCGCACTCATCATCGCTTTTGGCCTTTTGGCTGCAGGAACGGGTACGCAGGCCGATGGTGCGTGGGGCGCCACCATTCTTTCCACAGCGACGGCGAAGGTAAACCACCCGTGGGCGGAGGCTCTTGTCCTCGGTATCTTCTGCAACATCATGGTGTGCTTGGCCGTGTGGCTCTCGTTTGCTGGTCGCAGCCTCACCGACAAGATTGTTGCTGTGACCTTGCCGATCGCGCTGTTTGTGGCTTCCGGGTTTGAGCACTCCGTGGCAAATATGTTCATGATCCCGATGGGGCTGTTGCTCAAGGCCCAGGGGAATCCCGACATTATCGCAGCAACGAACGGCCTGGATATGTCTAACCTCACGATGGGCGGTTTTCTGCTCGACAACCTGCTCCCCGTGACCATCGGCAACATCATCGGCGGCTCGATTATCGCGCTCGGCATGCTGGCCATGAACCCGAACCGCCCGTCCCTCAAGGCCGAAAAGCAGGCCGTGTAAGGAGCCGGGGTAAGGGGTAGATCGACTCTTCGATCGACTTTCCCGGCTCGGTTCAGCCCGGCCCAGCTCCGGAAAGGTCGTGAGTCTGAGAGACTCCGATTCCTGTTGGGTACATAATTTTGGCGATGCGTCCACGGAAACGTCGTGGGCGCATCGCCTTTAGTATGTCGGAGGTCAGTCGTCCGCCCGTCCCAAGGCGGTTCCCGGTTGTGGACGAGAGCTGTGACGGCCTACACCCAAGAACCAGGTCGGTTTGCTGAATAGCCAGCTTCACCGGGACTACTTGTGTGCATACCGCCGTTGGGGGAGCAATGGGGAGCGAATAATGGGGATGCGGGGCCCGACTGCAAAGCGTTGAGGGGACAGTAACTGGCGGGAAAACGGGGGAGAGGACGTCGACAAGCATAGGCCGTGAGCTGTAGTAACATGGCAGTACAGGGAACCTCTCATGTGCGACGCCGGGGCCGTAATAGGCATGAAGCAGAGGTGCTGTCTTAGGGAGGAGAAAAGTCCCGGGGTGAGAATCGTCGTGCCACAAGGAGTTCTGTTACACTCTGGATAGTATGCTACGGAATGTATGAAAACCGGTTGGTTTGTACTACAATCCGATTAGACCTTAAACCGTTGCTAAACATCCGAAAGGATGACTCAGAAGAAAAGGAATGTAAAAGACCTCCGATGTCCAATCCTGTTTCACGTACCGCCCGCCAGGCGCGGATCCTGGAGATCCTGGGGAAATCCCGGGTGTCCAGCCAGGTGCAGCTCTCCGAGCTGCTGCTGGAGGACGGAATTGATATCACGCAGGCAACGCTGTCCCGTGATCTCGACGAGCTCGGCGCGAAGAAGATCCGTCCCGACAACGGGCGCGCGTTTTATGCCGTCGGCCCCATGGAGACTGATCTCAGCGGGTCGCCACATGGCCCCCGTGAGAAACTGCGACGTATGCTGGACGAAATGCTCGTCAGCGTCGACCACTCAGGCAATATTGCGATGTTGCGCACCCCTCCGGGAGCAGCCCAGTACTTGGCAAGCTTCATCGACAGGGTAGGACTCAATGAGGTTGTTGGCTGTATCGCCGGCGATGACACGATTTTCGTTCTCGCGCGTGAGCCACTGTCCGGAGCGGATCTGGGCGACATCTTCCTCAGGCGTTAGGTCTTTTCATTACTCCTACCCATCCCGCATTCTGTAGGTGCAAAAGTGTACAGTGAGCTGCTGGGACACCATCCCCTTTTGGTTGCCAAACCAGCGCTACAATGTGCGCGTATCGGTAGCTGAGAGCGGAAGGCATACCCGCCTTGCGGAACCGAGCTAAAAGCATCATGTGCACGCTGCTACAGTCAGCCTGTGGACGGTCGTTTTCGTCGGTGAAATTCCGGAAAATAAACTAAAGACAAACCGTATCTAGAAAGAAGAATTTTCATGACAAACCGCGTAGTTCTCGCGTACTCGGGCGGACTCGACACGTCCGTCGCCATCCCGTACCTGGCCAAGCAGACCGGCGGCGAGGTTGTCGCTGTCACCATCGACCTCGGCCAGGGTGGCGAGGATCTGGAGACCGTGCGCCAGCGTGCACTCGACTGTGGTGCCGTGGAGGCCATCGTTGTCGATGCTCGCGACGAGTTCGCTGAGGAGTACTGCGTTCCCACCATCCAGGCAAACGGCATGTACATGGGCGAGTACCCGCTGCTATCCGCTATTTCCCGCCCGCTGATTGTGAAGCACCTCGTGCAGGCCGCCAAGGAGCACGGTGGCACGCACGTTTCTCACGGCTGTACGGGTAAGGGCAACGACCAGGTCCGCTTTGAGGTCAGCTTCGCTAACCTCGCACCGGAGCTGGAAATCATCGCTCCGGCACGTGACTACGCCTGGACGCGTGACAAGGCCATCGCCTTCGCTGAGGAGATCGACCTGCCCATCGAGCAGTCCAAGAAGTCCCCGTTCTCCATCGACCAGAACGTGTGGGGCCGCGCCATTGAGACCGGTTTCCTCGAGGACCTGTGGAATCCGCCGACAAAGGATCTCTACGCTTACACCGAGGATCCGGGCCTGGGCAACGCTCCCGACGAGCTGGTCATCAGCTTCGAAGGCGGCGTTCCGACTGCTATCGACGGCAAGAAGATGTCCGTTCTGCAGATCATCGAAGAGCTCAACCGCCGCGGTGGTGCTCAGGGGGTTGGCCGTCTCGATATAGTTGAGGATCGCCTGGTGGGCATCAAGTCCCGCGAGGTCTACGAGGCTCCGGGCGCAATGGTACTCATCACCGCGCACAAGGCTCTCGAAGATGTAACCGTTGAGCGTGAGCTCGCCCGGTACAAGAGGCTTATCGACGCCCGGTGGTCCGAGGAGGTCTACGACGGTCTCTGGTACGGCCCGCTGAAGTGCTCCCTTGATGCCTTCATCCAGTCCACCCAGACCTTCGTCACCGGTGACATCCGCCTCGTCCTGCATGCGGGCAATATCACCGTCAACGGTCGCCGTTCCAACCAGTCGCTGTACGACTTCAACCTGGCTACCTACGACACTGGTGATACCTTCGACCAGACTCACGCCAGGGGCTTTGTTAAGCTTCACGGTCTGTCCTCGCAGATCGCTTCCAAACGTGACCGCGAAGGCCACGGAATGTAACACATCCGTTGGAGGAGGAGCTCGCCTAGTTAGGGCGTGCTTCTCCTCTGCGTGACAGCGCACAACGGGCGCTATCCGAATACACAGCCCGCTTGGGAAGGACGACTTGTTCCTCTCCGAGCGGGCTTTCTATATACAACCCGATGCCCAATAGGGTTTGTGCACAGGCGTGGAGCGTATCACCAAGCGGGCGGTTGCCGCCGTTAGCAGATGCGGAACAATCGTTCTGGCCTTACAATTTGAGCATGAATGCGAGTGCGGGTGTGTCATCAGGCCGACAGAGAGGGGTAACCGGAGGCATCGTGTTGGTCATGGTGGCCTTGGCGTTGATCTTCTTTGGGAAATATCCCCATCTTCTCCCTCTCTCGGAAGAGCAGATCGCAAAGTTCGGTGGCCCCATCGATTCCGATGGCGTACGAAACGTGAAAGGTATTATCGGTTCGGAAAAGCAGCCGTACTTTGATGATCCCGCAGTCCAGAAGCGACTTGAGGAACTTGGCTTCAAGGTATCTGTTACCACTGCGGGCTCCAGAGAGATGGCACAAAGCGAAGACCTTAACCGCGTCGATTTCCTCTTCCCCTCCTCAGCACCCGCAGCAGACAACCTGGCCATGCGGCTAGGTAGCGCAGAAAGAATCGAGCCGTTCTACTCACCCATGGCGATCGCCACGTTTGCCCCGGTGGTGGATGTGCTCGAGCGTGAGGGGATCGTTCACTACGACGGTGAGCGTCCCATCATGGATGTCAAGGCGTACGTGAACCTGGCGGAAGAGGGGAAGCGATGGAATGAGCTGGGGCCGGAGGTGCCGTCTCCGCGACCAGTTCTCATCACCTCCACTGACATCAGGAAATCAAATTCAGCGGCCATGTACCTGTCTCTTCTCACCTGGTCGTTGGCCGAGGAGAAACCGGAGATCACTAACTACCCCAGCATGATGGCGAAGGATCTCCTCCCGTTCTTTTCCGGCCAGGGCTACACCCAGTCCTCCTCGGCTGGGCCCTTTGCCGATTACCTGGGTAAGGGAATTGGTGCAGCCCCGATGGTGATGATTTACGAAGCCCAGTATGTGGAGGAGGCGATGGCTGAGCATTCACGGCTTGGCCCGGAAAACAGATTGGTGTACCCGAGCCCCACAGTGGTGGCCTCCCACACGGTGGTGGCGAGGACGGATAAGGGCAAAGACCTGGGACACGCCTTGGCGGAAGATCCACAGCTACAGGAGCTAGCAGCCCGCCATGGGTTCCGTCCGTCTCATTCTGGCGATTTAGCACAGGTAGCCAGTGAGCACGGTCTTGTTGTGCCGGAAAACATTATGGACACCGTACCGCCACCGACATATAACGTGCTCGACCGTTTAATTACGGAAGTGGGTAGCGCATATGGTAACTAGCCAGGAGACAGCGAGGCGGAGAAAGCATGCATAGCACTGTTACCAGGCTCGGTTGTGCATGCGCAGCCGTCATTCTTCTCGTTTGCTGTACCGCGTGTTCGGCGCTCCCGCTGAATAAAGATGGCGGATTCGATGTGGATGCGTTCCTGAACCGACCGCTGACGCTGTTAACCACCCAAGAAGCGGAAGGGTGGAATGATCTTTTCGAAGAGGCAGAAGAAGAACTCGGTTTCAAGATTGAATCGAAGACGTGCTATGAGCCGTTGTTGTGCGCGGAGGAGCTTGCAAACCATGAGTACGACGGGGAGATCGATGGCGCATTCCTGCCCACAAACCGCCTGACGGACCTCACTGGTGGGACGGATGTCTTTGATCGGTCTGTTTCCATTGCCAACAGCCCGCTTGCCGTTGGCGTGCGCCCAGAACTGGCAGCGAAGTTGGGGTGGGATGAGCACACCCCCACGTGGGCCGATGTCGCCCAGGCTGCCATGGTGAGGCAGCTGATTTTTGGTGTCGGACGTTCTGAGGGGAGTTTCAGCAAAATCGCCATGGAGATCGCCATGGGTACGTCCCTGATGGGAACAGGAGAGGCGCTGACACCGATGGATGTGGACAAGGTTGCAGATCAAATAGCGGATGTGATGCGCGCAAACTATATGGAGGTGTACGTACCCTCGCTGATCTATATGGATCTGGGGAAGAGGGACGAGATTAATTCCGTCATCAGTTTTGAGGCCGACCTGGTTAAGACAACAGATGACGGCGTGGACCTTGAGGTTTTCGTACCCTCCGACGGATCCGTTAACGCTGACTACGTCTTGAGTTCCTTGGCCCACCCCAGGCTAGACGGCGCACGCGACAAGGTGGATCAACTCACACAGTTCCTGCTCGATCACCAAAAGGACATCGCGGATGCGTATTACCGTCCGGTAGCTCGTGATGTCCCCGCTGACTATCAGGTCTCGGACGCCTTCTTCGAGATGCCCTTTCCGCAGTCGACAAAGACCGTGGAAAAGCTCGACAAAGCGACACAGACATCAGCTAACTCACTCGTGTCGATGTACTTCGTGTTGGATAGCTCCGAAGCGATGAAAGGGCAACGGCTGGATACTGTCAAGCAACTCATCAGGGAGCTTAATGAAGGACCCGCATCGCCCACGATGGGTAACGCCGCGTTTAGAAACGACGAGCGAGTGCAATTGACTGCCTACAACACGTCCCCGGTAGCGGATGAGAAGATTTCAGTCGTTGATAACACTGACCCGAAAAACAAGGAGAAATTCCCCGCGTTTCTGGATAGTGTGGTCGCAGAAGGCGGTTCCTCGCCGTGTGATGCGCTCATCCACGGACTCCTAGACGCAGAGGAGCCGTATTTCCTTGATGCAGTTATCCTCTTTACCAGTGGTGAGGAAACCAATGGTTCGACCTGCCAGAACTTCCAAGTTGCATACTCTCAGCTTTCCGCGGATGCACGGAAAATCCCTGTCGTCATCTTCGCGGTCGGTGATGAGCATAAGCAGGAGCTGACAGACATCGCGCAGATTACAGGTGGCAAGATATTCCCAGCGACCGAAGAAGGGGTTAAGGAAGGAATGGAGACTATCCGATGAGCACTCCCAAGATCGAGCCCTATGTAGATAACACAGGAACCGATGCCGATTCCTCCTTCCTTCTGTCGCGAAAGAACATCGTCGGCGCTCTGATTGCGCTGTTGGTCATCGTTATGCACGTGACGGTTGGCCTTGGTTTTCTGTGGCCTCTCGTCGCCGTGTGTGGGTGGGGAGCAGGTGTTTTGCTCACCCCGAAGAAGAAGCCGAAGCCGATCGACCCAGCAACACTGCCCACGGAGGTAGTGCTGAGGAGGTCGCTGCAGGCCACGATGGGCAGGCTGTCCGCCGGTGAAGTGCCGGACAAAGTACTTGCGAAGGCTACAGAACTGCAGCGCTCAGCACAGTATGTGCTGGGTAATTGGGAGGATTTGGAAGGTGAGCCGAAGCACCAGCTCACCATGAGTGACATCATAAGCGTCTACTTCCCCCAAGTAGTCAGCGACTACGTCGAGGTACCCAACATCTTCCATCCCGATGCTGTGGATAGCGTCATCCAGTCGCTCGACGCCCTCACCCATGCCGTGGAGCGCATCCGCAACGCTATGGTGCAGCACAGTTTGGATACTTTAAGCTCCAACGCCAAGCTCCTGGAGCAGCGCTTCTCCCAGCCGAGCTTGCAGCAAACCATCGAAAACAACAACGGCGAAATCTCCCGACCGACGAAACCAAAGAGGCACAGGCACTCGAAGACAAAGAAACAAGTTCCTCAGCCCACGGAGTACCCCAGTTTCCCCGAGGAGTAGCTGCCCAACGTCAGCACCAGCACCAGCACTAGTACCAACGCCAGTACCCGTGCCAACGTAGTCGCTGTTGCTATTCCAGTTGGGTCATTGCTGAGACATTGCCGGTTCCGCTGTTCCATCACACTCATGGCATGGTCGCTGCTGCAGCTGGACAGCCTTCCGGAGCTTCCAGATCACCCGCATCGTTTTCGTAAGCACATCTTAACCGGGTAACACAGTGGACGCAGGGCAGTGGACCGGAGAGTACTGGTGGGAGATGATCTTCCTGACCGGCCGATGAATCACGCCAGGATATTTGTCTGCCACGCGACGCTGCTACAGTTTGTCTTATGCATAATCGTCACAAGACCAACAAGGGCGCTCTGTGGGGCGGACGGTTCTCCGGAGGCCCCTCGGAAGCTATGTTTGCGCTGAGCGTATCCACTCACTTCGACTGGGTTCTCGCCCCGTATGACGTGCGGGCATCGAAAGCTCACGCAAAGGTTCTACACAAGGCAGGACTGCTTTCCGACGAAGATTTCGCCACCATGATCGAGGGGCTCGACAAGCTCGGTGCCGATGTCGCCTCCGGGGAATTCCAACCCGATCCCCAGGACGAGGACGTGCACGGCGCGATGGAGCGCGGGCTCATCGAGCGGGTCGGACCGGAAGTCGGCGGCCGCCTGCGCGCCGGCCGTTCTCGCAACGACCAGGTAGCAACTCTGTTCCGGATGTGGGTTCGCGATGCCATCCGCGAGGTCTCCCTCGGTGTCTTGGAGCTTGTCGACGCCCTCGTTGGCCAGGCGGCTGCCCACGACACCGCGATTATGCCCGGCAAGACGCACTTCCAGGCCGCACAGCCCGTGCTCCTCGCACACCAGCTGTTGGCTCATGCACAGCCGCTTATCCGCGACGTGCAGCGCCTGACGGATCTGGACAAGCGACTGGCTATTTCCCCGTACGGCTCCGGCGCGCTGGCTGGTTCCACACTCGACCTTGACCCGCAGGCCATCGCCCAGGACCTTGGCTTCGACGCGGCGACGGAAAACTCCATCGACGGTACTGCGTCTCGTGACTTTGCGTCCGAAGCTGCTTTCGTCCTTGCCCAGATTGCCGTCGATATGTCGCGGCTGGCAGAGGAGATCATCGCCTGGTCGACACCGGAATTCGGGTATGTGACGCTGTCGGATGCATGGTCGACGGGCTCGTCCATCATGCCACAGAAGAAGAACCCGGATGTTGCCGAGCTAACGCGTGGCAAGACCGGCCGACTGATCGGTAACCTCACCGGCCTCATGGCTACGCTCAAGGCGCAGCCTCTGGCCTACAACCGCGACCTGCAGGAAGACAAGGAGCCGATCGTTGATTCGGTCTCTCAGCTGCACCTGCTCCTCCCCGCCATGACAGGTCTGGTCTCCACGCTGACCTTCCACGAGGATCGGATGCGGGAGCTTGCACCACGGGGCTACACGCTCGCCACCGACCTCGCCGAATGGATGGTGCGCCAGGGCGTGCCGTTCCGCGAAGCACACGAGGCCTCCGGCGAGTGCGTCCGTCTGGCTGAAGCCCGTGGAATGGATCTTATTGACCTCACGGATGAAGAACTAAAGTCCGCCGACCCACGCCTTACCCCCGAGGTGCGCAGCGTGCTCACCATCGATGGGGCGGTGAAGTCCCGTCGCGGTTACGGCGGAACGGCACCGGAGCGTGTTGCCGAGCAGCGTCAGCGCGTGGAGGAGACCACCGCGAAGCTGCGCGAGTGGGCTTCACACTCGCCGGGCACCGAAAAGTAGATCGCGTTCGGGAGACTGGTAGAACCGACACTGATAAAACGAGAGCATGCGTCTGAGCACACGCTCGATTAGACACTTAAGCCCCGCGGAACTGATTCTGCGGGGTTTTGTGCTACGCGGTTAGGTGCGTGTATAACCCCCGAGGCAGAGAAAAGAGTAACGCAACAGCCTGCGGCGAGACCAGTCGTCGACAAGCAAAAATCAACCTTTGAAGCTTGACTACGGCAGGCTTTATCTCCTTCCGAGTGAGGAGCTGTGGAAGGGGGTAGTAAACGGCGAGGGGTGAACCAACGACCGCTGAGGAAGTCTGTACAATCACAACTTATGAGTATTGATCCCAAGCTATTGGATGTAGTGGTGTGCCCCAAGGACAAGGGTCCGCTTCGATATCTGGAAAACGAGCAACTGCTGGTTAACGAAAGGCTGGGGATCGCCTATCGCATCGAGGATTCCATCCCGGTGCTGCTGGAATCAGAAGCTCAGTCGTACCCGGCAACAGAAAACAAAGCCTAAGTTTTTCCGCGGTGCCGTTACGCACACAGTGGTGCGCAACAAAAATAGGCACCGACACAGAATTCTGATCCGACAAGGAGAACATACTTTCATGAACATCATTGATGAACTGTCCTGGCGTGGACTCATTAACCAGTCCACCGACCTTGACGCGCTGAAGGAAGCGTGCGAGAAGCCGATTGCCCTTTACTGTGGCTTCGATCCGACGGGTTCCTCTCTGCATGCAGGCCACCTCGTGCCCCTCATTATGCTTCGGCGCTTCCAAAAGGCCGGTCACCATGTACTTGCGCTTGGTGGCGGCGCGACCGGCATGATCGGCGATCCGCGCGATGTGGGGGAGCGCTCCATGCTTTCCGACGAGGTCGTCCGCGAAAACCTGGCGAGCATCCAGGGGCAGATCAGCAAATTTGTGGAGCTCGACGGTGAGAAGGGGAAGCTCCTCAATAACGCCGACTGGATCTCGAAGATGAACGTGATCCAGTTCCTCCGGGACATCGGCAAGTCCTTCTCCCTCAACGTCATGCTCGACCGCGACACGGTGAAGCGACGCCTGGAAAACGACGGCATGAGCTACACGGAGTTTTCCTACATGCTTCTCCAGGCCAACGATTACGTTCACCTGGCTCGCAATTACAACTGCTTGTTGCAGATTGGTGGTGGCGATCAGTGGGGCAACATTGTTTCTGGTGTGGATCTCAACCGCCGCCTCGACGGCCGGAAGGTGCACGGTCTTACCGTGCCACTGGTAACCGATGCCGAAGGCAAGAAGTTTGGTAAGTCCACCGGTGGCGGAAAGCTGTGGCTCGATCCGGAGCTCACCAGCCCGTACTCCTGGTACCAGTACTTCATCAACGCTGGTGACTCGGTCGTTATCAACTACCTCAAGTGGTTCACCTTCCTCACCCAGGAAGAGATCGCCGAGTACGAACAGAAGGTGGCCGAGCAGCCGTTCAAGCGTGAGGCGCAGCGGAGGCTCGCGGAGGAGCTCACCACCCTCGTCCACGGTGAGGAAGCAACGAAGTCCGTCGAGCTTGCCACCCAGGCACTGTTTGGCAAGGCCGAGCTCGCAGACCTCGATGAAAAGACGCTCGCCGGTGCGCTGTCTGAGACCACCGTGGCGGAGGTCTCCGCTGGCGATGAGCCGACGATCGTGGATCTGCTTGTGGCCTCTGGCCTGGCGGAATCCAAGGGTGCTGCGCGTCGCGCCATCAAGGAGGGTGGCGCGTACGCGAACAACCAGCGTATTCAGGATGCCGAGTGGAAGCCTGCTGAATCGGATCTCCTGCATGGCTCCTGGTTGGTGCTGCGCAAGGGGAAGAAGAACTTCGGTGGTGCCAAGTTCTCCAAGTAGACAGACTGAACTGAGCGTGTGACAGCGCTTGTGATGCAGTGAGCCCTATCGTCGGGGTGGGTCGGCGGTGGGGTTCACTGTCCTTTTGGCCTCTGCTTGTGTATCGACTGCGGGAGCAAGCGAAACGGTCTGAGGCTAAATGGTCTTTTGGGCGCGGATTGACCACCGAGTGTGCCCGGTTGCAGTTTGTTGTCTTCGAAAATATAAGTTTTGTGTCACAGACGGGGGTAATATGTGGCAACGTCACTAGAAAGGATAGGTTCGTGTAGCTGACGTGATAACCGCATCCGGGAGGCGATAGCGTGGACTTTTGTCTGCGTGTCTCGTCGACGGGCTGTCCTTTTGTCGATTTCTGGCGGGGGTGGCGGCGAGCAATAGAGGGGTTTCATCCGATGTCAGACAAAAGTTACTATAGAGGCAAACAAATTGTTTCCCGTCTTCCATACAGAAGTGAAAGACGCGGCGCTGACGAGCAAACGAGTCATTTACGGAAAATCTTCCGTGGTGTGAACACCGTGGATGCTTTACCCCGGCTCAGAACTGAACGTGGGTGCCAAGAAATGACGACCTGGAGGCTTGAAAATGGCTGAGGCACACGAGGCATCCAACAGTGGTCACATGGGCACTGCGGCGCACCCGGAGCGGAGCGCCGACGCTTGCGATGGGGGAGTCGGAGAAGGAGCAGCGGGCGAGCTTGTTCTCAACGCGGGCGACTACCAGGCACACATCAACCATGTGGGGGCGTCGCTGCGGAGCCTGACCTTCAAGGGGCATCCGCTGACCGACACGTACTCGCTAGACGATGGTGATACATCTGATGATGGGACTGGTGGAATCCCGTTCTGTGCCGGAATCGTCCTCGCACCATGGCCGAACCGCGTGCGCGACGGCGCGTTCACATACCAGGGGGAGAGCTACAAACTGGAGCTAACAGAGCCGGAACGCGCCAACGCTATCCATGGACTTATCGGTACGCGAGTATGGCAGGACACCACTCCGGACAGTGCAAACGAAGGTACAGACCACCGGGTTGGCGAGCTCACCGGGCACATTGCACCGACGACGGGATGGCCCTGGGCAATGACAGTGACGGCCCGCTTCGAATTGAACGAAGAGACCGGACTCACAGCCACATACACTGTGTCCAATGACAGTGAGGATGTGGCACCCGTCGCCTTCGGTGTACACACTTACCTCAACGCGTGGGGGACGCCACTGGATGAGTGCACCGCATACGTACCCGTGACCGACTGCCTGCCACTGGATAGCGAAAGAAATCTTCCCGTAGAACCCCTCCGGCTCGTCCCGTTGCGCGAAGGGAACGCCCAGGCAGAGACGAAAATGGGCATCCCACGAGATGACGGTGACAACGCCCGGGAAACGGCGAATCTTCCGTCCTCGCTCGATTTCGAGAGCGGCCAGCCATTGCACGGCGTGTGGCTTGACCACGCGTTTGTCGATGCCCGTTCCGCAGCGGAGCCCCGTCGCATCCAACTGGTGCACACCAGCGGTCACGGCGTTGAGCTCACCGCGGATCCCGCCATGAACTGGTTCCAGATCTTTACTGCGGATCCGAACCACGGCCAGGGTTTCCCCGGGCGGGGCAGGGCGCTTGCTGTAGAGCCACAGACTGCTTCACCAGATGCCCTGCGCTCCGGGGTCGGACTCGTCGATCTAGCTCCCGGAAGCGTGACAACCTACTCCATCACTATGCGGGCAGTATCGGGATAAGAGCTTCGGCAGGCTAGGTGCGTAAGCACCGGTGTCTGACCGCCCTCTCTCGGCCCGATGCCGGCTACTTCATCCTTGTTTTCTCTAAACATAGATTTATCTGGCCTGCCACAAAGCCGGCGAAAGATCGTTGAAGGTGCGAAAAACACACCGCGCTCCTCGCCGGTGCTGCCGTGCTAACGCAACATGGGCACAGGGCGGCAGCCGTGTTCACATTCATCCATCCTCTCGTTCGGATATGAGGACGCACGAATGTGGACGCGGCATCTAGGAAAGGAATTCCTATGGATCAGGCAGCGTCGGTATTACGACTTGATGCCTCCTGGGTGGACTACACACTCGTAGCCGTCTACTTCGTATTCGTACTGGGGATTGGACTCGCCGCTCGGCGGAAAGTCTCCTCATCCATCGACTTCTTCCTCGCCGGTCGTGGTTTGCCTGCGTGGGTCACCGGCCTCGCCTTCATCTCCGCCAACCTCGGCGCCGTGGAGATCATCGGCATGTCGGCCAACGGCGTGCAATACGGCTTCCAAACGATGCACTATTTCTGGGTCGGCGCCGTGCCCGCCATGGTGTTCCTCGGCATTGTCATGATGCCGTTCTACTACGGCTCCCGTGTTCGTTCGGTTCCGGAGTTCATGCGTAAGCGCTTCGGGCCGGCAGCACACCTTGTCAACGCGATCTCCTTCGCACTGGCACAGCTCCTCATCGCGGGAATCAACCTGCTTCTTCTAGCCAAGGTGGTCAACTCCCTTCTCGGCTGGGACATGTGGATTACGCTTCTCGTCGCAGCCATCATCGTGCTGAGCTACATCACCCTCGGTGGCCTGAGCGCTGCGATCTACAACGAAGTGATCCAGTTCTTCGTCATCGTGGCGGCACTTCTGCCGTTGACGATTATCGGTATGCGTCGTGTCGGCGGCTGGAGTGGCCTGAAGGAGCAGCTCGCCTCGGAAAGCCACTTCCATACGTGGCCCGGCATGGACATCTCCGGTTTCGATTCTCCCGTCTGGTCCGCACTAGGCATTGTCTTCGGCCTCGGCTTCGTCCTCGGCTTTGGCTACTGGACAACGAACTTCGTTGAGGTCCAGCGCTCAATGGCAGCAGATTCCATGTCCGCTGCACGCAAGACCCCGATCATCGGTGCGTTCCCGAAGATGTTCATCCCGTTCATCGTCGTCCTCCCCGGCATGGTCGCAGCGTCCATTGTTACCCCAATTCGGGACGGTTCCGCACAACCCAACGACGCGGTCTTGTACCTCATGCGTGACCTGCTTCCCAACGGTCTGCTCGGCGTAGCAATCGCCGGACTCGTCGCGGCCTTCATGGCCGGCATGGCAGCCAACATTTCGGCATTCAACACAGTGATGAGCTACGACATCTGGCAGACCTATGTGGTCAAGGATCGTAACGACGAGTACTACCTCACCGTCGGGCGTGTGGCTACCGTAGCCGCCACGTTCATCGCCATCGGCACCGCAATGATTGCTAACAACTTTGGCAATGTCATGGACTACCTGCAAACGCTTTTCGGCTTCTTTAACGCCCCGCTGTTTGCGACGTTCCTGCTCGGCATGTTCTGGAAGCGGATGACGCCGGCAGCAGGCTGGACTGGCCTTGTCAGTGGTACGGCAGCAGCCGTGATCTACTGGTACATTTCCTCCTTCACCGGTGCAGAGGCCCCCTTCTTTAACCTTCCCGGCCAGGGCACTGCCTTCATTGCAGCATCGCTCGCATTCGTCACGGATATCCTCGTAAGCGTTATCGTCACCATGTTTACTCAGCCGAAGCCCGACTACGAGCTCGTCGGCCTCGTTTCCTCTGTGACACCCAAGGAATTCCTGCGCGACCCGGTTGAGGAGACTTTGCCGTGGTACAACCGGACCGTCCCGCTGGGCTTGATTTGCCTGGTTATGGTTGCCACTCTCAACGTCGTGTTCGCGTAAAAGGTAGGTACACATCATGAATCAATCAGCAACTAATCCACGTTCCGCCAGCAGCACGGCACCGGAGGCCACCACGTCGAAGCAGGAGACAGCCGGTGCATTCGATTTCCGCAATATGATCGCGCTTCTGCTTGGCCTTTTTGGACTCATCCTTCTCTTCTCCTGGATCGCCATTGATCCGGGCCTGAACCCCGATACAGGCGATCCGAAGAATGCTACATACAACCTGATCACCGGTATCTGCCTTGTCATCGCCTCGATCTTGTTCGCTGTGTGGGCAAAGCTTCGTCCCATTCGTGTCGATGCAGAGGCCGCACGGATTCGCGAGAAGCACCTCCAGGAAATGGAAGCACAGCGTGAACGGGCTCTCGCGCAGCTAAACGACCAGGTCGGCCGTGCTGAGAATGGAAAGGACACCCACAATCGTGACTAGTGACACAGGCGTTTCGTCGCGCGATGACGATTTGAGCCGTACCATCGGAAGTATGAGTGGCAACGGAGGGCACCCGATGAAGGTGACCGAGACAACGCTTTCCGACGGTCGGGAGTTACTGTTTTTCGATGACTCACCGGAGGCTTTGGCTGGCAAGGTGACGCGCAATACCGAAGACCACAGAGGTCTCCCGGAAACGCACACAGAATCGGAGATGCGCAGGGATCCGTTGACCGGCAGGTGGGTTGTTTTCGCGGCACACCGAATGAATCGCACCTTCCTTCCGCCGACAAATGAGAACCCCCTCGCACCGACAAAACCGGGTGCCCTGCCTACCGAGGTTCCGGCTGAGGACTATGACGTTGTTGTCTTCGAAAACCGGTTCCCATCGTTTTCCATGCACATGGAGAGCCCTGAGGACTATGCCGAGTATGCAGATGCGTCGCATCTGGTTCCCCGCAAGCCGGCGCGTGCCCGCTGCGAAGTGGTGTGCTTTGCACCCAACCCGGATATTTCCTTCAAGGATCTTTCCGAACACCGTATTCGCACCATCATCGAAGTGTGGGCGCACCGCACTGCTGCGCTAAGCGCTATCGATGGGGTCGAAGTCGTCTTCCCGTTTGAAAACAGGGGAGAGGAGATTGGTGTCACGCTCCAGCACCCGCACGGGCAGATTTATTCCTACCCGTTCCTTCCTCCGCGGACCGCCGGCACCATGACGCAGCTGGAAACCACTCCCACGCTCTTTGCCGATATGCTGGCCTCTGAGCTGGCCGACGGTCGGCGCATCGTTACGGAAACCGACAGTTTCGTTGTCTTCGTTCCGGCAGCCGCAAAGTGGCCACTAGAGGTCATGGTCATGCCACGGCGACAGGTTGCAGACTTCACTGAGCTCACCGAGGAAGAAAAAGCGGAGCTTGCACCGCTTCTCAAGCAGCTATACACCGCTGTTGATAACTTCTTCGACGGAGTGGAGAAGACACCGTACATCGCCGCCTGGAACCAAGCTCCGGTGAACCATGCTGCACGCGATAACTTCCGTATGCACCTGCAGTTGTTCTCCCTCATGCGCTCGCCACATCGGATGAAATTCCTGGCTTCCAGTGAATCTGCAATGGAAGTGTGGATTAACGATACGACACCCGAAATCATCGCAGAAACACTACGAAAGGTTTGGTAATGGCTATCACGCACTGGGCAACCACCCGCACAGAGGAGCAACTCGTCAGCGACGCAAAGAAGCTCTTCACCGCGACATATGACGAGGAGCCGACAGGGGTGTGGGCGGCACCTGGGCGCGTGAACCTCATCGGTGACCACGTCGACTACGCTGAAGGTATCTGCCTGCCTTTTGCCCTTGAGCAGCTCACAGCGGTTGCAGCCTCCGGGCGTAACGACAACTTGGTCAACATTGTCACCATCATGCCTGGGCAGGAAGAACCGCAGACGCTGTCGATCTCGCTGGACGAGGTAGGCAAGGGGAATCCAGCAACGTGGGCTGGCTACATTGTCGGCGTGATCTGGGCTCTGAACTCAGCCAACGCATTGGTGTGCAAGACCGGTCTGGATCTCGCAGTTGTCTCCGATGTTCCAGTCGGATCTGGACTTTCCTCCTCTGCAGCCCTGGAGTGCTCGACCGCTCTGGCTGCTGTTGAGGTTAAGGGTGCATCCTTTAAGAAAATGGCGATGTACCCGGTCATGGTGGAGGCGACCATGCGCGCAGAAAACGACGTTGTGGGTGCCTCCACCGGTGGCCTGGATCAGCGCACGAGTTTCTACGGGAAGCCGAACCAGGCTCTGGAGATTGATTTCCTCTACGACGAGTTCAGCTTTGTTCCCTGCAACTTTGATGACCATGGACTCGCCCTCCTTATCGCGGACACCAATGCGCCGCATCGTCTCATTGAAGGCCAGTACGGATCACGCCGTGGCCTCATCGATGAGGTAACTGCCGTACTGCGCAAGGAAGATTCGACGTTCCGCGACTATAAGGTCGACCAGATTCTGGAGAAGCTTGCAAAGACCCCGGAGTGCAGCGACCATGACCTGTACCGTCGCCGTGTTGGCCACATCATCAATGAGACGCGACGGACGCAGCAGGCAGTCACCCTCCTGCGCGAAGGGGATTTCACCAAGTTTGGCAAGCTCATGACCGAGAGCCATGTTTCTCTTCGTGATGACTACGAAGTGGTCACTCCTGAACTCGATGGTGCTGTCAATGCTGCGTTGTCTGCCGGTGCACTCGGTGCCCGGATGACTGGCGGTGGATTCGGTGGCTCCATCATTGCTTTGGTGAAGAAGGAAGATCTGGAGTCTACGGCAGCAGCCATCGCCGAGGCGGCCGAAACCCGTGGATTCGCAGAACCCACCTTCCTTCATGCAAAACCGAGTGAAGGTGCACGCCGGTTGGTATAAACCGTTCGCGGGTTAGGGAAAGAAAAACTGGTTAGAAGAATCTAACCCAGCGGCACGACGAGGTCGATGTGTGAGTAAAGCACGCAGACGTCTCGTTGGTGCCGCTTTTTCTTACCCGCGGTCCGATAGCCGCCGGAATGAAGGCCCTCCTCAAAGACGAAAGGTCTGACCGTTGGTAGGGGCCTGAACTGCGGATTTGTCTGGTTCTTGGGTTGTGTGTATATTAATCAACCGTTGCACAGAGCAGTGAGCGACAAGCTCTTCTAGCAGTGCAGCGAAACCTTTAGTTCGAGTGAGATTGACAAATCGAAGCTACGTAACTAAAGTTAATAAAGCGCTTTTGAAGCGGTTCGATTGTTTCGGATCGTGGTGATTGTGTGGCATGTTGTGTGAGAACTCGATAGTGTGTTGATGTACTACTTTTTGTTTGTTTGGCAGGTTTTTGTGGTGCTGTGGGTGTGTGGTTTTCTGGTTTTGTGGCTGGGGGGCTTATGCATCTGGCTCTGTAGGTTTCCGCTGGCGCGGAAACGTATATGATGTGTGGCGCTTCAAGGATTTGTTGGCAGATTGTTTTGGTGGTGGTTTTCTCGTTGAGGCCATCATTTTTTTGTTTACATTTTCTTTTACGCTTTTTTTGTTTTTTTTGTTTGAGCTGTTTTTTGCTTGTTCAACTTATTTTTTGTTGGAGAGTTTGATCCTGGCTCAGGATGAACGCTGGCGGCGTGCTTAACACATGCAAGTCGAACGGAAAGGCCCTTGCTTGCAAGGGTGCTCGAGTGGCGAACGGGTGAGTAACACGTAAGTGATCTG
>ERZ1031292.141-NODE-141-length-27907-cov-13.168785_pt1 | contig 27907 bp, 23 predicted proteins | sample MGYA00518215_ERZ1031292 | MGnify/ENA primary metagenome ERZ1031292 (study PRJEB33718, sample SAMN03159822) | human skin metagenome | collected 2014-02-25 | study: EMG produced TPA metagenomics assembly of the PRJNA266117 data set (Human skin bacterial metagenome... | reverse complement strand
TCCGCTCCGCGCCCGCTAACGTCGTCCCCCAGTGCCCCGAGTGCGGCACCTACCTGGTGCGTTAATGCTCGGCGTCACAGTTTTTGCCGACGGTGGCTCCCGCGGCAACCCCGGCATCGCCGGCTCCGGCAGCGTCGTTTTAGACTCCCGTGGCGAGGAGCTGCGGGCGATCTCCCACTTTGTGGGCAAGACCACGAACAACGTCGCCGAATACCAGGCGCTCATCAACGGGCTCACGGCGGCGCTGGAGCTCGGCGCCACGCACTGCCAGGTGTTCATGGACTCCAAGCTCGTTGTCGAGCAGATGTCCGGGCGCTGGAAAATCAAGCACCCCGACATGCAGGCCAAGGCGAAAATCGCCCACGAGCTCATCGGTAAATTCCAGCAGTTCTCCATCTTGTGGGTGCCCCGCAAAAAGAACGCGCGCGCCGACGAGCTCGCCAACATTGCCATGGACGCGGGGGCAAAGGGAGCCGAGTCGGGGTTTGTGGGCGAGCCTGAGCCTTCCGAGCAACGTGTGCAACCTGAGCCTGCCGAGCAACGTGTGCAGCCTGAGCCTGCCGAGCAACGTGTGCAGCCTGAGCCTGCGAAGGCTGCACACGCACCGGCGAACAAGGACTGGGTCGGTGCCACCACGGAGGGCCTCACCATCTACCTCGTGCGCCATGGGCAAACCGAGATGAGCGTGAAGAAGCAGTACTCGGGATCGAGCGATCCGGCACTAACTGAGCTGGGACGCACGCAGGCCTCGCGTGTGGCAACCTTCTTTGAGGCCGCGCACATTGATGCCGTCATCTCCTCACCCCAAAAGCGGGCGCAGGAGACGGCCCGGGGCATTGCCGATGTGGCAGGCGTTGCCGTTCACACCGATGACGCACTCCGCGAAGTCGATTTCGGCGCCTGGGAAGGCCTCACCTTTGCCGAAGCCCACGAGAGTGACCCCGAGCTCCACACCGATTGGCTGGATGACCCCACCATCGCACCACCGGATGGCGAATCCCTCGATGCCGTCTACCGACGCTCAAAGCGGTTTGTCACCAAGGCACAAAAGACGTGGGCGGGAAAAAATATCGTCGTGGTCAGCCACGTCAACCCGATCAAGGCGATCGTTCGCCTTGCGCTGCGCGCGCCGGGGAAGTCCGTGTCCCGCATGCACCTCGACCTCGCATCCGTGAGCACCGTGCAGTTCTACGCCGACGGCCCAAGTCTCATGACGCTCTTTAATTCCACGCAGCACCTGTCCTAATTGGCCCCGGGTTGACCCCGGTGGTTGACTTGTTTTGGGGGTGCGTTTCGTACCGTTTTGTTTCTCATGCTGCATGTATGCAGCATCCCGATCGGTTCCGTCGAATGGTGTTTTATTTTGGTTTTTCGTGGGCTAGTGTTCAGGCCATGAATGCCAGAGCTCAGATCGTGGCTTTGCTGCCGCATACGATGGAAGCGTCTTAGGTGTTTATCAGGGGATGTCGACTGGGGAGATCCGACAACAAGACGGGGTAGATGACCGCTTCGCCAGAATCATGCACGATTTATCAACCACCTACTACGGAAAAACCAACGCCACACGCCAGCAGGCACAGGAGATGGGGCACACGTGGGAAACACTGCGGGTCATTTTGCAGTGCGTGAACAAACTACAGGACACGTCCCATGCCTGGCAGGTCCGCGTCGCATTGACCTAGTGTGTGGCTAACTGCCGCACGATTAGGGCCGAGGCGGTGACCGTACTTTCGCGTTTTAATTCGACGCAGGCGGCCAATCCGAAGAATTCCCTTTCGTGTCAGCCGATTCCTGGGACGACGAAGATGCGGATCAGTATTGTTGCCGATCAGCACAGCGCCCGCACTGCGGTCGACAAGGTCCGCGCCTTATACGATGATGCGGCCACCGCGTTTGTGACCGCCGCGGCGCTGGATGGCCTGGGGGAGGTGCCGGCGCTGGAGCCGGTGATTGTGCTTCCTTCTGACCCCTCCGTTGTGGGGGCGACAGAGCACGAGCAGTACAACCACATGCTGTCGATGTCGGATGGGAACTCTGTCACGGCGCGGGAGTGGTCGCAGATAAAGCTTGCGGAATTCGGCTGGGTGCTGCTGTTGGAGCCTGTGACTGGTAAAGAGTTGGGGTTTTTCCGGTTTAAAACAGACTCGGCGTGGTTTGCCGGTGTGCTGGAGAGAAAAATCCAGAAGGCGAAAACGCCGGTGTGTGCGGTGGAGGGGTGTGCGTGTGGGGCAGATAAGTGCCAGATGCACCACATTGAATCCTGGGCAAGCGGTGGCCCCACCACCATGGGGAACATGACGATGCTGTGCCCGTTCCACAACGGCCACAACGATGACAATCCGGCGCGTCCCTGCTACGGCCGGATCGAAAGGATCAACGGCGTGGACTACTTCGTGCCACCGTTTGGTGGCCGGCCCCGCCTCAACATGAGCGCGTGTGCCCAAGGCGAGGCCACACGACTCGCCCAAAAACAAGCCGGCATGACACCCCAACCCGCGCTTTAAAAGACCTATTCGTAGCGCAGTGCCTCGATGGGGTTCAATCGGGCTGCCTTGCCGGCGGGGTAGTAGCCGAAGAACAGGCCGATGGCGAGGGAGAAGCCGAGGGCGAAGATCGCACCGCCGAGTGGCGGGAACACGAATTGTCCCATGAGTTTGGAACCGACCATGCCGATGCTGCCGCCGATGATAAGGCCGATGATGCCGCCGATGACGCAGACGATCATGGACTCGATGACGAACTGGGTGCGGATATCCTTGCGGGTGGCACCGAGAGCCATGCGCACGCCGATTTCGCGGGTGCGCTCCGTCACGGAGACGAGCATGATGTTCATCACGCCGATGCCACCGACGAGGAGGGAAATGCCGGCGATGGTGGAGAGGATCGCCGAGATCGCGGTGAAGAAGCCACCGATGGATTCCAGCATGGCCTTGTTGTCCGTCACCTGGACCGAGTAGTCCTGGGAGGCATCGAAGAAGTCGGTGATGCGCTTCTTGAGACCTTCCATATCCGCGTCCTGGGCGGGGCGAACGGTGAAGCTCGTGATGCCGCCAACGGATTTGTCCATCTTCTTGGCCACGGGGTAGGGCACGTAGACGGTGGGCGGGCCGCTGAAGTCGATGGCGCCACCACCCTTGTCTGAGTTGTACACGCCGACGACGATGAAGCTTTGGAGTTCGCCCTGATATTCGACGGCGATTTCGCTGCCGAGCGCTGCGTTGGCATCGCCCTTGAAGAGCTCTTGGACGAGCTTTTCGGGGATGACGGCTACGTTGCGGTTACCGGAGACGTCGTCGGCGCTGAAGAGATAGCCGGCGATGGGCTCAACACTGCTGGTCCGCAGAGCATCGGCGTTGACGCCCTGCACGTAACCTTGCTCGCGCTTTTTCTCGTGGGTGACGGTGGCGTTCCACATCGATCCGGCGCTGATGGAGATGTATTCGGCGGAGTCGCCGAGGCGCGCCCGGAGTTGTTCGATGTCGTCGTCGCTGATGCGGTCGGCTTCGTTGGACGGGTCTGCGGGGCCGAACATGGCGTTGTCCTCGGAGGCATCCGGGTCGTCTTCATCTTCGGCTTCGTCGCTTTTTTGTTGCAGGGCGACGTTGAGGTCGGTGGAGCCGATCTCGGAGAAGGTCTGTTGGGATTGCACGGTCAGCGAGTGGCCGAGCGTCATGATGGCGACGACGGAGGCGATGCCGATGACAACGCCGAGGAGTGTGAGTGCCGAGCGCATTTTGTTGGCCCGGAGGCTGGTGAGCGCTAGGCGGATTGCTTCGCGGAGGTTCATCGTGTGGTGACCTCCTCCTCCGCGCGTGGCGCCCGGCCGAGGCCGGGTGCGCCGTTGGGGTTGTCGATGCGGCCGTCAGTAAGCGTGACGATGCGGTCGGTTTCCTGCGCGAGCTCGGGGTTGTGGGTAATAAACACGATGGTTTTGCCCTCTTCCTTGTTGAGCTTGTGGAACATGTCCATGACCATGCGTCCGGTGTGCGAGTCGAGGGCGCCGGTGGGCTCGTCGGCAAGCAAAAGCTTGGGCTCGTTGGCGAGCGCGCGGGCGATGGCCACGCGTTGTTTCTGGCCACCGGAGAGCTCGCTGGGCTCGTGGTCGACGCGGTCACCCATGCCAACGAGGTCGAGGAGCTCGCGGGCGCGGGCAGCGCGTTTCTTCGGCGAGACGCCGGCGTACATCATCGGCATCTCGACGTTTTTCTGTGCGTTCATGCGTCCGATGAGGTTGAAGTTCTGGAACACGAAGCCAATAGATTCGCTGCGGTAGCGGGCGAGCTCGTCGGGTTGTGCGTTGAGCACGTTGACACCGCCGAGTACGTACTTTCCGCTGGTGGGTGCGTCGAGAAGCCCAATGATGTTCATGAGCGTCGACTTACCGGAGCCGGATTGGCCCACAACGGAGACGAATTCGCCGTCTTTGACGTAAAAATTGCACTTGTGCAAAACTGTCAACTCGCCGGGTTGGCCGATGTTGAAGGTTTTGACAATATCTTTCATTTTGATGAGCAAGCTCATTTACATGCCCTTCGGGCTCATCTGCACCTTTGCTGTGGTACCCACCTTGTCGCGGTACTTTTCTGCACTGGTGATCACACGGTCGCCTTCCTCGAGGCCCTTGCTAATCGACGTATCGAAGTCGTTGCTACTGCCGGTTTCGACCTCACGCTCTTCGATGGTCCCCGAGCCCCCGTCACCGGTGAGAACGAGGACGGCGGGCTTGCCGGCATCATTGGTGTAGACGGCGTCGCGAGGTACGGCGATGGTGTCGCGGGTTTCCGAACGGATGATCTGTGCCTTGGCGGACGAGCCGAGTCGCAGCTCGTCACCACCGGTGATCTCAATTTCTACGGGGAAGGTGACATCGGTGGAGCCGGCTGCAGCGCCACCTCCGGAGCTAGAATCGCTGCCCGTGGCGGCGGACATGCTGGCCATCGGGTCGTTGGCGATGGGGGAGACCTTGACCACCTTGCCGGTGAACTCCTTATCGCCTGTCGACGGCGTGGTGAAGCGCACCTTGGAATCCTTCGTCACCTTCGGCAGATCCACTTCCTTCACCTGAACGACAATCTTCTTTCGGGAATCATCGGCCACGGTGACAATCGGGCCGGATACTGGGGCGCCCTCCTGCGCGGGAAGCGAGGTAATGATGCCGTCGAAGGGGCTGTTCACATCGGCGGAATCAATATCGATCATGAGCTTGTTATTGGCCAGATCGCTGGCCGCATTGGCAGCAGCAGCGGAGTTCACGGCCTGATCGAGGGCAGAAGCGGAGGTCTCCAGTCCCTGCTTCGCGCCGAGCTTGGCGGCCTCCACGCCGACGGTGGCGTCGGAGACAGCGTTTTCCGCTGCATTGACCTTGCGCTGCAGCTGGCCGAGCTCTTGGTCGCTAGCGGCAAGTGCGTCGGCGTAGCGGTCTTCGGCTTTGGTGCGGGCGTCCTTGGCATCGGCGGCAGCATTCTTGGCCTGCTCCACTGCGGCCACAGCCTCAGCAACGGACTGATCGCGCCGTGCACGCTCACCGTTTTCGCCATCGATGGCTTCCTGCAGAGTAGAAATCTGGCCCTGGACTGCTTCCTTTTCCATGGGATCCAGAGCGGAAAGATCCTGGCTCTTCAGCTGTGCCAGCCGTTCGCGGTTGAGATCCATCTGGTGCTCGGCGGCACCATTGGTGCGCTGTACGGTGGCGAGGCCGAAATCGGCCTGGTAACGCATAAGATCAGCGTCGCGGGAAGCCTTGCGGGCCTCGTCCAGTGCATCCTTTTGCTGCTGCAGTGCCGGATCGTTGCTGTTTTCCACCTGCTTGGCGCGGGTGTCGAAGTCCTCCTTGGCACCGTCCAACTGCAGGTTGGCATCGCGCAGGGCGGAGTTAGCGGAATTGATCTCGGCGTTCAGCCCGCGGTTGAGGGCCTCCTGCTGCTGGGCCAACTGTTGCTGTGCCTGCTTGATAGCGTTTTGTGATTCCGAGCTGGAGGCCGCCTGCTGTTGGCGCTGGCTGTCCAGTTCGCGCTCGAGGGAGGACGTGTCCATGCGTGCCAGCAGCTGGTTGGCCTTCACGCGGTCGCCAACGGCGATGGGAAGATCCTGGACCGGGGTGGTGAGCTTGGTGGAAAGCGTGGCTGTGCGGATCGGTTGAATCGTGCCCTTCACGCTGACGCGGTCGATGACATCCTTCTTAGCCACCGTGCGGAAATCGGTGGAGGCCACCGTTTCCTTCGGGCTGAAGGCCGTCAGGACGGCGCTACCGATGCCGAAGGCGGCTGCGAGGAGTGCGGCGATGACGAGGGGGATGATGATCCACTTGCGGCGCTGGAAAAAGCTGCCCTGCTGTTCGTCATCGTATTTCTCACTGAGAGACATGGGTTCGCCGCCTTCACTGGCGAATTCATCGTCGTCCCAGAAGGTATCGTTTTCCTCTACCAGGTCGTTAGGTTCTTTGGGGAATTTTTCAGTATCTTCAGCCATAACTTTCCGAGCATCTGTAGGTTGAATCTATGTGTATTAACACATAGAGAGTTACCACAAACCTACTTCAATTTACCGTATATGGCACGTGTTTCCAACAGTGTTCGCTGGAAACACACTGAAAATTTCCTCCAAATGGGAGGTAAGGTCTACAATCTCTTCTCGCGAGTGAGTCGGCCATGGCGATCGCGTCGGCGCGAACGAGGAGACTAGTTCCCCCACGCGCGCTGCCGAGGAAAGTCTGGACTCTATAGAGCACGGTGGTTGTTAACGGCAACCCGGGGCGACCCGAGGGATAGTGCCACAGAAACGAGACCGCCAGCACCGTTTCGGTGTTGGTAAGGGTGAAAGGGTGCGGTAAGAGCGCACCAGCGCGGTAGGTGACTGCCACGGCTTGGTAAACCCCACCGAGAGCAAGGCAAAAGGTCATATCCTTTAGCGGTGTGGCTGCGCAGGCGCCTGAGGGCTGCTCGTCCGAGTCTGCGGGTAGCTGCTATGTAGAAGGCCGTCAGCAATGGCGGTAGCGAGATGGATGGTCGCCACACGACAGAATCCGGCTTACGGTCGGCTCACTCGCCCACACATTTCAGGGCACAATGGATAGGTATGAAGCTGTATGCCGCTGAATTGGACTTCTCTGATGTCGCCCGCGAGTTTAAGGTTGAGCGCGGTTTCGCCCCTGAGCTCGTCGAGGAGGCGCGAACTGCCACGGATCAGTTTGCTGAAAACCGCCGTGATCTTCGCGATATTCCCTTCGTAACGATCGATCCGGTGGGTTCCAAGGACCTGGACCAGGCCGTGTACATCACCAGAAAAGGTGAGGACCTGGAGGTCTGGTATGCGATCGCCGATGTGGGTGCCTTTGTTCGCCCCGGCATGGGGCTCTACGATGAGGCCCTCAAACGCGGGCAGACGATCTACCTTCCGGATGCGCCGGCGCGGTTGTATCCGCCGGAGTTGTCCGAGGGGTCGGCTTCGCTCCTGTCCGAGGTTGATCGTCCCGCTGTGTGCTGGCATATGCTTGTCGACGCCGCAGGGGAGGTGCGCTCGACCGAGCTCTCGCGTGCCACCATCCGGTCCCGGGCGCAGCTGGATTACAGCAACGCCCACCACCCGTCCATCGATCTTCTCCCGCAGCTGGGGGAGGCGCGTCGCGCGAGCTCCCTGCGCCGCAAGGCCGTCAACCTGTCTCTGCCGGATACGCGCGTGCACAAGCTTGACGACGGCCAGTACGAGCTCGTCCTCGAACCCCGCAACCAAGCCATGGATGACAACTCCGAGGTCTCCCTCATGACAGGGATGGTCGCGGGAACGATGATGGCGGACAGCGGTCACGGCTACCTCCGCACGCTGCGGCCGGCACCACCGGAGGCACTCGAGGCCTTTGCCACCGAGGTGGAAAACCTGGGTCTCCACTTCGACCCCAGCTCCGAGGTCGGCGTGTTCCTCGCATCAGTCGACCCCACGACGGTGACCGGAATGGCGGTGCACAAGGAAGCCTCCAAGCTGCTGCGTGGCGCCGATTACCTCTTCCTCGATGCTGATGAGCCGGTTGTCCATGCCGGCGTGGGTGGCATGTATTCGCACGTGACGGCACCGCTGCGCCGTCTTGTCGACCGCTACGCCACGGAATACTGCTTGGCACAGGCGGAGGGGCGGGAACCCGAGTCCTGGGCATGCGACGACGCGGAGGCCGTCATCGACACCATGCGTCGCACATCTCAGCTGGCCAACACAGTGGACAACGCGTGCATCCGCCTGACGGAGGCAACCGTCCTGCAACCATGGGTGGGCACGACATTCGAGGCACTCGTGCTCAAGGCCAATGAGGAAAAGAACACCGCGAAGATCATGCTCTTCCAGCCACCGATCATCTCCACCGACCTGGTGGGAACCCCACCCGAGGGTGAGAAAGCAGAGGTAACGCTCGTCACAGCGGATCCTTCGGAGCGCGCGATTACCTTTGCCTGGCCTGCGGACTAGTGTGCCCGCTCGCCCGGGGCGAGCAGAATAACCGTGGCGCCTGCAACCTCCGGCAGCTCAGCTGCGGGTGCCACGCACACTGTGGCATCGGAGCGGCCGATTGCAGCCGGGCGGGAGGGAACACCGGCAACCTCGTCGGTGGCCGGCTCGTCAAGGGCAAACTGGTGCAGGGGGCCTGCAGAAAGGGTGAACATGTCGCAGGCCTCCGGCAAGCGCCGGGAGCGCAGGAGCTGAATAAACTCCCCGGTGCGCTTCGCCTCGTCGTCGAGGTAGGTGAGCCACTCCACCGCAGCCCCAGGCGTCGGCAAGCCCTCGCTACCTTTCACCGAGATCAGCGTGCGGAGCCACTCACCGATGCGCGCGGAGGCGTCGGGAAGCTGTTGCAGCGTGGTGACCCCGAAGTTTTCCAGAGCCCGAAGGACAAAGGCGCGTCGCGCGGCAAGCCGATCGCTGTTGGCGCGGGCCGCGGGCAGCCGCGTCAGTGACGGGGCGATGATCGTGCACTCGGGCATCCGTGGCGCGACAGTGAGGGAACCGTCGCCGAAGTCCACGAGGTTCACCCCCTTGCCCGTACCGCGAAGGCAACCGACGAAGCGAGCTCGCGGGTGCGTCAGCGCGGTGAACACCTCGGCGGTGCAGTGGGCGACGGTTGCCAGCTTCGCCCGCGTCGGGGCGTCGTCACGCTCGTCAGGCTCACCATTGAGAGCCAACGCCAGCGCCGACATGACGGCGGTGGTGCGGCCGAGGCCCGCATGTGGCGGAATGTCGCACACGACCGTCACGTTCACACCGGGGGTGTCGCGCGTCAACATCTGACGGTGAATCATCGTGATGACCACCCCGCCAAGACGCACCGCCCAGTCATCCGTGGGGAGGCTGTCCGCCACATTCCACCGCTGCGGTTCCTCGAATTCGCGCACCGGCGGATCGAGGATCTCTGTGGCAGCCTTCTCCAGCTCATCGGCATCGGCGGTAAAGGATTTTTCGCCCACACCTGACTGGAGAAAACGCACGTGGACGGCACGATCAGCACGGTAGGAAAAGGCCACCGCTGCCTCCAGCGAGTGGATCGTCACCGCGCTCATCCCGCCGGTGAAATCCGTGAACTCGCCCATGAGACAGCTCGTTGCGGGCGCGCACGCCACCCCATCAGGATCGCCCCACTGCTGCTGATGCTCGCGAGCCACACTGTCTGCGATGTTTTCCTGCGGGCCAGGCCACTGTTTCATCTTTAGCTACCGCTCCTTTTATGCCTTTGTCGCGCCAACCGTTTACCGTCCCAGGGTACACGGTCGCACGCTTTTCCCCGGCAGACTGCGTCGCAAACCGGGTAACCTGGGGAACACACTCAGATGAAAGGATGAATCCACCATGAGCGATAAGTGGTACTACAACGTGGAAACCGGTGACGTACAGCAGGGCAAGCAGGCCAGCTGGGATAACCGCATGGGTCCCTACGACACCGAAGAGGAAGCCCGCCAGGCCCTTACCACTGCAGCGGAGCGCAACAAGAGCGCAGACAAACAAGAAGAGGCCGACGACAACTGGGGGAAACCGCCAGCCTGGGAGAAGTAACTCCTACCACTCCTCGCGTGAGGAGGTCTCCTCCTCCCGCTTGCGGGCCTCCCGTGCCTGACGCTGGCGGCTGGACTTTTTCACCTGCTTATCCAGCTTGCGGTAGGCCTTGCGGATGTCCTTTTCGGCATCCTTGTATTCATTCAATGCGGTAAGTCCGTTAGCCATCTCCAGGTGGTAAAGCACGCCGTAGCCGAACGTATCGCGGCCGCGTTCCCGTGCCTCCTGAGCCTTCTCCGCGATAACGTCACGGGAGGTCACGCAGTCCTGGAAATCGCCGAGAACCGATTGCATCTGCTTGCACGCATCGTATAGTTTCCGCGTCTTCAGATCAGTGGCCTTGCCCACGGCCTCCGCCGAGTAGCGCAGCTTCTTGGCGGCTTTTCTCATGTTGTGGAAGTTTGCCTCACGGTGGGCCAATGGCAGGGTGTCGTCTTCCCATTCCTCCACAGCCTTGAGGTGACGGCGGTGCAGCTTGTCATACGCCTTGGACAGGTGGCCAGCCAGCACCGCTTCGGGGGATTCGTCCGCAGGCCCCTGCTCTTTTTCCGTCTCCTGTGGGATGTCCTCGTCCGTGTCCTCGGTCGTCTCCGACACTGTCTCATCCGGTGCTGCGGTTTCTTCCGCCTCTTCTGGCTCCTCCACCTCTACAGTTTCCGGGGTCGGCGGATCCTTGATGATCTCGTCCAGGGAGCGCAGCAGGGTGAAGTAACGGTCGGAGTCGAGGTAAGCAAGAATCTCGTCATGGGCGGTGCGGTAGGCCTCCGACATGGATGAAGTGAGATGGGCGCGGGTTTCCCTGCCGATCACCTCGATAGGAACCTGATCGACAAGATCGGTGAAGCGAGCCTCCACAACCTCTGCATCGCGGGCGACACCAAGAAGGCCTGCGAGGTACTTGAGTTCCTTCTCCAGTTCCTTGACACGTGGGCCAACGATGATGCCCTCGAAGGTCTGCATATGGCTGCGCAGCTCACGGGTGGCTACACGCATCTGGTGGACGGAATCCCATTCATCGCGGCGCACCTGCGGATCCATCTCGATGATCCGGTCGCGGCCTTCCGTCAGGGCGATGACGACAGCATGCAGGGGAGAGTCCTCGTCCACCTCTGCAGCCTGCACAGGCTTGGCCACGTTGTCTACAGAATCGCCGAGCGCCATCACGAGCTTCGAGGGGCTGTGCGAGACGGATGCCCCATTGACGATGAGTAGCCGGGTAGCGGAGGTAAGAATCTCCTGGCCTTTTTCTGTCCGGGAAACATCGTTACCCAGCTCAACCTCCCATTCGCGCCACGCGGTGCGGTTGCCGCCGGGGAGAAGTGACCACGCCGTGACGTGGTCATCGCAGAACTCTGCCATTTCCGTCCCGTTGAAGGCGCGCAGGATAGTTTCGTGGCGTTCATTATCCACCTGGGCGATCGGTACGAGATCCCGGTTCCGGGTCAGTACCTTCACCGGGTGGAGAACCTCTTCCGGTGGGGTCAGGGGACCCTCCTGCTCAGGATCGAAGTCGGCGTGGACCTCCACGCGCCCCAAATCAGATGGCAGCTTGAGGTGCCAGCCGGAATCCTTGCCACCTGTCCGCCGGCGCAGCGTCACCTTCGCGCGGGTGAGCGCGAGGTCTTCCGTGTCGTAGTAAATAGCGGACAGGTGGTAGACGTTGGTCTCATCCACCGAGTCAACGTGCGCGATTTTCATAAAATCGGGAACGTGGAGCGTGTCAGAGACAGCGAACTTGGCTTCAACCTCAAGGAAATTCTGTGTGCCCATACACCCTTTTGTATCAGGTTCTGAGCGGGCGCGTGGGGCGGGGGCAATTTACGCTCCTAAGCTACGGCGACCGCCGACACCGGAAGAGTCACCACCAAAGTGGGAGGACTGCGCGGAACGCGTCCCCTCCTCATACCCTGCAGCATTATGAGCGCGTACCTGTGAAGTTGTGACCTCGGGGTAGAGGGTGCTGAACGTGTCTTCCACTGCAGCGGAGGTTTCCATCAGAGCCTGACTTGTGCCGTCGTCTCCATCTGTGGCACCACGGGTGGCGGAGGCGAGGATATCGGCGATTTCCCGCGCGTAGGCGATGATGAAACTCCGGCGGAAGGATGTAGTCGAGCCGTTTTCTCGTGCCCGGTCAGCGCGGGGAGAGTGCACCATGAAGTACATGCACTGTCGCTCGAGGCTGGCGTACATGTCTTTGATGTAGGCAAGATCGGCCGGGTAGCCCACCACACACATGATCCCTGTGTTGGTCAGTGCGATGACCTGTGCGCCGCAGTTACGTGCAATGGCAGTGAGAAGAAGCGCCTTCTCCCTTACATATGGTGCATCGATGAGGAGCCGAGTGGTGCGGACGCTGCGTGGAGTCTCCTGCCGGATGGCGGAGATGTTGTACTTCGTCTGCAAAGCTGCGGCCTTTTGGATGTACGTTGCCGCTTCTTCCTCGTAGGGAGTCGATTCAGCCTTGCGGAGAAGGGCTGTGATCTTGCGCTGAGCTTTCACCTGCTCCGGCGGAAGATCGGAGGCGCCCTTCTGCTTCTCGGTCAGACGGAGATCCTCGCTGGAGATATAAGGAATGGTGCGCAGCTTTTCCCACAGGGTGTGGAACTGCGAGGAGGAAAATGATTCCTTCGGTGCGAAGTCGGCTTCCACATGCCAGTGGTAGCGCACCTCGGAGGAGACGCGCTCGGGCAGTTTTTCCTTGGCCAGGAACATGCAGTAGTCGAGGAGGGGCAAGGCCTTGGTCTTTGTCAGGTGGTGGCGGAGTGCCGCAGGAGTCCAACCACGTGCTGCGACCTTGACAAGGAGATCGGTGGTGTAGGTGACAAAAGTGGTGGGTGTCATGTTAGTGATCCTTTTCTGGAGACAGTGGGTAGTGGGGGAAGTCGTAGGTGGGGATGTCTGGTGAGGGTTGATTGTTGGTGGATGGTGGGTCGCACATAGTGGGCTCCTTTCGAACATGTGGTTGCTTCGGTTGACATTCCAACACCTGGCATCCACGCCGACTACCCCCGTTTAATCGAACAAATATGCTAGCCAGTGCCTATGCTGAGAAAAATTACCCCCGTTTCCGGCCCGCGGTGTGGAGAGGAAAAGCTAGATTGGTAAGCATGACAAGCTCGCAGGAATTTGTGCTCCGCACGCTGGAAGAACAAGACATTCGCTATGTTCGTCTCTGGTTCACCGACATGTGGGGCATGCTGAAGTCCGTCGTCGTCGTGCCGGCGGAGATTGAAAGCGCCTTTGCAGAAGGCATTGGCTTCGACGGCTCAGCAATCGAGGGCTACTCGCGTGTTGCTGAGGCCGATACGCTGGCTCGTCCTGATCCCTCTACATTCCAGCTGCTCCCGCTTGAGGAGGACGATGGGGCAGGACTAACTGCGCGGATGTTCTGCGACATCACCACGCCAGATGGTCAGCCGAGCTGGATTGATCCGAGGCAGATTCTCCGCTTCCAAACGGAAAAGGCCGAGGAGCAGGGCTTTACCTTCCACGTCCACCCAGAGGTTGAGTTCTACCTCCTCAAGACCATCTATACGCATGGGCAACGTCCGGAGCCCACGGATCTGGGTGGCTTTTTCGACCAGGCGCAAAACGACCAGGCACCAAACTTCCGCAGGGAAGCGATGAGTGCGTTGGAATCGATGGGTATCTCTGTGGAGTTTTCCCACCATGAAACCGCGCCAGGCCAGCAGGAAATCGATCTGCGCCACACGGATGTCCTCACCATGAGCGACAACATCATGACGCTTCGCTATCTCGTCAAACAGGTCGCTCTTCGCAATGGTGTCCACGCCTCCTTTATGCCCAAGCCTTTCAAGGAATACGCGGGCAGTGGCCTGCACTCCCACCTGTCCCTCTTCGAGGGTGAGTACAACGCTTTCCACGATCCCGATGACGAGTTTTACCTCTCCACCACTGCAAAGCAGTTCATCGCGGGGATTTTGCAGCACGCGCCGGAAATTTCCGCAGTGACAAACCAGTGGGTGAACTCCTACAAGCGCATCATGTTCGGCGCAGAGGCGCCGACTGCAGCCACGTGGGGGATGTCCAACCGGTCCGCCCTTATTCGTGTACCCGGCTACTCCCCGCAGAAGGCGAAGACGCGACGCATTGAGGTGCGCTCCGTCGACTCGGCCTGCAACCCGTACCTGGCGTACGCGGTGCTGCTCGCAGCTGGGCTGAAGGGCATCGAAGAAGGCTATGAACTTGCCGATCCGGCTGAAGAAGACATCGCCGCACTGACGAGGAGGGAGCGACATGCGTTGGGGTACGTCGACCTGCCGCAGACGTTGGACCAGGCGTTGCGGAAGATGGAGAAGTCTGAGCTGGTGGCAAATACGTTGGGGGAGAAGGTGTTCGAGTTCTTCCTCCGCACCAAGTGGGCGGAAATGCGTGAATATCAGGCGCAGATCACCTCCTGGGAGCTGGAGTCGAACCTTCCGCTTTAACCGCAGGTAACGAGTTTTGTAAAGGACGCGAAAAGTGCAGACACCACGGACAACGAGGAACGCCGTTCCCACCCCGGCAGCTCTTGGGTTTGAGCGGCCGTCGGCGGAGTCTGAGCTGGAAGAGTTGGGGTGGTACCAGGCCGAACATGGGGATCTCCTGCGGGACATGTCGGGCGCTGCCGATCCGGATCAGGTGCTCCTCGGCCTGTTGCGGTTTAAGGATGCCGTTTCTGCAGATGAGTGGCGGGTGTTCAACCACAGTCTGCACATCAATCCCGAGCTGCGCCTGCGTATTTTTGGGCTGCTCGGTGCGTCCACGGTGCTTGCCGATCACCTCATTGCTAACCCAGAGCTGTGGCAGGAGGTGGGTAAGCCCGCGCCGTCACAGGGGGAAATGATGCATTTCATGTTGGAGGCGGTGGAGGCGCGCCCTGACTGTGCAGAAGACGGCTGCGGTGCCACGGAGACTCTGGACACGCCGGGAATGTACCGCTCGCCCCTGCGCGGGAAGGAAGCGATTCGAACCATCAAGCACGCCTACCGCACTCTCCTTATGCGCATCGCGGCGGTTGATCTTGCCGGTACGTTCCTCGTTCGCTCGACATCGGGGGCTGTCGCCATTCCTGTTCCGTACACGCGGGTGACAGAGATGTTGTCTACGCTTGCCGACGCCGCCCTCACCGCAACTCTTGCCTGTGCGCAGGGCTCGGTGTGGGGTGAGGAGCCTGCCGACGCAAGGTTGGCAGTCATTGCGCTCGGCAAGTGCGGTGCGCGAGAGCTCAACTACATCTCCGATGTCGATGTCATCTTCGTCGCCGATCCTGCATCACCTAAGGCGACGAGGGTGGCCAGCGAGTTTATTCGCATGGGGTCACAGGCTCTTTTTGAGGTCGATGCAGGACTGCGTCCGGAGGGAAAAAACGGTGCTCTTGTGCGTACTCTCGAGTCCCACAAGGCGTACTACTCGCGGTGGGCAGAGACCTGGGAGTTCCAGGCTCTGCTCAAGTCTCGCCCGCAAACAGGAGACATGGCCCTCGGCCAGGACTATGTGGATGCACTTCACCCGCTCGTATGGGAGGCCTCGCGAAGGGATTCGTTTGTTCCCGATGTGCAGGCGATGCGCAGCAGGGTGATTCGCAATGTTCCGGAGAACCTGAAGGAGAGGGAGCTCAAGCTGGGACGGGGTGGGCTACGCGATGTCGAGTTCGCCGTGCAGCTGCTGCAGATGGTGCACGGGCGTGTGGACGCTGAACTGCGGGTAAGCTCCACCGTCGATGCCCTCAATGCCCTCATCGCTGGTGGCTATATCGGGCGTGAGGATGGCCACGTGCTCATCGAAAACTACGAGTTCATGCGTCTTCTGGAACACCGGTTGCAGCTGCAGAGGCTGCGGCGCACCCACACGATGCCGAAGGAAAAAGACGTGGAGGCATTGCGCCGGATCGCACGGGCCGCTGGGATCACCGGCACCGGCGGGCACAGTTCGGCGACAGAACTGGTGGAGCGGTATCGAAAGACACAGCACTCCATTGCAGATATCCACACCAAGCTGTTCTACCGCCCGCTGTTGAATTCGGTGGTCAACCTGGACACGGGCACCTTGGCTCTCACACCAGAGGCGGCGAAGCTGCAGTTGAGCGCTTTGAACTACAACTTCCCAGACCGCGCGTACCAGCACCTCCAAGTACTGGCCTCGGGCTCGTCACGCAAGCACAAGCTCCAGCAGCTTCTCCTTCCCAGCCTCATGACGTGGTTGGGGTCGACATCGGACCCCGACGCCGGTCTGCTGAACTACCGCAAGCTCTCAGAAACGATGGAGGATCGCAGCTGGTTTTTGCGTTTGCTTCGCGACGAGGGCGCTGTGGGCAAGCGCCTCATGCACATCCTTGGTACCTCGCCGTACGTGTCGGAGCTCCTCTTGTCCTCGCCCGATACCGTCAAACTGCTAAGGGACGGTGCGAATAGCCCCAAGCTTATTTCCACCAACCCGGATAAGGTCCGCACCGCTCTCGTTGCTGCAGCCGGCAGGCAGTCCAGCCCTGGACAGGCCATTGCCGTCGCGCGCTCGCTGCGGCGTGCAGAGCTCGCCCGGATTGGTGCTGCTGACCTGCTCGGCATGATGGGGGTGCGTGACGTGTGTCGCTCTCTTTCCATCGTCTGGGATGCCGTGCTGCACGCGGCGCTGGACGCAGAGATCCGCGCTTCCGACGAGCCGAAGGCCCGCATCGCCGTCATCGGCATGGGGCGACTTGGCGGTGCGGAGCTCGGCTACGGATCAGACGCGGATGTCTTGTTCGTGTGTGAACCGTTACCGGGGTTCAGCGATAACGATGCCGTGACCTGGTCCATCGGGGTGTGTGACAGGATGCGACGCCGGCTGTCCAAGCCGTCGGGAGACCCACCGCTCGATGTCGACCTCGGATTGCGACCAGAGGGGCGTTCCGGCCCGGTCGTACGAACGCTGACAAGCTACGCCAGCTACTACGAAAAGTGGGCGGAGACCTGGGAAATACAGTCCCTTCTCCGCGCCACCTATATTGCCGGGGATAAGGACGTGGGAGAGGCGTTCATCGAGATCATTGATCCGCTTCGGTACCCCGCAGGCGGAATCGACGAATCCGCCATCCGTGAGGTACGGCGTATGAAGGCGCGCGTGGATAAGGAACGCCTGCCTAAGGGCGCCGATAAGACCACCCACACGAAGCTTGGGCGGGGCGCGCTCACGGACATCGAGTGGACTGTGCAGCTACTGACGATGATGCACGCCCACGAGTACCAGGCGCTCCACACGGCCTCCGCACTTGAAGGTCTCGATGCCATCGAAGAGGCAGGCATCCTCGATGCGACAAGCGTCGGCCGGCTCCGCAACGCCTGGCTCACCGCCACCAGCGCCCGCAACGCACTCGTCCTCGTTCGTGGCAAGCGGACGGACCAACTCCCACCACCGGGGTCGGCACTGTCGCATGTTGCCGGTGCGGCAGGCTGGGATCCCGACGATTCCCGTGGTTTCTTGGAGCACTACCTCAAGGCCACCCGCCGGGCGCGCCGGGTGGTGGACAACGTGTTTTGGGGAGAAGCGGAATCGGAGTTCTCGTTCGAACCCTAATTGCCGTGGTAGTGGCCGTTTTCGTCCACATCGTGCGCCCACTGCACGACGAGTTCCTGGCCCCGTTCTTTCACTCTCCCAGTAAGTTCGGGCAGGTGCTCCTCGAGCACGCCACCGTGCCATAATGTGGTGCGAATCTGCAGATCGACGAGCCCCGCGCGCGCCTTTTCGGCGAGGTAGTCAAAGGATTGCCATGCCCGCCGAGCGCCGGCCGGGGTGCACCGAACGACATCCGGGAGGTCGTCGGGAAGCCCCTTGACATCGAGCCCGATCCAATCCGGGCGGGTCGTGGAATCCTCAACGAGATCGCGGAGCCGGCCGGGGAGGTAACCGCACGTGTGCAGGCCGATGCCGAGCGACGGCTCCGTGGCGCGGACCACTCGGATGGCATCGGGGAGCCCACGGTGCATGGTTGGCTCACCACCGGAAAAGACAACCCCGTCGAGGAGACCGCGACGCGAGGCCGCTAACTCGAGCAGCTCACCGAGCGTGGATGTCGTCGTACCGAGGGGATCCTGCAGCGCAGGGTTGTGGCAGTACACGCACGCCCACGGGCAGCCGGTGGTGAACACCGTCGCGGTGAGCTTCCCAGGCCAATCCGTCGCCGAAAACGGGATGAGACCGGCGATGGGAAGATCAGGCATGGGACGGGGCGGCCAGCTTCTCGGAAAAGTAGGTGCGCTCGTGGAATTCGCCCTTCTTACCTGTGTTGAAGGAGCTCACCGGCCGGAAGTATCCCATGACGCGGGTCCACATTTCCGTCTGCTCGCCGCACTGCTCGCACGTGGGGTGCTCACCGGACAGGTAGCCGTGGGTGGGGCAGATGGAAAATGTCGGGGTGATGGTGATGTACGGCAGGCGGAAGGTGGTGAGTGCCCGGCGAACAAGGCTGGAGCAGGCTTCGCCGCTGCTCATGGCCGCACCCATGTAGAGGTGCAACACCGTGCCACCCGTGTACTTCGTCTGCAGATCCTCCTGGGCAGCAAGGGCTGCGAACGGGTCGGGGGTGTGCGAAACGGGAAGCTGCGAGGAGTTGGTGTAGTACGGCTCCTCCGAGGTTCCGGCATGGATGATGTCGGGGTAGCGGGCGACGTCCTCGCGGGCGAAGCGGTGGGTCGCGCCCTCCGCAGGAGTCGCCTCGAGGTTGAACAGGTGCCCGGTGGATTCCTGCGCGGCGACGAGAGCCTCGTTAATGTGGTTGAGGATGCGCAGCGCCATCTCGTGGCCACTCGGGTCGGTGATGTCGTAGGCATCGCCGACGAAGTTGCGCACCATCTCGTTCATGCCGTTGACACCGATGGTGGAGAAGTGGTTGTCCAGGCTTGGCATCCAGCGACGGGTGTAGGGGAACAGGCCGTCGTCGAGAAGCTTGGCGATGGTCGCACGGCGACGCTCCAGCGTGTCCACACCAATGGCGATGAGCTCGTCGAGCTCCTTCATGAGCCCGTCCTCGTCGCCGGCGTGCAGGTAGCCGAGGCGTGCGCAGTTGATGGTGACCACACCGATGGAGCCGGTGAGCTCGGCCGAGCCGAACAGCCCGTTGCCGCGCTTGAGCAGCTCGCGGAGGTCGAGTTGGAGGCGGCAGCACATGGAGCGGATCATGCCGGGGTCCAGTTCGGAGTTGATGAAGTTCTGGAAGTAGGGCAGACCGTACTTCGCCGTCATTTCGAAGAGGAGCGTGGCGTTTTCAGACTCCCAGGGGAAGTCCTTGGTGATGTTGTACGTGGGGATGGGGAACGTGAACGGCCGCCCGTCGGCATCGCCTCGCATCATGACCGAGATGAAGGCGCGGTTGAGCATATCCATCTCTTCCTGCAGTTCACCGTAGGTGAAGCCGCACACCTCCTCGCCGATGTACGGGTAGTTATCGGCGATATCTGCCGGGCACACCCAGTCGAAGGTGAGGTTGGTAAACGGCGTCTGCGTGCCCCAGCGGCTGGGAACGTTGAGGTTGAAGACGAATTCTTGCACGGCCTGTTCAACCTCGTCGTAGCTCAGGTTGTCGAGGCGAACGAACGGTGCCAGGTAGGTGTCGAAGCTGGAAAAGGCCTGGGCACCGGCCCATTCGTTTTGTAGAGTGCCGAGGAAGTTGACCATCTGGCCGAGCGCGCTGGACAGGTGGCGAGGCGGTAGCGAGCTGATGGCACCGGGAACACCGCCAAAGCCCTGCTCGAGGAGTTGGCGCAGTGACCAACCGGCGCAGTAGCCGGAGAGCATATCGAGGTCGTGGATGTGCACGGCACCCTCGCGGTGTGCCTTGTTGGCCTCAGGCGAAAAGACCTGGGTGAGCCAGTAGTTGGCGACAACCTTGCCGGAGGTGTTGAGCATCATGCCACCGAGGGAAAAATCCTGGTTGGCGTTGGCGTTGACGCGCCAGTCAGAGCGGTCGAGGTATTCGTTAATCGTGGAGATAGCGTCAATTGTCACGTGGTCAGGTGTGGAGGTCATACCTAGGAATCCTAAGCCAGTAATTACACGAACGTAAGTCCAACCATTGGTTGAGGTGGCACCAAATATGGGTAAATGGAAAACGATAAACACTACATGTAGTAGGTTGTTGGACGATTGTGCTGGTGTGTTTTGAGATATATTGATTTATTAGTGTTACCTTGGACTCATTAATCGGTGCCCCCTTTTTGGGGGCTGTATACTCGGAATCATGGCACTGACATTCTCGATCAACCTCGATGACGCAACGTTTGCGGACCTGTCTTCGCTTGTCGACGCCGCCCGCTCGTCTGGGGTCGCCGCCGATGCGCGCGTACGGCTCCAGGGTTCGACCCTCACCCTCACTGTCGAACCGCGCTCTACTGCCCCCGTACGGCATGCTCACCACGCTCAGCCGCATGATGTGGTGGAGGGGGAACCGGTTCCGTCACCCCTGCAGTTCGATGCCGGCCCGCTGAAGGATGCCGTACGTCAGGTCATCACCGACACGATTTTGAATAACAACAGTAAATAGGTGTTCGTCCGGAAAATTCAGATCGAAACCGCAGCGGGGCCAGAGGTCGATCTAGGGTATGTCGCTCGTCTCCCCGTATTCCGGGCGCTGAGCAACAGCCCACTGGAGTTTTCCCGGCCGGTTACAATCCTTGTGGGGAGTAACGGGGCGGGGAAGTCAACGCTTTTGGAAGCGCTCGCCTTGGCGATGCGCTTCAATCCCGACGGTGGTTTTTTAGGGGCGCGGAAGTTCGGTGAAACGGGTACACAGACGCACTCCACTCTCCACGAGCTTCTGCGCGTCAGCCGCTCGGAAAATCCGCGAGCTGGCTATTTCCTCCGTGCAGAGACGCACTACAACCAGATCACAAAAATGGATCGGAGCCTAACCTATGCCGGGGCACACCGACACTCCCATGGGGAGACGGTGCTGAATGTGTTGGAGGAGGCTCTTAAAGAACGCGGACTGTTCATCTTTGACGAGCCGGAAGCAGGGCTATCTCCCGTCAGCCAGATGGCAGTCATGGGAATGATCGCGCTAGCCGCACGCGGCGGAAGTCAGTTCATTGTCGCCACGCACTCGCCGATCATCGCCGGAGTGCCGGGCGCAAACATCGTCTCCGTGGAGGAAGAGGGGATTGTGTCCACCGACTACGAGGACACGGAGATGGTGCAGGCGATGCGGGAGTTTCTCGCTGATCCGATTGGCTCAGCTGACATCATTATTGAAGGCCTCTAGATCGACCTTGTGGGAGCCCGAAGGCTCCTCTTCCTCGTGGCCAATGACCTTGTAATGCTTGTACAAGGAGTTCTGGTAGTCCGTGGATAGCGACTTGCCGATCTTTTCTACTGGCGCAGAATCGATCAATTCGAGGGGGTAATTCACCGTCAGCTTCTTGCCCTCCAGGCGGTAGCCCAGGAGAGGGATGAACGCGGAATCCATCTGGAGGAAGCCACGGAAGGCTTCGACGAAGCTGGGCTCCTTGGTGTCATCGTCGACGTAGACCTCGCGGACCTTGCCCACCTTCTTGCCCTGGCTATCGACGACAGTTGCACGCAAAAGCTGCTGAAGCACGTCGGGTTTGCCCACGAAGAGTCCTTTCCATCACAGGGGTTTTATCTACCTGGCATTGTACCGTTGTGGCGGTGTCCGATGAGGACGACGTTGTAATCCAAGTCTTTGTCTGCCGTTATCGCGCATGTTATGAGAACGACCCGCCCTGGCGGGGCGGGATCGAAGATGTCGCTATCGTGCTCCATGTCCTGCTTGGCGATGAGAAACGCCGTGTCGATTGTCCAACTGGCGGTGACCCCGGAGTCGTCGACAAGCGTGAGTGTGGAGCCCTGAACGCCGCGAGACGGCAGGCGGGTTGTGGGCGCGGAGAAGTCGGTCCGTGCGGTGACAAACTGCGACAGCGTGTTGAGTGCGTAGCCGGTGCCGGACCATGAATGTCCGACAAGGAAAATTGTCCCCGAGGCGGAACGTGAAGGCGGAACCCCGAGACTGTCGACCCACTGGACATCGTTGAGGCCGTCGGCCTGAGGCTCCAGCGGGTCGGATATGAGGGTGGGGGAGTAGACGGCGGTGGATACCGGTGCGGGGCCGTCGAGGAACAGGCGCCCAGTGTCAGCCAGTGTCGTGGGCAGTGGCGGCGATGGAACCGGCGGTGGTGCTTCCTGTACCACCGGGGCTGGAGGCGGAGAAGCCACATGATTTTTCACTGTGGACAAGGACAGCACAGCATAGGAAAGGACGATGACAAGTAGGACGAGACCTGCCTCGCGGGCGTAGGCGCGGATCTTTCTTTTGCGGGCCTTCGGCCCGAGTCTTCTGAACCCCCGTAACACACCTTGTAGTGTAACCCCGACTGTCGTGGTGTGCAGGACAAGAAAAGGTGGCTGCACAATGTGCAGCCACCTAGCTAGAAGTAGAGGTTAATCCTACTTGTCAGCCTTCGGGTCGGTGAGGCCGTCAACACCCTTGGTATCAATCTCGTCGTGCTTGACGGTGTCGGTCACGGTGCGGGTCTCCTGGATCTGCTCGGTGCCGAGGGACACGCGCTCGACCGGGACGGACTCCTTGGTGAGGTTGACCTTGTCCTCGTGGAGGGTAACGGTGGCCTCGGTGGCGTCAGAACCGACGTAGTTCTTGGCCTCCTCGGGGGAGATCGGGGTGCGCTCGATGCGAACCTCCTCGCGGGTGACCGGAACCTCTACGGTCTCGGTCTCCTCAACCTGGTACTTGCGCAGGCGAGCCTCGCCGGAAGCGACACGCTCGGTGCCAACGTTGAGCTTCTCCTTCTCGAGGATGATGTCGTTGGACTGGCCAGCAACCGGCTCGCGAACCTCGCGCTCGTCGCGGTCGATGACATCCTTCTCGGTGGTGCCAGCAGCGGCACCCGCACCGGCAGCGCCTGCGCCAGCTGCACCGGCGAAGCCAGCGAGGTTGGAATCATCAGCGGCCGGGCGGTCGGTGACGTAGGTCTCGACATCCTGGACATCGGTGAGGTGGTAGTGCTCGTAGATCGTTTCCTGATCAGCAGCGGTGAGCTGATTCTCGAAGTCGATGTCCGGAGCATCCTTAATAAGATCCTTGTCGAAGGCGAGCTTCAGCTCGTCACCGTTGAGACGGTGGCCACGGAGCGGAACCAGGCTGGAGCTCATGCCGAACAGACCGTGGTTGACCTCAATGAAGGTGGGCTGACCGGTCTTGTCATCAACGAAAAGGTTGTTGATCTTGCCGAGCTTCTCGCCCTTGGCGTCAAACGCAGTGGCGTTCAGGAGATCCTGGATATTCCTCTTGTCCGTCATCTTCTGTCTATCCTTTCTTAGGGCACTATCCCCGGCAGGAGGTGTTCGCCGCCGTCAGTAGGTGATAAGTACCGATCACAATAAATCTGGAAGAGAATCGGCGCGTGTTTTCGCGACCGATAAACTTGGTGATGTCTCGCGATGCGCGCGACCGCGACACTGCAATCGAGTGTAAGGAAAAACCGCTCGGTTGGCCGGGGGTGACGGCGATGGTTCCACTTGGCACGCCGGTCCGTTAACTTTCTCGTAATAAAAAAATCCCGTGATATGGGATATTGTCTCCGCGTAAAGAAATAGTGATTAAACGAGTGAAAGAGGGGAAGGGTAGGGAATGGTTAAGACCGCTGGCAGGAGCGATGTATGACGGGTAGAGCCTGCTATATATTCAGTATTGTACTTAAAGTTAGCTGGAGAAAACCTTTAAATGTAACGATTTGGTAAAGATCGGCCAAAATCTTCCGATTTGCACCAAAGTACCCCCGCAACGAGGATGTCCGATGTCGCTTTTTTCTTGTTGTGCGGTATCGGGGGTAGAAAAAAGGAGAGACAGAACTACGTTCTGTCTCTCCAGAGATGAGGGGAAATCTATTTAGAAGACACCCTTAGCCTTGTTGCCGAAGTCATCGGTGGTGATGTCGGCGGAGTTGAACTCCTTAGCGTTCACGTTAGCGTCGCCCTTGTGGCCGCCGGTCTGCGTGACCGTGATGGTGTTGGTCATGCGGTGGCCGCGGATGAGGCCGTCACCGAAGTGAATGTTGGAAACGAGGACCTCTTCGCCCGGCTCAATCGGGTTGGACAGGGTGACCTCGAAGGTACGGACGGACTTGTCGCGGTCGAAGCCGAGGTCGCGGGTGTATGCACCGTTGAACCAGCCAGCCGTCATGAAGCGGTCGACACCGTAGAGGTAGTCACCGGGCTTAGCGGTGGTCTTAACCTCGATGCGGTAGGTGGTGTAGGGGAAGTCGGGCTCGTAGCGCTTGGTGCCGGTGTTCTTCAGGCGAAGAGCGACGGCACCGGAGAAGCCGGTTGCCTTAGCGGTCGTGAGGCGGGGGGTGAGCTCGTAGTCGCTGTTGACGGCCTCGGACGGATCCTTGGCCTCAGAAGCCTTTGCGTCTTCCTCGGCGATCTTGTTCTCGGCCTCGGCGCCGGAGACGATCTCCTCGGTCTCGACGGGCTTTACTACCTTGTCCTCTTCAACGGCGGAGTCATCGCCGACAACGTCGCCAGCGTCGACGGAGGTGTTCTCCTCGACGGTGGGCTCGGTCTCGTTCTTGAGGTTCTCGTTGATGACGTGGTCTACCTTGTTGTCGGCAACAGCGTCGTGGGAGCCGGCAGCGGTGGAGTAGGTCTTAACCTTGATTTCCTTCTTGATAGGAGCAAGGGCAGCCCACAGGGTCGGGGTGGACCAGGTGCCGTTCGGCTTGCAGTACTGCTGCGTGCCTTCCATGGTGATGGTGCGGAAGCCGTAGGTAGCCTCACCGGTCTGGCCGGGGCCAATGTTGTAGGGTCCGATTTCCTGACCCTGGTTCCAGCTGATGCTGTAGGAAGCGGATGCGCCCAGGGACTGGGAGAGGGACATCGTGATGCCGTTGGAGATGGAGCCGCCATCCTTGCTGTAGCCGCCACTAATGTTCATGGAGGTGTTCATGGTGCGGTCGCCCTTGACGTTCAGGGAGATGGACTGGTTCATGGACAGGGACTGGGATAGCGGGATGTCCTTGTCGGTCTGATTGGTAGAAGAGATGGTGCCTGCAGGGGTGAAGTTGTCCTTAGCCTTGTACAGGACCGTGCGGTAATCCTCCCAGGGGTTGCACACCGGGTGCGGGTTGAGGATGTTGGCCTTGATGTGGTCAGAACCGTGGAACGTGTGAACGATGGGGAGTTCCGGGTTGATCTTCGGGGTCTCGTTGTAATCGTCGCGGATGGTGGCGGCGCCTGCCGTGGTGGACACGCCAGCAACCATTGCTGCAGCCATGAAGGAAGCTGCAATCTTGGTGAACTTCATGTGTATCTCCTGATAAGAGTAGTGGTTTCGGAAAAGGAAAGAATGGAAAGCCATGCCGAATAGAAGGCATGTGTAACGCCTGACTGCCGGCTGGCAACGAAATTAAATCTAGACCAGCGAAAGTGGCCATTCAAGAGTTTTTGGCGGTAAGTTAACAAAAAGTTACAAGGTTGAAAATTTCGCCGACGGTGAAAAGCTTAAGAAATCTAAGGAACCTTCGGACAATGCCAAGGTTACTGGGGGTTGCGACGAGGGAACGAAAGTTCCACCTTTTGGGCGGGAAAGTAAAAAACGTCAGATTAAACGGGGGGTAGCTAACGGGGGTGGCTCGTCGGGCGGTAATTCCGATTCATTGAGTGGCAACTCATGGCTGTATCCAGCAAAGTTTGCATAATTGGACCGTGTTACTGCTTTGAAAGGTGGTGTGCAAGTTACTCCATGGTGCTGAACCAATTTAACGTTGTTGAACAAGGAGGACCGCCGCTGGTAGGCAACCAGTCGGCGGCGAATCTTAAGAAATAGTAAGAAAGGAAAAACTAGTCGTCATCGGAGGTGTCGACGATGCGCACACGGCGCGGTTCTGACGGGTTGCGTCGAGAAGTCAGGAAGATTCCTGTGCGCAGCAGAGCGATGAAGACAAGCCCCGCGAACCACGTGGCCGTTACCGCATGCCAGCCGAACTGGAAATCAGCCCAGGAATACGTGGTGGAATCTGCGGAAATATCCAGCAAGATGCCCATGCCCTGGGAAGCGATCATGCCGAAGATGAACCCACCCATGTTGGCAAACCCAGTTCCCGTTGCCACGACGTTGTGGGGAAGCTCCTCGCGTACGAAATCGAAACCGTAGTTCGCAGCCGGGGTGAGGATGGACATGCAGACGAGGGCGACGATGACGGCGATAAGGCCGCGTGGCTTGTCTGTCCAGAAAAAGATCACCCAGGTGAGTCCCAGGCCGATGGCGAATACAAAGGCGGCGATATCACGGTGCCTGCCCAGGCGGGAGGAAACGAAGCCGTGGAAGGGGCCGATGGCGAAGCTGACGATCGTGTTCACCGTGAGCACGAGGCCGGCGACCGCGGGAGAAAGCCCCATGCCCTGCGTCATCATGGGAAGGCCCCACAGGAGGGTGAAGGTGGTAAGTGGCGTCATGCACGTGGCGTGGATGAGGAAAGCGAGCCACACAATGGGGTTCTTCGCCACCGCCTTGATGGCGACAATCGTGTCGCGGCCGTGTCGTCCACGCTTTTCGTCCTCCTGCAGGCGGGTGAGGGTGACGAGCGGGAGGAAGAACCTCCGCGCGCCCCGTAAAACGGCGCGACGCTGGCCGTCGGCGCGCTCAGCCACCTGGTGTGCCACAACCGTGGCCTTCTTCGCCGGAGGGAGGCCAGCGCGTTCCCGCTTAGTGGCCTCGGCGCGCTGGTGGCGAAGCTCCTTAACCTGCTCCTCCTTTTCCCGTCGTGCGCGACGCATTTCCTCCATGGCGGCATCCGCCTCCGGGCTATCCGCGACGGCGACGCGGGCAGCCAGAGCCACGAGCACACCGACGGCGCCGAGGGTGACGAACGCCGGGGTCCACCCAGCCCAGTGCAGGAGGGTGAGGAACGGAATCGCCGAGAGGAACTGGCCCAGCTGGCCAAGGGAGGAGGTGAGCTGAGTGAACATCGGGGACTTATGCAGCGGAATCCAGTAGGGGAGGATACGCATGACGGACAGAAACGCCGTCGCGTCGCCCATGCCGATGAGGATGCGGGCGAAAATAGCCACCCCGTAGACGGTGGTGAAACCGAGGAGTAACTGGCCAAAGGCCATGATAAGGGCGCCGTAGACGAGCAGCTTGCGGGGGCCAAACTTATCGATGAGCAGACCCGCGGGGATCTGCGAGAGCGCATAGGTGCCCACCTGTACTGCGGTGAACACGGCGATGTGGCAGGCATCTACCTGGAATCTGTCTAGAGCCTCCACCCCGGCGACGCCGAAGCTGGTGCGCCCGGTGATGGCGATGATGTAGACGATGACGGCAGACATCCACACCGCGAGCGCGCGGCGCGTAACTACTTCATGAGGATTCGGCATGTGATAGCACCTTAATAACGTTGCACGGTCAAGTGGTGACGGGGCTCGTGCAATCATTCCATAGTCGGGTTCAATTCTGTTACTTTGCTCACAGTATTGAGCGTTTGCGGGCAATGTCGAGGAACGGCTAAACCGGGGCGACAGTACTGTGGAGGTATGCCCACACCCGAATTCATTGTGACCCTGCGCAAAAAGATCGGCCACGATCCACTATTCCTGCCTGGCATCACAGCTATTGTTCTCAAGCCGGTGCCGGAGGGCGCTCCCGTGTGGGAGGTGCCGAAGGTTCTGTTGGTGAAGCGGGCCGACAACGGCAACTGGACTCCCGTCACGGGAATCGCCGAGCCGGGGGAGAACCCGCACGTCACCGCTTCCCGCGAGGTGAAGGAGGAGGCGGGGGTGGACGCCGAGGCCGTTGCCATAATCGGCACGGGCACCTCTGGCCCCACCACGTACCCCAACGGGGATGTGACGAGCTATATCGATATTTGCTACC
>ERZ1031292.139-NODE-139-length-27934-cov-31.695470_pt1 | contig 27934 bp, 20 predicted proteins | sample MGYA00518215_ERZ1031292 | MGnify/ENA primary metagenome ERZ1031292 (study PRJEB33718, sample SAMN03159822) | human skin metagenome | collected 2014-02-25 | study: EMG produced TPA metagenomics assembly of the PRJNA266117 data set (Human skin bacterial metagenome... | reverse complement strand
GGTGTGGTGCCGGGTGTATGTCGGGCCGGACCCCGTAACTGCGTAATTGGTGCTGTTTTGGGGGTATTTGTTGGATTAGCGTTCCCGGGGTTTGGTGTGGTGCCGGGTGTATGTCGGGCCGGACCCCGTAACTGCGTAATTGGTGCTGATTTCGGGGTAATTGTGCAGTTAGCGTTCCCCGGATTCACGCCCCGGAACCCGGTTGGCGCTTGCGGGGTGGACGGCGGTGGGGGTGCCGCGGGATTTCATGAAGTCGGCGAGGAGGGCGTAGACCTTTTCACCACACATGGCGATGAGCTCGCTCTTGGCGGTCTTCCACAGGGGCTCGGCGGCGTTGTGGCAGGCAGGGTTCGTGGTGCAGTACCAGGTGAAGTCCTCGCCGCCGTCGCCCCAGCCGCGGCGGATGTACTCGGTGATGGTGGTGTGGAGGATCTCAGAGCCGTCGGCGCGGTCCTCGTAGTCCTCGAGTCGGCGCAGAGGGAGCTGCCAGCAGACTTCGGGTTTGACCTGGACAGGGTCGAGGCCGTTGTTGAGGGCGTGGAGGTGGAGGGCGCAGCCGGCGCCGCCGGGGAAGGAGGCGGAGTTGGCGAAGATGCACATGCCGTCGACGACGGCGGTTTTGGGGTTGGGCTCGTCGTCGATTTCGTCCCATTCCATCCAGCCCTCAGGCTCATCGGTGTATTTCTCCCACTCGGAGCGGGTGAGCTGTGGGACAAGGGCGGTTAGGTTGCGGCGCTCGGCGGCGTCGACAAGAAAGGCTCCGTGGGGGCAGCAACCGTGGGACGGAGTGTCATCGATGCCTTGGCAGGTGGTGCCGTAGCCACATTGGTAGTAGGAGGCGAGCCAGGTGACGTCGAAGGTGAACAGGTGAAAAGGGTCGTCGGGGTTGTAGACCTCGAACCATTCGCGTGGGAAGTCGGGGTTCAACTCGGTGCCGTTTTCGATTGACGTAGCGGCGTTCGTTCCGTCCGGATAACCCAAAAAAACCGTGGTGTTGTTCACGCTGCCACCATAGACCGTCTACCCTTAGTGGTGTGCGATTAGGTGTTTTAGATGTCGGAAGTAACACAGTCCACCTTGTGGCTATTGATGCCAGGGTGGGCGGGCATCCGACGCCCATGAGCGACTGGAAAGCCACGATGAAGTTGGTGGAGTACCTGGATAAGGACGGTGCCATCAACGCCAAGGGTGTAAACAAGCTGCTCAGGGGCGTGAACGAGGCGAAGGAGCTGGCGGAGCAGTTGGGCTGCGACGAGCTTCTGCCTATTGCTACGTCGGCGATTCGCAGCGCCACCAACTCCGAGAAGATTCTTGACGAGGTGGAAAAGGAGACAGGTATCCGGCTGCAGATCCTCTCCGGCGTGGACGAGGCTCGACTGACGTTTCTGGCGGTTCGGCGCTGGTACGGCTGGTCCGCGGGTCGCATTACAAACCTTGACATCGGTGGTGGCTCCCTCGAGCTGACTACCGGCACCGACGAGGAGCCTGACCTGGCGTTCTCCCTGGATCTTGGCGCGGGCCGTCTGACGCACACGTGGTTTGAGACGGATCCGCCGTCCCAAAAAAAGATCGGGATCCTCCGCGATTACATCGATGCCGAACTGGCTGAGCCGGCGCGAAAGCTGCGGGCGTGCGGCGAGGTTGATCTTGCGGTGGCGACATCGAAGACCTTCCGCAGTCTTGCTCGGCTTACCGGCGCGGCTCCATCGTCGGCTGGTCCGCGGGTGAAAAGGACGCTGACCGCAGCTGGATTGCGCCAGGTCATCGCGTTCATTTCGCGAATGACTGCGGCGGATCGTGCGGAGCTGGAGGGGATCTCCTCTGACCGGTCGCATCAGATCGTTGCCGGTGCGCTCGTGGCAGAAGCCTCAATGCGTGCTTTAGGATTAGAGCAGATGGAAATTTGTCCCTGGGCGTTGCGAGAAGGTGTTATTCTCCGAAGAATCGACAGCGGACTGAAAGCGGAAGAAGAGAAATGAGCGAAGAACAACTGACAGTAGCTGAGCTGCTAGCCAGGTCCGGGAAATCGTCTTCAGGATCGGGCTCCCGCCGGCGTCGCCGTCGCAGCCTGGAAGAGGGTGGCATTTCCGTTGCTGAGTTCACCGGGTCGATCCCGCGCGTGACGGAGAAGCCGGAAGATGCCCGCCATACCACCTCGCCGATCGATTCCACCGCGGACAAGGCCGAGCAGGAGCCCCAGCAAGAAGCCACGAAGCCCGCGGCCACAAAGCCCGCTACGCCCAAGGTTACGCAGCCGGAAGCCGCAAAACCCCAGGTTAAACAACCCGAGGCCACGAAGCCTAAGCGGGAGTCCCGCGACGATGACACGATGGTTCTCCGGGTGTTCACCGATGGTGAGTCCGCGCCGCTGACCACCGGCTCGTTCCTGGCAGTCCCGCAGCAGGCAGCGCAAAAGTCTGAGTCGCACACCCCCTCCCGGGAAGGGGACGCAACCTCCGTCCTGCCCAAAGTCGTGGTGGAGGACGAGGACGAGCCCGCAGATAACGCGGAGGAAGATGACTTTTTCCCGGAGGATGACGAAGATATCGAGGGCTTCGATGATGCCGACGATGCGTACTATGACGACGAGGTGGCTGAGGAGGACGAGAAGCCTTCCATCGCCAGCATCGTTGTGACGGCCATCGTCGCGTTCATTGTCGGTGTGCTCGTGTTCTACGCGTTCATGTCGCTGTGGGCCTCCTCGCTCATGCCGCTCATCGTCATCGTCGCAGCCCTGGTGGTGACGGTGGCGATCGGTGTGGCCGTGCACTCGCTCAAGACGGGCAAGGACACGCTGACCACCGTTTTGGCCACGGTGACGGGCTTGGTTCTCACGTTCGGCCCGGCGTTGATTACGGGCCTGTGACGATGATTGCGGTGTACGGCGGTGGCACGATCGGTGAGGCGCTGACCGCAGGGCTGGTCGCTGCGGGCCACACGGATGTGACGGTGATCAACCGACGCGCGGAGCGGTCCGCGTATTTCCGCGAGACGTACGGCGTGCGCTCCTCGGAGGAGCCTGCGGATGGGGCGGCGGATATCGTGTTCATTGCCGTGAAGCCGTACGCGGTGACGGGGGTCCTCCGTGGGCTTGCACCACACCTGGCAGAGGGCGCCACGGTGGTGTCTTTGGCTGCTGGGGTGACGCTTGCGCAGCTGGCAGGGGCCGCGCCGGGTGCGCAGGTGATCCGTGTCATGCCGAACACGCCGATGCTTGCGCGCATGGGGATGTGTGCGATCGCGCCGGCCCCGGGGGTGGATACCGCTGCGGTGGAGGAGCTGCTGCAGGCGGTGGGGGAGACGGTTGTCGTTGAGGAAAAGGATATGGACGCGGTCACGGCGTTGTCTGGTTCCTCACCCGCCTACGTCTATCTGTTTGCTGAGGCGCTTGTCGACGCCGGGGTCGCCCGTGGTCTGTCTCGCACCGTCGCCTCGAAGCTGGCTATTCAATCCATCCGCGGCGCCGGTGAGATGCTGGCGGGAACCAAAGCTCCGACGCAGCTGCGCTACGATGTCACCTCACCCGGTGGGACGACTGCTGCGGCACTGCGTGCGCTGGAAGACGGTGGCTTAAGAAGTGCTGTATTTTCTGCAGTAGACGCCTGTGCGGAACGAAATCGCGAGCTTGGAAAAACCGACTGACCTGGGAAACAAAAATTTTTCTCCATTTAAGTCGCATGAGTAACATTATTCACGGTAAGCTTAACTAAGCACTTGCGTGACGATCATCTGCAGGAGGGGAAGCCTGCGGCGCGCAAATGCGACGAAGGGTTAAATAAAAATGGCACAAGAAGATAAGGGAGCGTTCCTCACCGTAGCGGAAGTTGCGGAGATCATGCGCGTTTCTAAGATGACTGTGTACCGTCTCGTCCACGCAGGCGAGCTGCCGGCCGTGCGCGTGGGACGTTCGTTCCGAGTGAACGAGAAGGCTGTCTCTGACTACCTGGAGGCATCCACATACGAAGTCGGATAGTCCCCGATTTTGGTGAACTCCTGTTGCAGGCGCTATGATGTTGCCGTTCGTGTCTTACACATTTTGTGACGCAGTTCGGCCCGAGAAGGCGCATGCGACTGCGTGAGGCACTAGAAAGCTACAACAAGCCAAGTAAAAATAAGTGAGGTTGAAAGCCCTATGGGTTCCGTAATCAAGAAGCGTCGTAAGCGCATGTCCAAGAAGAAGCACCGCAAGATGCTCCGCCGTACCCGCGTCCAGCGCAGGAAGCTCGGCAAGTAAAAACTTGGAACGTGGGCTTTCAGCTCACTTGCATGGAGCCGCCGGATTATTTCCGGTGGCTTTTTGCTTGCACGGACCAGCCCGCCCCGGCCACGAGCGCGACGACGGCTGCGGGCAGGCCGACGCGGAGCGCGAGCTTGCGAATGGAGCGGTAATCCCGCACCTCCCAGCCGCGCCGCTTGGCCTCGCGGCGCAGCGCCACATCGGGGTTGATGGCCACGGCGGTGCCCGTCATGGAGAGCATGGGGATGTCATTGATGGAATCGGAGTAGGCGGTGCAGCGACTGAGGTCGAGCCCCTCAATCGTCGACAAGGCTGCCACGGCGTGCGACTTGCCGGGCCCGTGGAGGATATCGCCGACGAGCCTGCCGGTGAATGTGCCGTCTTTCACCTCTGCCACCGTCCCGAGGGCACCGGTCATGCCGTAGTGCTTGGCAATAATCTGCGCGAGCTGCACGGGAGTTGCGGTAACAAGCCACACCTGGTGGCCAGCCGCCAGGTGCATGGCCGCGAGCTCCGACGTCTCGGGCCAGATCTTGGCGGGGATGTTCTCGTCCACGATGTCCTCGCATAGGGCGACGAGCTCGTCCACATCCCGGCCTTTGATAAATTCCATCGCCTGCTCGCGCCCCTTAGCCATGTCGGCCTTGCTCTCCGAGCCGCGGATGCGGAACTTGAGCTGCTTCCATACAAAGGGGAGGAGATCGCGGGTGGAGAAATAGTGGCGCTTCGCCAGCCCGATGGCGAACATGATGAGCGATGCCCCCTGAATGAGGGTGTTATCCACGTCGAAGAATGCTGCCACGCCCTCCTGTTGGGGGACATCAGGATCCGGGGCGGACACGTGGTGGGCGCCTGCGGCCTCGTAGGCACCGCTGACGGCATCGACCCCGCGCGAGTAGGCGGCGAGCTCGAGGCCGAAGGCGGAGTGCACTGCTGCCTCGGCAGCAGCCTCGCCGGCGGCTTCCTGTGCCTGCTCGTCGAGCGGTGGCAGCGCCGTATCTTCGAAGAAACGCCGGAGATTTCCGTGGGAGATAGTCCACGCTGTAAGAATCTCGTTGGGTGAGTGTGACGATGCCACGGGCGGTACGTTTAGACCTTTCTACGAAGTAACAGGTATGTTACATCGTAGGCATATTTAACTAATAGCGCATGATTTAGTGGGGTTGGTGTGAGTACGAACACAGCGCATGACGTGACGATGATGGTGCGATCTACGTGCGGTTCGTGCGCCCGTGTGGAGCGGCAGATCCGTCCCATTTGCGAAAAATACGGCGCCACACTGACAACCGTCGACGTTGATTCGGACCAGGAAAAGGTTATGGAGTACGGTGATCGGGTACCGGTTATCCTTATCGATGGTGATGAGTTCGCCTGCTGGGAAGTAGACAACGAGGATCTCGTCGAGGCGCTTAGTAGACCGCAAGGTGTGAGGTGAATTAAAACGTGAGTGTTCTAGTGGTGGGAATGTCCCATCGGGTGGCACCCGTTCATGTCCTGGAACAGGTCTCCATGGGCGAAGATAAGAGGGACCGTACGGCGGCACGGCTGATGCAGTGCCCGTCCCTTAGCGAGGTGCTGCTCCTATCCACGTGTAACCGAGTGGAGGTGTACAGCGTCACCAACAGCTTTCACTCCGGTGTCAACGAGATTGTCGACGTCCTCTCAGCAACCTCCGGCCTCAACGCCGACGAGCTCCGCGAGCACCTCTACGTCCGCTACGCCGATGCCGCCGCCGAGCACATGCTCGCCGTGGCCAGCGGGCTCGATTCCATGGTGCTCGGGGAGCAGCAGATCATCGGCCAGGTGCGCACCGCCTACCAGGCTGCCAGCGACAACGGCACTGTCGGCCCGACGCTGCACGCGCTGGCCCAGGCCGCTCTCCACACCGGCAAACGTGTCCACAGTGAGACCGGCATCGACGAAACGGGTGCCTCAATGGTCACTTTCGCCCTCGACAAGGTTGCGGAGTCACTTGACAGCGACTCGTTTAAGGGGCACCGCGCGCTCGTCCTCGGCGCCGGTGCAATGAGCTCGCTTGCTGCTACACACCTGGGTAAGCGGGGCATCGATGAGCTCGTCATTGCCAACCGCACCTTCGATCGCGCAGAGCGGCTCGCCCAGCACTCCCGCGAGGCAGGCGTACCCGCGCACGCCGTGGAATTCCCCGAGCGCATCAAGGCCTACAACGACGTGGACATCATCGTCTCGGCCACCGGCGCCCACGACTACACCGTCAAGGCCCCCGACATCACCGGCCACACCCCCGTCTTCGTGGATCTGTCCATGCCGCGCGACATCGACCCGAATGTCCCCGGCACGCTCATCAACATTGAATCCCTGCGCCAGTCCGAGCGGGAGGAATCCCGTGAGGTGGAGGAGATCGCCAAACGGATCCTCCGCGAGGAGCTCGACGCCTTCACCTCCGCCCAGCGTGTCCGCGACGTGGCACCAGCCCTGTCCGCACTGCGCAGCATGGCAGCGGGGATCGTGGCCAAGGAGATGGAGCGGTTCGACAACCGCGTGGAAACCGATCCAGAGACCCACCGTGAGGTGGCGAAGACCGTCCAACGGGTCGTCGACAAGCTTCTACACCAGCCGACCGTCCAGGTGAAAGCCCTGGCAGCCAACTCGGGCACCATCAGCTATGACACCGCCCTGCAGCAGCTCTTCGGGCTCCCGGCAACCCCCGTGTCCACCGACGTGGCCAAGTTGCCCACCAGCGCAACCATGGACAAGGCAACAAAGGAGAACAAGTGACTCTACGCATCGGCACACGAGGCTCGAAACTCGCCACCACCCAGGCGGGACACATCCGCGACGCGCTCATCCGTGCAGGCTACGATGCCGAGCTGACCATCATCACCACACCTGGCGATAAGAACCTCTCGCCCGTGCAAAAAATCGGCATCGGCGTATTCACCCAGGCGCTGCGCGAGGCCATGGACCGCGACGAAATTGACATCGCCGTCCACTCCTGCAAAGACCTCCCCACCGGCCAGCCCGAGGGCCTGGCCACCATCTACCCCGTGCGTGAGACCCCGTGCGAGGCGCTCATCGCCCGCGACGGCCTCACCCTCGACCAGCTGCCTGAAGGCGCAAAGGTCGGCACCGGTGCGCCCCGCCGCATCTCCCAGCTCAAGGCGCTGCGCCCCGACCTCGACATCCGCCCCCTGCGCGGCAACGTGGACACCCGCATGGGCAAAGTTACCTCCGGTGAACTCGACGCCGTCATCCTCGCCCACGCCGGCCTCACCCGCATCGGTCGCGGCGACGAAGCAACCCAGGTCTTCGACCCCACCTACCTCATGCCTGCCCCCGCGCAGGGCATCCTTGCCGTCGAGTCCCGCACCCACGTCGACGCCATCTCCACGCTTATCGACGACCACGCCACCCTGTCTGCTCAAGCCGAACGCGCCGTGCTCTCCACCCTCCAGGCCGGATGCACCGCGCCGCTGGCTGCCTACTCGACGGTCTCCGGCGACGAGATCACCCTCACCGCCGGCGCCTTCGCCCTCGACGGCTCCAAGCAGATCGTGGAAACCGCCACCGGCACCGACCCCGTCGCGTTGGGCACGACGGTGGCCGAGAAACTCCGCGCCCGCGGTGCCGAGGAGATCATCCGCTAACGCCTTTGCCCTTTTGCGGCCCATCCGTTTCCATCCTGCGTGTGCTTGGTGGCGGTTGGGCCGCTTTGTGTTCGGCGGTGTCTTTTTTGCGGCCCGTCTGTTTCCATCTTGCGTGTGTCGGGAACCGGTTGGGCCGCATTTGGGCGTGGCGGTGTCTCTTTTGCGGCCCGTCTGTTTCCATCTTGCGTGTGTCGGGAACCGGTTGGGCCGCATTTGGGCGTGGCGGTGTCCCTTTTGCGGCCCATCCGTTTCCATCCTGCGTGTGTGGGGAACCGGTTGGGCCGCATTTGGGCGTCGCGGCGTTCCTTTTGCAGCCCATCCGTGTCTGAAACCCGGGTGTTTGCACAAGGATGGGCCGCTTTCACTCAGGGGGTAATACACGCTAACGGGAGTCCCCTTTCAGCGTGAAATTCCTCAGAGACATGTTGTGGGCTGTGTCGAATCTGTAATATTTTCCTTAGACATTCATGGAAGCAGCAGGGTGATGTCTGACGGAAAAGAGCGACGGTGCTATGAAAGCTCAAATAGTGGAACGACGACGACTAGTGATCCGCTTTTTTGGGATATGTGTGGTGCTTTTAGGGCTACTCGTTCTGTGGGGTTGTAGTGCTCACGAGCCGACAGACCCGAGAGTAGAGCGGAGCGCGGAATCAAAAAATATTCCCCTCCTCCCCATGGATGTCGCAGTATTCGGTGCTGCTACGCCCGCAATGGATTATTCGGCTAAAGATGTGTGGTTTCTCTCAAATGAAAAAGGCGAATACAAAGTAACAGAAAGGGAGCAGATTTATCCTCCGACCTTTGTCAGGGGCGTGGAGGACACGTTCGCCATTATGCAAGAGGGAAATCTCCTTTTGGTGAACAGAAACGGTGAGACCGTCGCTTCACTGCCATCAGGGATGGACTCGTGGGGCATGCTCAGAGGAACTCGATCCGAGGACGGTCGCTATGTGGCCATGCTTACCTACTCTGATGATGCCGATGCTGCTCTCGTATTAAGTGATGGGCAGCAGGCTAAAGCCCAACCTCATCCCCTTGAAGTAGGGGGCATGTATATATCCAACGATGGGACCGTTTTTACTGCCACTCAAACCACGACATTAGACTCGTCGGACCGTTCCAACGAGTTTTGCATACGGTGGTTTTCATTAGACACAGAGATGGAATCGCAGTGTCTCTCCATGGCCGAAGGGCGCAATTTTAGCTTTGCAGTCGTTGGACTGATAGATAGAGAACCGTGGACACTCGTGTATTGGTATTCCGATGATGATTCTGGTTTTAGCCTTTACAAATTCCGTGATGGCACGTGGGAGTTTGACCGGGAGCTGGAAGGGATGAAGATCGATCCACGTGAGACTGGATATATTGAGAGGGAGATGTACTACAGGGGCAGTGTGTATCTGCTCACGGATAAGCCCAGCATCATACGTTTCGCATTTCCTGATGGGAACACCACCAGTGTGAACATGGATTTCCAGGATTTGAGTGACCTCATGACTGGGACGATGATCTCCTCGACGATCGACAACAACATTGTTAGCCTCATTTTCTATCGCGACAAGAATCTTGTGGCGGGGCAATATGTGAGTTCATTCAACGTTGAAGACCCGTCAAAGAGAGTTGGGCCGTGGGATATTCCGCCGGAAGTAGTGGATTCAGGTGAGCCAAGTGTTCGTGCAGTTTATACGCTTTTCATCACCGACGAGAAAACTCGCTCGATGTTAGGGGCAGAATAGGGGCGGTGCGTGCCTCCGCTGACGTCTTTGAGTTGAACGGCAGAACAATCGCAGAAGCCGTGACATACGTATCTGTGCTGGTGCCAGTCCTGAAAGGCGGAGCAGCAGGCGTGATAGCCGGCGGCGACTAAGCGCTGTTTTCTATTTTCGTATGTTTTGAATTATCCTTTATTACCACATGCCCTCCTGGGAGGTTTGCAGAGGGTTCGGTTTTTGTTAGCCGGGCCAGTTCATTGCAGCGCGCAGGCAGGGCGTTTCCCTGGTTAGGGCGAAATGCGCACACGTGTTATAGGCACAGGCGAGAGTCGGCCGGGAAATGGTTGAGAAAGACGGACGAAGAGAAAGCAAAGATAGCGTTTTATGGCAGGCGAAGAAGGCTCCAAGGTCGATGCATTGACGGAGTCTGCCCCGGAGAAGGGGCGGATTACCTTCGTCGGTGCTGGTCCAGGCAACCCTGACCTGCTCACGGTCACTGCGCGCAACGTGCTGGCGAACACTGCCTATGCCCTCGTTGAGCCGTCGGTTTCTGACGGCGTAACCGCGGTAATCGGGGCTGAGTTGCCCGTGCCGCCGCAGAAGAAAAAGGAGGCCGAGGAGGCCTACGAAAAGCTGTGTGCGGAGGCGAAGGCAGGGGGCGCACGCCGTCGCCCGCCGCGGCCGGCACCGCCAACGGCAGCAGAGATTACACAGATGCCCGCAGCGGACCCGGATAAGTCCGCCGATTGGCTGAAGCAGAAGTCGGATGAGGGGATCGACGTGGTGCGGGTTGTCAATGGCAATCCGCTGTCCAACCCGGCGGTTCTCGCGGAGATCAACACCGTGACGGAGCGTGGCCTCGATTTCCACATCGTGCCGGGAATGAGTCTCCCGGCGACGGTGCCGATGTTCGCGGGTATCACGCTGGACTCGAATTATACAAAGGTGGATCTCACCCGCGATGAGCAGGTGAATTGGAAGGGTCTGGCATCCGCGCCGCAGCCACTGGTGCTGCAGGCGGAGGCCGAGCACCTGCCCACCATTTCTGAGAAGCTGCAGGCAGAGGGGCTGCCGAGCGTGACACCGGCGACGGTGACCGTGCACGGCACCACGCGCCTGCAGCGCACGCACGACACGACGCTCGCGAACCTCGGCAAGCTCGACGGTGACCTGCCGGGCGAACTCGTCGTCACGTTGGGCAAGGGCGTCGATGACCGCACGAAATACTCCTGGTGGGAGTCTCGCCCGCTGTACGGCTGGCGCGTCCTCGTGCCGCGTTCGAAGGAGCAGGCCGGCCCGATGTCGGCACGCCTTGCGTCCCACGGCGCGATCCCGCAGGAGGTGCCCACGATTTCTGTGGAGCCGCCGCGCAACCCCGCGCAGATGGATCGAGCGATCAAGGGCATCGTTGAGGGCCGCTACGAGTGGGTTGTTCTCACCAGCGTCAACGCAGTGAAGGCCCTGTGGCGCAAGGTGACCGCGTTCGGTCTGGATGCGCGCAGCTTCGCGGGCGTGAAGTTCGCGGCCGTCGGCGCGAAAACCGCCGAGAAGATTGCCTCCCTGGGCATCACGCCGGAGCTCATGCCGTCGGCGCGGAAGCAGAACGCGCACGGCCTGGTCGAGGTGTTCCCTGAGTACGACGAGGACATCGACCCCGTCGGCCGCGTCTTCATGCCGCGCGCCGATATTGCGACGGACGTCGTGGCCGAGGGCCTGCGCGGTCTGGGCTGGGAAGTGGACGATATCACCGCCTACCGCACGGTTCGCGCCGCGCCGCCGAGTGTGGAAATCCGTGACATGATCAAGTCCGGTGGCTTTGACGCTGTCTGTTTCACCAGTTCTTCCACGGTGAAGAACCTGGTGGGCATCGCCGGCAAGCCGCATTCCCGCACGATCATCGCCTGCATCGGCCCGGCCACCGCCGCCACTGCCAAGGAGATGGGGCTGCGCGTCGATGTTGTTCCGGAGACCGCGTCCATCGTCTCGCTTGTCGACGCGCTAGCTGACCACGTGGCTGGTCTTCGTGCTGCGGGTACGCTCCCCGCGCCAAGGAAGAAGCGTCGGACTCGCAAGAAGAACACGCAATAGTAGGGTAGGGGGCATGACTAAGCTGACGTTTCGTCCCCGACGCCTTCGCGTAAACCCCGCCATGCGGGAGCTGACAGCGGAGACGCATCTCCACCGTTCTGACCTGATTTACCCGATGTTCGTGGCCGAGGGAATCGACTCCCCACAGGAGATCTCCTCCATGCCCGGGCAGTACCAGCACACGCTTGACTCCCTGGTGAAAGCCGTCGAAGAGGCGGCTAACGCCGGCGTGCTCTGCGTCGACCTGTTCGGCATTCCCACCCACAAGGATGCCACCGGCTCCCAGGCGTGGGCGGAAGACGGAATCCTCAACAAGGGCGTTGCCCGGCTGCGCCAGGAGTTCGGCGACGATGTCCTCGTCATGGCCGATACCTGCCTCGACGAGTTCACCGACCACGGCCACTGTGGCGTGGTGACGGAGGATGGACGCGTCGACAACGATCCGACGGTGGAGCTCTACCAGAAGATGGCGGTCTCCCAGGCGCGCGCCGGCGCCCACATCGTCAGCCCCTCGGGCATGATGGACGGCCAGATCAGCGCGATCCGCGATGCTCTCGATGAGAACGGCTTCGAGGACGTCGCTATCATGGCCTACTCGGCCAAGTACGCCTCTGCGTTCTACGGCCCGTTCCGTGAGGCCGTGGACTCTTCGCTCAAGGGCGACCGCAAGACCTACCAGCAGGATCCGCGCAACTTCCGCGAGTCCATCAAGGAAGTGGAACTGGATATCGCCGAGGGCGCGGATATGGTCATGGTGAAGCCGGGCCTGCCGTACCTCGACGTTCTTGCAGCTGTTGCTGAAATGTCCACCGTTCCCGTGGCGAGCTACCAGGTCTCCGGCGAATACGCGATGATCGAGGCTGCGGCGGCCAATGGCTGGATCGACCGCGATAGGATCATTATGGAATCCTTGTCTTCCATCAAGCGCGCAGGCGCAGATCAGATTCTCACATACTACGCAGTAGAGGTAGCAAAGAAACTGTGACAACCACCGACGAGCAGACCATCCCCGCTACCGTAACGCTCGCGTTGCGGTGCTGGGCGGTGTTAGCCGGCGCAAAGTTCTTGGCACTCGTGTTCCAGGGCGTTGCCGGCCTGTACCCGCAATCCGCAGCACGGGAGACGCTAGGGGAGAACATCCCCGAGGGCATCGATCCTGCGGTTTATGCCAAGTTGGCTGGATTCACGGGTCTGGTTCTCAATTCCGCTTTTGGCCTGCTCTTCGCTGGGCTCATCGGCTTCTTCGCCTACCGGGTATGGCAGGGCAAGAAGCAGGCGTTTTCTGCTAATTTCACCCTCCAGCTGTTCAGCGGCATCCTCATCATCGACGCAGCGATGGGGATCACCGTCGCCACGGCGTTGGGTGTTCCCACATGGTTGACGCTGGCTATCGGCTGGGTGCAGATTCTCATCCTTGTCTCTGCGGTGATGGGCATCTACTTCAGCGCTCGACACGACACGCGGACGTGGGTGGAAGCCCACCGCGAAATAGAGCAGAGGAGGCGATAACATGCCAGAGATGTTCCCCTCCATGTACAGGCCGGAAATGAATAATAACCGACCGACACCGACGGGCTATCCAGCCTCATTGACGGCCAGCTTCTTCCTGTTCATCATCACGGCCATCCTCATGATGGTGGCGGGCCTTGTCCTTGCCGCCTCGGGGTACACGGGTCCGATAGACGTGGACCCTAGTTTCCGTGTCGTCGTCGTCCGCAACCAGAAGATTGCGGCCATCTTCAACATTGTGGTGGCACTCATTATCTCCATCCTGGCCTCGCAGCTGCGCCGTGGTTCCACCATGTCGCGACGCTGGCTGGCGATTGTCGTGCTGGTAGCCGTCATCGGCAATCTCATCGCCTTTGTGGTGAAAGCAGGCGGTTTTGTTTTGGGAGTCATCCCCGTTCTGTTGGCTTTCGCTGCGCTGCTCATGTACACCTCGACGGCATCGGCGTATTTTGATCGCATCCGAGGTCTGAATGACTGACCTGAATTCTGTCGGCGAGCGTATCGCAGAGGCTAAGGCTGCCGCTGCCAAGATCGGCATTCACTATGATCGCCCGCGCAGACACAGCATCCGCGTCACCGATCCAGATCAGCCCTGGCGGGGAAATAACCTGACAAGCTACGGTCTGGAGATCGAGGGCCTCAACAACTCCGCCGATGTCTCCCAGGTCATCCGCCTGCTCGAGGAGTCGCCGGGTGTCCAGGTGAGCCTCAACTTCCTCAACTCCGTTGCGTGGGTGACAGCTCCCGATATTGTCTCTCCGTCGTTCCTCATTGAGCGCCTCAAGGAGAACGGTTTTGAGGCCCAGCTCACCCCTGGTTCCCTCCAGCGGCGCGCGCGCCACCGTGATCTGTCGGAGCACACGCGCTTCATCCGTGAGCACGCGCCCGTAGGGGCTTTTCGACGCTATGGTCGTCTTCCTCGCTCCGAAGAGTTACGGCTCCAGCGCCTCCGCTCGGCAACGGCTCCCGAGCGTTCGTCTGGTTTTCTCCGCGCCAGGCATCCCATTGCCCACCGCGACGAGGCCACAGGCTACGAGGTATTGTTCACCGCCCGCGAGTTGATCACCAAGTGGCGGCTCATCATCAGTGTCATTTTTACGCTGCCCATCCTCATCATGAGCTACAGCGAATCGCTGCAGTTCGACTACTGGCAGTACGCTTGCCTGGTGCTGGCAATCCCCGTTGTCACGTACTGTGCGTGGCCGTTCCACCGCGCTGCCCTCGGCGGTTTCCGCCGTGGCATGTCGGCGCTTGATGCGGCGAGCTCGTTGGCGATTATCGCCGCCTTTTGTTGGAGTATTTTCCTCCTCGCCTGCACTCCTGCGGGAAGTATCGGCTGGGAGTCCACGCCAAGCATGTTCGCCTACGATTACCGGCGCATCACCGATGGCGAGCTGTTTCTCGACGTGGCCTGCGGCACGACCGTGCTGCTCCTCTTCGGCCGCATCCTTTCCAGGCGGACCCGCTCGAATCTGTTGGAGGATTGGTCACAGCGCGAGGTTATCACTGATGTCCCCGTAACCGTTGTGCGCCGAAGCCACAAGACGGGTAAGCCCACCCGCACGACGCTGCCGATCTCCGAGGTTCGTAACGGCGATGACATCATCGTGCCCACTGGTGCCATGATCCCTGCTGACGGCTACGTCATCGGTGGTGCCGGCGAGGTGGAGCACACCTTTATCCACAACGGCACCCGCTACCGTGTAAAAGTCAACTCCCAGGTTTTTGCCGGTTCCCTCAACCAGGGTGGGCCACTGAAGATCCGAGTCACCAAGACAGGATCGCAGACGCGATTGGCCGGTATCAGGCGCTGGCTGGCGCAGGCGACGCGGTACTCCAATCGTTCCACCTATATCGCCACCAAGTCCGCCTCGATGCTGGTCCCGGCGGCGCTCACCATCGCCGTCTTGGATTTCGGGCTGTGGTGGCTGATTTCCAACAACCTCAACGCCTCCTTCGCCTCAGCACTCGCCGTGCTTGCATCCGTGGGGCCGGTCGCCATGGCCTTGTCCACATCGCTGGCGATGCGGTTGGGACTGGAAAACTGTGCGCGTAAAGGCATCCTCGTGCGCAACACGGAGACGATGCGCAAGCTCGACGATGTCGATACCGTCATCTTCAACAGGGTAGGCACGCTCGCCACCGGCGAACCGACCGTCGAGTCGATCACCGCCGCCCGTGGCGAGGATTCGGAGCTTGTCCTCCGCGTTGCCGGGGCACTAGCAATGGAGTCCCAACACCCCGCCTCGCGCGCCATCGTCCGCGCCGCCCGTGAGGCTCGCGATGCCGGCACGGGTGGCGACGACATCCCGCACTGGATTGACGTGGACGATCTCACCGTCACGAATGCGGGATCGTTTGTCGGCATGGTCACCATCCCCAATAAGGACGGCGAGCTCGTCACCGTCGACGCCGAGTTGTGGCGCCCGCGCGAGCTTTCTGAACTGCATGGCCGCCTCGGCTCCGTCGCCATCTCCGGTGGTGCCCCGCTGATTGTTAACTGGGACGGCAAGACCCGCGGTGTCATCCTCCTCCACGACACGATCAAGGAGGATGCCGAGGAATCCATTGAAGACCTGGAGACAATGGGTCTGGAGACGATCATGATATCCCGCGATATCTACCCCGTGGCGCGACGGTTCGCCGACACCCTCGGCGTGTCCAAGGTCCTTGCCGGCATTGCTCCCGGCAAGAAGGATCTCGCCGTCCGCAGCGTCCACACAGCCGGTGCCAATGTCGCGATGATTGGCGATTCCTCCGTCCTCCCCTGCCTGCGCGTCGCCGATGTGGGTGTGCTGTTCGGCACCGGCGAGTCCCTGAACACGAAGGAAGCGGACGTGGTCCTATTCCGCGACGATGCCCGCTCCATCCCGGAGATGATGGCCTTGGCGCGCCGGGTATCGGCTGTGGCGGACAGGAACATTGTCTTTGCTTGGGCCTATAACATTGCCGCGATGGTTGCGTCCATCGCCGGTGTGCTGCATCCGATGGTTGCCACGCTGCTCATGGTGGGTTCCTCCCTCGTGATTGAGGGGGTCTCGTCCCGCGTGCGAAACTATTAGGGCACAATGGGGGGTTATGAACCGCAGACAGCTGACACATGCACCGCTACTTCAAGCCGCCCGCGGCGAAACCCCCGACCACACCCCTGTGTGGTTCATGCGCCAGGCGGGGCGCAGCCTCCCCGAATACCGTGAGATCCGCGCAAATATAGGGATGCTCGACTCCTGTTTTAACCCGGAGCTTCTCGCCGAGATCACCCTGCAGCCCGTGCGCCGACACGGCGTCGACGGCGCGATCCTATTCTCGGACATCGTCGTCCCACTGAAGGCTGCCGGTGTGAATCTGGATATCATCCCCGGCCGTGGCCCCGTCCTCGATCATCCGCTGCGCACTCGCGCCGATATCGAGGCACTGCCGGTGCTCGAGCACGAGATCACCGAGGTGGCGCAGGGCATCGAGATCATCCTCGACGAGCTGACGGATACACAGACGCTCATCGGCTTCGTCGGTGCGCCGTTCACTCTGGCGAGCTACCTCGTAGAAGGTGGCCCGAGCAAGAACCACATTCACACGAAGGCCCTCATGCACAATGAGCCGGAGACGTGGAAACTGCTCATGGAAAAGATCACCGCCACGGTGACGGCCTTCCTGCAGACGCAGATGCACGCAGGTATCGACGCCATGCAGCTTTTCGACTCCTGGGCCGGCTTCCTGTCCGAGCACGATTACCGCAGCTACGTGCAGCCATACTCCGCCCAGATCCTGGAGGCGGCACAGGGTATCCCGCGCATTCACTTCGGCGTAGGCACGGGCGAGTTGCTCCCAGACATGGCGGCCGCCGGCGCCGATGTAGTCGGCGTGGATTGGCGTGTACCCCTGGATCGGGCGGCCGAGCGTATCCATCGCGTGTCCGGCCGAGCCACGGGCCTGCAGGGCAACCTCGATCCGGCAATCCTCTTCGCAGGCGAAAAGACCATTGCCGATGAGATCGCGCGCATTACGTCAGAAGCCAATGCTGCTATCAGCTCCGGTGATGCTGTTGGGCACATTTTTAACCTGGGGCACGGTGTTCTCCCGGAAACAGACCCAGATGTCATCACCCGTGCTGTGGAATTGATACATCGCTAGTGCTGCTACAAGTAGGAAATTCCTAGGTTCCACGTGCCTTCGCGCCATGTGTCCCGCGCGGCATATACTGGGAACAGGCAAGAAAATAGGATAGTAGCCGAACAAAGCTACCTCACGCGAGCCCGGATGCTGCGGGTATAAGGATGTCAACGCGCAGGTGGATAAACACCGCTAGAACTCAAGCAATAGGAGTCGCCTGACTCAACAACCCGTCGCCCAGAGGCGCAGCTCTCCGTGGGAGCTAGCCACCTCCTGGAACGCCGGCAAAGAACCCATGGATGGCCCGCACATTCTCCCAAGGTATGAGCAACACCCCAGCTCTGCCGTAGGCAAATCGGAAAATATGAAATGCCGTGCGTGTGAGATCGCCTGCGCACCATCTCAGCGAGTTTCCAATGTGACAGCACGGGAAAACTCTTGGCACGGCAGAAACCGTAGCTCTCAAACCGCCGGCGTGGCTGGGAAACGGCGCCTAAGCGCACCGGGTGAAGAACAAAGGTATGGCCAGAGAAAGATCGAGGTTGAGCCATTTCACCACGTTTGGGGTACACACCTGGATAGCCTGTTCGGTTCCTGGTACGCAGCACGACGCGTTGGTGCAACACATGAGCGCGACCCGTCACTGAGGTAGATGTAGGGGAGAGCGGTTACGTACCGATGCCCCCGAGCTTCAAGGCACCACAATGAATCACGCATGCATAAAGGGAATGTGGGGCCTACTCGTCACCGGCGGTCCCTCCAGGTCGCACAATGAACGCAGCCGGGCGCCCGCCAACTATTCGGGGAGAGACAACCCTACCGCGCAGGTGAATGTGGCCGTAGCCGACGCTTACCGCCAGCTCCTAAGCAGGTTTGGGGCCCTGTGCCTGGCGCCTGCAGCAGAAAGATCGAGGGAGGGCTGTCCATAAAAAGTGGCGGAAAGAGTGTATGGCCAAATAATCCCGGCGCGAGGGCAAGCGCTGAGAGATTCGTAGAAAAATTGAGATCGTTGCCGTGTGCTAGGGGTGCTCTAAGACTTGGGCGGAGCTTTATTTATCGGGAGTTTCTTGGGTTATAGCATAGAAACGCCCCACATTTTGGGTTGTGGCGAGACCAGAAAGTGGGAAAGGGGCCGTTTATTAATCTTAAAACCAAGAAAACTATGTGAAAGTAAGACATCTAAATGTGGCGAACGGCCAGCGCCTAGGCTGAAAATACTATTCGGCCCCGATTATTCCTAAGAAAAATTCATCATTGGTGTGTACGTTTACAAAATCTTAAAAACCTTCACATAAAGCTGTGAAAGTGCATTGTTTAACGTAATTATAAGGGCTAATTGGCGGTATTAAGTACGCGAAAATGCAGGTAAAGGGGTAATTGTTGGTCTTTAGGCGGGAATTATAAAGGCTAGAGTAAGTTATGAATGACGTTGAATATATAGGAATATTCAGCATCGAACGGAAGGGTCCTGCGGGAACTATGCAGTACAAAACAACTGGTAGAGCCACAAATGGACAGGAAACACACGAGACTGTGTAGCCCATTTGCATATTTAAGGCAAGAGGGGATAAGCTGAGAACTAGATGTGAAAAGACTAATTTTGATGTTAGTTTCTCGCAGGACCGTATCCCCGATCAAAATGGAGAATTAAAATGTCAACAACCTCAAGGAAACGGATGGGTGTGCTGAAGCGCACCGGCTTCCGTCTCGTTGTAGCTACGGCTACATCCTTGTCGGTCGTTGCAGGTGTCACTGTGGCACCGCATGGACCAGTAGCTCCAATCGCGCACGCAGCGCCGCGATTGATAAACAATATGCAGACGAAGGAAGGATACACTGACCAGAGCGTCTGGAACGTGTATGCCAACGGGCTTGATTCCACTGCTAACGGTGGTAAAGGTGCGGGGGGTCTCGTCCGTGCCGTGCGCAATGGTCGCTTTGGCATCTGGATTGACCAGAACCAGCAGGCACCTGAGGTACCAAACGGTTTTCCAGGTAAATACACCAGGAACTGGGAACTATGGGAGCCGGAGGAGAAGGACTTCACTCACACCTGGGGGCCGTACCAAAACGGTGGTGTGCAGTGGGGTGAAATTGAACCTGCACGAAAGATTGCGATCCGTAACCTGCTGTGGCTATACATGGATGACTATCTCCATGGACGCATGGATGCGGGCAAGGTTAAAGATGCCGCGCTGTACATTCTGGCAGGTACTGATGACCTGAAACATCATTCCGACATCAATAAACAGGGTTTCGTGAAGCGGTACTTTAATACCGTGGCAGCCCGTCAAAAATTCACCGAGTGGACCGGCTATGAGCTTGTGAACGAGGGAGGGCAGGTTGGCTACAAACTTGTCGACGAAGTTCCGCTACTCCCTGGCGCTCCAGAGCTTAAGGTCATCAATCCTAAAGGTTCTATTTCTGAAAACAATCAGAAGGCTATGAATACCTGGGAGGAAGCTCCCGGTCGCGTCTTGGTTGTCGATTTGGCAGCTATGCTGAAGGACACCGACAATGATGGCTTGAATGATGATGAGGAGAAGAATCTCGGTACTGATCCGAAGAATCCTGACACCGATGATGATGGTTTGACCGATGGGGATGAGGTCAAAAAGCATAAGACGGATCCGAAAACGGCTGACACCGATGATGGTGGAGTCAATGATGGTGATGAGGTTAAGCGGGGTACTGATCCGAAGGATCCTAAGGATGATAAGACCACTCCGTCTGATGATGGGAAGGCTGATCCTGATAAGGATGGTTTGACCAATGATGAGGAGAAGGCTCATGGTACTGATCCTCGTAATCCTGATTCTGATGGTGATGGCCTCAAGGATGGGGAAGAGGTCAAAAAGTATGAGACCGATCCGAAGGATTCTGACACCGATGATGATGGCCTGAACGATGGTGACGAGGTTAACAAGCACGGCACCAATCCGAAGGATCCTGATACCGATGGTGATGGTCTTACTGATGGTGAGGAGGTTAACGGTTCTAAGAACCCGAAGAAGGATGGTAAATATGATCCTTCGGGTAAGCCGGGTAACACGGATCCGTTGAGTAAGGATACTGACGGTGACGGCCTGCACGATGGAGATGAGATCATTAAGCATCACACGGATCCTAATGATAAGGATTCGGATGATGATGGTCTTAACGATGGTCCTGAGGTTAATAAGTACCGTACGGATCCCAATGATAAGGATTCCGATGATGATGACCTCACTGATGGTGATGAGGTTAATAAGCACGGTACGGATCCCAATGATAAGGATTCCGATGATGATAACCTCACCGATGGTGATGAGGTTAATGGCACGAAGAACCCGTTTGAGAAGAACAGGTTTGATCCGTCGGGTAAGCCGGGTAACACTAACCCAAACAATCCTGACACCGATGGTGATGGTCTTGAGGATGGTGACGAGCTAGATCCGAAGACTGGGTCTGACAAGGTCACTGATCCTAATGATCCTGACACCGATGATGGTGGTGTCAACGATGGCGATGAGGTTGATAATAAGACCAACCCGAGGGATCCGAAGGATGATAAGCCGGGTGATGATAACCCTGGTGGTACCACCAATCCTGGTGATAGTGAGACTCCGAATGATAATGGGAAGCTTGATCCTGATGAGGATGGGTTGACCAATGATGAGGAGAAGGTTATCGGCACTGATCCGTATAATCCGGATACTGATGGTGATGGTATCAATGATGGTGATGAGGTTAACGGCACCAAGAACCCGAAATTCCCTGAGAATAAGTGGGATAAGGATGGTAAGCCGGGTAACACCAACCCGTTGAATAAGGACACCGATCATGATGGTATTCATGATGGTGACGAGGTCAATCCGAATATTGGGTCTGACAAGATCACGGATCCGAATAATCCGGATACTGATGGGGACCGTCTGGAAGACGGTGACGAGGTCAACAATCATAAGACCGATCCGACTGACACTGACACCGATAACGGTGGTGTCGATGATGGGGATGAGGTGAAGCGGGGTACTGATCCGCTTAATCCTGCCGACGATAAGACTGCTCCGTCTGATAATGGGAAGGCTGATCCTGATGAGGATGGGTTGACCAATGATGAGGAGAAGGAGCACGGTACTGATCCGTACGATCCTGATTCTGATAATGATGGCATCACTGATGGTGATGAGGTTAACGGCACCAAGAACCCATTTAAGGACAACAAGTGGGATAAGGATGGTAAGCCGGGTAACACCAACCCGATGGATGATGACACCGATGATGACGGGATCGATGATGGTGACGAGGTAGACCCTGCTATTGGGTCTGATAAGGTCACCGATCCGAATAATCCGGATACTGATGGGGACCGTCTGACAGACGGTGACGAGGTCAATAATCATAAGACCGATCCGACCAACCCTGACACCGATAACGGTGGTGTCAAGGATGGGGATGAGGTTGATAATAAGACCAACCCGAGGGATCCGAAGGATGATAAGCCGGGTGATGATAACCCTGGTGGTACCACCAATCCTGGTGATAGTGAGACTCCGAATGATAATGGGAAGCTTGATCCTGATGAGGATGGGTTGACCAATGATGAGGAGAAGGTTATCGGCACTGATCCGTATAATCCGGATACTGATGGTGATGGTATCAATGATGGTGATGAGGTTAACGGCACCAAGAACCCGAAATTCCCTGAGAATAAGTGGGATAAGGATGGTAAGCCGGGTAACACCAACCCGTTGAATAAGGACACCGATCATGATGGTATTCATGATGGTGACGAGGTCAATCCGAATATTGGGTCTGACAAGATCACGGATCCGAATAACCCGGATACGGATGGGGACCGTCTGACAGACGGTGACGAGGTCAATAATCATAAGACCGATCCGAAGGATCCTGACACCGATGATGGTGGTGTCAACGATGGTGATGAGGTCAACCGTGGTACTGATCCGAAGGATCCTAAGGATGATAAGACCACTCCGTCTGATAATGGGAAGGCTGATCCTGATAAGGATGGGTTGACCAATGATGAGGAGAAGCAGCACGGTACTGATCCGAAGAATCCTGACAGCGATGATGATGGCCTGAACGATGGTGACGAGGTCAACAAGCACGGCACCGATCCGAAGGATCCTGACACCGATGATGGTGGTGTCAACGATGGTGATGAGGTGAAGCGTGGTACTGATCCGAAGGATCCTAAGGATGATAAGACCACTCCGTCTGATGATGGGAAGGCTGATCCTGATAAGGATGGGTTGACCAACGATGAGGAGGAGGCCATCGGAACTGATCCTCGTAATCCGGATTCTGATGGTGATGGTATCAATGATGGTGATGAGGTTAACGGCACTAAGAACCCGTTCAAGGACAACAAGCATGATCCTTCGGGTAAGCCGGGTAACACCAATCCGAAGGATGCTGACACCGATGGTGATGGGTATACCGATGGTGCGGAGTTGAATCCGGCTAACGGTGGTAAGCAGACTGATCCCAATGATGCCTCGATTGTTCCTGGCCAAATTGGTGGGGAAAACAATGGTAAAGACCCGTCGGATGGTACTGATGCGGGTAGTGCTGAGGGGTCGAGTGCTGGTAAGTGTTTCCAGTTGGCTACGAACTCGTGGTCGAACCCGCTGTTGTGGGGCTTCCCGTTGGCTGCTGTTGGTGCGTTGAGTCAGATTGAGATTCCTGCTCTTCCTGCCTCTATCCAGGATGAGCTGCGGAAACTGAATCCGTTTGGTGAAAATGGTATCCAGCAGCCGCAGTGGGTGCGTGACGGTAACGCGTGGTTGGCTTCTATCGGTGCGCAGATTAACGTGCCAGGTATCCTGGCTCTGCTGGGTGCGGCGGCGTTCATCGCGGCGACGGGTGCGTACTACGCTTCCAAGTGCACCACGGGTGTTGGCTGGGATTTCTCGGCGGTGTCTGAGGATGAGAACGCTAACCTGTCCTCTGATGATCACATGGTTGGTGTGGAGGGTTCCTCCTACACCCCAGAGGATGAACAGCGTGATAAAGCCGCTGTGGAAAACAGTGACGCCGATAAGGTGGAAACTCCTGCAGAGGAGAACCCCACCGGTGAGGAAAACTAAATAACAAAGTGGTTCCCCCTTCCCACCTCGTGTGGTGACCTGCAGTGGTTGTCCTCTTGGTGGGGTGGGGATAACACGATAAAGGGTTTCTCCCCGGTGTGTTCTGTGTTATGCGGTGCACACCGGGGAGTTTCTACTTGGTAGGTAGGCGGACCCCGGGTAGCGGGGGAGGAGGGGAAGAGTCTGGTGGCCGGGGTGTGAGGTACCACATGGGTAGTCGTAGGGGCGTGATGTTTTGTGCTGTGGTGTTTTATGCTGTGGCGTTTTATGCTGTGGCGTTTGGTGCGTGCAGCGCAGTGACATGAGATACGCCGAGCACGGTGGGGGACAAACGCGCGGATGATGACGGGCTGTGTGCCCACACGCGGTACGCACAGCGCGTCCGGCTAAACCCCCGCCCCCGCCGAACACAATGCAGCACACAACGCTTTGCGGATGCGGTGGCGGGGTCATGATTTGGGCAGGCAGCCGGACTGGCAGCGGTGGGGTGGGGGAGGGCTTGTACGCTTAAGGGGTAACAATGAATATGAGCGGACTCATGTGTTGAAAGGAAATGGTGGGATGACCATGCGTTATGCGGTAGTGGGGGCGGGGCTTGCAGGGCTTACGGCTGCCTATGAGCTGAAGAAGAATCATCCGGAGGCATCGGTGCAGGTTTTTGAGGCCACCGACAGGATCGGCGGGAAGCTTCTTACCATCGACGCCGAACACGGCCCGACGGATATGGGTGCGGAGGCCTTCATCAATTTCCGCAGGGATGCCCACGCCTTCTTTGATGAGCTGGGAATTAAGGATAGGTTGGTGTACCCGGCTGGCAGGCACTCCCGGGTGTATTCCGGCGGGACGCTGCAGGAGCTGCCCCGGGGTGGTGTGATGGGGATTCCAGCCTCATCCGCAGGGTTGGAAAATATTATCTCAGCCGAGTCGTGCGCCAGGATTGATGCCGAGGCGCAGGGTGAGGGGATCGATTGGTCTGTGGGGGAGGATCGCAGCCTGGGCAGGCTCGTCAGGGAGCGTTATGGGGATGATGTGGTGGAGCACCTAGTGGATTCCATGCTTGGGGGCGTGTATTCCTGCAATGCCGATGAGCTCGGCGTGCGGGCGACGGTGCCGCAGCTTGCGCAGGAGTTTGACGCGATGAAGCAGGAGGGGGCAAAGGTCACGCTTTCCGGGGCTGTACAGCGGATCGCTGATAAGCGTGCCGGGAAAACGCAGGACCCGAACTCCAAACCAATGCCTGTTTTTGCCGCGTTTGATGAGGGTTACCAGGTTCTGTACGAAAGGCTCGCCGAGGCATCGGGGGCGGAGATTTACGTGGATTCCTTTGTCACCGGTGTGGAGAAGGAAGAGTTAGGGTACAAGCTTATTGGTGCGGGCGAAGGTGTGTATGACGGCGTCATCCTCGCCACGCCGGGGCCGACTGTGGCGATGCAACTGAAGAAGCTTTGCCCGGCGGCCGCAGCGGAGGCGCAGAAGCAGAAGCTCGCCTCGTGCGCGGTGGTGAGCTTGAAGTTCGCCTCCGACGAGGGGCTGCCGAACATTTCGGGCGTGCTCGTGGCATCCGACGAGCCCGATATGCATGCCAAGGCCTTTACTATTTCTTCCAAGAAGTGGGGCCACTACGAGCGTCGCGGGGGCGCGCTGGTGCGGGTGAGCTTTGGCAAGTACGGTCAGGATGAGATGCTGCGGGAGGATCCGGAAAAGCTCATCGAGTGGGCCCAGGAGGATCTGCGCAAGGTGACGGGGTACTCCGGGGAGCTGGAGGAGGCCTACGTGCAGGTGTGGTGGGGTGCGCTGCCACGCTATGATGCCGAGCACCTCAGCTATGTTGCCGCGTTCCGCGACGCTATTGCCCCGCTTGATGGACTTGAGGTGTGCGGGGCCTGGATCGATGGTGTGGGGGTCCCCGCGATCATCGCCGGGGCGCGGGCGGCTGCTCAGCGCCTCAGGTGAATCCCCAGCTCGTCTACGTCGATGGCGATGGAGACTATTCCATCGTCATCCACAGTGACCTCCTCGTGGACGAGTGGGCCTTCGGTGACGCGGGTGACGGGGATGGTCCGGAGCTCATCCTCGGAAAGGTGAGAAAGCTCTGCGGTGAAGGGCACACCGATTTCGGCGATGAGTGAGAAATCATCGCCGATCTCCCCGTAGCGGAACCACCCCACGTTGTGGGCGGCGCGGTAGATGCGGGTGGCCGTGCGCGGCGTGGAGGGGGTGATGAGCGGATCGAGGCTCACCTCGCTTCCCGCGTCCCACTCGCGGAACACGCCGATGCTGCGGGAGAGCGTGTCATGGAGAGCGTAGTCGGAATCGGGGTCGGCGGCGATGGCGAGCCCCACGGCCGTGGAAGCCGAAGGGAGCGGGGAGCGGTGGACGCGGCGCCCAAACTTCTTGCGCAGCGTCTGGGAGATAAGAGGCAGTGATGTGGTGCCGCCCACGAGATAGATGCCGGCGATATTGGTATCGCGGAGGGAATCGGAGCCGATGAGGGGCTCGATCGCGGTGAGCGTCTCATCAATGAGCGGTGTGGCCGCAGCGTAGAAATCCTTAACGGGGATAGTGACGTCATCGTCCCCCACGGCGATGACGATGCGCCGTGACTGCGGCACTATCGCCTCCTTCGCCGAGCGTGCTTCGTCGACAAGCCTCATGCGCGCGGTGGCGGAAAAAGCGTCGAAGGAGTGGCCTAGGGAGGCCAGGGCGAGGTCGGCGAGGATGACGTCAAGATCGTCCCCACCGAGCCGGGGGCGCCCCACGGTGTTGACGATGGTGTGGCCCACGCCGTCGATGGCCACCAGAGAGGCATCGAAGGTACCGCCGCCGAGGTCGTACACCAGGATGGACTTACGTTTGCTGTTGAGAGTGCGGGCGTGCCGGTGCGTGTACTCAAAGGCGGCGGCGGAGGGCTCGTTAATGAGCCCCTGCACTGTGATCCCGGTGCGGGAAAACGCGGCCATGGTTAGAAGGCGCTGCGCGTGGTGCGAGTGGGCGGGAACCCCCAGCACAACCTCGATGGGGGAGGTATCGGCGAGGTCTTTTTGAAACCGCCTCAGGTGGCTCACCACGTACTGTGCAAAGGCCTCAAGGATCTCGCCCACGGTACGGGTGGTGGTGCCCAGACGAACCGGGGTGGCCGAGGTGACCTGTTGGCCGGAGAGGGCGCGCTTGAAGGAGCGAGTGAATCCGGGGGTACCACGAAGCTCCATCGCGTCCCAGCCGCACACCAGCTCCTCGCCGGAGATCGCAATGACGGAGGGGATGTAATCGTGGCTGTCACCGTGGCGATCCTCGCTGGGAACAACGGGGTAATTTCCGCGGTCGCTAGCTGCGATAACTGTGCGTGTAGTACCAAAATCGATCCCAAAGTGCATGTAGGTTAGCGTAGCAGCGGAGCGCTAATGTAGCAGTGAAACCCGTAAACGTACAATAAGGCCATGAGTTCTTCCACTTCTATAACCGTCACATCTGATAATGTCTCTCGGTCGGCCGAGCTTTTCGCGGCCGCCAAAAACGTCATCCCCGGCGGCGTGAACTCGCCGGTGCGCGGGTTTGGTTCCGTTGGTGGCCAGACGCGTTTTATCGCCAAGGCACAGGGCTCCCACCTCACCGACGTGGACGGGAATGACTACGTTGACCTCGTTGGCTCGTGGGGGCCGATGCTGCTCGGCCACGCCCACCCCGCCGTAGTGGAGGCAGTGAAAAAGGCTGCCGAGAACAGCCTCAGCTTCGGCACCCCGTGCGAGGCCGAGGGGAAGCTCGCGCAGCTGGTCATCGACCGTACGAGCGTGGACATGGTGCGCATGGTTAACTCCGGCACGGAAGCCACGATGAGCGCCGTGCGCCTGGCCCGTGGCTACACGGGACGTTCCAAGGTGATTAAGTTTGAGGGCTGCTACCACGGCCACGTGGATGCCCTCCTCGCCAGCGCGGGCAGCGGTGTGGCTACCTTCGGCCTGCCGGATTCTCCCGGCGTGACTGGTGCGTCCGCAGCAGACACCATCGTCGTGCCCTACAACGATATTGATGCCGTGACCAAGGCGTTTGACGAGAATCCTGAGGACATTGCCTGCATTATCGCGGAGGCGGCAGCCGGCAACATGGGTACCGTCGCGCCGCAGGATAACTTCAATCAGAAGCTCAAGGATGTGGCCCACAAGTACGGTGCGCTGCTCATCCTCGACGAGGTCATGACGGGTTTCCGCACCTCTTACAACGGCTGGTACGGCATCGACAATGTCGCCGCTGACCTCACCACATTTGGCAAGGTCATCTCCGGAGGCATGCCGGCAGCAGCGTTCGGTGGCCGCCGCGAGATCATGGAAAAACTCGCCCCGCTCGGCCCCGTCTACCAGGCGGGCACCCTCTCCGGTAACCCGGTGGCCATGGCTTCCGGCATCGCCAACCTGGAAAACGCCACGGAGGATGTGTACGACATCATCCGCGCCAACGCCGACCGGCTCGCCGGCATTTTCGACGACGCGCTCACCCGCGAGGGCGTTGCCCACCACATCCAGCGCGCAGCGACGATGCTGTCCATCCGTTTCGCCGAGGGCG
>ERZ1031292.138-NODE-138-length-28102-cov-22.142190_pt1 | contig 28102 bp, 25 predicted proteins | sample MGYA00518215_ERZ1031292 | MGnify/ENA primary metagenome ERZ1031292 (study PRJEB33718, sample SAMN03159822) | human skin metagenome | collected 2014-02-25 | study: EMG produced TPA metagenomics assembly of the PRJNA266117 data set (Human skin bacterial metagenome... | reverse complement strand
CCGGGAGGTAATCTCTGGTGTTATCCATGATGCAATGACCGCCTGACCCTACCGGTCTGAAAGTGTCATAAACTCACACAGTTTCACATTTGCAGCCCATAATTTTTCGGGGTTGTCAGTTTTGCTACTTAACCCACTCTATGGTCGGGGGATTTTTGCTCTTGCGGGCGTGACTCGATTCTCCACTGAGGAGGGGAGATCCAGCATTTTTGGAGGTCATCTCACGTAACCTGGGACGCATGAGGCTCGACAGTATAACTCGCCCCTTGCTGGCGTCCTTTTTCGCCGCGGTCGCGTGGAGTGTTTTAGGTGGGCTAATCTTGCCGGAGCCCAACCTCGCCTACGACGAAGGAATTGCGTCGTGGATTGTGTCCATGCTGGTCTCAGTAATGCTGGTCGGAGCAATAGCCGTTTTCGCCGGTGATGGGTCGTTGGCTCGGGGGATGACCAGCGCGCGGAGCATTGTCGCAGCAGCTACCGGCGCAGGAATTGCCGCGCTTGGCGATCTGGCATTCCTATTTCTCACCACGCCGCTCGATGGCCAGGACGGCCTAGCCGTCGCCTATGTCGTGTTCTTCTACATCCCGCTACTATTTCTTGGCGGATGGGCCGCCAGTGCCGCGATTAATCGGATGCGTAGGTGGTACCGGCAAGTGAAGAAAGAAAGAGAGACCTAGCTGGCGGCCGTGAGCTAGGCCTCTAACTTTGGAGTCGCCAGCGCCTGGTGCGTCAGGTTAAGGCCGACCATCGTAACCTGCCAGGCGCGGAGGGCGTTTTTTTGGGGGGCAGAGGCGATTGTCGACACCTTCATCGGACGTGAATCGGAATCGACAAACCGCCTAGCCCCAAGGGGTCGGATTCTTAGAACAGGCCAGTCGGGTTCTCGTCGTAAGAGACGAGCATGCACTTGGTCTCCTGGTAGTGCTCGAGCATCATCAAGTGATTCTCGCGGCCGATACCGGACTGCTTGTAACCGCCGAAGGCTGCGTGAGCAGGGTAGCTGTGGTAGTTATTCACCCATACGCGGCCAGCCTGGATACCGCGGGCAGCGCGGTAGGCGTTGTTCTGGTTGCGGCTCCACACGCCGGCGCCAAGACCGTAGATAGTGTCGTTGGCAATGTCGAGAGCCTCGTCCAGAGTCTTGAAGGTTGTCACGGCCAGGACCGGGCCGAAGATCTCCTCACGGAAGAAACGCATCGAGTTGTTGCCTTTAAAGATGGTCGGCTCGACGTAGTAGCCTCCCTCCAGCCCTTCGAGCTTGGCGACGTTGCCGCCGGTGAGAACCTCCGCGCCCTCCGTCGGCCCGGACTCCAAGTATCCGGAGATTTTGTCCAGCTGCTCCTGGGACGCCTGGGCACCCATCTGTACCGACGTATCCAGCGGGTTGCCGGTCTTAATCTGCTTGACGCGCTCGACCGCGAGCTTCAGGAACTCATCAGCGATGTCTTCGTGGACCAGGGCTCGCGACGGGCAGGTGCAGACCTCGCCCTGGTTCAGCGCGAACATGGCCAGGCCCTCGATGCACTTCTCACGGAACGCGTCGTCGGCATCCATGACGTCGGGGAAGAAGATGGATGGGGACTTGCCGCCGAGCTCCAGCGTGATTGGAATAATCTTGTCGGACACTGCCTTGTTGATTAGCTGGCCCACGGCAGTCGATCCGGTGAACGCAATTTTGGAGATCCGGTCGCTTGCGGTCAGCGCAGCACCGGCCTCGGTGCCGAGGCCATTGACGATGTTGAGAACGCCGTCCGGAAGCAAATCGGCGATAATCTCGGTGAGCATGAGAATCGACGCGGGGGTCTGCTCTGCTGGCTTGAGCACGATGCAGTTGCCGGCGGCGAGGGCCGGGGCGATCTTCCATGCGGCCATCAGGAGGGGGAAGTTCCACGGGATAATCTGGCCGACGACGCCGAGTGGCTCGTGGAAGTGGTAGGCGACCGTGTTGTCGTCAATCTGTGAGATGCGCCCCTCCTGCGTGCGGGTGGCCCCGGCGAAGTAGCGGAAGTGGTCGATTGCGAGCGGGATGTCAGCGGCGAGGGTCTCGCGAATGGCCTTGCCGTTCTCCCAGGTCTCGGCGACGGCAATCTTCTCAAGGTTTTCCTCCAGACGGTCCGCGATGCGGTGGAGGATCAGCGCCCGCTCGGCCGCAGGAACCGAGGCCCAGGAGTCCTTCGCCTTGTGCGCGGCGTCGAGAGCGAGCTCAATGTCTTTCTCGTTAGACCGCGGAACCCGGCAGAAAACCTCGCCCGTAACCGGGGTGGAGTTGTCCATGTATTGCCCGTCTACTGGAGGTGTCCACTTACCATCGATGAAATTTTCGTACTGCTCCTTGTACGTGAAGATTGCATCGGGGGTGCCGGGGTTGGCGTAAACAGTCATGTAGACACGTCCTTTCTATAGGGAAACAACAAACGTATGAGCCAACTTTAAATTGTGACTCGTGTCATAATCAACACTTATTTTTTCATCGCTTTTGCGAGAGATGCGATTGCTGCCGACCCTAAATCTGCCCCGACGTCGCCGTGAGAAATTCCAAAATTGCCCGCACACGGCGGTTTTCCTCGCCGGGCTCCAGATGCAGCTTCATAAAGATGTTGGACACGTGTTTCGCCACCGCCGCCCCGGAAAGCACGAGGTCATCGGCAATCTGCTTATTGGACTTGCCGCGTGCCATCAGCTCGAGCACTTCGCGTTCGCGCGCCGTTAAACTGGCTAGCCCCGATTTGCCGGACTGCATCAATGCCGTCGCCACATCAGGGTCAATCACCACGCCACCACCTGCGACGACCTCGAGCGAACCCAAGAAGTCCAGCACCTGGCCAACGCGGTCTTTGAGCAGATACCCGGTCCCGCCACTCGAGCTGCTGCCACTTGAGCCGGCCCCAGTACCAACCCCAGCACCTCCCGGCGAGAACAACTCACGCGCATACGCCGGCGCCACATACTGCGACAGCACCATGACATTCAGCTGCGGATAACGCTCGCGCAGTTCCACTGCGGCCCGCAGGCCGTCGTCACTCATCTTCGGAGGCATGCGCACATCGGTAATCACCAGGTCTGGCAGCTCGCCCGAGTCGTCAAACCGGTCATCGATGTCCGCCACCAGACCGTGCGCAGTGTCGACCATCGCAATCACTTCATGTCCGCGCTTTTCGACGAGCCCCGCGACTCCTTCCCGCAGGAGTGCCGAGTCATCCGCAATGACAATTTTCATTATTTCGCCGCACCTTTCTTCTCCACGCTTTCCATATCCATGCCTTCTATTTCTCCAATGCCCGATTCCCAGCGATTTAGCATCAAGGGAATTCTGGCTATTACCTGCGTTGGCCCGCCTTCGGGAGAGTGCATGGTCATCGCACCGTCAAAAGTGGCCAGGCGCTCTTTCATGCCCCGCAATCCGCGCCCCAATTTTGCCCCACCTGGGCCTTGGTCCGTAATTGAAATATTCAGTGTTTGATCTGAGGTGAGCAGCACAGAAACAGGAGCATTCGGCGCATATTTTGCTGCATTTGTCAGCACTTCTGCACAGAAAAAATATGCCGCGGCGAGCACGCTTTCCTCCAATTCCGGCAGCGGATAGGGAGTGTGTACAACAACGTGAGGGCCATATCCTTCAGCAATTTCCTCAACAGCCGCTTGCAGTCCGCGATCGCGCAACACCTGCGGATGGATGCCATGGACTGTTCGCCGCAAGGCCCGCAGGCCATCCTCCAAATGGCCGCGCGTTTCCGACAGGAGCTGCATTAGTTCCTCATTGCCAGTATTGGAGGCCTCTAATTCCGCAAGTCCTAATTTCATTGAAGCCGCAACAATGTATTGCTGAGCTCCGTCGTGGAGGTCATTTTCAATGCGGCGACGTTCAATCTCAAAGGCTTCGGCAATTGTTCGTCGTGAAGCGGTAAGTTCGGCGATGCGGGCGGCGGCGGATTCCTCGTAGCTGCGTTTATGCGCTTTTTCGCGACGGTTCGCGCCGATATATTTGCGGAAATAATCCTTCAGCTCCATAGTTTCCCATGGTACGAAAGCTCTGTGTGCGGAGGAATTAATTTCCGGCATGGTAGACCTAGCACTACCGCAAAAGGAAAGTGGGCACGGTGTTGAAATCGCCTCCGTGCGAGTGAAATGAGTGCCATGACAGAGAACAACAGCCCCAGAAACGCACGACTTTGTATCCGCGACATCACCAAGTCCTACAATTCCGCTCCCGTTCTCACCGGCATTTCGCTGACCATTGAGCCCGGCGAAACGGTTGCAGTCATGGGACCGTCAGGTTCTGGTAAGTCCACGCTGCTGCACTGCATGTCCGGCGTTTTGCTACCGGACGACGGCGACGTCATCTTCGGTGACACAAAGATCAGTTCGCTTTCCGACGCCGACCGCTCCGCCCTCCGCCTGCACGACTTCGGCTTCGTTTTCCAAGATGGCCAGCTCCTTCCCGAGCTGACTGCCAGGGAAAACGTTGCTCTGCCAATGATTCTGCAGGGCAAGAAGCGCTCGAAGTCACTCGCGCTTGCCGACGATGTCCTCAACCGCCTGGGGCTCAAGGACCTCACGCGCCGTCGCCCAGGACAGATGTCCGGCGGTCAAGCACAACGTGTGGCAATTGCCCGCGCGATGGCCGGCGAGCCAGGTGTCATCTTCGCCGATGAGCCGACTGGCGCGCTGGACCAGTCCACAGGCCATGAGGTCATGCAGCAGCTCACCGCGTTGGTGGAGCAGACTGGCACGACATTGGTGATGGTCACGCACGATGTGAAGGTGGCCGACTGGTGTCGTCGACGTGTGGAGATCCGCGATGGCCTGATTCACGACGACCGCATGCTGGCAGGAGCGGAGGTTACAAAGTGAGCACCGTAACTGAAGCAACAAAACCCCAGAGAATTCCTACCGGCGCACTAGCGGACTTGAGCACGCGGCTGCAGCGCGCCGGGCGTGAATCCCATTCGGGAAACGGCTGGCTGTCCGCATTGTCCGTGGTGGCCATGACCGTGAGTACCTGGTTGGCGTTGGTCGTCGTCGGTGGCACGGCGATGTTTTACCGCCGTTGGCAGGCTGAGCCAAAGCTGCCGCCGAACCCAACACCCGAGGATTACATGAATCAAGGTCAGGGCGAGATGTACCTGCAGCTGGCACTCGTGGCCTGTGTTTTTGTGATTCCGGCAATGGTTTCGCTCGTGGCACAGTCGGCGGTGCTTGGCGCTGCAGGACGTGAGCAGCGATTGGCAACTCTGCGCTTGATTGGTCTGTCTAACGGGGCAGTTACGCGCATGGTGATTATCGAAACCCTCGTATTGGCAGCTGTAGGGCTTGTCGTGGGCACGTTGTTGTCGGTGGCCACTGCGCCATTCTGGGCGATAATCAAGTTCGACAATGACTACCTGGATACCTGGGACATGTTGCTGCCCTGGTGGGGCTACCCGCTGGTCTGGGTTGCCGTGGTGCTCCTCGCGCTCTATGCGGCTGTGGTTGGTTTGCGAAGGGTGATGATTTCACCACTCGGCGTTAGCCGCAAGGAAGTGCCCAAGTCGATGAAGGCTTGGCGCATGATTGTGGCCGTTGTTATCGGTGCGATCGTCCTATACGTGATTGCCAACTCCAATATCGCGGGTGGAACCGTCACTGCCACGCTTGGTGTCGCAGCGATGATGTACCTGATGGTCTGGGCAATTGGCCTGGTGGCGCCTTTCTTTATCCAGCTTGTTGCCCGCATCTCCAGCTTCTTCGGTACTTCAAGTGATTTTGTGGCGACGCGACGAGTCGCGACTAACGCTAAGGAATCGTGGCGTCGAGTAAGTTCCATGGCCTTCCTGTCTCTGCTGCTTGGCTACACAATGATGGTGCCTGGCGAAGACAAGATTGAAGAGGTTGCAGATGTCACATTCGCGCACGATATTGCAACCGGTGTGACTATCACTTTCGTAATCGGTTTCATTCTGTTGCTGGTGTCAACGCTTTTGACTCAGGCCTCAGCCGTCTATGAAGAGGCATCGCTGACAAAGGCGCTGGACTTCATCGGGACGCCAATCAGCTTCCACCGCACGGTCACTTTCAAGCAGACATTCTTTCCCATGCTTGCGACCAGCATCTTCGGCTTTGTTATGGGTGCGCTGTTGGGAGCCACCATGTTCGGCCCGATTGCGAACGAAATCACGTTTGGTCAACGCTCACTTGTTGTTGCGCTGGCGTACCTCGTGGGAGTTGTATCAGTTGGCGCTGTGACCTTGGCGGTTGATCCGCTTCGCCACAAGTTGCTGGGTCGACAGATTCGCCATAACGACTAGTCGCCATTAAAAGGGCAGTGGAGTGGCCGGGCAGTGGTGCTCGGTGCTCGGCCAGTTCCTTAGGGTTCAACTTGAGGATTAGAGCCTGTAACCAACTGTGGTTCATCTGATAACCAAGCATTCATCTCACAACCACGTAATTTCTACCTCTGACTTTTAGCCTGAGGGCATGCGTACCTACGTGCTTGATACCTCGGTCCTGCTGTCCGATCCCCACGCCACCAAGAAGTTCGATGAGCACCAAGTTGTGCTTCCGCTGGTCGTGGTGAGTGAGTTGGAGGCCAAGCGCCACCACCCAGAGCTGGGGTGGTTCGCCCGAGAAGCGCTCCGTTTCCTCGAAGAGCTGCGTTACCGCTACGGCCACCTGGACCGGCCTGTGCCCGCCAATGATCTTGGCGGGTTTATGCATATTGAGCTCAACCACTCCGATCCCTCCATCCTTCCCGCAGGCTTCCGCACCGCCGAAAACGATCACCGCATTCTCGCTTGCGCCCTTAATCTTCAGCACGATGGACATGATGTCGTGCTGGTCACCAAGGACATTCCGCTTCGCGTCAAGGCTGGTGCGGTCGGCTTGCCTGCCGACGATTACCGCGCCCAGGACGTCGTTCTGACTGGGTACTCGGGAATGGTGGAAGTAGACGTCGACCCGGAGGAAATTGATCGTCTCTTCGCCAATGGGTTCCTTGAGCTCGAGCAGATCCAGGATCAGCCGCTGCACTGCGGCGTGCAGCTCAGCGCTGGTAGCCAGTCTGCGCTGGCACGGGTGAGCGCCCCGGGCGTCGTCAAGCTTGTGCGGGGCGATACGGAGGCGTTTGGCCTGAAGGGGCGGTCGGCGGAGCAGCGTGTGGCGCTTGACCTGCTGTTGGATGACTCGGTGGGGATTGTGTCCCTCGGCGGCCGAGCCGGTACGGGTAAGTCGGCGCTTGCGCTGTGCGCGGGACTGGAGTCGGTGCTGGAGCGCGGACTGCATCGCCGGATTGTGGTGTTCCGTCCGCTCTACGCGGTAGGTGGTCAGAACCTTGGCTACCTGCCAGGTAGTGAGGACGAAAAGATGAACCCGTGGGCGCAGGCTGTTTACGACACCCTGGAGGGATTGGTTTCAGACAACGTGATGGATGAGATTGCCTCGCGCGACATGCTGGAGGTACTGCCACTGACACACATTCGCGGTCGTAGCCTGCATGACAGCTTCGTGATTGTCGATGAGGCACAGTCGCTGGAGCGCAACGTACTGCTGACGGTGCTGTCGCGTCTTGGTAGCAATTCCCGAGTCATCCTTACGCACGATGTGGCGCAGCGTGACAACCTGCGCGTCGGCCGCCATGACGGCGTGCAGGCGGTGATTGAAAAACTCAAGGGCAACGAGCTTTTTGCACACATCACGCTGAAGCGCTCGGAGCGCTCGAAGATTGCGGAGCTCGTTACGGGACTACTCGATTAAGAGTAAGCTTGTGAGGCAGATACGTAGGAGCTGTTCCTGCGGTTACTTTCACTCGGATCGTTCGGCACGTACCTGCCGATGAAAGGTTTGTATTCACATGGCTACTGTGACTTTTGCTGATGCCACTCGCATTTACCCTGGTGCGACGAAGCCTTCTGTGGACAAGTTCAACTTGGAAATTGCCGATGGCGAGTTCCTGGTTCTGGTGGGCCCCTCCGGTTGTGGTAAGTCCACAACACTGCGCATGCTTGCCGGTCTGGAAGAGGTCAATGAGGGCAAGATTTTCATTGGAGATCGTGATGTGACCAATGTCTCGCCCAAGGATCGCGATATTGCGATGGTCTTCCAGAACTACGCACTGTACCCGCATATGACGGTGCGCGAGAACATGGGCTTCGCGCTCAAGATTGCTGGTGTGGACAAGGACGAGATTGACCGTCGTGTCGAAGAAGCTGCGAAGACCCTGGATCTAACTCAGTTCCTGGATCGTAAGCCTAAGGCTCTATCCGGTGGTCAGCGTCAGCGTGTGGCAATGGGGCGTGCGATTGTGCGCAAGCCGCAGGTGTTCCTGATGGACGAGCCGTTGTCGAACCTGGACGCGAAGCTGCGTGTTCAAACCCGTACTCAGATTGCGGCCATGCAGCGTCGGATGGGTGTGACCACCATGTATGTCACCCACGACCAGACTGAGGCGCTGACCATGGGCGACCGCATCGCGGTCATTAACTTCGGTGTTCTGCAGCAGGTCGGTACCCCGCGGGAACTCTACGAAACCCCGGCAAACGAATTCGTCGCGGGCTTCATTGGCTCGCCTGCGATGAACCTGGGCACGTTCAACGTCTCTAATGGTTACGCCACGTTGGGTGAGGCCAAGATTAAGCTGCCGGAAGCCACACTTGCTGCAATCGTGCCGGAGGATCAGAACCAGATTATCGTGGGCTTCCGTCCGGAGGCATTCGACCTGGTCGAGGGGCCGGGCGATGACGTCATTCCGGTGCAGGTTAACTTGGTCGAGGAATTGGGCTCCGATGCATTCATGTATGGCGATCTCGTCGGTGGCGGAGCATTGAGCTCCGGATCTTCCTCTAACCCGGACGAAGAGGAACACGGTCAGGTGGTTATTCGTACCGCCCCGCGCACCGCGCCGCAGTTGGGCTCGGTAGTTTACGGCAAGATTCGTCCGGGCATGCTGCACCTGTTCTCGAAGTCGACTGGTATGCGCCTTCCGGCCTAAACTCTTTCGTTTAGATGAAATGAGTAGCTGGTAGGGCAGTGGGACAGTAAGACAGTTTTAGGAGCCACCGTGTCGGAAACTATGAAAATAGCCGCGACAACGGTGGCTTCAAAGCTTTTGCGCCTTCCTTGGCATATACCTCTGGAACAGTGGCCAGATGATTTGTTAGCCGCCCTACCTCAGGGAATTTCGCGGCACATTGTTCGATTCGTCAACTTGGATGACCGCGTCATTGCAGTGAAAGAAATTGGTGAGTTCACTGCTCATCATGAGTATCGAATGCTGCGTGACCTGGTCAGGCTCGGTGCTCCATCGGTTCGCCCGCTCGCGGTCATTACTGGCCGCAAGGATCCAGATGGCGAACCGTTAACTGCGGCACTCGTCACAGAACATCTCGAGTATTCGCTGCCGTATCGTGCAGTTTTTTCTCAACAGGTCACCCGCGAAACTGTGGTCCGCCTGATTGACTCGCTGGTAGTCCTGCTAGTTCGGTTACATCTCCTTGGTTTTTACTGGGGCGACGTGTCGCTGTCGAACACGTTGTTTCGTCGTGACGCAGACGCTTTCTCCGCCTACCTTGTCGACGCGGAAACGGGAGATTTGCAAGGCACACTCTCAGATTCCCGCAGGCTTTACGACGTTGACGTTGCCCATACCAACATCATCGGAGAGCTCATGGATCTGCAGGCCGGCGGATTCCTCGATCCTGAGTTGGACGTAATTGCGGTGGGTAGGCGCATTATTGAGCGTTATGAGGACCTGTGGCAAGAGCTGACGGGGGAAGAATCTATTGGTGTTGAGGAGCCTTGGCTTGTCGATGAGCGGATTCGCAGGCTCAACGACCTCGGTTTCGATGTTGGCGAGCTGAAAGTCACCAGTGATGGTGGCCGCGTTGTGTTCCGACCACGAGTGGTTGACGCAGGGCATCACCATAGGCAGTTAATGCGACTGACGGGGTTGGATGTTCAAGAACGGCAAGCGAGGCGGATGCTCAATAGTATGCAGACCTTTCGGTTGGCGGAAGGTCTTGAAGGGGTTCCGCTAGAGCAGGTTGCGCACCGATGGCTGCGTGAAGTTTTCGAGGCCACAATCCTGGCTGTGCCCGAGGGGCTGCGTGGAAGGCTGCAGGATGCGCAGGTTTTCCACGAGGTCTTGGAGCATCGCTGGTACATGGCAGAAAAACGCCGTGCGGATGTGCCGCTTCAAGAAGCGGTGCAGAGCTACGTAGACCGAGTGTTGCCCGGGCATCGCGACGAGTCCGTATATCTTCCGGCGAGCGATGAGGTCGAGTAGCTCTCTAGAAGCAGACTGTCGAGCGTACGATTATTTCAAAAGTGACAAGTAAACGACTCGCCAGGATATTATAAAAATATACATTCACGCCAAACAGGGGTGCTTTTGGTGGTCGGGTGGTTGTCGGGTCTGCGTGTGATTGTCGCGGCCAGGTGCTTACTTTGGTGCCGGTAGGCGGCTCTGTTCAGCGAAAACAGCTCGAAAACAGCTCAAATTCTAGGTGTGCTTTCGAGAGCTTTTGCTATTTTTCTCCTTTGCATTTGTTCACAGCTGGCTGAAGGCCAACCTAAATTGGTTTTGGTCAAGTAAGATTTTGGTGAGACCGAATACCCGCGTGGGTGGCGTCGAAGTTCGCATGAAAGGCTACTTCTAGCCGCAGGGCGGGATAATCCAATTAGGCCACGGCTGCTGGCAAATATTCGTCCGAATTGCTCGGAGGATGCCATTGAAGTGGCCTTTCTTCTCAAGGGAGAAAATATAGTGAAGAACTTCAAGCGCCTTTCAGCTCTGTGTGCAGCAGGCCTGATGGCAACCGCTGGTTTGGTTGCGTGCTCGAGTGATGATGCGGTTGCAGATGGTGGTGTCTACTTCCTTAACTTCAAGCCGGAGCAGGATGCCGCATATCAGAAGATTGCGAAGGCATACACTGACAAGACTGGTGTCCAGGTCAAGGTCGTTACTGCTGCTTCGAATTCCTATGAGCAAACTCTGAAGGCCGAGATTGGTAAAAAGGACGCGCCAACACTGTTCCAAGTCAATGGTCCGGCGGGCCTGCGTACTTGGCAGGAATACATGGCAGACATGTCTGACACTGAGATCGCACAAAACCTCAACGAGGGCATCGAGCCGCTGAAGGGCGAGGACGGCAAGGTATACGGCGTCCCGTTTGCAGTCGAGGGGTTTGGCCTGATCTATAACGAAGAGATCATGGACAAGTACTTCGCGCTGCCCGATGCCAAGGCCAAGAGCATCGACGAGATTAAGGCCTTCGGAAAGCTGAAGGAAGTTGCTGAGGACATGCAGGCCAAGAAGGACAAGCTGGGGATTTCCGGCACCTTCGCTTCCACCTCGCTTGCATCCGGTGAGGATTGGCGCTGGCAGACACACTTGGCCAACGGACCGGTTCATTATGAATTCGAGGACCTTGGCACCAAGGAAACCGCTGATGTGAAGTTCAAGTACAACAAGGAGTTCAAGAACCTCTTTGATCTGTACCTGAATAACTCCACTGTCGAAAAGACTCTGGCCCCGTCGAAGGCTGTGTCCGACTCGATGGCGGAATTCGCCCAGGGCAAGGCCGCTATGGTTCAGAATGGCAACTGGGCATGGTCCCAGATCAACGATGTCTCCGGCAACGTGGTCAAGCAGGACAAGATTAAGTTCATGCCTATGTACATGGGCCTGAAGGACGAGGATAAGACCGGCATCTCGGTTGGTACTGAGAACTACCTGACGGTCAACTCCAAGGCTTCGGAGGCTTCCCAAAAGGCAACGAAGGACTTCGTCAATTGGCTGTTCAACACCGATGAGGGCAAGAAGTACGTCGTCGAGGATCTCGGATTCATCGCTCCGTTCCAGAACTTCACTGAAGCCGACACTCCGAATGACCCGCTGGCCAAGGAAGTGGCCGCAGCAATTGAGAACGAGGACCTGACCACCATCCCGTGGGACTTCCAGTACTTCCCGTCGCAGCAGTTCAAGGATGATTTTGGCGCAGCGCTGGCGCAGTACGCTTCCGGAAAGATGCCGTGGGACAAGGTTGTCGAGACTTTCGCCGACAGCTGGAATGCGGAATCTCCGAACAATTAAATACCAGCAAATCAATGGTGATCCATTCCATCGGTGAGTGTGAAGCGAAAGCTTCTCGCGCATGAACAACCGACGGAATGAGTTCATCCAATGGCAAGGCGGAGCTCGGGGCTCGGTGACCTGTTAAACCGGTCTCGAGGCACCGGGCTCCGCCTTTAGCTTTAGGAGCGGTGTTGTAGATGCAAGCAACATTGAAAAAGTATTTCCCAATTTTCGTGCTACCCACGCTGATTGCCTTTGCAATCGCGTTCCTGGTGCCGTTCGTTATCGGTTTCTTCCTATCATTTACTGACTTCACAACCATCACTAATGCGCAGTGGGTTGGTATCGAGAACTACCAGAAGGCCTTTAGTGAGCGCGAGGGCTTCGTCGCCTCCTTCGGATTCACTCTCATGGTGGTTGTTGTTTCCATCATTACTGTGAACTTGTTCGCGTTCTGGATCGCATGGATTCTGACGCGCAAGCTGAAGGGCACGAACTTCTTCCGCACAGTCTTCTTCATGCCGAACCTTATCGGTGGCATCGTGCTCGGTTATACCTGGCAGTCGATGATTAACGCCGTGCTGGCATCGTACGGTACGACGATTGTGTCCGACTGGAAGTTCGGTTACGCCGGTCTGATCATCCTCATCAACTGGCAGCTGGTCGGTTACATGATGATTATCTATATTGCCGGTCTGCAGAATGTCCCACCGGAGCTCATCGAAGCTGCGGAGATTGATGGCGCCGGACGCTGGGAGATTCTGCGGCACGTTACTATCCCGATGGTCATGCCATCGATTACCATTTGCCTCTTCTTGACTCTGTCGAACACTTTCAAACTCTTCGATCAAAACTTGGCCCTGACCAATGGTGCGCCGGGTTCAGAGACAGAAATGGTTGCTCTGAACATCGTCAACACCATGTTCAACCGAATTGGTGTGGAGGGCGTTGGTCAAGCCAAGGCAGTAATATTCGTCGTCGTGGTCGTAGCGATCGCGATGCTGCAGCTGCGTGCTACTCGCAGCAAGGAAGTGGAGGCATAAATGTCTGTCGACGCTGCAATGACCACTGAAACGGCCACCAAGCTCCCCAAGGCCAAGCCCGCTAAGCAGGACGAGGCCAAGGTGGGAGGCGTATCTAAGGTCATCATCTACGCGATTCTGGTGTTTTTGACCGTCGTGTTCTTGGGGCCAATCGCGTTCATTATCTTCAACTCGTTCAAGTCCAAGTTCGCAATTTCAGATAACCCCTTCCAGCTGCCACTAGGTGACATGTGGGTCGGGTTCGAAAACTACGCCGTCGGCCTGATGAAGGAGGGCTTCGGCTGGGCGATCGTGTGGTCCTTTGTCATCACGATCCTCTCGGTTATTGCGATTGTGTTCTTCTCTGCGATGACGGCTTACTACATCACGCGAGTGAAGACGTGGTGGACCTCGCTGCTGTATTACCTGTTTGTGTTCTCGATGGTCATCCCGTTCCAGATGGTGATGTTCCCGACCGTCAAGATCGCCGACATGCTGCATTTGAACAACCCAATCGGCATCGTGGTTCTCTACTTGGGCTTTGGCTCCGGCTTGTCGGTCTTCATGTTTGCCGGCTTCATCAAGTCCATCCCGATTGACATCGAGGAAGCCGCGATGATTGATGGCGCATCTCCGATGCAGAACTACTTCCGCATCGTTTTGCCCATGCTCAAGCCGACTGCAGTGACTGTCGCCATTCTGAACGCTATGTGGGTATGGAACGACTACCTGCTGCCGTACCTGGTCATTGGCCTGTCTACTAAGTACAAGACCATCCCGGTTGTCGTGCAGAGCTTCGTTGGCTCCAACGGTAACCGTGACCTTGGCGCGATGATGGCAATGCTGGTGCTCGCAATCATTCCGATTGTGATTTTCTACGTCGCCACCCAGAAGCACATTATCGAGGGTGTTGCTGCGGGTGCCGTTAAGGGATAGCTGCCTAAGCGTTAGCGCATAGGACGCCAAGCACCGCGTTTTACGAAAGCGAAAGCCTCAACCGCGTAGGTTGAGGCTTTCGTCTGTTAATCAGCCTTTATTAGGATATGAACCCGTGGATAGATTTTTCAGCACCGATACAAAGTTCTACGCAGCCTGGTCGCTGTTAGCAGACCTTGTAATCATCAACCTGCTGATGATCGTCGCATCCATCCCGATAGTCACTGCAGGCGCCGCAACTCGCGCTGGAGTAGTAGTCGCTCGCGACATGGTCCGTGACGAAGGCTCAAGGCCCGTACGGCGCTTCTTGCGCGCACTGTTGGACAATTGGCGCACACCAACCGTGTGGTGGCTATTCACCTTGGTTCTCGCCAGTGGCATTGGCTATGAGTTTTACGTTATCTCCCGCGCGGACCTCGGCACTGTCGGCCTGATCTTCGCCGCAGGAGTTACCTCCGGGGCGCTAATACTGCTGGGAATTACCGCGTGGGTCTACTCGCTGTGCTCGCTTTCCGACGGTCACTCGTCGCTCCGCCGAACCCTGGCAACGGCCACCAGCATGACCGTCAAAAACCTGCCGCGGACTGCGCTCGCAGTATTGGCGCTTCTCATCGTGCCCGCGGCCATATTCTTTTTCCCGGCGAAAATCTACGCGATTGCTACCTATGTCTTCCTCATCGGGTACGCGTTGAGTTGGTACTTGGTGATGCTGGCGCTTGAGCCCGTTCTGCCAGACAATGCTGGGTAGGTTCTCCCGCTGGCCCCACTGGCACTGACTTAATCGGTGCCAGCTCGCACACCAGGCCGCTGACGACCCTTAGCCCGCGTACTCTTTCACAGGGGGAAAATCCTCCGCCTCGACCATCTCCAGCAGTTTTTCGCGACGTGCAAAAGCGGAGCATGCGCCGACCGCCTGTACAGCTGCTGCGCCTGCTGCGGTGGCCAGGGGGACGGCGTCGTAAAGCGAGGTGCCCTTAGCCAGTTCCGCGGTGAGCGTGCCGACGAACGCATCACCGGAGCCAGTGCCGTCGACAATCTTCTCCTCTGGCAGCTTGAGCGCGGGGTGCTCGTAGATTGTCGGCTCGTCGTCGAGACCGTCGGAGTGCTGTGCGAAGAGACAGCCGTGGTCGCCCCGGAGCATGACGACACTGGGGCAGTACTGCAGAAGCGCCTCGAGCTGTGCGCGGTAGTCGGTAGCGCGGATTCCTTCGGCGATGTCCAGGCGACGGATTGTTTCCCAGGCGCCCTTCATGTTGACGATCAGCGGATCTGCATGGTCAATCAGGGCAGGTGTAACGGTTACGACCGGATTGAGGTTCAGCACCAGTCGCGCGCTGTACATGGATGCGACGGACGCGATGGCCTCAGTTGCTTCCGGAAGGAGCTCGCCCTGCGCGAGCACGACATCCGCTGATGCGAACTCGTCGACGAAATCGGTGGGGTCGGTTAGCGCATCGGCACCGCGCTGGACAAAAATCACCGGGCGACCCTTGCGGTTCGTTGCGACGAAAGCGCTGCCGGTCGGCAAATCCCAGGACGTCTGAATGGAGTGGACATCTACGCCGTGTGCGTTGAGTTCCTCGACCACGAAATCCGCTGCGCGGTCCTCACCAACCGTACCGGCCATGATCGCACGGACGCCGTCATAAGCGATAGCAACGGCCTGGTTAGCGCCCTTGCCGCCCAGCATATTCGTGCCGTCATCAACGATGAGCGTGCCACCTTCTGCGGGGACACTATCGACCTGTACCAAGGTATCTAGGTGGATAGATCCACATACAACAACTGTTGGATTCTCATTCAGGTCAGGAATCGGCTGCATAAAAATAAAGGATAGTCGGGAATTCAAATCCGTGTTGGCGGCCCGAGTTTACAGCCGTCAGAGCCCGCGAATCGATGCCCTACAATCGATGGCTATGGCAAAACTGTACTTCCGCTACGGAACCATGAACAGCGGAAAATCCATCGAGGTCCTCCGCGTCGCCCACAACTACCGCGAGCGCGATATGCGGCCGTTGATCGCCAAGCCGGCCGTGGATACTTTGGCTGACGGCGACGTGCACTCCCGCATCGGAATCGCGGAACGCGCGCACCTCATCCACGATGGCGATGACCTCTCCTCGCTTGCCGACGGCTACGATTGTCTAATCATCGATGAGGCACAGTTTCTTACCCCTGACCAGGTCGATCAGTTGCTGGGAATTACCCTTCGCGGTACTCCGGTGCTCTGCTACGGTCTGCGTACCGACTTTCGCACGCATGCCTTCCCAGGCTCCCAGCGCTTGCTCGAAGTTGCCCACACCATTGAGGAAATCAAGACAATTTGCACCTGTGGGCAGAAGGCCATCTTTACTGCACGGTTGAATCCGGACGGCAGCATTATCCTCGACGGCGAAACCGTGGAAATTGAGGCACTCGAAGCGCCGAAGTACATCTCCCTATGCGCCAGCTGCTACAACCGGATGTCGGGTAAATGGGCGTGAGTAGAGCCCAGAGTTTTTAGTGCCCCCACCAGGGCTCGAACCTGGGACAAAAGGATTATGAGTCCTCTGCTCTAACCGACTGAGCTATAGGGGCAAGGATTGGGCATTGTGAAGTGACAATTAAGCACTATGAACCAGTGCCCAAAACCTCATAGCATCATAGCAATCTGCCACCGTGCGGTGATAAAAGCCCTATACCCAGCGGGTTCGGCTGCCATTGCGTGGGTTCAATGAAGCTAAGTGTTTCCGTGTCGACGAAGGTAATCCCCGTTCTCAACGAAGCTGATCTTTCCGCAAAGTTACGACTTTCGGTTGATGAATCAGCCCTAGGACACTTCTAGCATTAATCCTATGAGTACAAAACCTTCCTTGAGCAGCGCCGACGTCTCAGTCGACGCACAAACCGGTGCCACAGCGAAAGCGAAGGGCACCCCCGTCATGGCAATCGCCAACGAGGATCAGATTGCTGAGTTCGGGGCCTCGCCACAGCGGTGGTGGGGGTTGCTCGTGCTCGCGGTTGGCCTCGGCATGATTGTCCTGGACGGCACCATCGTTGGTGTTTCATTGCCGACCATCATTTCGGAGCTGGGCCTTGACATCGTGGGCGCGCAGTGGATTACCACGATCTACTCGGTCGTTTTCGCCGCACTACTCCTGACCTCTGGCCGCGCTGGCGACCGCTTCGGCCGTCGAACGCTTTTTCTCGTCGGTCTGGTCATCTTCACGGTCGGCTCCGTCGTGGCCGCACTTTCCACAGCCTTGGCGCCACTGGTCATTGCCCGCGTCATCCAAGGCATTGGTGGCGCGTGCATTCTGCCATCAACACTGTCCAGCGTGAACGCACTATTCCGTGATAAAGATCGTGCCACCGCATTCGGCATCTGGGGTGCGGTCATGTCTGGTGCTGCAGCAGTCGGCCCACTCCTGGGTGGCGTGCTTACGCAGTTTGCTGGTTGGGAAGCTATCTTCTGGGTCAACGTGCCCATCGCCGTCGTGCTTTTCGTCCTTGCGCTGCGCTGGGTGCCGAACACCGCAGGCGATACCAATGGCGCGGGTCGCTTCGATGTCCTTGGCCTGGTGTTGTCTGGAATTGGCTTTGGTGCCGTGGTCTTCGGCATCATTCAAGGCGCCAAGATAGGGTTTGCTTTTCCCTCCGCACCCGTCGTCACGCTCTTAGTTGGTGCGGTGGTGCTTGTCGCTTTCGTGCTGTGGGAAAACAGTCGTCGGAAGAACGCGGATCCTGCGCTGTTGGACGTGTCGATGTTCTCCTACGCCACGTTCAGCTGGGGGAATACCACGGCGATGCTTGTCGCGGTGGGTGAGTTCGCGCTGGTCTTCGTGCTGCCGCTCTACCTGGTGTCGGCGATTGGCTTATCGACGATCGCAACCGGCCTGGTCCTGGCAGCAATGGCTCTCGGTGCGTTCTTCGCAGGTGCCATGGCGCGTCATCTGGCAGCTCGGATTACCCCGGCCGGTGTGGTGATTGTGGGCCTTGGTCTCGAGGTCTTTGGTTCGCTGCAGTTGGCGGCCGAAGAGCGCGTTGACCTGCCGCTGTGGCTGGTTGTGTTTGCATTGATTGTCTACGGTCTGGGTCTTGGTCTGGCATCGGCGCAGCTGACCTCGTTGGTGCTTGGTGATATTCCGGTGCGGCTGTCGGGGCAGGCATCGGCAACGCAGTCGACGATTCGGCAGATTGGTTCGGCGCTCGGTGCTGCGCTCGGTGGTATGGCGCTGACGATTGGGCTGGATCGTGAGATCGCGAAGCTGTCGCCGGGCCTGGAGCAGATGGGGCAGGGGCTGAAGGATTCCGCCGGCTCGATGCTGATTGGTCTGCGTGCGCAGGGTGCTCCCGACGGTGTGTTGGTGCCGCTGACAAATGCGTTTGCACATGCCACGCAGTTTGCGCTGTATTCCGCTGTCGGCGCGTTGACTATTGGCTTCCTCTGCTCGCTGAAGGTACTGCAGTTGCGCAGGCAGGCTGAGAAATCGAATTAGCGATGTGGAATATTCGGGTGAGGGGCCGTGTTGGAAATTGGTGTCACAACATCAATCGTGGCAGTCTTATCGTTTGTCTCTTAACCGGACTTGCTAGATAGAAATGACCAACATGAAAATGCTCACAAAGCGGCGTTGGCTCGATTACGGCCGAATCTCCACTTCCTCCTGTCGCTAAACACTTCGGAGCTTCCGCCTCGCTGCGCCTGTCTCTTCGAGGCTGAGCTCAGCGGCCTCGGATCCCGTCGCGCGCATTTGTCAGACGGCATAAGGCGCGGCACAAGTGTTTTCAGAGAAAGAAATATCCAGGAGGAAAAGTGAATAGATTTAAATGGGCGACCGGCTTCGGTGCCCAAGTTGTCTATGGCCTGATTATTGGTCTCATTTTGGGCTTCATGGCCCGCAGTACTGGCGATGACTCCTCGTTGCGCACAGCGCTCGACGAGGTCGGCAGTACCTACGTCACGCTGTTGAAGCTGCTCATCCCACCGCTGGTGGTCACCGCAGTCGTAGTGTCGATTGCCAACCTGCGTCAGGTCGCAGGTGCAGCCAAGCTGGCTGTTTCGACGCTGATTTGGTTTGCCATTACATCCTTTGTATCGGTGGTTATCGCCATCGTGCTGGGCTTGGTCATCAAGCCAGGCGTTAACTCTGGCGTGGATGCCTCGGCAGCTCAGGAGCCGAGTTCCGTGGGCTCCTGGTGGGGATTCCTGCAGAGCATCGTCCCGCAGAACTTCCTCGGCCTTGGCGTGAAGATCAGCGAATCTGACGGTGCTGTATCCGGCTCGCTGAACTTCAACGTCCTGCAGCTGCTGGTCATCGCGATTGTCTTCGGTGTCGCCGCAGTGAAGGTTGGCCCGAAGGCTGAGCCATTCATCGAGTTTTCCGGCTCTCTTTTGACCATCGTGCAGAAGGTCCTGTGGTGGGTCATCCGTCTGGCACCAATTGGTACCGCAGCCCTCATCGGCCACGCCGTCGCTGAGTATGGCTGGGAAGCGCTCGGCAGCCTGGGCAAGTTCGCCATTGCCATCTACATTGGTCTGTTCCTGGTCATCGCAGTTGTGTACCCAGTTGTGCTGAAGATTCATGGCATTAGCCCAATCGACTTCTTCCGTCGCGTCTGGCCAGTGACCTCGCTCGGCTTCTTCACCCGTTCGTCTATGGGCGTCATGCCGGTCACTGAGCGCGTTGTCTCCCGTCGTCTGGCAGTACCGGATGAGTACGCCTCCTTCGCCGTACCGCTGGGCGCCACCACGAAGATGGATGGTTGCGCCGCCATTTACCCGGCTATCGCGGCTATCTTCGTCTCGCAGTTCTACGGTGTGCCGTTGGACTTCACGGACTACCTGCTCATCATCTTCGTCTCCGTCATCGGTTCGGCTGCAACTGCTGGCACCACCGGCGCTACCGTCATGCTGACCCTGACCCTGTCGACCCTTGGCCTGCCACTTGCCGGTGTCGGCCTCCTGCTGGCTGTCGAGCCGATCGTGGATATGGGCCGCACTGCGGTGAACGTTACCGGTCAGGCCGTGGTCCCGTTGGTCGTCGCAAAGCGTGCGGGAATCTGGGATAAGGACGAGTGGGACGCCAGCGCCAACGCCGACCTGTCGCCAGCCGACGAGTCGGACGACGAGTCTGCAGACGCGCCTGCTGAGAAGTCCGATTCCGCCGAAAAATCCGAGTCCGCCACGCTTGCGTAGTCTTGAGGACATGACTTCTTGGAAGCCCTCTGTTCTTGCGCAAGTTGATCAGTGGCCAGTTGACACGGTCGCGGCTGCCGTGCGTGCCGACGATGGCAGTTGGCATACCCACGGTGATAGCGGTCGCGTTTTTGAGCTCGCTAGCGTGACCAAGTTACTGGCCGCTGTGGGCATGCTTGTGGCCGTCGAGGAGGGCGCGGTGGAGCTCGACCAAGAGCTCACGCCACCCGGTCACGGCGCGACTGTGCGTCACCTTCTGGCGCACGCCGGCGGGGTGAGGTTTGCCAGCCGTGAGCTGGAAAAAGAACCAGGGGAGCGGCGCATTTACTCCTCCGCGGGCTTTGAAATCATCGCCGATGCCATCGCTGCGGAGGCAGACATGCCGTTTAGTGAATACCTGCGCCAGGCCGTGTTTGAGCCGCTGGGGATGTCAGATTCCGTGCTGGATGGCTCGGCAGGGCATGGCGCGCGTAGCAGTGTCGCTAATCTCATGGTCTTCGTCGATGAGATCTTCACCCCGACTTTCCTGCACCCAGGTACCGTCTCCGAAGCGTTGACCGTGCAGTTCCCGGGCCTGAATGGTGTCGTGCCGGGCTATGGAATGCAACGTCCGGCCGATTGGGGCCTGGGCTTTGAGATTTTCGGGCACCCCGATTCCAAGCAGGGGCTGTGGTTTGGCGCCTCGATGCCCAAGGATGTCGCAGGCCACTTCGGGCAGGCGGGCACGTTCCTGTGGCTTCATCGTCCAACCGGGCGGGCGGCAATCGCCTTGACCGACCGAGCTTTCGGCGAATGGGCCAAGCCGCTGTGGACTGACTTCAACGACGAACTATGGCGTGAACTGGAAGAACACGCTAAAGGTTAAGGGGATATGAGCTAAGTCGGCGTCGGCTGCGGCGCCGATTTTTCGTCTCAGCGCTAAATCACATCTGGGGGATTAAGGACAACTTGAGGGTTGCCAGCAGCCGTCTCGGAAATAACAATCATAAACACGTGCAACGCAAACCTCAGAAGTGTTGTTTTACCGCAGTGCTTTTTCTGCAGTGTGGCAAGTGTCGTTGGATGAGTTCGTAGGGGAAGACGAATCTCGTCTTACACCAATTGACCGCAACTTTTCCGAGGACCTTCGTCTATGCGCACCCAACTTTCAGGCGTCCTGTGGATTCACAGCATGCCAGGGCCGCTGCAACCACACATCACGTGGGCGCTGGCCCGACTCAGCATGCCCGATGGCACTAAGCCAGGCCGGGATATTTGGCGTGCGACCGACCAGGATGCCACTTTGTGCGCCGAGGTGCCTTTCACTGCAAGTGCTGACACCATCGCCACACTGGTGGACAACCTGGCTAGGTGGCCGCGCCTCTATTTCGAGCTGGCGCAAGACCCAGCCGTGGATGATGACGGCTACGCCATCGATGGCATGCGCTACTGTCATACCCCGCAGCTGGGGACTTTCGCCGGACAGACCGATGCCGCCGGAAACATCGTGGTCAACGAAGATGCGCTGCGTTCCATCATGGCACGCGGCGGCGACATCGAAGGAACCCTCGACGCGGCCATCGGCGGGCCGTGGGACCGCGTGCTAGAGCCGATGCGCATGATGACGGCAGGCTACGCCCCCGAAGAGTGCTTTACGACGTCCACCCCTGCCGGACCCGACAGTGCCAGCGGCAACTCGACCGCTGGCAACGCAGACCTCGGTGGGGTAGAGGCAGCTAACGTGCTGCAGCTCTACCCGCGCCGGGCGGCGATGTAGTCAACTACATCGCCAAGGGTCTTAAACGAGGAAATGTCCTCGTCCTCAATGCGGACTCCCAGCTCTTCCTCACAGCGGACAGCCAACTCTACGACGCTCAAGCGGTCAAAGCCGTAGTCGGTCAGCGAAGTGGAGAGCTCTAGGGACTCCACCTCGTCGTTAGCCATCTTTTTGACGATTGCCGCGACCTCGCCGTGAAGACCTGCGGGCAGGTCAGCGTCGGCGGAACCCTTCTTCGAGCCCGCGTTCGCTGCATTGGGTGAGGCATCGTCAGCGTCACCGGCGCCGGTGACCTGTGTGCCCAGTAGGGCGCTGAGCTGATCTCCAAGGCTAGAGGTCATTATTCAGCGTCCTGAGTGGTTGCGGTTGGATCGGTAATCTGCAGCTCTTCAGCTGCTTCCTGGGCGACACTCTTGTCGAGCTTGCCAGCGCGTGCCAGTGCGGCCAGGGCCGCAACAGCGACTGACTCGCCGTCGGAGTTGAAGTAGCGGCGAGCGGCCGGACGGGTATCCGAGAAGCCGTAGCCATCGGTGCCGAGGACGGTGTAGTCACCTGGAACCCACTTGCGAATCTGCTCCGGGACCGCACGCTGGAAGTCAGTCACTGCGATGAACGGCCCATCGGTGTCGGACAGCTGGCGGGTTACGAAGGCGGCTTCGACCTCTTCAGCCGGGTTGTGCAGACGCTCAGTGTCACGCTCGTGTCCATCGCGAGCCAGCTCATTCCACGAAGTCACCGAGTAAATCGAGGAAGCCACACCGTAGTCTTCCAGGATGTCCGCGGCGCGCAGCGCCTCCTGCATGCCAATGCCGGAAGCCAGCAGGTTGACATGCTTGTCGCCCTCAGCCTTGCGGAAGCGGTAGATACCGCCAAGCAGCCCTTCGACATCGAGGTCTTCCGGGACAGCCGGCTGCGAAGTCGGCTCATTGTAGATAGTCAGGTAGTAAATGACATCTTCGCCGCGCTCCGGACCATACATGCGGTCGATACCGTCGCAGACGATGTAAGCAATCTCGTAGCCGAATGCTGGGTCGTAGGAGACCACGGACGGGTTCGTAGCTGCCAGCAGCTGGGAGTGACCGTCCATGTGCTGCAGGCCTTCACCTGTCAGCGTCGTGCGACCGGCGGTAGCGCCGAGTAGGAAGCCGCGGGACATTTGGTCACCGGCAGCCCAGATGGAGTCAGCCGTGCGCTGGAAACCGAACATCGAGTAGAAGATGTAGAGCGGAATCATGGCCACGCCATGGGTGGCGTACGCCGAGCCGACAGCGGTAAACGACCCCACAGAGCCCGCCTCGGAAATGCCCTCGTGCAGAATCTGACCGTCCTTCGCTTCCTTGTAGGACAGCATCAGTTCATGGTCGACCGGAGTGTAGTTCTGGCCGTGCGGGTTGTAGATCTTCAGCGTCGGGAACCAGGAGTCCATGCCGAAGGTGCGGGCCTCATCAGGGATGATAGGCACGAAGCGGTCCTTGAGATCCTTATCGCGCATCAGGTCCCTGAAAACACGCACCGTCGCCATAGTGGTGGCAACCTTTTGCTTACCTGATCCCTTGAGGAGGTTTTTCAGGGTTTCCGGCTTTGGCGTTGTCAGTGGTTCGTAGCTAGTGCGACGCTCCGGCACGAAACCGCCGAGTTCCTTGCGGCGCTCCAGCATGTACTGCACTTCCTCGGACTCTGGGCCCGGGTTGTAGTACGGCGGCAGGTAGGGATCCTTCTCCAGCTCCTCGTCGGAGATCGGAATGCGCTGGTTATCGCGGAAAAGCTTCAGATCATCGAGCGTCAGCTTCTTCATCTGGTGGGTCGCGTTGCGGCCCTCGAAGTTATGGCCGAGGCCATAGCCCTTAACCGTGTGCGCCAGAATGACGGTCGGCTGGTCCTTGGTCTCCAAGGCCTTCTTGTAGGCAGCGTAAATCTTGCGGTAGTCGTGGCCACCGCGACGGAGGTTCCAAATCTCCTCGTCGGTCATGTCCTCGACCAGCTTGGCAGTGCGCGGGTCACGGCCGAAGAAGTGCTCGCGCACCCAAGCGCCGTCGTTAGCCTTCAGCGTCTGGTAATCGCCATCGCAGAACTTATTCATCAGGTCGACTAGTGCGCCGTCCTTGTCCTTAGCGAAGAGCTCGTCCCACTCGCGGCCCCAAACGACCTTGATGACATTCCAACCAGCGCCGCGGAAGAACGACTCCAGCTCCTGGATGATGCTGGTGTTGCCGCGCACCGGACCGTCGAGGCGTTGCAGGTTACAGTTAATGACGAATGTCAGGTTATCCAGGTTGTTCAGCGCCGCATGCTGAATGGCGCCACGAGATTCCGGCTCGTCCATTTCGCCGTCACCGAGGAAGGCCCAAACGTGCTGCTGTGAGGTGTCCTTGATGCCGCGGTCATGCAGGTAGCGGTTGAAGCGTGCCTGGTAGATGGCGTTGAGCGGACCAAGGCCCATGGACACCGTCGGGAACTCCCAGAATTCTGGCATGCCATGCGGGTGCGGGTAGGAGGGAAGGCCATTGCCCTCGCCGAGGGAGACTTCCTGACGGAAACCGTCGAGGTCCTCTTCGGTCAGACGCCCCTCTAGGAATGCGCGGGCGTACATACCCGGCGAAGCGTGGCCCTGGAAGAAGACGTGGTCACCGCCGCCTGGGTGGTCTTTGCCGCGGAAGAAGTGGTTAAAGCCGACCTCGTAAAGCGGTGCGGCGCCCGCATAGGTGGAGATATGTCCGCCCACGCCGATACCCGGACGCTGTGCGCGATGGACCATAATTGCCGCATTCCAGCGAATCCACTTACGGTAGCGGCGCTCAATGTCCTCATCGCCTGGGAATTCTGGCTCCATCTCAGTTGGGATGGTGTTGACGAGGTCTGTCGAGGTCAGCGGCGGTAGAGCCACGCGCTTTGCCGTGGCACGTTCCAGCAGGCGCAGCATGAGGAAACGTGCGCGCTCCGGACCTGCCTCTTCTAACAGTCCGTCGAGAGACTCAAGCCACTCCTTGGTCTCTTCAGGATCTGCATCCGTGAGATAGGAGGCGACCCCATCACGGATAAGGGCAAAGTTTGACTCATCAGAGTGGGCTTGTGGCGTACCCGACGAGGTATCGGACATTGTGAGCTCCTTTCAGTCCCTGAAGGAAAGGCAAAGGTTATTTTTCTCCACTCTACGTCTGAATCGTTTGTTGTGCCCCTAGCCGTTTCTTGCACACGCTTTCACCGAACAATCCGGTCGGCTTTACGACGAGCATTGCGAAGAACACTGCGAAAACTGCACCTTTTTGGGGAAATTCTTATTTTGCAGCTGTGAAAAATGTATTTGAGCGGTAAAATTTCTCCACATAGTTCGAAAAATCGAGCTGAATATTTTTTCTAGAGGAGGAAAAGGGAAGTGGTCAACGCCACAGGCGCTGCTCATGAATATGCGAGCAGGCTCGGCATCAAGGAAGGTCAGCTAGTCCAGGAGGTTGGCTGGGATACGGACTGTGACTCAGCAATCAGTGAGTCGGTCGAGAATTTCCTGGATGCAGACCTGCTCGACGAAGACACGGATGAGGTTGTCGACGTCGTATTGCTGTGGTGGCGTGAAGAAGACGGCGACTTGGTCGATGGTCTTGTGGATGCTTCCCGCCCTTTGGAGGATGAAGGCCGCGTTTGGTTGCTCACGCCGGGTGCTGGTCAGCCGGGTGCCATTGATCCTGGTGTGATTGACGAGTCCGCACAGCTGGCAGGTTTCTCCAACACCTCGGCGCTTCGTCTGGGGGATTGGCAGGGCAATTGCCTGGTGCAGCGCTCTAGCTAGCCGGCTTTCGCTGTCCCGTTTGAATCGGCTACTAGCCGAGCTATTGAAATAATCTGCATAAACGCTGTGTGTAGTGCGCAATTGGCAATCTATGTTTGCCGTGTGTTAAAGTTTCGCAGCAGCGCGGCGATAGCTCAGCGGTAGAGCTCTGGTTTTACACACCAGCGGTCGGGGGTTCGAAACCCTCTCGCCGCACAGACATAATCCGCCCGGATTCTTGTAATGGAGAATCCGGGTGGATTTTTGTTTGTGCTAAACTCCCGGTCTGTGCGTTTTACAAAATCGCTAGTAACCATCATTGTTGCCGGATCTCTACTTGCGGGCCCACAGGCCTACGCAATTGGAGGAGACGGTAAACCAGTAATCGACGCTGCCACCTGTAAGGCAATGGTCAAAGCCGCAAATGCAGGCGAGCCGGTGGAGGATCCATCGATTCTCCATCTCTCCGACAAGATGCCTTCCTACCTTGCCGACGGCACCCTGGACTACGTTGTTGCTCCAGACTTTCCGTACCGCGCGCAGCTGGACGCTGCTGCCCAAGAGTGGAATGAAAAGCTCGGTGGCAAGGTCGTGCTCCGGGAAGTGACCAAAGACAAAGCTGATTCGGATACCGTGAGCGTTCGCTACGTGCCTAAGCCGAACTCGCACGTTTTGGCTTCTGCATCGGAAATTAGTAAAGAAATGACGGTTTTCGTTACTTCCACACTCTATCCTGATGCAATTCGCAGCACGCTTGCACACGAGTTTGGGCACCTACTCGGTATCCGGCACACCTGTGATTACACCTTGATGGCTGCATCTTCGCACCGTCATCCGGCAGCACATGTCACTCCGCTCGATGTCGTAGCCGTTCTGCAGGGACAGTTCGATTAAATTGCGTATAAAAGCCAGAAGTCGACGCCTCTGGCGACGCGGTGCAGCCATCGCTGCGGGATATGCGCTTGACCGCATTTTCGCAGATCCCACCAATCACCATCCGGTGGCAATCTACGGGCAGGCCGTCAGCAAACTTGAGCGCCGAATTTATGCCGATTCCAAGGCGCGCGGTGTAGCTTTCACCACAATCGCAGTGGCCGCACCGGTAGTGCTTACCGCCGCAGTCAGTACAGTCGCCCCGACCCTCGCACTGACTGCCACCACGTGGGCATCGCTCGGCGGCACTACCCTCCGCCGCACGGGCGAACGTATGGCCGACCGACTTTCCGCCGGAGATATCGATGCTGCCCGAGAGCTTGTGCCGTGGCTGTGCTCGCGTGATCCAGAGGCGCTCGACGCTGATGGGATCGCCCGAGCCACCGTCGAATCGCTCGCCGAAAATACCTCCGACGCAGTCACCGGCACACTCATGTGGGGAGCCATTGCAGGAGCTCCTGGTGTGGTTGCTCATCGAGCGGTCAATACCCTTGACGCGATGGTCGGATACCGCAATGACCGCTATCGCCAGTTCGGGTGGGCCAGTGCACGGCTTGACGACGTCGCCGGGTTTCTCCCCGCCAGGCTCACAGCTGTCGCAACTGTGGTTGCGGGCCCGAATCGTCGTCAAGCATTGGCAGCGTGGCAACGAGATGCCAGCAACCATCCAAGTCCAAACGCGGGCGTTGTGGAGGCGAGTGCGGCCGGCGCGCTGGGGCTGCAGCTGGGTGGTAAGACGGTGTATCTCAGCGGTGTGGAGATGCGCCCAGTGCTGGGCGGTGGCCGGGCGCCTGCGGTGGCGGATGTTCGGCGTGCAGCTGAGCTGAGCAAGCGAGTGCAAAATATTGTTGCGCTCAGCTGTGCGGGAGCTGTGGTTGTGGCCGGATGCGTCCGGCACGCGAAGGCGCGAGCTGCGAGCTAGAAGCGTTCGTCGTATCGGTTGTCGCGGTAACCTGCGGCGCGGTGGCCAGTGTTGCCGTAGCGTTGCGCCATGCGCTGGCGGTGCAGCTCGGCGGCGCGATCCTCTTCGGACTTAGCCTGCGGAGGAGTGGGAGTGGTGGCATCGTCCGATTCGGGTGTTGCGTCCTCAGAGTCATCAGCGTCATCTACTGGTTCCGCGGCTTCGGCATCGCGGAGGTTCTTAGCCATCTCCTCTTGCTCCGCGCGGTCTCGTCTGCGCTCGACGATTTCAGCACGAATGAACCAGACGACGGCCAGCGGCACGAGAGCGCCGAAGAAAATCCACTGAATGCCGTAGGAGAGGTAGGGGCCGGACTCCAGAGTGGGCAGTGGAATGGCCTCGATGACGGCATCGGATTTGTCCGAGAGCTGAAGCCAATCGGGGTTGAGTTCGGTGTCGACTAGCTCGGACACTTCCTTGGTGTTGATTCCGTAGACCTGCGGCGGGGTGCCGGGGATTGGGGCGGTCTCGGCGGGAATCTCGTTTCGGCGGGTAAAGGCCGAGATA
>ERZ1031292.135-NODE-135-length-28418-cov-25.486232_pt1 | contig 28418 bp, 27 predicted proteins | sample MGYA00518215_ERZ1031292 | MGnify/ENA primary metagenome ERZ1031292 (study PRJEB33718, sample SAMN03159822) | human skin metagenome | collected 2014-02-25 | study: EMG produced TPA metagenomics assembly of the PRJNA266117 data set (Human skin bacterial metagenome... | reverse complement strand
CTTTGAAGGTGAGGACGTCGGCAACTGCTTCTTGGAAGGAGGCGCAGACATCCTCCACGCTGATGACGCGATCCTCACGTTCGGCGGCCTCCACATAGCGGGCGACGGAGGTCTTTAGGCCGGAGAAGGAGAAATCGTGGCGCGGGTCTTTCGGCTTCATGAGGCCGCGTGGGAAGGCGATGGCGTGCGGGTCGCCCCGGTGGGCGAGCTTGTCGATGACGGGTCCTCCCGGGTAGCCCAGCCGGAGGAGCCGTGCGACCTTGTCGTAGGCTTCGCCGGCGGCGTCGTCAAGCGTGGAGCCCAACTCGCGCATGGGGAGGCCGACGCGCTCGACCTCGAGGAGCTGGGTGTGCCCGCCGGAAACGAGGAGCGCGACGGCGTGGCCAAGTGGCGCACCCTCGAGGTTGGCCACGGCGACGTGCCCACCGAGGTGGTTGACCCCGTAGAACGGGACGCCCCAGGCGGCGGCGTAGGCCTTGGCGGCAGAAGCGCCGATGAGGAGTGGCCCGGCAAGTCCCGGACCGACCGTCGCGGCGACGGCATCGGGGCGGTCGATCCCGGCCTCTTCGAGGGCCTGGTGCATGACGGGGCTCATGGATTCGAGGTGGGCGCGGGAGGCGATCTCCGGGACGACACCGCCGAAGCGGGCGTGCTCGTTCATGGAGCTCGCCACCGCGTCGGCGCGGATTGTCAGCTCTCCGTCGTCGGAGAGCTCAACGATGCCTACGCCTGTCTCGTCGCAGGAACTTTCAACACCGAGAACTAACACAGTGTACCTTTCTTTCCCCCGTTCTTTTCGCGGTCGAAGACCGCGTCGCGGCGCATCGTCAGCGCGTCTGCACCGGAGGGCTGGTAGTAATTCTTCCGCACGCCAAGCTGCACAAAGCCGTGCTTTTTGTAGAGGCCGATGGCGGGGTCGTTGTCCACCCGGACTTCGAGGAAGACGGTGGACTGGCGGCGGTCGGCCTCGGCCAGGATGTCGCTCAGTAGCAGCTCGCCGATCCCCCGCCCCTGGTAGGCGGGGTCGACGCCGATGGTGTGTACCTCGGCCTCGCCGAAGCCGTAGCCGAGCCCCGCGTACCCGATGAGCGCACCGTCTCGCTCCGCGCCGACGTAGTACGTCCATGGGCTGCGCAGTTCCTCGGCGAACGCTGCCGCCGACCAGGGCGAGTCACCGGGGAAGAGCTGGGCTTCCAGCTCCTCCAACCGCGTCACGTCGGCGGCTGTGAGCGGGCGTAGCGTCGCCGGAGACGGCGCAGCTGACGGAACGCTAGAGCTGGACATCAGGGATCGCCTTGCTCTTCGGTTTCTGCTTCGGTTCTGCTGCATCAGGCCGACGCAGGTAGTGCGGGCGCAGCGGGTGCGGCTTACTGTCCCAGTCCGCGACGGCAACAAGGCTTGCCGGGGTGACCTCGACCTGCACGCGTGTGCCGGTGGTGGCGACTTTTTCGGCGAGGGCCTCCGGCACGCAGACAATGTCGGCTGCGGAGTATTCGCCGGATAGTTCTTCTGGCTTGACGACGTCCGGCCCCGCCACACGGTCACCGTTGTCGTAGGCCGCGACGTAGACTTCGTGCCGACGAGCATCGGTGGCGACGACGAGGCGGCCGGAGGCTGCCTCCGGGTGCACGGTAGCGACCTCGGCTGCGAGGGCGTCGAGGCTCATGACTCCGTAGACGGGGATGGACAGGGCGTCGGCAAATGCTTGGGCGGAGGCCATGCCCACGCGCAGGCCGGTGAAGGGGCCGGGCCCCTCGCCTACGACCACCGCGTCGAGAAGCGAGAAGTCACCGCCGGCTGCTGCCAGTGCCTGTTGGACGAGGGGGGTGAGCAGCTCGTTGTGGTGGCGGGAGTCTGTGACAGATACGTCGGCGAGCACCGTGACCGTGTCCGTTGTGCGTGCGCACACCCCCACCACCAGCTTGGTGGTGGACGTGTCAATTGCCAGTACGTTCATTTACCTCTCCTTACCCGCCGCTGTGACGCGACCGGAACAATACTAACGCCCTAGTTGCCGGTGCCTGTGCCAGAGGTGCGCTTTTCGACGCTGATGTAGCGCGCCTCGGAGTCCGGGTCTTCCCGGACGGCGCGTTCGCGGTCGATGTCGACGTAGTAGTAGACGGGGGCGAGCTGCTCCATCATGCCGTCGCCCCATTCCGCCACGACGACCGAATCGGCCAACTGCCAGTCCAAATCGAGGGATTCGAGCACGTCCATCGGGTCCTCCCCTGACTCCCGCAGCCGGTAGGCATCGACGTGGATGAGCGCCGCGCCAGCCGAAGCATGTACTCCCGCCTCAGCGGAACCATGTTCTCCCGCGTCAGCGGGAGTACATGGTTTATGGACGCGGGCGATGGTGAACGTGGGCGAGGTTACCCGCCCCCGTACATTCATTCCGCGCGCGAGCCCACCGGTCAGGGTGGTCTTGCCGGCACCCAGTGGGCCGTGCAGCAGCACGACATCACCGGCGACAAGCATCCTGCCGAGGAGTTCCCCTACGTGTTGGGTTTCCGCGACCGATTCGCAGCGCACGGTCGCTCCCACGAGATCCTCACCGGTTGCCACATCGTCTATGGTCACCATCGGCTGTGGCGTGTCACCCATCGGCTTACCTTTCCGTTTCGTTATTCTCCACGCCCACTATACGTACGCTGCACGCGCCCACGCGGGCTGCACAACACCTCATAGTTGATGGTCTCCAGGTGCTCGGCCCACTCATCCACCGTCATCTCACCGTGGTCACCGGGCCCAAACAGGAAGGCCTCGTCACCGGGGTGAACCTGTGGCTCTTCGGGGCCGAGATCAACGACAATCTGATCCATGCACACGCGCCCCACCTGCGGGTATCGCTTGCCACCGATAGCGACCTCCAGTTTGCCCTGCATCCGGCGGGGTAGGCCGTCGGCGTAGCCCACGGGGACGATGGCGGTGTAACGATCCGTCGGAGCGTGCCACGTCATGCCGTAGGACGCCCCCTCGCCGGCGTGGATCTTCTTCACGATGGTCACGTGGGCGCTCCACGTCATCGCGGGGCGGAGGGTGTATCCGGCGGTATCACCCTCGGGAAGGGGGCTGTAGCCGTAGAGAATAAGGCCGGGACGAACCGTCGAAAAGCCAAGATCACCCTTGGTGAGAACCCCCGGAGAGTTCGCAACGTGGTTGCGCGTGGGGTTGAGACCGCAGGCACGGGCGACGGCGAGGGCGCGGGTGAGGGTGTCCACCTGCTCACCCGTCAGCGGATTGTCCTCCTCGTCGGCGCAGGCCAGGTGGGTGAACAGACCCGTGACCGTAAGGTGCGGAACACCGGCGACGAACCGGCAGAGCTCCTCCCAGTTCTCCTCATCCACCCCGGAGCGGTTCAGCCCCGTATCAATGACGAGGGTGACGGTGCGTGGAGTGGGATCCGCCGCGAGCGCCCGCGCCTGTGCCATCGACGCAAGCCCCAGGTCAATGTGCTCCTCCTGCCTAGGCAAATCCTGCTCAGGGTGCCAAATCCAGGCGAGGACGGGAAGCTCAGTCACCTCGCGCACCTGGCGCGCCTCGGGGATCGTCGCCACGCCGAAACCCGCGATACCCGCCTTCTCCAAGACGGGAACGACGAGATCGACTCCGTGGTTGTAGGCGTTCGCTTTCACCACGGCCATCACGTCGGCGTTACCTGCAGCTTTCTGCACCTCGCGGGCGTTGGAGGCGATAGCATCCAGATCAATGGTGAGCGTAGTAAGTTCCATAGTTTCAAAATTTTGCCACGAAAACACCTGTGGGGTTAATTAGCTCTCACCCCAGGCCGCTCATGAGCCAGCAACAGTGGCTACCGAATGGTGCGACCAGGCTTATCCGCCAAGCGCACAACAATGACAGTCTTTCCGCCACGCTGAACAATTCCCACACCCGCGAAACGGTGTGGCTCATACATCAGCGCCGCCTCATGGCCGGGGCTTTTCATCCACTCAGCAAATGCCCGATTCGCGTCCACCCACGATCCCTGACCGCCGAAGAGCAGCTCACCGGCGTGGTTGAAGTAGTACGAACCCGTCTCATGGACGAGCGCGGGGGCCTGCGCACCAGGCGTTGACGCGACCAGGTGATCTGCCCAAGCCACAGAGCTGGCTGCCACATCGTCGTCCCACTGGAGGGCAGGTAAACCCCGATGGAGCCGTTCGGCATTGATCTTGTTAAAAAGCACCCGCTCGTTCTGCAGCACGACGTCCGCCCGCGAGTCCAAGCCCCGCTGCCGATCCATGATATTGACGATCCCGTCGACAGCCTGCCAGCCTGTGGCCACGGCGACGAGATCCACGATCACCCGCCGAATCATGTCCTGCACCTGCTGTGGCGCCCCGACACGCGCCGCAAACCCGACCAGGAGTGTGGACAGCTGCGTGGCGGTTTGTTCCATCCAGGTAGTGAGCGGATCCTGCGACGACCCGGCAGCGGTAGACGGGGCTGCAGGGGCGGCCGTGGCTTCCGGCGGACACGGAGCGACAACCAGGGCGGTACTCAGCACCGCGCCCGCCGTCGCAGCGGACAGCAGACGGTACCCGCATGAGTGACCGTGCTTTCCTACCACGTTTCTCGCCTTCCTCATATACATACTTCCCGCGGCTACCGGGCGCAGCCTCAGGGATGCTACCAACCACATCGCCGCCTGCGGGAACCCCATCAGGTGACGCAGATACTGGCCAATGTACCGGACACGACCGATTTTGACAACGCCAAAGGAGCGCTAACCTGCACCTACACGCTGCAACAACAGCGACACGCGCCGAACCGCCAGGTGAAAAGTGTGCCACCCGCGCAAATCGAGTGGGACGAGAGGCACCGGCGGTGAATCTGGGGCAGCCGAAACAGTTACGCCACCGGTGGGACGGGGATCCTCACCGCGTGCAATTATCCACTATCCTGGTTACGTGGCTGAAAATCTAAAGAAGCAATTGTCCGTGTTGTCCAAGCGTGGCCCCCACCGTGTTCTCGTGGGTGACCTCGACTTCGCCGGCCTACCCGGCAAGGTGTATACACCTGCTGAAGGCTCCGGTATCCCCGGCGTGGCGTTCGGACACGACTGGATGCTGGGTCTCAAGCGATACCACGCAACCCTCCGCCACCTCGCGAGTTGGGGAATCGCCGTGGCGGCTCCGTCCACGGAAACGGGCTTCACCCCAAACCACCGTGGGTTCGCCGCCGACCTTCAAACCGCGTTACAGGTGCTCGCGGGTGTGAAGCTGGGAAGTGGCAACGTAACCGTGTCTCCAAAAAAGCTTGGCTTGGCAGGTCACGGAATGGGCGGTGGAGCTGCCATTCTCGCGGCGCTTGATAACCCGCAGGCCAAGGCCGTCGCCACGATTTTCCCCGCCGTGACTAGCCCGTCGAACTACGAGGCTGCCAAGCATATGACAGTGCCCGGTCTCGTCATCGATTCCGAAACCAACGGCCTCATGGATGCGGGCAATCCCGCCACGGTGGCGTTCAACTGGGGCGCGGATGTGGCCTACAGGCAGATCTCCAACGGCAACCAGCTCGGCTTCGCCGAGGGAGCTCTCCTTCACCTCTTCGTCGGCCTCGGCCTGCCACAGACTTCCGCCCAAGAGAACATCCGCGGTCTTGTCACGGGCTTCCTGCTGCACCAGCTTGGTGGCGAAAAGAAGTACTCCGCCTTCTCTGCCTTCGAGGCGGAGGCAAAAAATGTTGGCTACCTCACCCGCGAGGAGCTTGCCGACCGCGCGGACATCGAGAAGGTTGACACCTCCTCCATCTTCAAGCGCTCCTAGCCGTAGGATGCATGGGAAAAACCCTGAGCCTCCGTAACCGGAATCCCAGGGCGTGCCTGCTTTAGACCTTTCCGAGCCTGCCGTGGCCGGTGGATACGTCCACCGGCCACCTTTTTATGTCAACACTGAGCGCACTGGCCCGCGTCCACGGGCTGTTTTCGACGGCACTTGTGCCGCTAGCGGTTTCCGCTGCGCCCCGTGTTCTCCGTATCCTCCTCGCCGTGCCGCCTGCGACGTGACGAAATCCTGGGTGGTCTTGCTCACCGCTTTCTCAAAAGTACGGAGGTTGGAGATGACTTTTTGATGGTAGCTTTCTTTAATCTCGTCGTACGCGCTCATCACCATCCACCTGCCTTACGGGCGCCACCTGCGTGACGCAGTGGCGGCGGCGTGGAGGAGGCAACCCCTGGTGTGGTTGGTGCGCCGGTTGCCACCGCTGGCCCTGCTGGTGCAGGGGCGGGTGCTGGTGTCGGCGGGGGTGTCGTGCATACCGGGGTCGGCGTCGGTGCGGGTGCTGGGGCGGGCTGAGCCGGTGCAGGTTTTGGTTCTGGTGCGGGAGTTGTCGCTGCCGCTGGCTCCACCGGCGGTGCAGCTGGCGGTGCAGCTGGCGGTGCAGGTGGGGCATCTGGTGACTCCCCTGTCAGCCCAGCAAGCAAATCCCCGAGGTTATTGTGCAGGAATTCAGCGATGAGAATACCTGCTCCCAGACCCAACAGTCCAGCAAGGATGCCCCCTGTCACAGCGGCAGAATCCCCATCCGGCTGGGGTGCGTGCTCTTCCGGCTGCGGGTTCTCTGTATCTGGCCACTCGCTTTCTGGCTGCGGATCTTCCTCATTGGGCTCGGTGTTCACCGGTGTCGACGTGTGCGTTCGGGAGTGATGTTCATGCCGCTCACCCAAGCCTTCGTCGGTGTGGGCATCTTGAGTGTGGGATTGGTCTTCTGTGGCATCTGCCGGAACAACCCGTCGCGTCTGCTGGTGGTTTTTCGCCTCGTCACCGTCGCATTCGCAATTGACGTTTACGGTAACCGAGTTGGTGTTGGTCTTCGTCCCCTTGGGTGGGGGTGTCACCTCGGGCGTGGCGGGCGTTGCCGGGATTGTTTCTACAGGCGGCGGGGTGGTGGAAGCGGGTTGTGTCGGCGGTGCCGGTGTTGGTGCCGGAGGCTGCGGAGTTGTCCCCGCCGGAGTTGTCGGCGTCGCCGCCGGTGCCGGCGGTGCAGGCGGTGCAGGCGGTGCCGGCGGCGCAGCTGGCGGAGTAGAACCTGCGGGAGACGGCGGGCATGTCGGTGCTGGTGTCGGATCACACGAGGCACTCTTTCCTGTTTCGTGTTCTACCACGTTCGGGGCCGCACACGTCGCGGTATCTCCACCGCTGACACCGGCCCTACCCTCATTTGATTTGATGAAGGTGTCGAGGCACTGCTCTACCGCTTCGTCGCGGGCGGTACAGAGTTTGATGACACAGTCGCCTGTGGCATCAACGATTGCGCCGCCTGCCTTCACGCACGCGTCGTAGCCATCGGGGTCTTCATCGCGGTCGGTGGTGGCAAGTTGCTCCGCGAGTTTTTTCACGATGTCGTTGGTTTCCTTCGTAACACGAAGTATTTCTTTGGCCGCATCGGTGTCGATGTCCTCTGCGGTATCTCCAACATCATTGGCCTCCTTGCCTGCGTCGCCTGCGTCCTGGTCGCTTTCTTTCGACCGATCAAAGAGGCTTCTCAGCTTTTCCATGACCCATCCACCGGCAACACCGGCGACGTTAAAGAACACTGCTTCAAACAGCATCTCGAAAACGTACGAGAGGATGCCTTCCTTATTCCTCCGGTTGCGCGGGATAAGACGAGAGGTGGATCGTCGGAACAACCCGTAGTTGGCGCCACGGGTGCGGGAGGCTTTTTCTTTTACTTCCTCTGCGCTGTGCTTCGGAACCCACAGCCCACCCGCGACTTGGGTCATCGTGTCTACGGAGTCTTTGTATGCGCTCGTGTCCGTCATCGTGTCGCGCCCTCCGCGTCGATGGCTCCCAATGTATGGACGTTCACGGCTTCCTGGCGTACCAGCTCATGAATCTGCGCCTCTGCCTTCCTCGTGGCGTTGATAAGCGTAAGGGAGCGCCGCAGGTTTTCCTGGTGAATCGAATTGAGTTGCCTGGCGATGATCCGCGCTTGATCTGCGAACCCCTCCCCTAGCATGTTGCTGGTGACAATCGGCTCGCTGCCGCGCAGGTCGGCCGCAAATGTCTCCAGCTGATCGCGGAGCTGCTGCAGCGTCCGCAGGCTCTTCTCGGTATCTATGTGCATGTTTCCCCCTGGTGGTTCACATTTCTTGCAGGTCGGTCCCCGCGGACGCGGTGCCCACCGTGCCCACCGGGTTCAGGCAGGAAAAGCGAGAAAGCCACCCTCCTACCGTCTACTACTTAGACGGCACGAGAGCGGCAAATGGTTCCCCCAAACCAGATACTTCTTTTCCTACACGTCGGCGACGACGGCGGCGAGCCTGCCGGCGATCTTCCGGGCGGTCGCCTCGTCGGGCGCTTCCACCATGACGCGGAACAATTCCTCCGTGCCCGAGGGGCGAAGGAGGACGCGACCGGCCTCGCCGAGTTCTTCCTCGGCGACGGCGATGGCTTCCTTCACCTGGGTGGAATCCGCGATCACGGTCTTGTCGGAGACGGGAACGTTGACGAGCACCTGCGGCAGGACCGTCATGATGGAGGCGAGCTCGTCGAGGGGCTTGCCGGTCTCCGCCATGCGGGCCATGAGCGACAGACCCGTGAGCAGGCCGTCGCCGGTCGTCCCCCAGTCGGGGAAGACAATGTGGCCGGACTGCTCGCCACCGAGGCTGAGGTCGCTGGCGCGCAGTTCCTCGAGCACGTAGCGGTCGCCCACTTTGGTGGTCTTCAGGTCGATGCCGTGGTCGTTCATCGCCAGCTTGAGGCCGAGGTTGCTCATCACCGTGGCAACGAGGGTGTTGTCCTTCAGGTCTCCTCGATCCTTCATGGCTGTGGCGATGATTGCCATGATCTGGTCACCGTCCACGACGTTTCCATGCTTGTCGACGGCGAGGCAGCGGTCCGCGTCACCGTCGTGCGCGAGGCCGAGGTCTGCTCCATGCTTGACGACGGCTGCCTGGAGCTTGTCGATGTGGGTGGAACCACAATTCTCGTTGATGTTGTACGAGTCGGGCGTGTTGTACATGGGGATGACGGTGGCACCGGCATTCTTGTAGGCCTCGGGTGCTACCTTGCTCGCTGCGCCGTTGGCACAGTCAACGACAAGGGTGATGCCGGTGAGATCCGTGTCGACGCAGGCTGCGAGGTGGTCAAGGTAGCGCTCCTTCGCGTCGGGAGCTTCCTCGATCACCTTGCCGATGGAGTGACCCGTCGGCCCGTCGTCGGGAAGAGTCTGCATGACCTGCTCGATTTCGTCCTCAACGGCGTCGGGAAGCTTGTGCCCGCCGCGAGAGAAGAACTTGATACCGTTGTCCGGCATCGGGTTGTGGGACGCGGAGATAACAACACCCATGTCGGCATCGTAATCATCTGTGAGGAAGGCGACGGCAGGGGTGGGGATGATGCCCACGCGGAGGACGTCGACGCCCTGGCTGGCCATGCCGGCAGAAAGCGCTGCGGCGAGCATCTCGCCGGAGACGCGCGGGTCACGCCCGACGACGGCGACGGGGCGCCGCTTTGTCGTATCTGCATCGCGCGTGAGCACGTGGGCTGCCGCGGCACCAAGGCGCAATGCCAGAGGCGCGGTCAAAGTTTTGTTCGCCAGTCCGCGAACTCCGTCAGTTCCAAAAAGTCGAGCCATAAGCTCTCATGTTACAACGTGGCTCATTCCCCAGCCCGTTGAGCAGCATCCAGCGCAGCCGTGCTCATGCTCCGAGAGCAACAGACGAACACAGCGTGGGCCAGCCAAGTAATAACTTATCCGGTTGTTGGTTAGTCATCAGTGGCATGATCTTCTCGGGAAAACAGGCTCTAGTGGTTTGGCGGATATCCGTAGCCAGGTAGTCGGCATTCTGGCAAACAACACGCCAATTGGATTAGGAGTAGGAGCCCCTAGTGAACCGACCACCGGCTGTGATTCACCTGGCATCGGGGAACAAAAAAGCCGCCTGCAAATCGAAGGATGTGCAGGCGGCTTTTTGAAAAAGGCGTGTTTTTAACGCTTGGAGTACTGCGGGGCACGACGTGCCTTGTGCAGACCGGCCTTCTTGCGCTCCACCGCACGGGAATCGCGGGTGAGGAAGCCAGCCTTCTTCAGGGCCGGGCGATCGTTGATGTTGAACTCGTTAAGAGCACGGGCGATCGCGAGGCGGAAAGCACCGGCCTGGCCGGTGGGGCCGCCACCCTTGAGGTTGGCCTTGATGTCGAACTGACCGTCGCGCTCGAGAAGAACGAGCGGGGACAGGATATCCTGCTGGTGCAGCTTGTTGGGGAAGTACTCCTCCAGGCTACGGCCGTTGCAGGTAATCTTGCCGGAGCCGGCAACCATGGTCACACGGACGATGGCGCGCTTCCGGCGACCGACGGTCTGAATCGGGTGATCCAGCTCAGCCGGGGTGAGAACAGAAGCCTCAGCGGCGGTGTCCTCGGTAGCCTCGGGAGCGATGGAATCACCGATGGTGGAGGTGAACTCCTCGGTTGCAGCCTGGGCGGCAGCAATGTCCTCTGCGGAAGCGACGTTCGGCTCGTTGGCCTCTACGTTCTCTACGTTCTCTTCGCTCACTGTGCCACCTGCTTAATCTCGTAGGTCTCGGGATTCTTGTCGGCGTACGGGTGCTCGGCACCTGCGTACACGCGCAGCTTCTTGATGGAAGCGCGGGAGAGGCGGGTGTGCGGCATCATGCCCTCAATCGCCTCGAAGATGACGCGCTCGGGGTGAAGCTCCAAGGAGCGACCAAGGGTCAGCTTCTTCAGGCCACCCGGGTAACCGGAGTGACGGTAGCGGAACTCACGGTCGCGCTTGTTGGAGGAAATCGCAACCTTATCGGCGTTGATGATGATGACGTAGTCGCCACAATCGACGTTGGGTGCGTACTGAGGCTTGCCCTTGCCACGAAGCAGGTTTGCAGCGTGGGTAGACAGGCGGCCCAGAACCACGTCGGTAGCGTCGATGACGTACCACTTGCGGGTAATGTCACCGCTCTTCGGGTGGTATGTAGACACACTGACTCCTTGTCTATACTGTCTAAAACTTTGCCAGCCATGGTGTATGCGACGCACTCCCCGCACTCGCTTTCGCGACTACAGGAACGAAACACACGGCGGCCGGTGGAGACCCGAGGCTTCGGTGCGGCCTGCGTTTGCCCTCGTCATCACATTTCCGATAACTCGGACGCACGCTCGCGTACACAAGCGCATTACCATACCAAAAAATCCTCCTACGACAAAATAGCGTTTGCTGCTACAGCCAGCGCACGTCGCAACGTGTAGTGCTCGCCACTACAGCCAGTGCACGTTCTTAGAACGCACGTACTAGCCACCGTGACAGTTGTACCCAATTGCGCAGAAAAACCTTCTGCACCCTCAGCCCTCCACACGCCCTACCGCACACTATCGGGGGGATGATTGTGCGCGCGGCGATGGGGCTCACGGGGACCCGTATGAATAGGGAATCCGGGACGTGCGAAGGGGTGAAGGGTGCAGAAGGCCTGGTGGCAGGTCGCTGGGTGTTCGACGTGGTGGGTGTTTACGACCAGCTGGCGGCGGCGCGCGAGTTCATCTCGCTCATCCGCTGGTTGCCATCCTCGACGGTGCGGGCAATGGTTTCCAGAATCTGGTTAAGTTCACCGGCGGCGCGGTCCCACCGGTTCTGAGCATCCTGGTAGGCGACAGCGGAGTCGCCCTCCCATGTGCTTACCATCGGCGCGATCTGGGACTTGAGATCTCCCAGCAGTCCGTTGATGCGACCGGAGGTGGCTCGCATGTCAGCTGAGGCGGCCGAGATGGCGCCGAAGTCGTATCTAATCAGTGATTCCATGGTGTTGTTCCCCTTTAATAGTGCTTGGTGAGCGTGTATTTACAGCGCGAGGCCTTGGGCCTCAATGGAGCGAAACGCCTGCGAGTTGTCGGCCTCGGATGAGTCGAACTGCGACGCGTTGGAGCGAATGTTGGTGGCGATATCTGTCAGCGCCGAGCGCAGGCGCATTGCTGAGTCGTCCCAACGAGCCATGAGGCCCGCGAAGGACGTGCTGGCCGAGCCCTTCCAGCTTCCGGCTACATCCTGGACAACGCTTTTCACACGGTTGAGCTCCGCCTGGACCTGGTCATTGGTGGCGTCAACGTTCTTGGCGGTGTTGACCATCACCTCTGATTCGGTTGCGAACATTCCTGACATGGTGTCCCCCTTTTATAAGGATCTGTATGTGTTGCTTCTATTGTTTCCCGCCCGTCCCCGAGCCTGGCGGCCGATTGCGGGGCGGTGAAGGCGTCCTTTTTGTTCCTTCATTTACTTAGACTGCATGAGCCACCCAATCGGTTCCCACTTTTTCAAAATTTATCTTTCTCCCTGGTAAGTGAGGGTATCTGCAGCCATCCGGCAGGCCGCTTTGTGGGCGTAGGTGGGTTCTCCACGCGAGTGGCAGCCCACGGAGAACTGCCTATCTTTTTCCACCCACGTGGTCCAGTTCACCTGCGATCCGTCGCCGGGAAGCTCGATATACTCCACCGGTTTGCCCTCGCCTGTGCCTTCAACAAGCGTCAGGGTGGGATCCTCCTCCACCATGCGCAGCACTTCCGCTTCGACGGCTTGGGGCTGCACACCGTAGACGGGATCCGCCGCCACGACGATGCGCAGATCCGGGTCCGGCCCTTCAGCGGTGTAGGCGCCGTCGGGGCGGGCTGTGAGCGTGAAGTTGGGTGGGGTCTTCATCTCCAGTCCCCCACCGCTGACAGTGACTGGCTCGTTATCCACTGTCTCTTCGGTTTCCGGGTCTGAGGTGGTGGCGACGGGTGAGGGCGCCACCGTGGTCTCGTCGGCGGCGCGTGTGTCCCGGGTTGCTCCCGGCAGGGCTGAGCTGATTGCCCACCAGCTCAGTGCAATAACGAGGAGGACGACCGCAGCGATTGCAGCGTTTGTGAGGGTGAGCAGTGTGCTGGCACCGGACCGGGCCTGCGGGCGGTAGACAACCGCCCGTGATTCTCCTGGCTGTGGCTCCTCAAGCGGATAGGATTCCACGGGTTGTGGCGGGTCGTCTTTGTGTAGCACGCTGCTTGAGTAGGCGGCGATGCCTTTATTTAGCAGGGTGCGGGCAAGCATCTCTGTTGTGCGTTCATCGGCGGTAATGACGACCTCGATGTCGGGCCAGTATTCGGAGCAGAGGTCTTTGATTTGGTCGACGACGGCGGGCACGGCCCATCCTTCTATGATGCCGGTGGCCGGCAGGTCGTAACGGTAGACGGTGTCCGGACCGTCGATGACGGTGGCGATGTCATCGACGGTGACGGTCACGACGTGGTCTGTGTCGTAGTTAGCTGGCATGGGTTCCCCCGTTTCTTATTGTGTGGTTTCTGCGTGCGGAAGTGCGACTTGGATGGGGCCGACGCGCGCCGACTCGCGCACAAGTTGGGCTCGCCCCGGGGCTGCCACGGTGGTTTTCACTCCGGCGATGGGCCCGTCGGCGGGATCGGCTGAGTAGATGAGGATGTCTGGCTGGGCATCCATAATTCCACTGATAAGTGGCGTGTAGAGCGCCCGGGAGAAGGCACCGGCTTTGCGGCTCAACACGATGTGGAGGCCGACATCGCGGGCGTGTGGCAGGTAGGGGTGGAGGGGCTGGAAGATGTGGTCGGCGATGAGATGGCAATCGTCGACAAGCAGAAAAAGATCGGGACCCGACCACCAGGAGCGTTCGCGGAGCTCCTGTGGGCTGACCTCCGCCGAGGGCATACGGGTGGACAGTGTGACGGCGAGGTTTTCCACCAGCGTGGCCATAGTGTCGGCGGTGGCGGCGTAGCCCGCGAGCATGTCTTGTGGGAAGGTACCGAGGAGACTGCGGCGCGGATCGAGGACGATTAACCGCGCAACGTCGCGTCCGATACAGGATAGTGATTGGCCGACGAGCTCCATGAGGGAGGTTTTGCCACAGCCCCGCGCGCCGAGGGCGAGGAGGTGTTGGGAAACACCGGGCTGCCACATGGACGGGGCGAGTCGTGCGCCGCCGATCCCGAGTGGGATGGTGATGTGGCCACCCGGCGCGCCCTCGGGGCCGGGTAGTTCGCTGCTGGTGAGGGTGGTGGGCATGAGACGAAGCTGTGGCACTGGCGGCTGCCCGGCTGCAAGTTCGTGCACGTGGTGGATGTCTTCGCCGGAACTTAGGGCGATGAGCATGGATTCACCGTCGGGGGTCAGTCCTCTGCCGGGTAGGGCGGGGACGCGTTCTTGGGCTTTGCGGTCGATGAGTGAGTCAAGTGGGTCGGCGAGGTGGAGTTCGATGCGCCCGCCGATGAGGTCGCGGATTGCGGGGCGGAGTTCGCTCCAGCGGTGGGTGGTGATGATGAGGTGGACGCCGGCACCGAGTCCGTCGGAGGCGATCCGCGCGACGGTGTCCAGGTGCTCCTCGAAGTCGGCCCGGATGATGTGGAAGCCGTCGATGATGAGGAATGTTTCCCGCGTGGGTGTGGGGGAACCGCTGCCCCCGCTGGTAGTGGCATCGTCGATGAGTTGGGTGACCTCGGCAAATACTCTGTCTACTGTTTCTTTGTTTTGCTTGCCGACGACTCCGGCGACATGGGGCAGGCTGGACAGTTCTGCAAGGTCTGCTCCGCCGAGGTCGAGGATGTAGAAGGCGATGTCGGCGGTGGTGTGCGTCGTGGCGCAGGACAGCACGAGGCTGCGTACGGCCGTTGTTTTACCCGATTGCGGTCCGCCACAGATGGCGAGGTGTCCTGCCGCGCCGTTCAGGGGCAGGACGAAGGGGTCTTGTCGCTGTTCGTAGGGCCGGTCGATGATGCCGATCGTGGCTGCGAGTCCGCCCCGCTTCTCTGCAGAGGCGGACAGGGAGCTGTGACCTGCCGACGAACCGGTGGCACCACTGGTGCCCCCAGCAGCAGCGGTGCCGCCGGCAGCAGCGGTGCCTCCGCCCAGCACCGCGCCGAGTGGGACAACCGGCGGCAGCGGCGGGAGCCATACCTGGTGCGCCACCAACTCCTGCGCCTCTGCTTCTGCACTGCAGGCTGCGACAACACGGTCAACAAGGGTTTCCGGTGGTACTGCAGCGGTGTCGCTTGCTTGGACAGCTTCATTGCCCGCAGTACCACCTGCAGCAGAGCCACCTCTGGCAGGTCCACCCGTGGCAGGACTGCCTGCGGCGGATCCATCATCAGCCTCGTCTGCGGAATTGCCGCAGGCACCCGCATCGATCCCGGCCTGGTTTTGCTCAGCAGCCGTATCGGAGCCCACGGGATCTGCCTCCCGCCACCCGGTAAACAGCTGCACGCGGACTTCTTCATCGCTTGCTACTGTGGCCTCCTTGACGGGGCCAGACACGTAGGAAGCGGTAAACCGGATCAGTTCGTCAGCATCGGTTTTCATGTATCCGGAGCCCGGCTTCGCCGGCAGATGGTACGCATCGGCCGTACCAATCACCTGGCGAGATTCGGAGGCGGAAAAAGTCTTGAGGCCGATTCTGTAGCTCAGGTGCGAATCCAGGCCGCGCAGTCTCCCCTCCTCTAACCGCTGCGAGGCGAGCAGGAGGTGGACACCGAGGGATCGGCCAAGGCGACCAACAGCAACAAACAGTTCAGCAAAGTCAGGGTGTTGACCAAGTAGCTCAGAGAATTCGTCGATGATGATGACAAGGTGTGGCAACGGGGGAAGGCTCGGGTCGTGGGCAGCCTTTTGGGCGTACGCACCAATGTTGGGGATGTTGCCCGCCGCACGGAGAACTTCCTGCCTGCGGTTCATCTCCCCGCTGATCGCTTCCTGCATCCTCCCCACGAGTGTCTGTTCCTCTGCCAGGTTGGTGATCACTGCCGAGGTGTGCGGTAGCTTACCGAGTTCCAGGAAGGTGGCACCGCCCTTGAAGTCCACAAGGATGAGGTTGAGATCCGCCGGCGAATGCGTCAGTGCCAGGGAAACAACGAGGGTCTTCAGTAGTTCTGATTTTCCGGATCCTGTCGCCCCAATGCACAGGCCGTGGGGGCCAACGCCGCCAAGGGCGGATTCTTTCATGTCGAGCACCACTGGTCGGCCTTCTTCATCTGCGCCGATGGGGACGGCGAGAAGATAGTGCTCGTCCCGTTCCCACAGCTGCCCGAGTGGTAGTCGCGTGGGGGTGGACACCCCCAACATGGGCAGCAGTTCCCCGGAGCAGGCGATGGCTTCATAGCCGCTGCCCGGCCGGTCGTAGGCACCAATTGCCCGTACAAGCTGATCGAATTCGGCTTCTGTCACCCCGTCGGCTAGGCCAATGACCTGTTCGCCACCTTCTGTCGCCACCCCTAGCTGCGTGTTGCGGGTTCGGCTGCGTCCATGTGTCGCGCTCGGCTCACCGGCCCCTGCAGACCACACGCGTTCGCGCGACGTGCGCTGCCCCACACGGGGAGAAAAGCTGCGGTCACCACGGTTTCTGGGGGCATGGGCAGAAGCACCAGCGGAAGCACATTCTCCTTCCTGTGGATCCCCGTGCGAGTACAGGACGAGGCCATCCTGCCAGCACATCTGCCCCAGTTCTGTGGACGAGTTGGAACCCACGACGATACAGATGACGGTGCCCGCTGCGGCGGCGATTCGCGTCTCTAGCACGTTCGGGTCGGCACTGGCTGCCTGCTGTTCCCCTGGCACATCGTCAACAACGAGGATGGTCCACGGTGCCGAGTACGGGTCCCGGTTGTGTGGCAACCATTTCACACTCTCCCACTCCGTAGCGCATCTGCCACACACGTCGATGCCAAGAAGTTCAGGACCGTGGAAGAATGCTGCAGATGCGATAATCGCCCGCGCCAGATCCCGCACACTGTCTCCACCGGGGGCGCTGTCCTCGCCTTCGTCTCCCTCCACAATGCCGATAAATGGAAAGGCCGTCAGGTCGACGGTAAGTGGCACGCCGTGGACGGCGCGGCTGGCCTGCACGGTGTGCCGAAACGCGATGAGGCAAACGGGGTCAAGATCTTCCTGCGCACCCATTTCGGGGATGACAATCGGGGTGGCAAGGGGCGTAACTCCTGTGCCGACACGGACGGTGAGCACATCTGCGTCTCCACGCACGCGTTCCCACAGCCGTGGGGAATCCACGAGTGACCACAGCGAATGTGGCGCCGGGTGGCAAAACTCCTCGTACTCTTTCTGTGCGACGGCTACGGCCCGCGCCTGCTCACCTAATACTCCGAGGTGCCGGAGGTATACCCGCCTTATCTCGTCCGGATCCTCGCTGGAGGTGGGCGCAAACATCATCAGCATGCTCAGCACCATGAAGACCGGGAAGATGAGCATAGAAGGGTTCGGGTTTGTGCTGCCGAGGAGCATGAGGCCGACCATTCCGAGCATCACTGCCACCATCACCACAGGCATGATGATGCGGATGAGAGGTTGTGGTGTCGGTGCGTTGCTCGGTGGGACGGGATCGGGGCGGAGTTCACCTGTGGGGCGTGGCGGTGGCTCTACGCGTTCTCCGTCTTCTCCTCGTGCTGGTAGTGGCCGTATTGACGCGGCAATGGTCCCCACGATTCCCCTCCAAAATAATTCTCCCCTACATCTTGACCACTCCACCTATCCCCGCAGGTTGCTCGCATTTTCTGGAGCCCTACTCAGGTGGCTGGCTGGGACTCGATGCCCCGTTGCCCGTCAATGTAGTACTGCTTGCTTTCCTTGTCCTGGCGAAGCGGTCTTCTCTCCCCCGTGCCTGCTCATCCGCGCGCCTGCACAACTGTGCTGCCGTGCACCGCAAACACGTCCGCTACCTGTATCGTTTAAGGGCTACCCGGCGGTCCGCACGGGGCACTGACGGCCTGCGTGGGCGATGCCGGCGGTATCTGTTTTACCCCCACTTCCGGAACGTGCTTTCCCACCGGTGGACAGCGCAATCGCTGTGGCGCACAGTGGAACTGTCGCTGAGGGGTGCTGGCGCGCGCCCGGTGACGAAATTTCAGCAGTACCTTTCCGGTACTCGGGGACACATTGGGGGTTATCCATGAACCGTCACGCTCTTACGCACTCGCTGCGCGTAACTTTTCGCTTTGCTGTTGGCCAGACACGGAATCATCCCGTCGATGTGGATGTTGCTGTGCCTGCTGGGGCACGGCTTGCCGATGTCCTCCCCGAGGTGTGTGATGTCGCTGGTGTGAGTCCTCCGGTGAGCCCGTGGGAAGCCCGCACACCGGCTGGCGGGATGGTGCCCACCTCGACACCCTTAGCCTGGTCTAACGTCCGACCGGGGAGCATTATCACTGTTCAGGATGCTTCCCACGATATGGAGCCACTAGTTGCAAGCGACACCGAGGCGCTCACGCAAGTGCGCCGTCCCAGTGGTGCCACTGGCTACTCTGTATGCGCGGTAGCAACAGGTTTTGTCATGCTCCTGCTGCTTCTGGGTGGGTACCCGCTGGCGCTGACTGCAGCTGCGCTTTGTTGCCTCGGCATCAGTGCCGGGCAGCGCGTGGCCTGGCAGGATGCGGTGCGCCCAGCAGTAACCGCCTGTATGACCGCAGGCACAGCGGTTCTTGCGCTTCTCGCCGGGCTTAACTGGGTCACGTGGACGGCGACGCCACCCGACGCATCCCTGGACGTCGCTTCTCCGCTCATCTCTCCCCTCGGCTTGGCGACGGCGGGGGCTGCCATGCTGTTTGCCACAGCACTTTCCCACCTCGTCAGTCGTCCTCCCCGTGCGGTCACCGTGTGCCTGATCACCACAGGACTCGGTGTTTGCGCGTGGGCTGGATTCAGCGGACTCGCGGCCACCGTCGGGCTTACTACCTCGCACTCCAGTGCGTTGGCAGCTCCGACAGTGGTCGCGGCCGCACCGCTTATGGCTGTCCTTGCCCTCGGTGCGGTCATCTATGGGCCGCTTGTCGCGCTGCGCAGCGCGGGGATCGCTATCCCTGCTGTTCCGTCAGCGGGTGCGGATCTCAGTGCAACGGATCTCCCCGCCGAGGTGTACGCCGGTGCGGGCAGTCGTGCGCGCCGGGCGACGAGCCTTTTCGACGGCTTGGTGTGCGGTTCTTGTCTTCTCGGCGTGGCAGCGACCCTGCTCTCGGTGTTTTCCGAGCAGCCCGCGCCCTTCCGGCTCCTGTTCACCCTCGCCCTTGTCGCCTGTTTGGCCATGCAGTCGACCCGCTACGCTTCGGCTGTTGGGGCGTGGGCTGTGTGGCTATGGTCGATGGGGACCGCTGTCGCCACTGCCCTGACTGTTGTGATTCATCCCCGCGATGTGCAGCCCCATCCTGCCGTGGCGGGTCTGGCCTTCGTGCTGGCGGCGGTGTGTGTCGCTGCTGGTTTGTGGACTCCTCGTCTCGCTCATCTTCCACCGACGACCATTGCCGCGCTGGAGAAGGTGGAAAGCGCCTGCGTGATCGTCGCGCTTCCCCTCGCCCTGTATCTGGCTGGTGTATTCGCCGCAATTCGGGGGCTGGGCTGATGCGTGTCCGTCACCTCCCAGCTCGCCTCGGTGAGCGCTGCCTGGCTTTTGCCCTACTCACCACCCTCGGGCTCATGGCCGTGGAGGCATCCGCACAGGAGGAGCCCCGTCCCAGCCCAACGAGTCAGGTGGAATCCACGCCACCAGCGGATTTCACCTCCGCGCCGGAACCCACATCACCGAAGGGGTCGGCGTGCCCCGACGGCGATCCGGTCCCTGTTCCTGCGGGGCCATCCGACGTTGCCCGCGCCACAGCTCTGTCCGCTTCCCTCCACGCTGCCCACCGCTTCGCCACCGGCGCCGGGGTCACCGTCGCTGTCATCGACACGGGTATCACCCCGCACCCTCTCCTCCCCGAGCTTGTCGACGCCGGCACGTTCCTCGACCCTCCTTTCTCCCCCACCGGTGCACTCACAGACTGCGAAGGCCACGGCACAGCTGTCGCCAGCATCATTGGCCTGCGCACCCCGGCCTCCGCAAGCTCCGGCCGGGGTGGGGGTAGTGGTGAAGGAAGGGGTCAAGGTGGGGGTGAAAGAGCAGGAGGAGGGAAATCCAGTGGAGGGGATGATGTGAAGAAGCCTGTTGGTGTCGCCCCCGATGTCCGTCTTATTGCCATCAAACAATCCGCAACCAAAACCGGCGGCACCCTCGATAGCCTGGGCCACGCCATTAACCGGGCCCTGGATGAGCATGCAGACGTTATTAACCTCTCCGTCTCGTCGTGTTTGTCCCGCACAACGACACTTGCCCCCGGCGTGTTACAGGAGGCTATTGACCGCGCCGAGCGGGAGGGGGCCGTCATCGTCGCGGCGGCGGGCAACATCGCCGGCGACTGCCCCGCAGATTCCATCAGCTACCCCGCGTATTTCCCCACGGTCATCGCCGTCAGCGCTCTGAACACGCCTTCTGTTATCGCCGAGTACTCCCTCGACCTGGGAGGAAAGCGACCCGTGGGGGCACCGGGGACAGCAAGCATTGCTGCGTCGACAAGTGGGCACGGCTACGCCACAGCGACGGACAAGACGGAATTCCAGGGAACGAGCTTCGCAGCGCCAGTGATCACAGGGTTTGTCGCACTGTTGAAGGAGCGCTACCCCCACGCCACGCCGGAGGAGCTGCGGGCACTGGTGTACTCGGCCGCACATCCGGTGACGGGTGCACTGGATGTGCAGGAGAGCGTCGACAAGCTTGAAGAAGAAAAGCAAACCGCACGCCAACCAGAACCGATCAGTGCAACGACGACGGAGGAAGCGGGCACATGGTGGCCGCTTGCCGTACTAATTGGCTTCGCCTTGGGTGGCCTCATCATAGCTGCGGCGAGGAAGCCTCCTCAGCGGTAAGAGCCGCACCACGGGGCAACAAACTCACCACCGACCACGGCGCCGGGGTAGCATCCTCCACGCCAAGCGCCGGGGCGGAGGCAACCGGAACGGGGAAATACGTGCCCGTCTCCCCCACAATGACCACCCCATCACCGACGGTAACCGCCATGCCGCCCGACCGCGTCGCAGAGAACCTCGTCGCCACGCTCGTCCCCGCAATTCCCACGCCCGGGGGCAGCGAACGTTCGGGAGGCAGGACACCGATGACGGGCGCATCCACCGCCACCCCAGCTGTACCCGCCGACGCGAAGAGGCCCCACCCCCGCGACTCCGCAAGCCTCGTCGCACGCTGACTCACACACACCGTATCCGCTGGATGAACCGGAACAAACGTCCCCCGTTCCGCAGGCAAGGCAACGGCAGTCTCAGACAACGGCCTACCCCGCAGCGTCTCCGGGGGCACCTCACGCTCGGCGACCCCCACCTCCCGCAAAACCTCCGCCTGGAAGGCCGTCACCGGCGCGAGCCCCTCACCATCGTCGAGCCACACCCTTTCCCCCGCACGCAGAAGTCTCGCCGAGGCTACGCGGGAAAGCGTCTCCATAGAGGGCAGCTCCGGCAGAATGTCGAGCACCGCCGCCGAGGGCTCCCATGCACCCGCCGACATTGGAATGCCCAGATGGCGACGCACCGTCGCGCCCTCTGCGGAATCGGCGGCTGGCAGCTTGCGCCGCCCCTCCGCCGTCACCAGATACTCGTCGCGACCCACACGCGCCAGGAAGAATTCCCCCGGCGCGGCCGCAGGCGGATTGTCAAGACCTTCCACCACCTGTGTTTCGCCCTGGCCACGCGTACACGCAGACCAGGTAGATTCATCCCCCGCATCCCCCGCCGCGAGGACACCCGGCGCGCCGGGGATGCCCACCGGCGGACCGAACTCCTTTGTCGCCAAGATTTCATCGGCGGCACGGGCAGGCTGCGCCGGTTCCCCAGCGATCAGGCGCGCTGAGGTGAGGTTCAACGCCGGGTGGTAGGTCTCCCCCACGCGCACGTACAAACCGCCGGACTCGGCCCGGACGATGGCGGCATCCCCCGGCTCTGCCTGCGGTTTGAACATCGCCATCGCGCCTGCTCCAAGTGCAAATAGCGCGCAGCCGATGAGGCCCAGTGCGAGGCTGCGGCGAAGCCTGGCTAACGGGTCGTGGATCATGCGTGCGTCGGCGTAGATGAGTGCGTGCTCTGCCCTCCTCACCAGGAACTTGTACCCTGAGACCTGCGGTTTAGTAGTTGGCGCGAGAAGTTGTGCCATGTTTCCCCCTGTTTTCCCCTGATTTTGTCTTTCGATATTGTCGATCGGGCTTCAGATTAACCCCGTAGCAATCGGGCTGCAACGGGAACGGGAGCAGCGGGATGCACAGTGTGGAGCCCCCAGAACAAGCAAGGCTCAAAGCGCACAAATGACTATGTCCTTCGGACATGCACACAGGGCATGCGAATAGGCATGTCTAGGAGACATGACAATAGGTATGACAAAAGGCATGCCAATCGGGCATCAGCCACATGCAAAAGAGCCCGCGAGCCCCTCATTAGGAGGAATTCGCGAGCTTCACGCCGTGCGTGACACTGGCCTGCGTGACACTGGCCACTGCATGCGTTATGTGATTATGGCGCATCCGGTGGTGGCGGATCATGGTCCGGGATGCCATCCGGGGTGAAGTCCCCTGGAACAGGAACGGGCTTCGGGCGCACCTCAGCCTCAGTCGAGGACTGTTGTGCTTTTCCCGGCATCGTTTTCTCCGGTCGGTGGTAGTACGGCTGGTTAATTTCCTGATCGGTCGTAGCTACCCCCATCTGTCCCTTGGTGGGGACGGGAAGCAGCGGATCCGGTGAATCACCGGACTCTCTCATCCGTGTGATCTCGGCATCGGTGAACCTCTCGTTGACGACGTAGATCGTCACGTTGTGGTCACGGTACACATCGGTCACGCCTGGCGTCCGGTCGAGGCCGGGAATCCACTCCGCCTTGGTTTTCTGGAAGTCCCAGAAATTGAACGGGCTCGTAATGATGTAGTTGATGTCGAGGTTCTTGGCGGCCTCATCTACGGTGTTGCGCAGCATCGGGTCCCCGAAGTTGCCCACGCCCAGGAGGTTGGGATGGAAGTACAACATCGTCGTGTCCGAATCTGATAGCGCGTACGGCCAGTTGTAGTGGGTGTAGAAAGCGGGCAGGCCGTTGTACGCATACATCCATCCGGATCCGTCGGCAGGGTCGGAGAAAATCCGGTGCTCGTACGCACCAGGCTGATTCGCCAACCAGCGCCACGCTTTCAGGTCATACTTGTTCACCATGCGCTGATCACGAGAATTCGCGATTGGCCAGTCGAGCTTCCCTTCCGTGCGGTTATCCACTACGACCCAGAGCGCCGCGCCCACGATAAGTCCGACGATTGTTGACAGCACGACGGAAAGCATAGATAGGCGACGCACCGGCCCGAGGCACACGAGGCGAACCACGACGGCGATGGCTGCACCCGCGTACGCGACGAGTAGCAGCGCGACGGGCATGATGAGGCGGTGCGTGCCGTTGTAGTGCAGACCACCGATAAAGGTGAATGCATCGCCCCAGGCCCCGGTGAAGGGGTGCATGGAGTTGACGGTGACGACGAGACTGAACAGATAGGCCAGCGGCCCCCACAGGTTGCCCCGCCAGACCAGCACGATGACCATGCCTGCCAACCCCACCCAGAGGAGCGGAAGTGAATCGAAACCAATCTCATCGGTGTGGCGGGTAGCAAGGTTGAACGCTGTCTCCCATGCCTTGGCCATGCTCAGACTTTCCGCGTCGTCGAAATTGACGACGTCCTCGGTCTGCGACGATCCCGCGATGATCTGCGGCAGCAAAATAAGCGCGCCGGCCACCCCTGTCAGGGCAAGAAGACCAAGATCGCGAAGGCGGAACCCTACGCCCTGCCGCCAGGAGCGAGGCGTGTGCGAGGGTTTCCACACGAGCTTCGTCAGCCACCACAGAAGTAGGAAGATCACCACGTGTGTCGCCGGTGCTGGATGCGTCTGCACGAGGCCGGCGAATGCGAGTGCTGTGGCGAAGGCCCGCTTGGGTACCGCCGGCACAGACATGAAAGCACTGATCACGATGCCGATCATGGCCACGGCGGAGAGGTACGGCCAGGCTCCGACATAGTAGCCAATCCAGAACAGAACGGGCACAACGCCAACAAGTACAGCAGCAAAACCGGCGGCCAATTGGCTTGTCACTCCGCGCGTGCCTACGACGCGCCATGCCAGTGCTGCAGCGGAGATAGGGAAGAGCGCTCCCGCGAGCACAACCGACGTGACGTTGAGGGCTGCAATGGGGGAAAGATCAGCAAACTGACCAATGAGATAGGCCGTCGAGTGCCAGGCTGTGGGGTAGTACAGAGGATGGCCGGTTTCTGCGTTTTGCAGGATCCCCATCTCTGTGGGTGAGGCGATGCCTGTCTCGCCGATGAAGCGGACGACGGAGGCGTGCCAGTGTGCGTCCCAACCCTGGTACACGTTCTCCAATCCACCCCACGACCGCTCGATCACAGCAAACGAACGAGACATGATGAAGTACGCGCCGGCGATCACGCCGGCGGCGGGCAACAGCCACCGCTGATCCGAAATGGATCCTGGCCGCCACGCCGGGTTGAGGCGCACGAAGTCGGAGGCACGACGTGCAGCACTGGCGGCTGGGATTGCTGGTGGTTGACCAACATGTTGACTATCGGGAACGAGAGAGAAGTTCTTCGCACGGTGGCGTCGCCCGAAATAGAAAGCACCTCTCCACAGTGCAGCCAGGGCAGCGACGAGAACGATAAACCAAATAACGGCTGTGGGAGTAAAGGAAATTCCCAACGGGTGGAACAGAGCTGACGCGATCCCGTACATTCCGACGGTCACCGGCACGGCGCACATTGCTGATGTCGGTGTCCGCATCCCGGAGATCCAACTAACGAGAAGGCCCGGTATGACACAGACAGCGATTGCTATAAGCGCTGTTTCCATCACGCAGCCCCACATCCTTTGTTTGTTCTCTGTACGTTAGTGATATCTATCTCTCAGACATCGTAGTCGGTCACTCCGCTGCGTTTTGGTAGGCGTGCCCGCTTTACCCTTCCACAGATCCGGAGCCTTTTGCTTATAACTCCCCTAACCTCCCCGTATGCCAGAGACTTTCTTTGTACGGCCTCCTCAGCCAACCCCCTGCCAGGGGCACCCACGGGGAACGCATGGGAACGCACGAGCTAGCGCCCCAGAGAGGATTCGACTCTCCGACACCGCCTCCTTCATGGCTTCACCTCAAGTTACCCGTCTTGGGGAACTACCCCTGTATTCAGTCACCGCGAAGAGGAGCCCGCTCATTGGTCTGAGCTACTCAATTTCATCGGCTGTTCGCTTGCGCCTTGTCTCTTCTGCTCGGCTCGCAAGCTCCGCATCACTGGGATAGTCCACTCCTGTGAGGGTCAGTCCGCATGCCGACGCAACGGGAACATCGGCGGCTCGTTCTTTCAGAGTGAGCAGGTGTGGTGCGAACGAGAGATCCCGGCGCCCCTCCCCCACAGCGAGACATGCTCCGACGAGGGAGCGCACCATGGACCAGCAGAACGCATCTGCGCTGACCTTTGCAAGGTAGGTCTGTGGCTCACGGGGAGTTGATATGTCTTCCCATGTGAACGTTTCGACGGTGCGGATCGTGGTGGCGTGAGGTTTGTGCTTGCACAGTGCGGCGAAGTCATGCAGCCCTACAAAGGCCGATGCACATGCTGATACAACATCGATATCTACAGGCTTTTTCCAGGTAGCGGTATCAAACCTCCGCAAAGGTAGGGGACCGCCCGGACGTGTGGTGACACGATATTCGTAGTAGCGGCGAAGTGCCCCGAATCGTGCGTCGAAGGCTTCCGGTGCAGCACTGACGGCGAGCAGGGAGATATCGTCAGGCAGAAGTTTGTTGAGCCGACGGGTAAGCCGGGCTGGGTCGCCGTCAATGGAGCGCTGCTCCAGACAGGACTCGGGCACCACCATGTTGGCCACCTGCCCTGTGGCGTGCACCCCCGCGTCAGTTCGGCCCGCGACGGTGAGCTGGTAGGAGTCATCCAACCGCAGCACGAGTCGCAGTGCTTCCTCGATCGTTTGCTGTACGGTGCGGAGTCCACCTTTTTGCGTTGCCCACCCATGGAAGTTTGTCCCGTCATAGGCAATGTCGAAGCGGAGGTTCACTGTCATAACCACACAGTGTAGCGGGCGTGGGTTCTACCTCCTGCACCCTAATCCCGACTCCGCACCACACACCCTGCGTCTACTGGTTCTTGCAGGTGTTGACACCAAACAGCCTGTACAGGGGGCACCAGCCGATTGCCGCAGTCACAAGCATCACGACTGCGACGATGAGCAGAATCACTCCCCACACCGTCCCCGGCGATGTCACCGTAAGTGCCAGCACCGCGCACACAACCGCAATCACAAGCCGCACAATGCGGTCTACGTTGGATTCATTCTTAACCAAGATCTTTTCCTTTCGTCTGGCTAACTATTTTTAATCCTACATATTCCGATCCCGTCGATAGCATCAATTTGCCCTGCCACAAACGAAATTTCGAAAACCATCTAAAAGGCAGATGCCAAAGGAACTGCCCACTCTTAAGATCCCTCGCACCAGATTGGACCTACCAATTCACCCCTAATCAGGGCAAGATGGTCAATCAAAATAGTGTTTCTTCCCACTTTGCTTCCCCATCAGTTGCGCTACCTTTTGCTATCTTTTACGGTCCAAATAAGTCACTTATCGAACTTTTTATAAGGAGCCCCCATGCCCCACCGTCACAGGAAATTCTGGCCCCTGGTCGCCGCCGTCGCTGTAGGAAGCAGCCTTGTCGCGCCCGTTGCAAATGCGGATACCACTGACCAAGAGACTGAGCTTTGCACGCTGAAGATTAACCTCCGTGAAGATGAACAGATCTCGCCAGCAGAAAAAGCTTTCAGAAAAGCAATGAACGAGGGCAATGCGCTGAAGGTAAAGAAATCAAACGCACAAACGCAGTTTATCGCCTACTCCGTGCAAAAAATGGCTTACACCAGGCAAATCGAGAACCTACAGGCGATGAGGAAAGACGGTGAGATTACCGATTCCGTCTATTTCCGCGAGGTCGAGCCGCTCGAGGCAATGACAAAAGTGTTCGGCGAGCTGATGCCGCAGCTTCAGGCTTGTGCCACGGGGTATAAGGAATCGCAGAAGCCCGATTCTTCCTTAAGCACCGCAGACGGAGAACCCAATGATACGGCAATCGGCATTATTGCTGGCTCGGTAATCGCCCTCGTCGGGCTTGTCATCGGTTTGCTTCCCCAGGTGAAGAACATTCTGCCACCGAGCATCGCCACCTTACTTCCATAGGGCGATTTGCTGTTTCGTCGCGGTGATTAACTAGGAAGTAGTCGCCTCATTTGTAGGCCTGCCGATTGGTTTCTCACCGTGTACGATAACAAGGAACCTCAACCTCGCCCTCGACAGTTTGCGGGGCTAATTCAAAATTGGAGAAAACTATGCGGTCATCGAAGAAGACCATTGCTTTAGTCTCGCTAGTCGCTGCATGCTCTAGCATGTTCACTATCCCTGCCAACGCTGCTTCAGTTCGTATCGAAGGCGAAATGTGCAGGTTCGCTTACAACCCGAAGGAATTGGAGTACTTCAAGAACTCCGGCGTTACCCCCCTCACAACTACCTCTTGGAAGAACGCTCAGGCATATGCAGTCTCTTTCGAAAACGATCTAGTCAAAGACAAAGAGGGACTTAAACTGCTAAAAGCGCAGTACAACGACGGCCTCTTCCTGGACCTTCCGGCAAACGCAGATCCTGACAAAATCACGGCTGAAGACAAAGCCAAGGCCGAAAAGAAGTACCGCGCAGATGTGGAAAGTATTCAGCAGAGTATGAAGGCAAAGGAGGCACTCATCCCGGCAGCGAAAGCTTGCGCAAAAGGAGAGAGCCTTTCCGATCCCAGCGTTGAAACGTCTGCTCTAAGTAATGAGTTTAATGAACTCAACGATGCAGGCATCGGTGTTATTGTCGCAGCGGTTCTTCTTCTGCTCGGCGGCGCGGTTGCTGCTGTGCTCCCCCAGCTTGGCTTAGTCTAAGCCTCCCCTTTCATTTTGAGCGCCTCTGATGAGGCGCTCTTTTTTGTTTACGTCCTTCCTTGGCAACCAACGGTGAGGAAGAGCGGAGGGAGGATGGAGGCGTCGACAAGCAAAAAATCCCCCGCACACAGGGTGCGGGGGATGAAGAGAGAGGGGAGATTACTTCTCGTCCTCGGTGGCCTCTTCCTTTGCCTCAGCCTCAGCCTCAGCGTCGGTGGAGGTCTCAGCCTCTACCTCGGGGGCCTCCTCCTTGGTCTCCTCAGCCTTAGCTTCCTCGGCCTCGTCGGCCTTCTTGGAAGCAGCGGCGCGGGTAGCGCGCTCAGCTTCCTTGGAAACGGTGGGCTCGAGAACCAGGGAGATCTGGGAAATGGAAGCACCATCGCCCTTGCGCTGGCCGAGCTTCACGATGCGGGTGTAACCGCCCTCGCGACCCTCAAACTGGGGGGCAAGCTCGTTGAACAGGTAAGCAACAACCTGCTTGTCAGCGATCTTCTTCAGAACGTTGCGACGATCAGCAACCGTGCCAGCCTTGGCCTTGGTGATGATCTTCTCTACGTACGGGCGCAGCAGCTTAGCCTTGG
>ERZ1031292.134-NODE-134-length-28481-cov-5.968867_pt1 | contig 28481 bp, 23 predicted proteins | sample MGYA00518215_ERZ1031292 | MGnify/ENA primary metagenome ERZ1031292 (study PRJEB33718, sample SAMN03159822) | human skin metagenome | collected 2014-02-25 | study: EMG produced TPA metagenomics assembly of the PRJNA266117 data set (Human skin bacterial metagenome... | reverse complement strand
CGACTGGGGACGGTAGTCCTGGGAGAAGCGGGCCGAGAAGCCAAGGTCAACTCGTTAATGTTCCTTGGAAACCAATAAGTGCCGAAAACGTTCGCACTGACTTCGCTCTCGCTGCCTGATCAGTGATCGAAGGGTCAGCCCGGATGTAGCCTTTCGTCCGGATTCTGGCCTCATTTAAAAGGCTTGCTGGTCGATCCTCGTCTGGTGGATCGATTGGGACTTTAATCAGACTGAGCCTGTCCGCAACTGGCTGACGTGAGTGCGGGGGCTGAGAAAACGACAGTGTCAGCTGCGCCCGGAGAAGGTCCAGGTCGCCTCGTCAGGACGCGGGTTCAATTCCCGCCACCTCCACCCCAGGGGGAAGTGTTGAACTCTCGCGAGAGGGTCAGCACTTCCCCCAACTGTTTTGCCTCGATGAAGTCGTTGTGGGTCATCAGCTCAGTGCTGTCGTAGAAGCGCGAGGCCACCGAGAGCGTCTCGGGCCCACCCAGATCTTGTCGATGAAGTACTCGAACAGCAGGTCGCGCACCTCTGGCTCGTCCACGCGTGCCTTCGCGAAGCGTTGGTAGAACGCCCCAATCGAGGTCTCGTCCTCGTGCAGTGCCACCTTGACGTGCTCGGCCTGGATGGCGGTATCCAGCTCGGCCTTGCGCTCTTCCAAGGCTCGCATCGCCCCGGCTGTCGTCTCGTTGATGATGCCCATGCCGATGGCCTTCACGAAGTTGCCGAGCTTGGTCTCGACGTCGCTCCTGCGGGCCTCCAGGCGGCGTCAACCACCTGCTCCCACGTCCCCAGCGGCACCTGGCCGACCGTCGGCCCCAGGTAGTGGACTTGCGTCATCGTCGTCTCCATCTGTTCGATCCGGCCTGCGCGGCCGCAGCTGGGCGAGCCACATCCGCGACCGAGCACGACGTTAGAGGGTGCCACCGACCACCGACGGCCTAAAAGTTTTGTCAGTGGCGAGGTGTTCCATTGCTTCTATGAGCCACCGAGTTCCCGACACATCGAACCAGGTTGCGTCCCGAGTTGCACCCTGGCCGCGGCGCACGAGCCACGGGGCGCTCGTCGACGTCCTGTCGACCTGCATGGTAACGCAAGTCCGTGACGTTACAGGGAAACGTGCTACCCGACAGGTCGACTCGGCACGCCGCGATGTATCTTACGAAGTGAAAATCCCTCAATATAAGGCATTTACGGAGCATAGACGGGTCTTGCGATCTACCGCCAACAGCGATACCATGATGTTACCGGGAAACGTTACCCGGAAGCGTTACCGGATGACGCATGGCAGGAGAGGAGAGGCCGTCATGGCTGATGTCACCCCCGAGGATCGCGCCCGGGCCGCGGCGCGCGCGCTGACCGCCGAAGGCAGCCCGGTCACGTCTCGTGCGATCCGGGACCGCGCGAAGGTGCGGATGGCCGTGGCTGCGCAGGTCGCCCGCGAGGCCAACGAGTCCGTGGCTGCGGCCGCTCAGACGCCCGACCTGCCCGACCAGGTCACCGATCAGGTCGCAGCCCTGTGGCGTGCTGCCGTTGAGGCGGCCAAGGAGAAGCACGCCGCGGAGATGGCGTCGGCGGCCCAGCGCCTGGCCGAGGCGCAGACCGAGCGTGACGACGCCGTGCAGCTGGTCATCGAGCTGGAGGAGAAGCTGGCCGTGGCCGAGGACGCGCTCGCCCGGGCCCAGGCGGCCGAGACCAGGGCGACTGCGGCAGAGGCACGCGCCGACGGTCTGCGAGAGGCCCTCGCCGCGCTCGCGTCCGGGCAGGACAGGTAGGACCAAGACGTGGTCCAGGACATCCGCGCCGACGTCGCGCGGGTGGAGTCCGCCCTCGACACCCCCACGCTCAGGCTGCTGGACCGCAAGTCCGCAGCGATCGCGCTGCCGATCTTCGCGCAGCTGTTCCCGGACAACGCCGATCCCATCCCGGTGGAGCGCTTCTACACCAGGGTCGACCCCCTGCTCGACGAGCTGCGGGCGTCCGGCTACCAGGTCCCGAAGGCCGCCGCGAAGGAGCTGGCCGCCCAGTGGGTCCGCGAGCGCTGGCTCTACCGCGATCCTGGTCGCGGCGAAGAAACCTTCCGGCTGACCGGCGACGCGGAGCAGGCTCTCGACTACGTCACCCGGGCCACCCGGACCTCCTTGAACGTGTCCGCCTCCCGCATCGAGACCATGCGGCGGGTCGTCGCCGAGGCTGCGCTGGCCGCCCACCCGGACCGGGAAGAGCGGATGCGCCGGCTCGACGAGGAAATTGCACGCCTCACCGCCGAGTACGAGCGGCTGCAGGGCGGGGGAGAGCTGCAGCCGGCCAGCGACGACGACCTGGCCGAGCAGTTCTCCAACGTCCTGCGCGAGCTGGACGGCCTGCCTGCCGACTTCCGACGGGTCGAAGAGGCCGTCCGCTCGATGCACAAGGACGTCGCCAAGCGGTTCCGGGAGGAGGACCGCCCGGTGGGAGAGGTCATCGACGAGTACCTGGACCAGTCCGACTCGCTGCTGACGTCCACGCCGGAAGGCCGCGCGTTCAGCGGCGCCGTTGAGCTGCTGCGCAAGCCAGACTGGCTGGGACGCCTGCGCGCCGACCTGGGCACGATCCTCGACCACCCGCTCGCCGACGCGCTGATGCCGGAGGAGAACCGGCAGCTCCGCAACGCCGTGGACGTCATCCGGCGCGGGATCGACGGGGTCCTCGACCAGCGGCGGCGGGCGACGACCACCCTGCGCGAGCACATCGAGAACTACGACCACGTGCGCAACCGTGAGCTGGACGAGGTCCTCAGGGGGATCGACGTCGAGCTGCGCGTCTGGATGCAGCACGCCCGTCCGCGCGCCCACGTCGACGTCGACCTGATCCCGGCCCCGCTGGGCATCGAGGCACTGAAGCTGACGACGTTCGATCCGGACAGCGAACGCCCGCCGGAGCCCCTCGAAGACGTTTCCGACCAGATCCCCGATCCGCCGGACCCCCATGAGATCCGCAGCCAGGGAGGGCCCACGTTCACCGACCTGCGACATCTCATCGCTGAAGCCGTCGCCTCCGGCGGCCTGCAGTCGGCCGCCGAGCTCTTCAACGGCTTCCCCGACGACCTGAAGCGGCCGGTGGAGGTCTTCGGGCTGCTGCACCTGCTGGCCGGTGCGGGGGCCGACATGGACCTCCAGGACCGCGACCCGGTGGTCACCCTCCGTCCCGACGGGACGGTCCGCACGCTCGCCATGCCCCTCACGGCGATGGCGCAGGCACCTGAGCCCAGAGGAGGCCACGATGACTGATCTCGACGCTGGCGACGAGCCGAACGTCGAAGACGAGGAGGAGCACACCTCGCTCGCCATGTTCGAAGGCGACACCTCGACCCTCTTCCCCGACCAGCGCCGATGCCTAAACGCGCTGCTGAAGTACCGTTACCTGTCCGCGGACCGCAACCCTGGGCAGTGGGCCGTCCTGATGGCCAACACCGACCTGATCCGCAGCCGGCTGAACGACCTGTTCCTCGACCTGCAGGTGGACCGCGTGCACCAGATCGCCTTCAAGCGTCAGGCGACCAACGGCGACGAGCCGCTTCCGTCCCTGCTGCGGGTCTCCTCCCACACCAAGGAGGAGACCATCGTCATGGTCTACCTGCGGAGGCGGTTCCGCACCCAGCGGCAGGAGGGCGACGACGTCGTGTTCGTCGACCGCCAGGCGCTCCTGGACGAGGTGGCCGATATGCGCCCTGTCGACGCGACGAACCTGGCCATGGACCGCAAGCGGGCCGACAAGGCCATCGAGTCCCTCGCGAGCGCCGGCGTGCTACTGCGCACCGGCGACCCCGACCGCTTCCAGATCTCCCCGATCGTCGAGGTGCTGATGCCGGTCGAGAAGCTGCGCGCGCTATGGACGTGGCTGATCGAGACCAACCAGGGCGGCACGGATCCGGACGAGGACCTGCCCGCCGACGAGACGCTCGACGACCTTCTCGTCGACGCAGACGAGGAGGAGTCATGAGCCAAGACGAGCTCATCCCCGTGCCGACCGACCACTCCCAGTGGCGGATCCAGACCTTGCAGATGGTCAACTGGGGCGGCTTCCACGGGCCGCACACCGTGCACTTCTCGCCCGGGTCCACCCTGATGTCGGGTGCGTCCGGCTCCGGCAAGTCGACCGTGCTGGACGCCTACATCGCATTGATGATGCCCAACAGCGTAGCCTTCAACGGCGCCTCCAACGACGCCGGCGGCCGCGCCCGCTCGGCCGACCAGCGCAACTTGCTCACCTACCTGCGCGGCAAGACCGACGCGGCCCGGGTCGACGGCTCCGACGAGCTGCGCGACCAGGTCCTGCGGGGCCGTGACGGCGGCCACGTCTGGGGTGCCGTCGCCGGGACCTTCGGCGACGAGTCCGGACGCATGTTCACGGTGATGCGCCTGTACTTCGCCAAGGCCGACGCCACCGTCAACGGCGAAGTGGCGACCACGTACGCGACCTTCGAGGGCTCCATCGACCTGGCGACCCTGGAGCCGCTCGCGGCCAACCGCTTCGAGAAGCGTGGCCTGCGCGCCGCCGGCATCATCCCGTACAACTCGCTGGGCGAGTTCCAGGACACCGTCACGACGCGCCTGGGCATCGGGGGCGGCGATGGCGGCCGTCAGGCGCTCCGGCTGCTCGCGAGGGTGCAGGAAGGCATGAAGGTCGATCGGGTCGACGACCTGTACCAGAAGATGGTGCTGGAGAAGCCCGTCACCTACGAGGCCGCAGACGTCGCGATCTCCCACTTCGCGGACCTGCAGGCCTCCTACGACAAGATGCAGGACGAGGCCGAGAAGGTCAAGGCGCTGGGGCCACTTCCCAAGCTGCAGGTCGACCTGCGCGACGCCGAGGAGGAAGCCCGGCTGCTCGCCGTCCTCGGCGCCAACCGGGTAGGCCCGACGCCATTCCAGCTGTGGAGCCTGCGCACCGAACGGGCGCTGCTGGACGACGCCGTCGTGGCCAACCGGGCCGAACACGCGGAGAAGACCGCGCAGGCCAGGAAGGGCAATGAATCGGTGGCCGACCTGAAGGCGCGGCTCCGTGACGTCGTCGACCAGAAGCGGACCAACGGCGGCGACGCGATCGACGCCCGCACCAGGGAGATCGAGGAGCTGGACCGCAGGCGCCAGACGGCCTACGACGCGAACATGAAGTTCCAGACGCGCACGGAGTCGATCCGACTCGCGGTGCCTGAGGACGCCGACGCGTTCGCCCAAGCCCAGAGCGATGCCGCCACCTTCCTCGCCGAGTTCGAGGGGCGGCGGACCCAGCTGCGCAGCGACCAGGACGAGCTGCGCGACCAGATGTCGCCGCTGACGTTGCAGCGCAAGGACCTGCTGGCCGAGCGGGCCTCGCTCCAAGGTCGCAACGGCTCGGTCCCGCGCCGCCTCCACGAGGCCCGCGTACGCATGGCCCAGGCCGCCGGTCTCGACCCCGAGACGGACCTGCCGTTCGTGGCCGAGCTTATCGACGTCCTGCCCGACGAGGAGCACTGGCGCAAGGCGATCGAGACGACCCTGGGCGGTCTCGCCAAGACCGTGCTCGTGGACCGTCAGCACCGCGCCGCGCTGTCTGCGGCGATCGATCCGATCCATATCTCTCCGCGCATCAACTTCCAGGGCGTGGACCTGACCGAGCACCAGGACTGGCAGGGCGACCCCGACCACGTGTCCGGGAAGCTCGCGTTCAAGGAGTCGCCGTTCTCCGCCTGGGTGCAGGACCGGGTCTCCAGCCGGGGCCTCGACCACCTCTGCGTGCCCAACGCTGCAGCCCTGACCGAAGCCGAGCCGTGCGTGACCCCGGCGGGCCAGACCCGTGACCGCGACCGGGGCGCCCACGGCGAGTCGGGCGACGGTTCCATCATCGGCTTCTCCAACCGGCACCGGCTCGACGACATCGAGCACCAGCTCGCCGAGCTGGATCCGCAGATCCACGGCCTCCAGCGGCAGGTGAAGACCATCGACGACCGTCTCGGGCAGCTCCAGAGCCAGCGCGAAGCGCACCAGTATGTCGCCGACACCACTTGGGCCGACATCGACCACGATGGCCTTGCGGCGAGGATCGAAGAGCTGAAGGCCGAGATCGAGCGGCTGCGCTCGACCAACTCCGTGCTGGACCAGCTGCAGGAGCAGGAAGACCGGCTGACCGGTCAGCTGGACGCCGCACGGCGCCAGCTCACCCTCGACGAGGACCGGCTGGAAAAGCTCGCCAAGGAGCACGCCGACCTCGCCGCCGACCAGGACAGCATCCAGGACGGCATCGACGCCATCGAACGGGCCCAGACCGCCAGCGTGTCCCTCGACCAGCAGGACTACCTCGACCGCGCGTTCGCCGCCAACTGGGACCCGGCCGACCGCAAGGCGTTCGCCGGGAACGTCAAGGCCCTGCGCAGATACCTGGCGGAGAAGGAGTCGGATGGTGAGGCGCGCCGTCGCCGGACCGTGTCGGCGATGGAGTCGATGTTCACCCAGTTCCAGCAGCGCTGGCCCGAGAACAACCTGGGCGTGACCGTCGCCTCGGCGGACGGCTACCGGGAGATCCTCGACCGCATCCAGACCGAAGGCCTGCACGAGCGGCGCGAACGCTGGCGCCGGGAGTTCGCCGCCTGGTCGAGCGACGACCTGCTGCGGCTCAACGACGCCTACGACACCTCGATCGAAGAGATCGAGGACCGGCTGGTCCCGATCAACCGCATCCTCAAGGGCTTGCCGTTCGGCGGCAAGGGCATCCTCCAGATCCACCACCGCCGGCTCCACAACGACGACGTCGAGTCATTCCGCAGGCAGCTGCGGGGTCTGTCGTCCGGGCTGGCCGCAGACGTCACCGACGAGCAGGTCGAGGACAGGTTCAAGCGCCTGGCCGACTTCATGGCCCGCATCAGTATTCCCGAGGGCCAAACCAAGTCGTCGACCTCGCAGCGCGACCGGTTCCTCGACGTGCGCCAGCACGTCGTCGTTACCGCCGTCTGCCTAGATCAACACGGCGACGAGGTGGCCACCTACGACTCGCTCGGCGGCAAGAGCGGCGGCGAGACCCAGGAGCTGGTAGCCTTCATCGTCGGATCGGCGCTGCGCTACCAGCTCGGGGACGAGGAACGGTCCCGACCCCGCTACGCACCGGTCTTCCTTGACGAGGGCTTCGTCAAGTCCGACAGCGAGTTCGCCGGCAGGGCCGTACGGGCGTGGCAGAGCCTGGGCTTCCAGCTCGTCATCGCCGCACCCCTGGACAAGGTCACGGCGCTGGAACCCCACATGGATCTCTTGCTCGCCGTGGTCAAGAGCGACAAGGGCTACTCGCAGGTCGTCGACCTTCCCGACGCCTCGCAAGGGGCAGACGCATGAAGACCCCGGCCGAGGCGACGGCGGACATCAAGCGCCGGCTGGCGAATGGATGGAACTCCGACTTGGCCGGGGTGGAGGCCGCCTTCCCGCACGACTTCCCGCTCGGCCGCCCGTCGGCCGATCAGCTGCGTCACGACTACTCCTCCGTGCACGCCCTGACAGTGGAATGGCAACGATGGAGCGCCCAGCACGGCGTCGAGCTCACCTACACGAACCGCCTCTCCGCAGGCGGAACCCGCCAGCTGGTCCCGACCCACGTGCGGGTGGACAGCATCGACCGAGCCGCTGCCATTGTGGGCGACGGCTGGCCCGCCCGCCTGGCCCGTGGCCGTCGCCGGTTCCAGGTCCTGGTGAACGGGTACCCGGCGCTGACCGACACCGGGCATCTGCTCAGGAAGGTCGACGGGTACTCCGACGTCGACTTCGACCTGCTGCAGACGGTCGCCGACTGGTTCGCCGAAGACCCGACCAGGGCTCGCGGCGTGACCCCGCGGCAGGTGCCCATCCCCGGAGTGCACGCGAAGTGGCTGCAGGCGCACGAGTGGGCGGTGTGCGCGATGACGGGGATCGAGGACCTCCAGCTGCTCGCCCGGCACCCGTCGCGCATCCACTTCACCTACCTCGACCCCGACCACAGGGCTTCCGGTCGACGGGTGCACGACTCCGCCACGGTGGGGGACAGCTTCGAGCCGGCCTACCCTCCCCGGGTGGTGGTCATCTCCGAGAACAAGGACACCGCCATCCACTTCCCGCCCCTGGCGGGGGCCATCAGCGTGGAGGGAGTGGGGCGTGGCGGCAAGACGCCGGCCTCGTTCAGCTGGCTGAGCGAGGCACCCCTGGTCGTCTACTGGGGCGATATGGACCGTGACGGCTACGAGATCCTGGACGGCTACCGCGCCGACTTCGGACGGGACCTGGAGTCCGTCCTGATGGACGAGCCGACCTACGCGACCTACGAGCGGTTCGGCACGGACACCGATCAGCGCGGCGTCTCGCTGGCGCCGGGCAGCCGGCGTCCGGTGCCGCTGCTGCGCCCCTCGGAGCTGGCGGTGTACGACCGGCTGACCGACCCGGAGCACAGGGGACACCGGCGGGTCGAGCAGGAGCGCATCCCGCTCGACGTCGCCCTGGCCTGCGTGCGCGGGCTCATGGACGAGCTGTAGCAGAACCCAGGCCGTCTGGCGCTCACCACGGGGCGTCGAACAAGTCGAGTGCGCCCACCGCGTCGCACAGGGGTAGTCAGGGTCGGAGCAGCCGACGTAGCGCAGCGCGTGGAAGCCCTGGTCGCGCCGCAGGGTCGCGAACTCGTACAGGGCCAGCGACGCCGTGAGCGTGGACACGTCGCTCATCGCCCGAAGGTGCGCGGCGCTGGGCGGGCGGTCTGGGACCTCTTCGCCGTAGCAGAGCAGCTGCAGGCCTTCGCAGGCCACGTCGATGTCCGCCAGCACGGGGTCGGTTCCAGCTGGCCTCGCAGCGTGGCGGCGAACCAGTCGGCAGCGGCCCGCGGGGTGGCCGGGCCGCAAGCCCGGGCAGCGGCCTTCCAGTCCGCCCGGGACGCCGGGCGTCGACGCGCCGTCATGCCGGCCTCCGCGACGGGCTGACAGGAAACCATTGCAGAATCGGACTATTTTAAGGCGCTGCGGACGGGCGAATTGGAACGGATCGTTCGTAACGGGTTTCAGTACTTCCCAATTTTCCAGGAATATTCAACAGCCCTTAGGCACTTTACTGCAGACACCGGTGCACGGCATGCAGCGGAGGCGCAAGCTGCTGCAGAGAGGCTAGGAATTCCATCAACGGTTATTTATTTTGCAGTTGATTACGATGCCACCGATCCTGAGGTTACAAGTAACATTCTTCCGTATTTTCAAGCTGTAAAAGCTAATCTTGGTGGCGGCTACAGGGTTGGAATTTATGCCTCGCGTAACATCTGCACTAGGGTCGCTGAGGCAGGCTACAGCGTTGCTTCGTTTGTCTCGGATATGTCCACTGGCTTCTCAGGTAACCTTGGTTTTCCTATTCCGAAGAATTGGGTATTTGACCAGTTCCATGAGATTAGTGGTTATCGCAACCAATGGGATCTTGACCGGGTAGCGTTTTCTGGCCGGGTTGGCGCGGTTGGGTCGGTATTACAGTCAGGGGCGACCCCATTACCGCCTGTTCTATATGAAGCGCCGCCTGTGCCTAACCTGAATTGGACTAAGCCGTTCAGTCAGGTGCTGCCGCTGATCCATAGCTTGGAGAATGCTTATTCGGATTTTGCGCGCGGCAAGCGCTATTCCGGACTATCCCTTTGAGTGGTACCTGAGCGATTCAAACGTCGAACTAATTAGTAGCCTCGACTCATACATTGGTGGGAAAAGAATGCCATTCATCGATGGGCGAGATCGTTCTTTCCCTGTCGATCAGCCAGGACGGGCTTGACTACTCCTCAGTCGATTCGCTCTATGACACGACATGGAGCAGGATGAACGGTGCTCTAGAGCGATTTCCCAAAGGTTTGCTTGACTTGGCTGGAAACTCTAGCCAGGAAGAACGGCAAGCGTGTGTAAGAGCCTTTGCTAACTACGTCTTTGTTCGCTCTCGCTAGAAGCGCCTGAGGTGGTAGGGGTGGCACCATTGGCGGTGTCACCCCTACCGGTCTTTTCGGCGCGGCGAAAGCCGTAGTAACGCCATAGTAGTGTTGCGCAAGTAATCGTCATGCCTAGAAAAACCCAGAAGAGGCCTTTGCTTTGTAGATACTCGAGGTAATCCCCGGGAACAATTAATCCGAATGTGATGAAAGTGGAGACAAGCGAGATACATGCCATGACCGGCAACGTAACTGCGCGGAAGGCACCTGCAGTAGCAGCCATCCAGTGGATTGGGATAAACAGTATTCCGGTCCCAAACCCGAGACCCATTAGCGTCGACATTATTTCGATAAACGCGTTACCTGGAGGGGCGTCGTTGTCGTATAGCGGAACTGGGTTCATGCCTACCCACCAGCCGAGAAGCGGGGGTATCGAACAGATCAGCAAGTAACGTAAAAACTCGGTGGCGGGAGCTCTGCTTGGCACACGCTCCTCCTTTTACTTTCACGAGCCCGGCAATCTTCGCTAGCTGGCTGTTACTGCCAATCAACCTGTGTTACGACTTCTACCGTACCAAGCGGAGGCGCGTTTTCATGGCTAAAGACGGCACGAACCGGGGTGGACGTCGCGTCCGTGCTGGCGCGAAACCTGTCCCGCTCAACGAGAAACTTGCCGCCGGACGCCCCGCAACTAGGCTCGCCGCACCATCAGAGTTCGACGTGTTTGATCTGGATGACCTGGTCTATCGGGAGAAAACTGGCTTGATGACCTAACCCAGTTCTGCTGGGCACCTTCGATCAACAAGGAGACAATCTTGTCAGGTCCTCGCGATCGCGCGTCGGGCGTCGATGTGCGTCTTGCTCCTGAAGTTGAGCTGTCTTAAATCACGTTTCAATGTCGAGCCGTCATTCGACAACGAGCATTTAGATTGAGGAAAAATATGGAAATCTCTCCCTTCATTCAAAAACTCCCCAAGGTGGAATTGCATCTGCATATTGAGGGCACCTTGGAACCGGAATTGAAATTCAAACTCGCTGAACGTAACGGCATTCAGTTGCCGCAATCAACGCCGGAGGAAGTTCGTGCCACCTACGATTTCAACGATCTGGCTTCATTCTTGGCGGTCTATTACGACGGCATGAATGTGCTGCGTACCGCCGAGGATTTCTATGATCTAGCGATCGCCTATTTGACGAAGGCCGCCGACCAAAACGTCCGCTATGTCGAAATGTTCTTCGATCCGCAAGCCCACACCAGCCGTGGCGTCAGCTTCGACAGCGTCATCAAGGGTCTGCATCGCGCGCAGGTCGAGGCTGAAAAGATGCACGGCATAAAGTCCGCGCTGATCATGTGCTTCCTGCGCGATTTCCAGGCCGAATACGCCATGGCGACGCTGCTTGAGGCGCTGCCGTACAAGAACTGGATCATCGGCGTCGGCCTCGATTCCGACGAGACGGGCAACCCGCCGGCCAAATTCGCGGCGGTTTATGAACGCGCTCGTCAAGAGGGGTTCATGTTGACGATGCACGCTGACGTCGACATCAAGAACTCGATCGACCACATCGGTCAGCTAATCAATGACATCAAGGTCGATCGCATCGACCACGGCACCAATGTCCTGGAAAAGCCTGAATACGTGCAACATCTCGTCGACAACGGGATCGGCTTGACCTGCTGCCCGGTGTCCAACACTTGGGTCTCGGATGGTTCTAAGACCAAGCTGATCAAGCAGCTCGCCGAGCAAGGCGTCAAGGTAACTGTCAATTCCGACGATCCGGCCTATTTCGCTGGCTATATTTCGGAGAATTTCCAGCTGCTGGCTGACGAATTGCAAGCTGACGAACAATTCTTGGCCCAGTTGAGCCTAAATGCGGTCGACATTTCCTGGGCGACGCCGACATTCAAGGAACAATTGCGAGAAGAAATTCGTGCGACGCTAGCCTGATTTCTCATTGGAGTGGGTTACAGCCGCCGGGCCGTCGGCATGCTTTGCGCTGCGGCCCGGCGGCTGGCCCGTCTACACAGCTAATTCAAGGACGATCTTTGCTCTTCAAAGCTGCCCACCTGTCAGGTCATTGTTTGGAACACTTGTGCCATGAGCCTTTCCCAACCCGGTGACGGCGGCCAGCTGCTGGTCGCTGCGGTCGGCTCGGGGGCCGGTTTTTTCGACCAATCTGTGGTGCTCATCTTGGATTGGGACGAAGACGGCGCGCTTGGCGTAGCGCTGAATAAACGTTTTGACGCAGACCTGGACGATGCACTGCCGGGCTGGAGCTCGCTAGTCAGCCCGCCGGAAGTGCTCTTCGCGGGCGGCCCGGTGTCGCCGGACGGAGCAGTCTGCCTAGCTCGGCCAGCCCGGCGCGGTGAAGAACCGTTGGCCTGGCGTCGAGTCTTCGGCGATATCGGGCTATTGCATCTCGATACACCTACTGAACTGGTGCGCGGCGCCTATTCGGATCTGCGTATCTTCGCCGGCTACTCAGCTTGGGAAACTGGGCAGCTCGAAGACGAACTTGAGCGAGGCTGGTGGATCCGCCTGCCGGCTCGCGGCGAGGACATATTCTCGGCTCGGCCAGCGGACCTGTGGCGGGTCATCCTGCGTCGCCAAGGCGGCCAAGTCGGTCTGCTGTCGACGTGGACTGCCGCCCCTGAACTCAACTAGTCAGCCAAGAGAATCCGCAGTCAATCTCAATCGCGGCTAGGTTTGCGGGCTCAAGTGACCCCAAGACGTGAAACAGTTAATTAGAGCCCTTGGTTTAAGAAGATTAGGCCAATGCCCAAGCTGCAGTTCTCAGTCGGAAGGACGGTGTCATGACTCAGCAGGCCGAAGAGAATCTCGAGTTTGCTGCGCCTGCGGCGCCACAGTTCACTGACCCCACCGTCGACGATGGTCCTGAGGAGTGGGATCCCACGATCGCACCCGCCTACGTCCAGGTCGAAGAGGAAGAATCCACCGAGCTATTCGACGGCGAGCAGCTGGCCGAACAAGATCCGGACGCCGAATGGACCCCTGACGATGCGCTGTTGGACTACACCGGCACGCTGGCCGTCTGGGTCAATGAGGACGGCATCCTGCAGCGCGCTCAGCTGGTTCGCTATTGGCGCGATCGGGTCCGTCAACAGCCGCTGGAAGCGATGTTTGATGACATTTTCGCTCAACTGCGCGACGCCTTCCCCGGTGAGCCGGAGCGGCTTCCCGAACCGCACGAATTCGATCCCAAAATCGAGCTGAGCAGTGAGTTGCTCCAGCGGTTAGATAACGAATCCGACGAATTGGACGAGCGTCTGCAGCAGCTAATCGACAATGACGAAGGCTATTCCGATTGGCAGGGGCAGTCGGTATCTGCCAAGGACGCGCGCGGCAGAGTGACATTTACTTTGTCGATGTTTGGGCAGCCAGAACGCGTCGAAATTGAGCCGCGGGCGCTCGAAGAGCTAACTGGCGCGCAGTTGTGTCGATGCGTCATCGATGCTCATGACAGAGCTCGCGCCAAGTATCAGGAGCCGGAGTTTGTTCCCGGGGAGCGTTTTGAAATAGCCGAGAAATTCTTGACCATTTCTCGCATGGTCGAAGCGGCTGCCGCCAACGGGCTTTCGTACCTTCCGAAGTTTGAAAATTTGACACATCCCGATCAACCGTCAGACTCGTCAGCACGTCAGGAGCGATGATTATGGATTACGCAGGAGTCAAGAGCGAGTGGGGCATGGTTTCTCGCCAGGTGACGAACAACATTTCACTAGATAGGAGCGCTGCGACGGCACTTTTCAACCGTAAGCGCCGTGAAGCTGAACAGCGTGTTCAGCAAGCTGAGCGCCTCAAGATGGCGGCAGAGGCTAGCGGCAACCCGGGCGCCATCATCGCGGCAAATATTGCGTTGGGGATCGCCAAGCTGAATTTGCAGATCACGTTGACGCGCATCCAGGCTGCCCAGGCAAATTTGGACGCGGCCGTCAGCGCTTTGGAGGCCAGCCGAGACGCTCTGGGCTCGATCTTCATTGACACCAAGCTCAGCAAGGGCCAAGAGACCGTCGCGACTTTCCAGAAGAAGCAGTCCGAGTGGGAAGGCATCAGCCGGGAGGCTGATGCGCTGCTGCAGGAAGTCAAGGCCAAGGGCGAACCGGCATCCTGGATGTCAACTGAAGCCAGCGAGAACTATTCTGAGGCTGTCCGTCCGCAGATGGCTGCTCTGCAGGACCTGTCTATCAGCGCCGACCACAATGCGATCGCCAGTAAGGGTGTCGCTGACGTGCAGCAGTCGATGTACGTCGCCGCGAAGAACGGCCTGCGGACCGCTAAGGCATATCTGGTGTCGTACTACCCGGCTCCTTCGACCGGTGAGATCTATGGCCGTTCGGTGCAAAAGAGCCAGTCGCAGGTCAACAAGCTGAAGTCGTGGTCCAGGACCTTCTTCACACACTACGATTTCCCGGCCTTCCAGGTGGAAAACACCTATAGGGCTGCAGTCACTGCTGCCGGCAACACGCGCGACGGGTGGCCGCAGCGCACCAGCCACAAGGTCAATGAGTCCGAAAATGGCGACTTGACCACCAACATCAGCATCGCGAACGCCGAGGCTGCTGCGTCACGGGTTAGCGGTGGCGCTGGCCTGGGCTACAACTTCTGAGTAGACACAATCTGCTGTTAACGCTGATCCCCATGCTGGGTTGACTAGCATGGGGATCAGTCGTACTCGGATCACGGCTAGTCGACTCGGGGGAGGTATATGAGTAACACCATTGCCAAAGCCAACGTGCAGCCTACGATCCTGGTCATCGATGACGATGCGGCCCTGGCTGAAATGTTGCAGATCATTTTGCGTCAGGAAGGTTTTGAGACCCATTGGATCGCTAACGGGTCTGAGGCAATCCCCCAGTTCGAGAAATTATCTCCAGACTTAGTCCTTCTCGATGTCATGTTGCCTGGGCGCGGCGGGGTGCAAGTCTGCCAGGCAATCCGCGCTGAGTCCGGCGTGCCGATAATCATGCTCACTGCGCGCGGTGACACCAATGACGTCGTCGCTGGCCTAGAAGCCGGCGCTGACGATTACGTCGTCAAGCCATTCAAAGTCAAAGAGCTGCTCGCTCGGATTCGTACCCGGTTGCGCAATCGCGCCACCGATGACGCCGGAGAAGAGCTGACGATTGCTGATCTCAAGATCTCTACCACGGCCCACAGCGTCACTAGGGATGGCGCCGAGATTTCGTTGACGCCTTTGGAGTTCGACCTTCTGGTAGCTCTCGCGCGTCGTCCCCAGCAGGTATTTTCTAGACAAATGCTGCTTGAGCAGGTCTGGGGATATCGGCACGCCGCCGACACTCGATTGGTCAATGTGCACGTCCAGCGGCTGCGCTCCAAGATTGAACGCGACCCAGAACATCCACAGGTGGTCGTCACAGTGCGTGGCGTGGGATATCGCGCCGGTCATCCGGTCAGCGAGTAATAAGTCTTGGGCGCGACAGCTATCCAACGTCGGGTTGACGGGAAGCCTCCGCAGGCTAGCCGGGTCGGTTCGAATTGGCGCAAACTACAAGATGCTTGGCAAGCCTCATTGCCACGCCGAGTCGCGATCACCGCCTCGGTGTTGACCATCTTGGTCGCGCTAATCGGTGGCATCTTGGTCATGTCGCAGGTCCGCTCGGGCATCTTGGCAGGCAAACGCCAGGCGAGCATCGTGGAAGCGTCCACCGCACTGCAGCGGATGCAAAATCAGCTCAATGACGTCGACCTGCGCACCCAATCGGTCTTGGATCGGATGGGACAATTGGCTGTGGACGTGGCCGTTTCACCTAGTCAATACGGGGTCATCGTCGATACCGGATCGAGTCGCTATGCATCTCGCGGGCTGCTGGCTAGCAGCGTGCCGAACAGCTTGACCCAGGCCGTCCAAGAAGGTTCGTCGAATCTTTGGATCACCGCTACGACACTGCAATTTCAGGACGGTCATAGCGAGCCAGGCATCGTCATTGGTAGCAATCTGCAAGCGCCTAATGGGATGAATTTCCCGATCTATTTCCTATTTTCGATGGCTGGCGAGCAGGCGACGCTGGTGTTGATCCAGAATGCGCTATTGACCTCAGGTCTGGTGCTGATCGTGGCGCTGAGTTTAGTGACCTGGCTCGTTTCGCGGCAGGTGACAGCGCCGGTCCAGCAGGCAAGCTCGGTCGCGCTACGCATCGCCAACGGCGACTTAGGGCTCAGGCTGCCGGTGCGCGGCAGTGACGAATTCGCGACATTGGCTCGCTCGATGAATCAGATGGCGTCTAATTCGCAGCGTCAGATTGTGCAGCTCGAAGAGCTTTCCCAAATGCAGCAGCGTTTCGTCTCTGACGTCAGCCACGAATTGCGCACCCCGCTGACGACCATGCGGATGGCCGCCGATGTGCTCTACGACGAACGCGCTGAATTCGACGCCACGACAGCACGCACTGCTGAGCTGCTGCATGACGAGATTGACCGCTTCGAAGTGCTGCTAGCCGATCTGTTGGAAATCTCTCGCTTCGATGCCGGCGCGGCCGAGCTAGTCATCGAAGACGTTGACCTGGTCGATTTGGTAGCCCAAGAAATCGCTGCCACCGACATGTTGGCGAAGAATTGGCGAACCGGAATCCGTTTTGAGCACCCGCCGAAGGTCCGCGTCGACGCCGACCCGCGACGAATCCGACGGATCGTCAGCAATCTACTCACCAACGCGATCGAGCATGGCGAATCGCGGCCCATCGACGTCATGCTCGCCAGCGATGACGAAGCCGTCGCTTTGGTCGTGCGGGATCATGGCGTTGGGCTGCAGCCGGGCCAAGAAGAATTGGTCTTTCACCGATTCTGGCGAGCCGACGCGAGCCGCAGCCGTCAGGTCGGCGGTGGCGGCTTAGGCCTGGCGATCAGCCGCGAAGATGCACACCTACACCGAGGCTGGCTAGAAGCCAGCAGCGACTCCGGCGAGGGTTCTACGTTCCGATTGACGCTGCCCCGCAGCCAATCGCTGCCGCTGACGCATTCGCCGTTACCGCTGAGTCCCGACGAGCTGCCGGCAGGGGAGTGATGAGCATGCGAATTCGCATCATCCGCGGTGCGGTCTTGCTGCTGAGTCTCGCGGCTGCCTGCGCAGGCTGCACATTAGTGCCGACACAAGGCCCAATCGAGCGCGTCGAACAGACCAGTTCAGTCAATCGTCAGCCGAGGGTTGACGTCGCCGCACTGCCGCCTGCGCAAGACGCATCACCTGAACTCATCTTGGAAGGATTCTTGGCCGCCTGCGAGAACTCGGCTAATGGTTACGACGTCGCGCGGCAATATTTGACACCGCGCGCAGCAAAAGATTGGCGACCAGAAAATGGCGCCACGATCTATGCGACATCGAGCGAATCCAAAGTCATCACCGCCGACGGATCAGCGATCTTGCGGCTGGTCGTCACCGGTCAGCTGAGTCCGGCGGGTCGTTATAGCCCCGCCCCCGAGCAAGCGAAATCCCACGATTTCGTATTGACGCGCGTCGACGGACAATGGCGCATCGACAATCCCGGCGACGGCGTGCTGTTATCGCAGTTACGTTTCCATCGCGCTTTTCGACCCGCTGAGGTCTACTATCTGCGTCCTGATGGCCGCGGGTTGATCGCTGAGCAGGTGTTCGTGCCTAGCCATGATCAAAGTCCCGACAGCCTGGTACGCGCGTTAATTGCGGGCCCCTCACAGTGGCTGTCGCCCGCGGTCGACACAGCTTTTCCGCCTATGACGACCAGCAGCGGCAGTTGGCGTGATAGCTCGGGTCTGGTGCACGTCAACCTCAGTGAACAAGTCGAGGCGCTACAACCAGACCAGCGCGTTCAGATGGCCGCGCAGCTGTTGTTCAGTCTGCGCGCTGCGGGATGGGGTGAGCGGTTGACCGTCAACGTGGCTGGGCGTCCGCTGTCAATCCGCGGCGTGGATTCTACAGGCGTGCTGCGATCAGCTGATCTGGCTCCACTCGCGCCCGTCGCGCCGAAGGCTGCCCGCGATATCTTCGCTGTGCGCGATGGCACCTTGGTGCGCGTCGACGACGTAGCGCCAGGACGCGTCGAAGCGCTTCGGGTGCAACCGACCATGCCCGCTGAGCACGGCATCGGGGAGATCGCCAGCTGGGACAACGGGCAACTCTTCGCGGTCGCAGACGATCGCCGCTCAATGATTCAGCTGCTGTCGGCCGATGGCACGTTCAGCGAAATCATCTCCGCACCAGGAGTGTTCGGGCTGCATTTTGACGCCGTCGGGGATCTTTGGTGGGTCGCAAATGTGGACGGCAAGGTCACAATTTGGCGGCGTACCTTGACCGGCTTTATCGCTGCATTCGAGCAACCACAGTTGGCTGCTCGCAGCGTCTCGGCCATTGAAATCTCGCCTGATCGAGGACGAATCGCATTGATCGTCACTGACCCCCAAGGCAATCAAGAATTCGGATACTTGCGGGTGCGCTGGGCAGAGCAGGTGGTCGTCGACGGCTGGCAGTCCCTGCCGCTCATTGAAGACGATAAACCAATGGGTGTGCTGCGAGATTTGGGCTGGGAAAGCGCTGCCCGGATGTACGTATTGGGGGCCGTCAGTGCTGGACAGCGTCTGGACGTCAAGGCAGTCGACCTTGACGCAGCGACTATCAGCTCGATAGGGCCTATGTTTGACGCCGCGCCGCTGCGGATGTCGGTCTCCTTGGGCGGCCAGCGGCCAATGATTTTGACCGAGCAAGGCAGGTTATTGCGGCACGAAGATCAGTATCGCTGGGTGCCGCTAGCTGAGCGTTTATCCACAGTCGAATATTCCAGCTGAGAGTCTCGTCCACAGCGTTGTTGTCCAGCTGACTGTCAACGGTCGGGTTGCCCATAGTCTTGGCATGCAAAAGTCAACGGAATGCTCGCCGCTGCGCTCTACTATTGCGCCCGGTCCAACGATGCTGAACGGGCCGCCGGCAAGGATGGAAAGATTTACGCCGATGCTCGATGCGGCAGCCGATCTTTTATTGGGCGCTGCGTGTCCTGGCTGCGGACGGGCTGGTCTTGGCCCTTGTCAGGTGTGCAAACGACAGTTAATGACCATTCAGCCAATCGTCCGTGCTTTGAATTTTCCCGATGGGCGGTTTCCGGTCTTGGTGTGTCATCGCTATGCGGCGCCGATCAGCCAATTGATCATCGCGCACAAAGAACATGGCGCTTGGCGTTTGGCAGGGACGTTCGGAGCAGCGATCGCGGCGCGAATTGGCCACCAATTTGACGACCACCTACTGCAGCAGGCGATCTTGGTGCCAGTGCCCTCCGATCGGGCAGCCGAACGACAACGCGGCTATGACCATGCTGCGGCCATCGCCAGCGCAGCTAGTCGTCTACTTGATGTGCCAATGCATGCGCTGTTGCGGCGCGTTCGCTCAGCAGGAGATCAGGTGGGACGTGGGCTGGCTGAGCGACAGCATGCTCAACACCGCACGATGGCGATTCGCGATGCGTCGGCCAACTTGGTGGGGCGACGAGTGATCGTGGTCGATGATGTGGTGACCTCTGGGGCGACTCTGAGCGAAGCAGTCAGGGCGTTGACGGTCGGAGGTCTGCGTCCTTGGTTTGCGGTTTGTTTGGCAGCTAGTTAGGCGACTTTTGTTGACTGTCCGTCACTCAAAAGTCACGATCTAGTAACGTTGAGATAAGCCCTAAGACGTCGTGAGTGGACCTAAACATGAGGTTCGGATCAAGACGAGGGCTTGGACAATGCAGTCCAGATGATCGAATGATCGAGTGCTAGGAGGATGACATGGAAGTCACAGTCACCGGGCGACATTGCAAGGTCAGCGAAGCAGTTGAGCAGCAGGTCGTTGAACGATTGACCTCCACTATCAACAAGCTTCAAGATCGAGCGATCCGAGCGGAGGTGCAATTCACCGCTACCAATGACAAGGGATCTCCGCATGATGACATGCGCTGCGAAATCACCCTGCGCGGCAAGGGTCCGGTCGTGCGCGCTGGGGCGACCGCCAGTGACAAGATGATCGCTTTCGATCAGGCCGAAGAACGGCTAAGGACTCAGCTGCGTAAGGCTTCAGATCGGCGCAAGAGCCACCGCGGTCTGCGAGCCAGGGACTTCGAAGTGCCGGCAGAGTTTTTCGCCGAGCTACCTGAGCAGGCTGACGAGCTACAGACCAAGCTGGTCGCCGGCATGGAGGTCAGCGGTGATGGCCCGTTGGTCGTGCGCGAGAAGGTCTTTGACGCCGCTCCATTGAGTCTGGCTCAGGCACTCGACGAAATGGAGCTGGTCGGGCACGACTTCTTCTTGTACGTCGATGAGCAGACCGGTCAGCCCAGTGTGGTTTACCGCCGCAAGGCTTACGACTATGGCGTGATTCACCTCAATGTGAACCAAGCCGAAAACTGAGCCTGGTCTGCCGCCAGCTTCAACTATCGAATCGTCCCCCAGAAGCTATCTTCTGGGGGACGGTTATCTCTGGCAGCTGAATCGTCGCGACGAGGGATTAGCGGGGGACTGCGAGACACGGACTAGAATTGGATAGGTCTGCTTAGTGGCAGCCGCACTCGACAAAAGGACAGCACTCGTGAGCTTCATGGATCGCCTGCTCAACGCTGGAGAGGGTCGTACCCTCAAGAAGCTTGAGAAGATCGCCCAACAGGTCAACAGCATCGAAGATGACTACGTCGAGATGGACGACGAGGCCCTGCGCGGTCAAACTGCTGAATTCAAGCAGCGACTGGATAACGGAGAAAGCCTCGACGACTTGTTGCCCGAAGCCTTCGCCACGGTGCGGGAAGCTTCCAAGCGGGTCCTCAATAAACGGCCGTTCGACGTCCAGATGATGGGTGGCGCGGCTTTGCACATGTGCAATATCGCTGAGATGAAGACCGGTGAAGGCAAGACCATCGTCGCCCTTGCGCCGAGCTATCTCAACGCGCTTGCCGGTAAAGGCGTGCATGTGGTCACCGTCAACGACTATCTGGCCAGCTATCAGTCCGAACAGATGGGACGCGTGCACCACTTCCTGGGCTTGGACGTCGGCGTCATCTTGTCTCAAATGACCCCTGCCGAGCGCCGCAAGGCCTATCAAGCCGACATCACCTACGGCACCAACAATGAGTTCGGCTTCGACTATCTACGCGACAATATGGCGCTGTCGCCGGCAGATCTAGTACAGCGTGATCACTTCTTCGCGATCGTCGACGAGGTCGACTCGATTCTCATCGACGAAGCTCGTACCCCGCTCATCATTTCCGGTCCGGCTACCGAAAATAAGCAGTGGTATCCAGTCTTTGCGCGGCTAGCTAATCGTCTAGAACGCGACCGCGACTATGAAGTCGACGAAAAGAAGAAAACCATTTCAGTGCTGGCCCCTGGCATCGAACAGGCAGAAGATGTCTTGGGCGTGGAGAACCTCTATGAGTCGGCTAACACGCCGATGATCGGTTACTTGAACAACTCGATCCGTGCCAAGGAACTGTTCAAGCGGGACAAAGACTATGTCGTCACCGACGGGGAAGTGCTGATCGTCGACGAACACACCGGCCGCACGCTGCCGGGGCGCCGCTTCAACGAAGGCTTGCACCAGGCCTTGGAGGCCAAGGAAGGCGTCGAAATCAAGGATGAATATCAGACCTTGGCGACCATTACTTTGCAGAACTACTTCCGCATGTACAAGAAGCTTTCGGGCATGACCGGTACTGCGAAGACCGAAGAATCTGAATTTCAGAAGATCTACGGCTTGGGCGTCATTCCGATCCCGACCAACCGCCCAATGATCCGTAAAGATCAAGACGATCTCATCTACCGCACCCAAAATGCGAAATTCGACGCGATCGTCGCTGATGTCGTCGAGCGTCATGAGACTGGCCAGCCGGTGCTGATCGGTACCGCCTCGGTCAACAAATCCGAAGAGCTTTCGCGTCGGTTGAAGCGCGCTGGCGTGCCGCACCAGGTGCTGAACGCTAAGCAGCACGCGCGGGAGGCTGCGATCGTCGCGCAGGCGGGCCGAAAGGGTGCGGTCACCGTCGCCACCAATATGGCTGGCCGTGGTACTGACATCATGTTGGGTGGTAACCCTGAGGTGCTGGCTGACCAGATCCTGCAAGAACGCGGCCTGGACCCGGTCAACACCCCAGAAGAGTACGAAGCTGAATGGCCCGAAACCCTAGCCGCGCTGGAAGCGCAGGTAGCCGACGAGCATGAGGAGGTCACTGATCTCGGCGGCTTGTACGTCATTGGTTCGGAACGCCACGATTCGCGGCGCATCGACAACCAGCTGCGCGGTCGTGCTGGTCGTCAAGGTGACCCGGGTGAGTCACGGTTCTATCTTTCGGTCGAAGACGATTTGCTGCGACTGTTCGGAGGCGCCCAAATTGAGGCCGCCATGATGCGGGTAAACCTGCCCGAAGATGAACCGATCGGCATGAGGATCGTCACCCGTTCGATCGAATCTGCGCAAAAGCAGGTCGAGGCGCAACACTTCGAAGTGCGCAAGAACGTCTTGAAGTATGACGACGTCATGAACCGCCAGCGACACGTCGTCTACACCGATCGTCGTAAAGTCCTCGACGGTGCCGACGTCGAAGAGATCCTGCGCGATACCGTCGACCGAGTCGTCGAAGCGGGCGTTCGTCGATTCGCCGCTGGTGACCCAGAAGACTGGGATCTAAACGCGATGTGGACTGAGCTGGGCAATGTCTATCCCGTCACCTTGAACCAAGATGACTATGAAGACGTCGGAGACGTCGACGTCTTGGTAAATGATTTCGTGGCTGACGCCCAGAGCGCCTACGACAAACGTGAAGAAGCGCTCGGCGAAGAAAATATGCGCGAACTTGAGCGTCAGGTTTGGTTGACGGTGCTCGACCGCAAATGGCGGGAGCATCTATACGAGATGGACTATCTGCGCGAAGGCATCGGACTGCGAGCTATGGCGCAGCGCGACCCACTGATCGAATACCAGCGGGAAGGCGCCCAGATGTTCGATCAGATGCGCGATGGTTTCGCTGAAGAAGTCGTCGGCTTCCTGTTCAACATCGACGTGCAATTGCCCGATGAACCGAGCGTCACGGTCGATCCGAGTGCAGCCGGTCAGCTGCCGGCGGCCAATGCCGCCGCCGAAAATTGGCGGGGCAAGCGTCCCAAGCGCAAGAAGGCAGCCAAAACCGATGCGCAAGGCAGCCAGTCAGATGATCAAGCTGTGCAAGCCGCGACCAAGCTGAAGTTGAAGGACGCCGACCGTCGGCCAAGCCAGCTCAGCTACTCAGCGCCTGGCGAGGATGGCGAAGCGCAAAGCGCTGGTAGCCAAGCTAAGGATGATCCCTACGCGGGCGTGGGACGTAATGAGCCTTGCCCGTGCGGTTCGGGTAAGAAGTTCAAGGTCTGTCACGGACGCAATCCGCAAGCCAGTTGACGGCCACAAGTCGATACTTAGAGGGCGAAGCCATCTCCGTAGCAGCGCATGCTCACAGGCTTTAAAGCATCTTGAAAGCCGTGCAGATCCATTGACCATGGTGCATTTCTAGTCGGATCGCCAATGCGCGAACCGGCTCGATCGGCAGCACTGCGGTCGCCTCGATGGTCGCTGGTCCAGGTGAGCAGGTTCGCAGCTTCGCACTGCTGGCGAGTTGTCTTGGCTGATTGCCGCGTAGCTGGGGCAGTGACCTTCGCATGCGTGATACGCCAAGCGTGCTGCGTCGATCTATCATGCGTTCCAATTGGGCGAAGGCACGCTGACCAGCGACAGCCTCCAGACAAAACAACAACAAAGTGCGCACGAGGGTTTCTGCATTCGCCTGCTCGCGTCGTTCGGCGATAGTCAACTCGTGGGATGGCGGGGCACTCTGCTCGACGGGGACCCAATAGTCGGTCAGATCTGTCTCGATCGGGCCTGGAAGCGCTGTCAATAGATCTGCCGCGGGGCAGCGTAGCGTCAAGACCAGTTGCTCGAAGTCGAAACCTTGTACCTGCATGGCAACAGACTGCTCGATCCGCGCGGCGCTGCAGCAGCCGGTAGCCCAATCTGTGGAAAACTCTTGCTCGTAGGCTTTCTCGGGGGAGGATGCAATGGCGCGCAATGACATATTGGTGATGATCCCGGTTAGTGCGGAGCTAGCCGGCCAGTTGATGACTGAAGGCACACTGTCGGGTCTGCTGCCGGTAGTCAGCGTCAATCGCGGTCTGATCGAAACCTTTGGCATCGATCCGAGCACCGCTGACGGACAAGAAGAAGCTGAGCTCGCGGCGCTGCAGATCGCTGGCGTGCTCGGACTGCGTCAGCACCGTCGACGCCTCATCTTGACTGCCCTGGTGCCGACCACCCAGCTGCGTCTCGACCTCGATGAGCCGAACGGCCTGGCGAATTTGGACGGACTGAGCTTGCGTCAAGTGGCGGCAGTGTTCGCCGAAACTGAACCCCCCAACCCTCAACTGGTCGCTCAAATTGAAAATCTGGAGATCGACGACGCCTGGGACGCTGCACAAGACTTCATGACCTCCAGCGAATTGCTCTGGCACGCGCCCAGCGAGCTAGCTGGCCTGCTCAAAACGTCAACCGACAGGTGAGAGTCGACCTCTAAAAAGTTCATCGACCAGTCAATTCGCTAGAAAATCAGCAATCATAGAAGCTATGCCTCGTTCGACTTGGAAAGGCGCCATCTCCTTTGGCCTGATCTCGATACCGGTGCGCCTCTATGGCGCCACCGAAGCCAAGGACGTCAGCTTCCACCAAGTCCACGCCGCCGACGGCGGCCGTATCCGTTATCAGCGGGTCTGCGAGAAATGCGGCGAAGTGATCGAATATGCCGACATCGCCAAAGGCTATGAGGCTGCTGACGGACGGCTGGCGATCCTAGATAGTGATGATTTCGAGTCATTGCCGTTATCGAGTTCTAAGACCGTCGACATCGTGCAATTCGTGGACGAATCCGAAATCGATCCAATGTATTTCGAGAAGTCCTATTTCATTCAAGCCGAAGGCGCAGGCACCAAGCCATATGTGCTATTGCGTGACGCGCTTCGCAACACTGCTAAAGCCGGTGTGGTGAAAGTGGCGATGCGCTCGCGTGAATCCTTGGCGTTGATTCGTGCCAAAGATGATGTGTTGGTCTTGGACACCATGTTGTGGCCCGACGAGATCCGCGATTCCCAATTTGCTGCGCCAGACGCCGATGTAAAGGCTTCCAAGCAGGAGGTCGCGATGGCTGAAAGCTTCGTCACCCAGCTGACGGAGCCATGGGATCCGACCCAATTTGAAGACGACTACCGCACCGCGGTCGAGGAGCTGGTCAACGCGAAGCTCGCTGGCGCACCGGTGCCTGTGGACGCTTCGACGTCCACTAGCAGCGCGGATGTCGTCGACCTGGTTGCGGCTTTGAAAGCCTCTGTTGAGGCGGCTAAACAACGCCGGACTGCGCAAAAATCCAGTGACGCTGACGCTGCAAGCGAAGAAAGGCAGGCCAGCTGATGGTTAGCCGAATGTATTTCACCGACCGCGAGCAGGCTATCGCCATCGCCGAAGCGATTGACGTGGGCGGGCTGGAGGTCGCCGTCATCACCGAACGTGAACCCGCCGAATCGCCCACTGACGACGAAGACTCGCTGGCTAGCTATCTGGTAGCCAGCCCGGCCAGCGCGGCGGAACTGACCAATTTTGTCCCTGCTGAGGTGGAGATCGTCGAAGACTGAATAGTCCGATGACTACGCCCACTGACAGGACAGCGCTTAGTCGCGCTCGGCTAGATAGCGCTCGCCGACACGCTGCTGCACGTCGATGATCTGCCGTACCTGCGGTTCGGCAGCCTGCTCGAGTTTGCGTCCGACCAGTGGCACATTGACGCTGAATTCAATGTCATAGACGACTTCACTGCCTGCACCTGAGGGCTCGATCTGCGCGCTGCCTGACATCTTTGCTGGCATTCGCTCCACCTCGCCACGAAGATCGCCGAGATACTTCGAGTCGCAAGCAGAACGAACCGTCAGATCCACCACGACAGCAAAGCTATCGCCGACGAAACGCTTGACCTCGCTTGGCGCAGGGACCGCGGCTTTCAGCTGCGCGCCGTCAGCGGTCTTGGTGACCTGCTGGCTGGTCGCACCTACTTCGGTCGCCACCATTTGGAGAAAGGTTTCGTCGGTCAGCATCGCAGCGACCCGTTCGGGGCTGGCCTGGTATTGGTGCCGGATCTGAATCTTCATGCACCTAATCTTGGCCGCAAATCGGCGCTGAGTCTTCGGAAGGCGAAAACTGTCAGGGCATGTGGATAGGCTGTGTTCAAGATTTGTGCAAGGGAGGACAGATCGTGAATCTTCGGCTAACTCAGCCTCAAAATGACGAGCAAGATCATGCTGCCGGCCATCCCGGGTTGACCCAACATCTCAGCGTCGCGGACCGCGACAATCGCTGGTTGACCCCAGAGCCACAGCGCATCCAATCCATCGCGGCGGCGGGTCTGCGTCAATTGCAAGAAAGCGGCGACGGACTGACCGCCGTGCCGAATTTCAGCGAGCCGCAGCGGGCTAATGAGTTCGTCGGACATTACTTAAAGCATGAAGCCGAATCGCACATTCTCAGCCGCAGTGATGACGAGCTAGCCACCGCGATGCTGGCGCATCTCAAATTGGGTCTGCAACGCGGCGACCAAGAGGAGAAGATCGCCATCTTACCGCCCAGTGCGACGTCCGATTGGGGGGCAGGCAGCTGCATCCAGATTCAAACGGTCAGCCGTGATCGGCCGTTCATCGTCGACACCATCTTGCAGACTTTGGACGACGAGCAGTGGACGGTCAGCGAGGTAATCCACCCGCAATTCGGTTCGATTCGTGACGCGAACGGCGTCCTGCAAGATATGGCCCATCGCACCGAAGGACGTCAGACCGTCCGAGAATCATGGGTTTGGGTCGAAGCGCGGGCGCCGTTTGGACTGCCAATCCCGCAGGCTATCGAGTCGCTGTCGGAGCATCTCAGTGCCGCTTTCGCTGACCTCGCGCTGGCGGTCGATGACAGCGCAGCGATGCACGAATCGCTGCTGGCACTAGCCGATCAGCAAACCGATGAGGTCGACGCGCAGATGCTCCGCTGGTTGGCCAATGACATGAATTTCACCATCTTTGGGCAACGCGATTATGCGATCAATGCGTCCGGTGAATTCGAGCCATTGCCCGGCGGACTAGGCATTTTACGCGACGACCAGCGTGCCTTGCAGCGCTTCCATGCCGTGCCTAATCAGCGGGCGATGGACAATTTGATCATCACCAAAGACTCCGAGGTCTCCCAAATTCGTCAGTCGCGATTCTTGGATTACATCGGTGTGCGGGAGCATGACGAGCAGGGCGTCGTCATCGGCGAGCATCGCTATCTTGGACTATTCACTAATACCGCTAACGCCCACTCGGTGTTCACCGTGCCGTTCTTGGCGCGCCGTGCCCAAGAGATCATCGCTGCCGTCGGTTTCGATAAGGACTCCTATGGCGAGCAAGCGCTGATTGGCGCGATCGAAGAATTCCCGCGCGACGAATTGATGCACGCCAGCGTCGATGAACTGATTTCGATGCTCACCGAGATCGTCGGCCTGGGGGAGCGTCGTCAGGTGCGGAGCTTCTCCCGAGCTGGGCGGTGGAATCGCTTCTTCAGCGTATTGATCTATCTGCCCCGCGATCGATACAACACCGCGCTGCGACAACGGCTGCTGGAGATCGTCAACGAAGCGGTGCGCGCGCACAGCATGCAGTGGCGCGTCGCGGTGACTGAATCAGTCTTGGCGCGACTGTACATCACGCTGACCGCTGAGGCAGGGCAAGCTTTGGAGCCGGTCGACGAAGAGCAGCTCAAACGGACGCTCGAGGAGGCCGTCACTTCGTGGGAGGACGAATTTTCCCAAGGCGCGACAGGCATGGATAGCGCCGAGCGGGGCATCGATTTCACCGAGGCTTATAAGCAGGTCTATAGCCCAGGGCAGGCGCTAGCTGATCTGCGTTCGCTCAACGAAATCGCTAGCCCCGAAGACATGCGGCTGACCTTGTATCGGCCCAGTGATCCTGAAGATCGCTCGGACCTGCGGCTCAAGGTGTTGCGCGTCGATGCGCAGATGAACCTGTCTCGGGTCATCCCCATCCTCAACAGTCTGGGCGTAGAGATCGTCGACGAGCGTCCCTTTGAACTGACCCTGCGGCAACGGCCCGCCTATGTCTACGATTTTGGTCTGCAATTGCCTGCCGCTCCTGAGGTCGACCAAGCCTGGAATGAAGCTGGCCGGCAACGGTTCACGACTGCTTTCGCCGCGATGTATCGCGGCTTGTTGGAAGCTGACGGCTTCAACAAGTTGGTCACGATCACCCAGCTGAGCTGGCAGCAGGTCGGCATATTGCGCACCTTGGCGCGTTATCTACGACAAGCAGGTGTCGGTCTATCGCAGTCTTATATAGCCGATACCTTGGCGAAATATCCGCAGCTCGCGATCGACATCGTCAAGATCTTCGAGACGATGTTCGACCCCGATTCTGGGCTAGACGACCAGGCACGGCAGGCGGCCGTCGACGATCTGCGGGCAGCTATTGATCAGCAGCTGAGCGAGATCACGTCTTTAGATG
>ERZ1031292.131-NODE-131-length-28815-cov-6.438108_pt1 | contig 28815 bp, 28 predicted proteins | sample MGYA00518215_ERZ1031292 | MGnify/ENA primary metagenome ERZ1031292 (study PRJEB33718, sample SAMN03159822) | human skin metagenome | collected 2014-02-25 | study: EMG produced TPA metagenomics assembly of the PRJNA266117 data set (Human skin bacterial metagenome... | reverse complement strand
AGATGCTCAGGAGTCTCGTGGGCTCGGAGATGTGTATAAGAGACAGGGCATGGGCGGCGCAATGGACCTCGTGCACGGGGCCAAGAAGGTCATCCTGCTCATGGAGCACACCACCAAGAAGGGCACCTCGAAGGTCCTGCCGGAGTGCCGCCTGCCGCTGACAGGCGCGAAGTGCGTCGACCAGATCATCACCAACCTGGCCGTGTTCTCCGTGGACGAAAAGCAAGGCCTCACCCTGACAGAGGTTGCCCCAGGCGAAACCGTCGAGTCCGTCCGCGAAGCCACCGAAGCCCCGTTCGAGGTTGCCGTGTAAAACGCGCCCCCGAACCAGCTTCGGCGTCGCTCTAACAACAATTACTGGTAGTCGCGGCCGTGCATCTTTTGAAGCTCAATGCCGTGGCCCTGGCCCGCGAGGAACAGGGTTGACGCGTCGAGCTGGAACAGCTGCGGGTTGGACTGGAGCACCATCTTCAGGTCGTCGGCGTCTTTTTGTGCGCCCGGCTCGCAGGCCATCTTGGTCTCGGTGAAGTCGCTGAGGTGCAGCGCGCCGGTGTTGTCGATCTGGTACTTAGCGGTGCCGGAGTTGCAACCGTCGTTCAAGTGGAGCACACCATTTTCCCGGAAGTCCAGGGTGATGGTGTTGTTCTTCTTCGCCTGCAGCGTGGTGTCCAGCGCAGCGGTGAGGCGATCATCCTTGAGCTGGTCTGCACCTTCTGGGAGCTGCTGGATCAACTCGGAGCCGGCCGGGTTTTCCGGTGCCGGTGCTGGCGCCGGCGCCGGCGCTGGGGCCGGTGCGGGTGTGCCGCCGAGGTCACCGAACAGGTTCGAGCTCATCTGCACGAATTGGTCGATGCTGGAGGCTTCGGGGCGCTCCTGGGCGTCGGCAGTTCCGACGCCGAGCAGGCCGCCTGCGAGGGCGACGACTGCGGTCGTTGTGGACAACTTCCTTAGGGTCTTGGTCGAAGTAACCATGGCCATCACGCTACCGAGCGAATTCAGGCGAACAAGGGGCTCAAGGGAACTTCAATACAACTCCACACTTGTATTTACGCAGATCATAGCTTCGCCATACGCACTAGCTCTTTGCAAAAACCAAAATCCCGCTGCCCAGAGGTGGGTAGCGGGAGGTGTAAGTGGCGCGGATTAGTTCGCAGCCGCCTTTGAGAATTCGATGGCCTTGCCATGGGCCGCCAGAGCGATCGTCTCGTTGTCGAAGCGGTACACCGACGGGTTCGAACGCAGGATGGACGTCAGCTCGTCCGCCTTGTTCATGGTGGTCGGGTCGCACAGGCGCTGCGTCTGGGCGATGGCCCCGACCTTCACGGCACCGGCGCTGTCGATGGAGTACCCGGCGCTACCGGCGTTGCAGCCGTCGAAGAAGGACAGCTTGCCGTCCGGGCCGAAGGTGACCGTCATGGACGCGTCACCCTTGACTGGCAGTGGCCCCTCCAGGGCAGCCTTTGCCTTCTCGGCGGGCAGCGGCTTCGCGCCTTCAGGCAGATTCTTCAGCAGCATGTGGGACCCGCCCTTGTTAATCACGGAGCCGCTAAACGCAGACCAGCCCATCTGCGTCCAGCCCTCAATGTCGGCGGGACCGTTGGAAGACATCTGCGCGTTGGCGGTGCCTGCACCAATAAAGCCGCCGGCGAGGGCGGCGAGAGCAGTTGCTGCGGACAACGTCTTTACAGTCTTTGAGGTCATGGGCGCCAACCTACCTAGCATTTGGCAGCATTAAAGGGCCCCTACGAAGCTTTTAAGCAACCTGGACACTCCTTTAACCCAACGGCCAGCGAGCGCTAGGGCGACCTAGAAGAACACCACCTCGTCGCGCTCCAGCCACGCCCCCTTGCCGCTTTCAGAGTCCCAACAGGTCACGCCGGTCTCTTCCACCGCACACACGAAGGGACCGTGGTTGACCACTTCGCCGTACTGCACAACCTCGGCGGATTCGCTGCCCGGGGGCCACACGGAGTCGTCGTAAAGCGGCGGCTCAGTTTGCTCGCGCGGGTAGCCGCCGAGAATTTCCATCATCCACCGCGGTGTGCCTAGCTCACCGATGCCAAACTGCTCACTTTCCATAAAGGACTTCACGCCGCAGTCGAACATCGGCTTATCCGCCAGGTTCATCATGCAGCCGATGTTGCCGGACGGGGTGACAAACAGCGCGTTTTGCACGGGGCTATCGCCGATGCTCTTGAGCGTTCTGATCGGCCGCGCGTTGTCCGGGACGGGACCGCCGGCACCCGGGTACGCCAGCGGGGCACCAGGGATGCCTTGCCTATCGACGTGCTCCGCCTCCCCCGACGCCACAGCATCAGCCTGTTGCGCTGGTTGCTTAGGCTCCGGTGCTTTCGCTTCCGGTGCCTCCACGGTTTCGGTCACAGTCACGTGCTGCACCTCGGGCGCGGCGCTGCAGCCGACGACCAAGAAGGTCGTAGCGGCGAGTGCTGCGATGGCGTTGCGGTTCATGCCATCGGAGGTTAAGGCCCAATTATTCGGTGCTGATTTGCACAGGCGCAAAAGTTCCTGTCGGCCTCCAGCCCGCAAACCCCGAGTAAGCCCTCCCGAGTATGCGCGATTTTGGGCCGTAATAGGGGTCCTTCGCTCAGGGTTTGTGGTGCGGCCTGTCTGAGGCCGTGACAATCCGCATGCGAAGCACTACCTTATTTGTTGATACGTCACCTAAAGGAGTGTTTACCAATGAAGGCATTCGGTTTCCTAAGCTTCGGGCACTACGCTTTCGGCGGCCAGCGCGGCCCGTCGGCGGAGAAGATCGCCAAGATCCACTTGGAGATCGCCCAAGCCGCCGACGATATCGGCGTGAACAACGCCTCCTTCCGCGTCCACCACTTCGTGCCGCAAGCCTCCGCCCCGATGCCGCTATTGGGGGCTGTTGCCGCCACCACGAAGCACATCGAGGTGGGCACCGGCGTGATTGACATGCGCTATGAAAACCCGCTCTACCTCGCCGAAGAAGCCGCCTCCCTGTACCAACTTTCCGGCGGCCGCGTGGCCCTGGGGGTCTCGCGGGGCGCTCCCGAGGTAGCGGTGCACGGCTGGGAGGCCTTCGGCTACAAGGGCGAAGCCCCCAACGGCGCGGACGTGGCGCGCGCACACCTGGAGACCTTCATGGCCGCGGTGGACGGCAACGGATTCGCCACCGCAGCGCCCTTGGACCGCCAGTACCCCAACATGTTCCAGCCCGGCTCCGCCCTGCCGGTCTTCCCCATGGCACCTGAGCTGCGCAAGCACATCTTCTACGGCTCGGGCACCCACGCTTCGGCGGAGCAGACCGCCAAGGACGGGCTCAACCTGATGTCTTCCACCCTGGTCTCCGAGACCACCGCCGAGACCTTGGGGGAGATCCAGGCGGAACAGATCACCCGCTACCGCGCAGCCTGGAAGGAAGCGGGCCACGACTGGACCCCGCGCGTGTCCGTCTCCCGCACCATCTTCCCCATCGTCGACAGCGCCGACATGCAGCGCTTCGGCATGCAGGCCTCCGGCTCCGACCAGGTCGGGGTGCTGCCGGACGTGGGCGCTTCCACCTTCGGCCGCACTTACGCCGCCGAGCCAGACAAGCTCATCGAGCAGCTCAAGGCCGACCCGGCCGTCATGGCCGCCGACACGCTACTGATCACCATCCCCACTGTCATGGGTGTGGACGTCAACGTGAAGATCCTGGAAAACTTCGCCACCCACGTCGCCCCCGCGTTGGGTTGGCAGCCGAACACCGAGGGCCCTGTCGCCGGTTACCCGATCGACTAAGTCCCGCAAACAAGAAACCCGCTGACCGTGTCGTGGCCAGCGGGTTTCCTGCTTTTCGGTGGAGCCGCCGGGAATTGAACCCGGGTCCTTCATCACCGCGCCAGGGCTTCTCCGTGCGCAGTTCGCACGTTGTCTCTCATCGACCCTCCGGATCAGGCGAACATGTCCGGATGACGGGCCCAGTCAGTGAAAGGTGTCCCTTCCAAGGCCCCACTGACAGAGCCGGAAGGCAAGTCCCCTAAGTCGACGCCAGGTACCGGGTCGGGGACATCCCCGGCCTGACGGACACGCAGGTCGCTGGACCTTTTATTTAGGCAGCGAGGGCGTAGTCACGCTGAGAGTTCTTCTCTGCGTTTATTAGTTACAGCGACGCTTACGGTGGTCTCCTGCCTGCACCGGCACGCTTCCCCTGGCTAAGTCGATGAAGTCGAAACCAGAATCGACCCCTTCAACTACGAAGAAACGTAGGAGATGGAACTTTACCGCAGGCGCCCAAGAAGCACAAGAGGCTTTACGACGTCAACGCCGGACGCACCCGGAGGAACTCCACCACCGCGTCCGGGCCGGCATCCACGGCGAGGCGGGCCGCCTTGGCCACCTCCTCGGCCGCCATCTTCGGCCTGCCGTTGTCACCGGCGAGCATGTCGGTGTCGGTGCGGCCCGGGTGCAAGGAGGTCACGCGCACCTTGCCGGCTTCCTCCTGCGCCAGAGACTCGGTGAACCCGCGCAGGGCGAACTTGGACGCGCAGTAGGCCGAGTTTTCGGCGATGCCGTGGAATCCGGCGCCGGAGTTGATGGTGATGATGAGACCGGAGGAACGTCGCAAGGCAGGAAGCAGCGCACGGGTAAGCGTGACGGGTGCGAAGAGGTTGACCTTCATCATCTCGCGCCACTTGTCGTCGGTGAGCTCTTCCAGCGGGCCGCCGTCCATCACGCCGGCAGCGAGGACGAGTACGTCCAACTCCTCGATGTTGGAGGCCGCCTCCAGGATGGCATCGGTGTCGGTGAGGTCCGCCTCGAAGGGCTCTGCGCTGGGCAGGGCGGAAACGATGTCGGAGGCGTCCTTCGACGCCCCGGCGTAGATGTGGTGGTCCTTGCCCAGGTCCTCGGCGATGGCGCGGCCGATGCCGCGGGATGCTCCAGTAATCAGTGCCTTTTTCATAGGCACCCACCGTAGCGAATCCGAAGATTTAAGCCTTGATGCCCTTGAGCTTGCGGCCCAGATCGCGGGTGATCTCGCGGTCCTCGGTGCGGCGCTTGATGTCGCGGCGTTTGTCGTAGTCCTGCTTACCCTGGGCAAGGCCCAGCTCGACCTTCGCGCGGCCGTCCTTGAGGTAGAGCGACAGCGGGATCAGGGTGCGGTTGCCGTCGCGGACCTTGCCCTCCAGCGAGTCGATCTCCCGGCGGTGCAAAAGCAGCTTGCGGGTGCGCCGCGGCGGGTGGTTGGTCCAGTGGCCGCGGGAGTACTCCGGGATGTGCATGTTACGCAGCCAGACCTCGCCGTTGTCGATGGTGGCAAACGCCTCCACCAGCGAGACCTTGCCCTCGCGCAGCGCCTTGATCTCGGTGCCCTGCAGCACCAGCCCGCACTCCCAGGTGTCCAAGATGTGGTAGTCATGCCGAGCTTTCCGGTTGGTGGCAAGCACACCGGTGTTGGAAAGCTTCTGCTTCTTTTTCTTCTTGGACATAAGGCAGACGAGTCTACTACTTGCGCACGTAAGAGCGAAGCGCCACCTGCGCGGCTAGCCCGCCCAGCACCATAGCGACGAGGCCGACCAGCGGCATCACCGCCCACACGGTGCTGTCCGGCACACGCGCGATGAGCTGGTTGGCGTACAGGTCCCCCAGCAGCGGGTCCACGATGAGCTGCTTGCCGGCCCACACGCCGATGGTGGCCAGCACCGCGCCGATAAGCACGGACAGTACGGCCTCCAGCACGAACGGCGCCTGGGTGAACCAGCGCGAGGCACCCACCATGCGCATGATGCCGATTTGCTCACGGCGGTTGAAGGCGGCCAGCTGCACCATGTTGGAGATCAAAAACACCGCGGCCAGCGCCTGCGCCGCGGCGACGGCGAAGGCCACGTTGCGGAACGTGTTCAACGTCCCGGCGGCGGAACGGACCGTGTCCGCCTGGTCGGAGATGACCTCTACTTGCTCCATGTCGCGGATCTTGTCCAGCGGCGAGGTGTCCGTCGGGTCCGCCAGGCGCACGTGCAGCGCCGCCGGCAGGGCGTCCGGGGCGGTTTCACGCACCAGCTCCGGCTCGGATTCCTGGAACAATTCCTTGAAGCGCTCGTAGGACTGTTCGCGGGAGCGGAAAGTCACCTGCTCGACGCGGTCGTCCGCCTGCAAGGTGTCGCGAACCTGCTTGCAGCGGTCCGAGGAGCAGTCTTGATCGCTGGCGGAGATGTCCTCGTCCAGCTCCACCATCACCTCGACGCGGTCCAGGTACAGGTCTTTCGTCTGCGTGGTGGCCTTGGAAATCAGCACACCGGTGCCCACCAGCACCAGCGACAGCGCGGTGGTGATGATCAGCGCGATGGTCATGGTGAGGTTGCGGCCGAGGCCTTTGACACCCTCACGGAAAACAAACTCCCAGTTCACGGCTACCTCCTCACGTCCCCGTACACGCCGTTTTCCTCGTCGCGCACGATCTTGCCCAGCTGCAGTTCAACCACGCGCTTGCGCATCTCGTCCACCGCTCGCGCGTTGTGCGTGGACATGACCACAGTCGTGCCCATGCGGTTAATGCGTGCGAGCAAGGCCATGATCTCGTCGGCGGTGCCGGGGTCGAGGTTGCCCGTTGGTTCGTCGCAAAGCATGAGCTTGGGCTTATCGACGAAAGCTCTCGCAATAGCCACGCGCTGCTGCTCACCACCAGACAGCTCCCGCGGCATGCGGTTGGCTTTGGCGCCGAGGCCGACGAGCTCGAGCGCGTCGGGGACGAGTTTGGCGATGCGGTTTTTCGGCTTGCCGATAACCTCAAGCGCGAACGCGACGTTGTCGTAGACGCTCAAGTTCGGCAGCAGGCGGAAGTCCTGGAACACGTAGCCAATGGATTGACGCAGCTTATTCACCTGCTTGCCGCTGAGGGTGTTGACGTGGAAGTCATTGAAGAAGATGTCGCCTGAAGAGACGTTTTCCTCGCGGATCAAAAGCTGCAGGAATGTGGACTTGCCGGAGCCGGACGCGCCGATGAGGAACACGAACTCGCCGTCGGGGATGTCGAGCGTGACGTCGTCGAGCGCGGGGCGCGTGGACGTCGAGTACGCCTTGGTCACATGGTCGAATCGGATCACGCGACACACCTTACCTGTTACTGATGTGACTGTAGTGGTTGTTGGCGGTGGGCCGGCAGACGGGGACGCGCACCCCCAGACACATCGCGGCGGAATCTGTCAGTCAGAACCCATCGCCCTAGGTCGCCGCAAGAGGCTGCCGTAATCTGTCAGGAACCGGCCCCATGGGAAAACCCACCTGCAAAAACAGGTGGGATTTCCCGGCGCCGATAAGGCAGTGTCTTAGTCGTTGACGTAGAGGTACTGCTTGTTCACGAACTCATCGAGCGCGAACACGGACAGCTCGCGGCCGAAGCCGGAGCGCTTCACGCCGCCGAACGGCAGGACTGCGGAGAAGTACTGGCCGAGGTTGACGTGGATCATGCCGGTGTCGATCTGGTCCGCAACCTTGATGGCACGTTCTGGGTCATCGGAGAAGACCGCGCCGCCGAGGCCCTGGTAAGAGTTGTTTGCCAGCTCGACGGCCTCTTCCTCGGAAGATACCTTGTAAATCTCGGCAACCGGGCCGAAGAACTCCTCATAGTACTCGTCGGAGCCGACCGGAAGATCGGTCAGCACCGCCGGGGAGTAGTAGGCCGAGTTGTCCTCCAACACACCGCCAGTGCGCAGCTTCGCACCCTTCTCTACAGCGCGCTTGACCTGGTCATCCAGCAGCTCTGCCGCGCGGCGGGAGGACATCGGGTAGTACTCATTCTCGCCCGGGTTGGACGGATCGCCCTTCTTAAAGGAATCGGCAATGGCCACCATCTCGTCAACAAACTCGTCGTAGATGTCCTCCATCACAATGATGCGCTTGTTGGAGGTGCACACCTGGCCCGCGTTCTGCACTCGCTTCGCCCAAGCATCCTGCGCCGCGGCCTTGATGTCCGAGGAGTCCAGGATGACGTACGGGTCGGTGCCGCCGAGCTCGAGCACAACCTTCTTCAGATTCTTGCCGGCGGTCTCCGCCACCTTTGCACCAGCACGCTCGGAGCCGGTGAGGGAAACGCCCTGCACGCGCGGGTCGGCGATGATGGTCTCCACCTGCTCGTGGGTGGCGTAGACGTTGATGAACACGCCGTCCGGCAAGCCCGCTTCCTTGAGAATTTCCTCAAAGGCCGCACCGGACTTCGGGGTGATCTCCGCGTGCTTGAGGATGATGCAGTTGCCGTTCATCAGGTTCGGGCCCGCGAAGCGAGCAACCTGGTAGATCGGGAAGTTCCACGGCATGATGCCGAGCAGCGTGCCCAGCGGCAGGCGGCGCACAACAGCCTTGCCACCCGGGACGTCGACCTTCTTGTCGGCCGAGTGCTCAGCAGCGTTGTCTGCGTAGAACTGCAGGATGTCGCCAGAAAAGTCGGCCTCCCACTCACCTTCTGGCACAGACTTACCCATCTCCGAGGCCATGATCTGCGCCAGCTCGTTCGAGCGCTCCTTGAGCAGCTGCGCCGCCTTGCCCACGATCTCAGCGCGCTCCTCGTAGGAAGTCTTGCGCCAGGTCTTGAAAGCCGCTTCTGAGCGGTCCAGGATGTCCTGGATTTCCTGGTCAGTGGCAAAGTCGAAGGTTTCAATGACCTCGTTGGTCGCAGGGTTTTGCACGCGATACTGGTTAGACATGATGGTCCTTTCTGGAATGTTATTTTTGTTTTTCACCAACGTTTGTGAACTCTATCACTAAGCTCCGGGCCTGTAAGCCCCGTCGCTCATTTTGATGCCTTGGTCTTGGCCCATGTAGGAGGTTTCTTGCGTCAACGCATCAAGCAGCGTCTTGTGGTTTTCCTCGACTACCTGCGCCAACACCTCCGGATTCGCGCGCAGCAGATCGAAGCGCTGCTGCACGAGGGGCAGATCCAGCTCGGCGAACGGACGCGAGACTGCGTGCGGCACGTCGTAAATGTCGGCCACCTCGTCGCCGTGCATCAGGCGGGTGGCGGTGTACATCCAGTCGTCGATGGACTCGTCCGGGAACGGCAGCAGCTCCTTGACGTTGGTGCGGAAGCCGTTGAACAGCGCTTCCACCAGCGCGCGCGACGCGTCGTTCGGCTCGCCGTCGACGAAGTGGATCGCGTCGATGGTCTCCTGGGAGGCGTCGATGTCGGTCTCCGGCTCAAGCAGGTCGCCTGGGATTCCCAGCATCAGGCCCACGACCCGCCAGAGGTAGAACAGGTCCTGCTCCTCCTCCAGGGTGAGGCGGTAGCCGAGGTTTCGCAGGTAGGTAAACGCGATGTAGGTGAAGTCGAACCAGGTGCGGAACATGTCCAGCTCCGAAATCGGCGCGCCCCACTCGGAGTAGTCCAGGCCAAGCTGCGTCTGCACGCGGCGCACGTGCGCGTGCATCGCGCGGACCATGCCGGTGTGGATGTAGCTGACGTTGCCCGGCTTCAGCCCGTCCTTCAGGTACACCGAGTAGATCCAGTTGGTGGTGTACGCGAGGCGGTGCACGGCCCCCTCGGTGAGCTCGCCGGTGTTGACCAGGATGTCGGCGATGGACGGCGCCGAGTAGGTGTGGATCAGCGCGCCCGGGCCGAGCGAGAGGTTCTGCGCCAGCACCGGGATCGCCAGCGCAGCCTTCTGGCCGCGCTCAAGCCGCTCCCAGTCCACACCGTCGAGGGCGGTGTTCATGTCGTCGATAAGCGCCTTGACCTCGGGCAGCGTATCGGCGTCCGCCTCGCCGCGCGCGAGTGCCGCGCGCAGGTTCGGCATCACGTCCTTGGACTTGTTGCCGCTGGTGTACAGCGCATCGGCGATGGGGTCCATCGCCCAAAACGCCTGCTCGAATCGCTTCGCACGTGCTTCGCCGAACTTCTCGACGAAAGCTTCGCGGCTCCCTCGCGCCACCGGCCAATCAGTGCGGTTGTAGTGGTCCTGCGCGAGGGGGTTGTCAACGAATGTCTGAGTCATGGTTGTGCTCCTTGTATGAGGGATGGTCCGCGCGTGCTTAGCGCAGGCCTTCCTTGGATGTGTCGTGCAGCTTGTATTCGGCCTTGACGTGCGGGGCCTTCTCGGCGACGTAGTCCTCGATCTGCTTGAACACGCCGGACCACGGCGGCTTTCCGTCCGCGGCTTTCTTCGCCTTCGCGGCCTGTGCGCCGGGAAGCTTGTCGCGCACGCGGTAAATGGCGGCCTCCGCTTTCGCCTTGAGCAGGAAGGCGATCTTCCAGTGCAGATACGGCGTGCCCTCGAACCGGGAGCCCTTGACCATGAACTTCGTGTCTTCGTCGCCGATGATCAGCGACAGCGCGCCGAGAACCTGCGCCGGCATCTTCGGGTCCAAGTCTTCGAGGATGCCCATCAAGGCGGTCGCCACACGCACGTGGTAGTCCGAGGAGTAGCCGCCGTTGGCGTAGATGAAATCCGTCATCTTGCGCATCTCGTCGCCGGTCTTCGGAATCAGGCGCTCCTCCGCTCCCATGAGGTAGAGCACCCACGCCCAGTACATGGCCACGTCATCCCATTCCTCGCCGGTGTGCGGGCGGCCGAAGAACTCGTCCACGCCGATCGGCATCAGCGCGAACCAGCCCTCGCCGGAGACGAGGAATGACGAGCCAATGGGCCGGCCGAACTCGTTGTAGTGCTCCGGGCCCCACAACTTTTCCAGGCCGCGGTTGGCCTGGGCGTGCAGGAGGCGCACGCGCACGGCAGCCTTGAGGCCGTCGCTGTAGCGGTCGAACACGCCCTTCTTCCCCAGGTCCACAAAGAACTTCACCGTCTCGATGATGCGGGTGAAGGACTCGATCTCGAACATGGCAGTCTCGCCGGTGGCCGCAGAGGTGCGGTCCTCCATCGTGGTGGCCCAGTAGGCGAAGCCGATGGAAAGCAGCTCCGCGGACGGCGTGACGTTGTAGTAGGCGATGCGGCCGCGCTCGGCTGCTTCGAGGTCGATCCAGTCCGGTATGTCGTCCACCTCGGCGAAGAACTCCACCAGTTCCGGCGACGGGTCGGCAACCTTGTCGATGCCCTCGTTCAGCGCTGTTTCAAAGTCGGCGCGGGATTTCTCCGCGCCGTCGCGCTTGAACGCCTCGGCGAGTTTGGCTCCGGTTTCGTCGGTCTGCCACATGTGATCGTCGAGAAGCTTTGTTTGGAAGCTGGTGTAGCCCTCCCAATCGTCGGCGACGGTGTGCCAGCGGTCGAACAAATTGTGGCGCAGCGTCGCCCAACCCGGTCGGCGCGTGCGGCGCTTCGGTGCAGGGCGAAGCGGCATGCCGTCCCGGTAGAAGTAGCGGAAATCCTCGAAAGGATTGTCCGACATCGGAAGGATTTCCGGGTGAACCGGATGTTGGTATTGATGCTCCTCGCGAGCATCGGTGCTGGCAGTCATTCGTGTCACTTCCCTTTGACGTAGCGGCCCTGGCTTGGGGCGCCTGATTTTGGGCACCTGATTTTGGGCCTGTCGCAAACAAGCGCTGACGACCCTGTCCACCAGTCAAAAGTGTTGTTTGTGCGATATGCGAACATTTTTGTGGTGTCAGTCACTTTTGCGTGGTCTTATACTATCGATTACACAAAAGGCCGGCAACCAGTTTTGCGGCGAATTTTTACAACGGAGGTTTGAGTGAGAAACGGCAAGACTTTTGGCAGCTTGACCACGCTTTTTGGCGGCAAGAACAGGGAAAAGGACCCGAACGCGCTCGACCGCGAGGAAGCGTTCGCTGGCCGACAAACGCGCCAGGCAGAGCAGCCGAGCGGCACCAGCACCCCCGGCGACGTCATCGAGCTCACCGCCGTCGACGTCGAGCGCGCCCACGGCATCGCCCTGATCACGCTGCATACCCGCGACGGCTCCCCCATCCCCGGCTACGAGCCAGGCTGCCACGCGGACTTCCTACTGCGCTCGCCCGAGGGCGAGGAGCTTGTGCGCCAGTTCTCCCTGTTCCCCCTACACCAGCTCGGCACTGAAAACTCCGTCCAGCGCGCCGCCTACGGCATCGAAGTGAAGCTGGAGACGGATTCGCGCGGCGGCTCCATCGCCGCCCACAACATCGAGCCGGGCGACACTGTGCGCATTCTGCCGCCCCGCAACAACTTCGGCCTCGCCCCGGACGCGGAGCGTTCGATCCTGGTGGGCGCCGGTGTGGGCATCGCCCCGATTTTCTCGCTCGCCAGAGAGTTGCAGATCCAGCAAGCGGACTACTCGGTGCTGTATTTCGCGTCCAGCCAAGAGCGGGCGCTGATGCGCCACCTCATTGACACCTACCTCCACGGCCAGACCAAAAGCATCTTCGCGTCGGGCGAACGCGACAAACAGGCCGGCTACATCAAAGAAGCCTTCGATTCGGCGGACACCGCCCCGGAGGACACCCACCTGTACGTGTGCGGGCCCCAGGGTTTCATGGACGGTGTCATCGCGATCGCGTCCGAATACCTGCCCAAGTCGAATATCCACTTCGAGGCCTTCCGCCCCGCCGAGGAAACACTCGCTGGCAACCACGACGCGAACGGCCCGTTCAACGTCGTCCTCAACGGCGAAACCTACGAGGTTCCAGAGGGCGAGAGCGTCTTAGATGTCTTCGAGGACGAGGACGTGCCCATCATGTCCCAGTGCTCGGAGGGCACGTGCGGCACCTGCATCATGCGCGTCGTGGACGGCACCCCCGACCACCGCGACAGCATCTTCACGGAGGAGCAACACGAAAACGGCGCCTTTGCCACGTGCGTCTCCCGCTCGCTGTCGCCCACCCTTACCCTGGAGCGGTGGAAGAACCTGCGCGGCTAAAGCATGCGCACCATCACCACACCCGCCAGCACAATGGCAAGCCCGGTGAGGCGGTAGGGCGTGGGCACGCTGCGGTGCCCGCCGGTACCCACGCCGAGCGACTCGAGCACCTGGCCGCAAATGATGTTGCCCACCAAGGCCGCAATCACGGTGGTGCCGGTGCCCAGGATCGGCGACAGTGCTGCGCCGCCGAACACGAAGAACGCGCCGAGCATACCGCCAAGCCACATCCACCACGGCCCCGGCGCAATACCGGTGGCCAGCGCCCGGCGCGGACCCGGCAACAGCACGGACATGGCCGCCAGCAACACCAGGCCGACCACCAGCGAGATCTGTCCGGCCTGAATCGAGCTGCCCAGCGCGCGGCCAAGGTGGCCGTTGACTGCGGTTTGGGTGGCCGAGCCCATGCCCATGACCACGCCGAACGCGCGCAGCGCCCACAGCGCGGCGCCATCGGCGGTGCCGTGGATGGTTGGTGTGCGGCCGATTTCCAGCACCATGGCAATGCCGCCGACCACGATGAGCGCGCCCAGAAGGCGCAGCGGCCCCACGGCAACCTGCGGGGACTGGAACAGCCCGAACCGGTCGATCAGAAGTCCCATGATCACCTGGCCCAGAATCGGCAGGATCACGGTCTGCACCGGGCCGAGTTTGGGGAACAGGACGATGTTGCCGGCGATGACCATCACGCCCATGAACCCGCCGAGCCATGCCCACCACGGCTGCGCGGCAGCCGTCGATAAGTTTGGCACCAGTGCCCCGCTGGCCCCCCAGGCGATGATGGAGGCGACCACCACCGCAATGATGAAGGACACAAACGTCGCGCCGATCGGCGAGCCGACGCTTTGCCGCAGCCGGGTGTTAATCGCGGTCTGGACGGGCACGATCGCGCCCACAAGCATGGCCATGAGCAGCAACATTGTGTTCTCCTCCTTCAAGCGGAACAGGCAGCCGGGGCAAAATGCGCCCGGCTGCCTGCCCTACACGTGTGCGACGGCTACTCGTCCGTCGGGATCGTGTCCATGTTCTCCAGCATCTTGGCTACGTAGCCGGTGTTGAACTCGCCGGAGCGGAACTTCTCGCTGTTGATCAGCTGGGCCTGGAACGGCGCGGTGGTGACCACGCCGTCGACCTTCAGCTCGCCAAGCGCGCGCAAGGTGCGCTCGATGGCGTCCTCGCGGGTATCCGCCCAGCAGATGAGCTTGCCCACCATGGAGTCGTAGAACGGCGGGATGGTGTAGCCGGTCTCGATGTGGGTGTCCATGCGCACACCGAAGCCGCCCGGGGTGCGGTAGTGCTCGATCTTGCCGGGGCGCGGGGCGAAGTTTTCGTTCGGGTCCTCAGCATTGATACGGCACTCGATGGCATGCCCGCGGATCTGGATGTCGTCCTGGGTCAGGCGCAGCTTCTGCCCGGAGGCGATGCGCAGCTGCTCCTGGATCAGGTCCACGCCGGTGATCATCTCGGTAACCGGGTGCTCCACCTGGATGCGCGTGTTCATCTCGATGAAGTAGTACTTGCGCTCGATGTTGTCGAAGACGAACTCGACGGTGCCGGCGTTTTTGTAGCCCACCTCTTTGCAGAGGTTGATGGCGGCTTCCTGGAGGCCGGCGCGAAGTTCGTCGTCAATCGCGGGCGAGGGTGCTTCCTCAATGAGTTTCTGGTTGCGGCGCTGCGAGGTGCAGTCGCGCTCGCCGAGGGCGATGGCGTTCTCGCCGTCCGCGAGCACCTGGATCTCAATGTGGCGGATGTCGGTGAGGTAGCGCTCGATGTAGACGGACGAGTCGTTGAACGCGGACTGCGCCTCGTTCATGATCTCGTTGAGGTCTTTCTCCAGCGTGTCCTCGGACTCCACCACTCGCATGCCGCGGCCACCGCCGCCAGCGGCGGCCTTAATCAGAAGCGGGAAGCCAGTTTGCTTTGCGACGTCTAAAGCTTCCCCGAACTCAGTCACCACACCGTCGGAGCCGGGCACCGTGGGAACGCCGGCTGCCTGCGCGATCTTCTTCGCCTCGATCTTGTCGCCCATGCGGCGGATGTGCTCCGACGACGGGCCGACGAAGCCGATGTTTTCGTCCTCGACCATCTTGACAAAGTCGGCCTTTTCGGAAAGGAAGCCGTAGCCGGGGTGGATGGCGTCGGCCTTGAACGCCATCGCGGCGGAGACGATCAGCTCGGGGCTGTTGTAGCTCTTCGCGGCGTTGGCCGGGCCGATGCACACAGCCTGGTCGGCTTCCTTGACCGGCAGGGAGTCGCGGTCGCCCTCCGAGTACGCGAGGATGCTCTTGATGCCGAGCTCCTTGCAGGCGCGGATGACGCGCAGCGCGATCTCGCCGCGGTTGGCAATGAGGACGCTGTCCAGCAGCTTTTCAGATTCAGCCATGGGGTACCTACTTCGGCTCGATGACCATCAGCGGCTGGCCGTGCTCGACGGCGTCCTCGTTGTCCACGAGGATCTCGGTGACGGTGCCGGCGGTCTTCGCTTCGATGTTGTTCATCAGCTTCATCACTTCGACGATGCAGAGCACCTGGCCGACCTCGACGGTGTCGCCGACCTTCACAAACGGGTCCGCGCCCGGCTTCGGCGCGGCGTAGAAGGTGCCCACCATCGGGGACTTGACCTCCACGCCGTTGCTGGAGGACGCCGGGGCGGCCTCAGCCTTGGGCGCCTCTTCCTTCGGTGCCTCTGCAGGCGCCGGGGCCGCGGCCGGAGCAGGAGCCGGTTCCGGTGCCGGTGCTTCAGCCTTCGGCGCCTCCGGTGCGGCCGGGGCCGGTGCCGGGGCGGCAGCCGGGGCTGCCTTGAGGTGGCTCAGACCGCCCGGGGTCTTGGACAGGGCAAGTTCGATGTCGCCGTACTTGATGCTCAGCTCTTCGATGTCACCGGATTGGTTAACCCACTCAAGCAGGGACTTCAGCTCGTTGAAGTTGGTGTTGTCAGACATGGTTTACTGCTCTCCTTTTTTGGTCAGGTTGATTTCGAGGTCGTCGGTCTTGAGGTGGAATTCGCCGGAAGTGGTGGTCTCGTAGATCTTCTGCACGAGCTTGGTCAGCTCGCCGCCCGGCACGCCTTCGCCCTGGCCTGCGCGGCCCTCTGCGACGAAGCGGCGCATCTCGTCCACGTTGTTGCCCGGGATGTTGGCGCGTAGCAGCAGCGTGTCGATGTCGTCGTCCGGGTACTGCTCCTTCAGGCCCGGCAAGCGCGGCTCGAGCTCCGGGCGGCCCTCCTTGATCTCGGAGGATCCGTTGGCCTTGATCTTCTCCAGCGCGTCCGGGTCGATCGGCGCGAGCGGCTCGCCGTAGTGGCCGAGCGCGTACTTCTTAATCTCGTTCGGCACCACGGAGTAGCGCTCGCCGGAGATCACGTTCATCACAGCCTGCGTGCCCACGAACTGGGCAAACGGGGTGATCATGATCGGGTACGCCAGCTCCTCGCGCACGCGGGCCGTTTCGTAGAGCAGATCCTCAAAGCGGTCCGACAGGCCGGCGGTGGCCAGCTGGGATTCGAAGTTGGTGAGCATGCCACCCGGCAGCTGGTGCATGTAGTGCACGCCGTCGAAGGCGCGGGGCTTGCCCACCGGCTTGTCCTCGCGGTCCGCGATCTCCTGGAGCTTCTTGCTTGCGTTGTCCACGCGCTCGTCGTCGATGTTGACGGTGTAGCCGAGTGCGCGCAGATCGCGGGCGAGCGCCTGGGTGGCGGGCTGGCCCTGGCCGTTGGCCAGCGGGGCGATCGAGGTGTGGATGGAGTCCGCGCCGAGCTCCGCCGCGTAGATGTAGGTCAGCGGGGACAGGCCGGTCAGGGAGTGGGTGTGCACCTCGAGCGGCAGCTCGTTGCCGATCGCGCCGCGGATCGCCGGAATCAGCGTCTTCATGCGGTCCGGGGTGAGCAGGCCACCGGCGTCTTTCAGCATGATGCGGTCGACGTCGGTGCGCTCCACCAGCTCTTGGGCTTTGTCGATGTAGAGCTGGTCGGTGTGCACCGGCGACAGGCAGTAGGACAGGCAGCCGTAGGTCTCTGCGCCGAGCTCCTTTGCCAGGATGAGGGTGTCGGCGATGTTGTCGATGTCGTTGAGGCCGTCGAAGGCGCCGATGACGCGGAAGCCGTTGGCGTAGAGTCGCTCCACCCACGCGTGGATGACGTCGTCGGGAAGAAAGTCGAAGGACGCGAGGTTGCGGGAGCGGACCATGGAGCGGAACTTCGTGTTCGGGGCGGCCTCGTGCACCTTGCGCACGCGCTCCCAGGGATCCTCCCTGAGGTAGCGCACCGGCACGTCGAACTGGATCGGAGCGACCAGGTCCACATGCTCGAAGCCTGCGTTGGTCACGTCGTCGAGCAGGTCCATGATGTGCTCGGTGCGCATGCGGGTCGCCCAGATGGACTGGTGCGCGTCGCGCAGTGTGGTGTCGATGATCTTGATTTCCCGCTCGCTGTCCGCCGGTCGACCACCCGCGGCGAAGATTTCAGCGAGGCTCTCTGTGCTCAGCTCTTCTGGGCTCAGTGCCATTGTTCCTCCTTAGAAACGCCAGACCGTGGCTATTGCCGAGTGGCTCGCCACCGTTGCGCTCAATGTACGCCCGAGAAAGTGTGGCGCGCGACGCATTTTGATCGAAAGTTGCGAAACCGCACCTTGCCAGCGCGATTGCAATACAGACCACTCCCCCCGTTCTGGGGTGCGCATTGAGCACGCCTGTTCGCGATACGAACAGTACCGTAATGGTCATACCCTTGGAAAATGCGCTTACACAGGCTTTTTGACGGACACGCAGACGATGTCAAGTCGGAATGAGGGTGTTTCATCCCATTCACGGTATGTAAACGTGATCCACGTAATAGATTTCGTGCAAACGCTTGAGTCTGAAGGAGGACCCGTGAGTACGAAACAACGCTTCACAATGGGCACGACCCATATCGAGGCCGAGCGCCCAGCGGACAGGAAGTCCCTCGGCGCCAGCCTCATCGGCCAGCTGCTCGAATGGTTCGAGTGGAGCTCTTACGCCGTGTTCGCCCCGTTCATCGCGGCCGCCTTCTTCGACAAATCCGACCCCACCTCAGCACTGTTGGCCACTTTCGGCGTCTTCGCTGTGGGCTTTTTGGTCCGCCCGCTCGGCGGCATCGTCTTCGGCCGCATCGCTGACCGCGTCGGCCGCAAGAACGTGCTCATGATCACGATCATCATCATGGCGCTGTCCGCCGTGGTCATCGGTGTCATGCCCACCTACGAACAGATCGGCATCTGGGCCTCCGTAGGCCTCCTGCTCGTGCGCGTGATCCAGGGCTTCGCGCACGGCGGCGAATCCGCCACGGCCAACAGCTACATCCCGGAGATCGCCCCGCGCGATCGCCGCGGCAAGTGGGGCTCGATGGTCTACATGTCCATCTTCGGCGGCTCAGTGATCGCCTACACCCTCGGCGGCATCATTTCGCTTGTGCTTAGCGACGAGCAGATCGGCGCATGGGGCTGGCGCATCCCCTTCTGGCTGGGCGCCGCTGCCGCGTTCGTGGCCCTGTACCTGCGCCGCCACATGCAGGAGTCCGAGCACTTCAACGAGATCCAAGAAGGCGGCGCCGAGTCCTACGACGACCTGTCGGCCACCCGCCCACAGACCCCGGTGCGCTCCAACTGGGTGAACATCCTGCTGGTCATCGGCATGGTTTCCGGCGTGACGTCGGCGCACTACACCTGGACGTCCTACGTCTCCACCTACGCCATCACGCACGAGGGCATGTCCACCCAGGGCGCGTACTGGGTCTCCGTGTTCGCGCAGACCTGTGGCCTGATCGCCCTGCCGCTGTGGGGCGCGCTGTCCGACCGCATCGGTCGTAAACCGGTGATGTACACCTTCGCCATTGCAGTGGGCCTGCTGCAGATCCCGCTGATGGGGATGATCGATTCCCGCCCGTGGACCATGCTCATCGCCGCCACCGTCGCGGTGGTGGCCGTTGCCGCCGGCGGCGCGCTGTTGGCCCCGGTGATGGCGGAGGTCTTCCCCACCTCCCAGCGCACCAGCAGCATCGGCTTCGCCTACTCCCTGTCCGTGGCCGTCTTCGGCGGCACCGCGCCGTACATCTTCCAGTGGTTCACGTCCCACGACCTGACGCACATCTCCGGCATCTACGTGGTCGTGCTGTGCGTGCTCACCCTGATCAGCATGAAGATCCTCCCGGAGACGAAGGGCATCGATCTCCGCGACGCCTAACGGCTTGCTGCCGGCTCACGTCCGCAGCCCCCGCTCCCGGCTTCACCCCGGCAGCGGGGGCTTCTCAGTGACGGATGTGACATTCGCTCTGTCACATTTGCCACTATCCCCAGGTCGCGCGAAAACGCGATGTCACATCCGTCACCGCCGGCGCTCCCCTTCTCTTACGCCTCCTGCTGCTGCGCCATGCGCCAGCGGATGCCGGCCTCCAAGAACCCGTCGATGTCGCCGTCGAGCACTTTCTGCGGGTCGCCGACTTCAAAGTCGGTGCGCAGGTCTTTCACCATCTGGTACGGGTGCAGCACATACGAGCGCATCTGGTTGCCCCAGCTGGCGTTACCGCCGGCGCCGAGGGCATCCATCTCGGCCTTTTCCTCCTGGCGCTTCTTCTCCAGCAGCTTCGACTGCAAGACGTTGAGCGCCGAGGCCTTGTTCTGGATCTGCGACTTCTCGTTCTGGCAGGTCACCACAATGCCGGTGGGGATGTGCGTGATGCGCACCGCGGAGTCGGTGGTGTTCACGCTCTGCCCGCCGGGGCCGGAGGAGCGGTAGACGTCCACGCGAATGTCGGAGTCGGGGATGTCGATGTGGTCGGTCTGCTCCACCACCGGCAGCACCTCCACCTCGGCGAAAGAGGTCTGGCGGCGCGCCTGGTTGTCAAAGGGCGAGATGCGCACCAGCCGGTGCGCGCCCTGCTCCACCGACAGCTGGCCGTAGAGGTACTCGCCGTGCACCACGAAGGTGGCGGACTTGATGCCGGCTTCTTCGGCGTAGGAGATGTCGTAGATGTCCACCTTGTGGCCGGCCTTTTCCGCCCAGCGGGTGTACATGCGCATGAGCATCTCCGCCCAGTCCGCCGCGTCCACACCGCCGGCGCCGGAGCGGATGTTCACCACGGCTTCGCGCTGGTCGTACTCGCCGGAGAGCATGGTCTGCACCTCCAGCGAGTCGATCTGCGCGGCGACGTCTTCCAGCTCCTCGTCGGCCATGGAGGCGTCGCCTTCTTCTTCGGCGAGTTCGTACATCACCGGCAGGTCGTCGATACGCGAGCGGAGCGACGTGACCTTCTTTAAGCGCCCCTGCACATTGGACAGCTCGGTGGTGACCTTCTGCGCGTGCGCGGGGTCGTCCCAAAGCGACGGGTCCCCGGCTTGGGCCTCCAGCTCGCGGGCGCGCTCGCGCAGGACGTCCAGGTCCATCACCTTCTCAATGGTGGAAAGTGTGGAGCTTAAGTCCTTGATCCGCGTCTGAGTTTCCGGCTGCATAGGGGCAAAGTCTAGCGAACCGCCTGACACGGCCACCAAGACGGGATACAGTGGCCTGCGACCCCACACGGGTGCCCGGGGCACCGGGCTGAGATCGCGCTAACGCCCGCGCGAGCACCGTTCGAACCTGTCTGGTTAGCACCAGCGAAGGAAGGAGAAGGTCGTGGCTCACGACATCTATGCACATGAAATCCACCCGAAGCACTCCTACGCCCCGATTGAAAAGGACGGGCTGGAGGTTCCGGAGACCGCGATCCAGCTGGATGACTCCCCCACTGGCCCGAACGAGCCGTTCAAGATCTACCGCACCCGCGGCCCGCACGCGGAGCCGGAGGTGGGCCTGCCCAGCCTGCGCGGCGAGTGGATCGCAGCCCGCGGCGATGTTCAGGAGTACGCGGGTCGCGAGCGCAATTTGCTTGACGACGGCCGCGCGGCCGTCAAACGCGGCGCCGCCAGCGAGGAATGGCGCGGCGAAACCCGCACGCCGCTGCGCGCAAAAGACGGCAAGCGCGTGACCCAGATGGCCTACGCCCGCCGCGGGGAGATCACCCGCGAGATGGAGTTCGTCGCACTTCGCGAGCACTGCGACGTGGAAAAGGTGCGCTCCGAGGTCGCCGCGGGCCGCGCGATCATCCCGAACAACGTCAACCACCCGGAAAGCGAGCCGATGATCATCGGCAACGCGTTTTTGACCAAGATCAACGCGAACATCGGCAACTCCGCGGTGACCTCTTCTATCCGCGAGGAGGTGGACAAGCTGCGCTGGGCCACCCGCTGGGGCGCGGACACTGTGATGGACCTGTCCACCGGCGACGACATCCACGCCACCCGCGAGTGGATCCTGCGCAACTCCCCCGTGCCGATCGGCACCGTGCCCATCTACCAGGCGCTGGAGAAGGTGAACGGCGTCGCTGAGGACCTGACCTGGGAGGTCTTCCGCGACACCGTGATCGAGCAGTGCGAGCAGGGCGTGGACTACATGACCGTGCACGCCGGCGTGCGCCTGCCGTACGTGCCGCTGACCTCCAAGCGCGTCACCGGCATCGTCTCCCGCGGCGGCTCGATTATGGCCGGCTGGTGCCTCGCGCACCACAAGGAATCCTTCCTGTACGAGAACTTCGACGAGCTGTGTGAGATCTTCTCCCAGTACGACGTCGCATTCTCGCTTGGCGACGGGCTCCGCCCCGGCTCCGTGGCCGACGCCAACGACGCCGCCCAGTTCGCGGAACTGAAAACCATCGGCGAGCTGTGCAAGCGCGCCTGGGACTATGACGTGCAGGTCATGATCGAGGGCCCGGGGCACGTGCCGCTGAACATGATCCAGGTGAACAACGACAAAGAACAGGAATGGTGCGGCGGGGCACCTTTCTACACGCTTGGCCCCCTGGTCACCGACATTGCGCCGGGCTACGACCACATCACCTCCGCCATCGGCGCGGCCAACATCGCGGCCGGCGGCACGGCGATGCTGTGCTACGTCACCCCGAAAGAGCACCTGGGCCTGCCGAACCGCGACGACGTGAAAACCGGCGTGATCACCTACAAGGTCGCCGCCCACGCCGCCGACGTGGCCAAGGGCCACCCAGGCGCGCGCGACTGGGACGACGCGATGAGCAAGGCCCGCTTCGAGTTCCGCTGGCACGACCAGTTCGCACTGTCGCTGGACCCGGAGACGGCGCAGTCCTACCACGACGAGACGCTGCCGGCGGAGCCCGCGAAGACGGCGCACTTCTGCTCCATGTGCGGCCCGAAGTTCTGTTCCATGCGCATCTCGCAAGACATCCGCGACGAGTTCGGCGACCAGATCGCGGACCTGGGCATGCCGTCGTTCGACTTCGACGTGGATGCCGCCTCTTCTGACGCGCGCGAGGGCGAGCAGGAGATGGCGCGCGAGTTCCGCGATTTGGGCTCCAACGTCTACCTCAAGGAGGGCGAGGAGTCCCCGACTGCGCCATAATGGCCGCGTGACCGATACGCAGCAGTTTATTTCTGACCACCGCAACGATTCCGACGCCGAGCTCGCCGCCGCGCTCGTGCAACACGCTGGCCAGCTGGCGCTTCGCATGCGCGGCGAGGGCCTTGACGCGGAGGTGAAAACCTCCGTCTCCGACGTGGTCACGGAAGCGGACCGCGCTGCCGAGGAGTTCGTGGCCGAGGTGCTTCAGGCGCTGCGTGGCGACGACGGCGTGATCGGCGAGGAGGGCGCCTCCCGCGCCTCTTCTACCGGCCGCACGTGGGTGATCGACCCGGTCGACGGCACCTACAACTTCTCCCAGGGCTCGGACTACTTCTGCTCGGCGATCGCACTTGTAGACGACAACTCCGCCCACTCCCCCGCCATCGGCGCCGTGCACCGCCCCGCCACGGACACCACGTGGATCGCGGCGGACGGTGCGGCCACGCGCGACGGGGTGGAGCTTGGGGGCTTGGCGGAGTCGTCGCTAGGCGAAAGCGCAGTGGTGACCTACCTGCACCCGACCTTTATGGCCAACGACGATGTGCGCGAGGCGTGGCTGCGCGTGGTCACGGGCGCGGCGACGATGCGCATGATGGGTGCGGGTTCCGTGGACCTGTCGAACCTCGCGTCCGGGCAGATGGGCGCGTGGCTGCAGCACACCGTGCCGGATTGGGATTGGCTGCCGGGCAAGGCGCTGGTCGAGGCCGTCGGCGGCCGGTGCACAAAAGTCGACGCCGGTGGTGTGACCTGGTGCGTTGCCGGCAACCCGCGGATCGTGGACGAGATCGCCGAGCGCCTGCGCGGCTAGCTGCCCGGGCTAGGGCAAGCGGAAGCCGCCCGGGATGTCGCCGAGCACGGCGTCCATGCGCAGCGCACCCGTCGGCGCGTGCAGCGGACCCTGCAGCGGGGTGCGGCAGGCCACGTTGAACGGCGGGCCCCAGATGCCGCCGTTGATCATGCCGATGACGCGGTCACCCACCATCAGCGGCGCGCCCGAGTCGCCCTGCATGGCGCAGACCTGGTTGGTGTTGCGCGCTTCCCAGTCGGTGTAGGTGGGACCGCAGGTGGTGCCGGAGGCCACGCCGGTCTTGCACACCACGCCACCCGGCTTGACCGGCGCGCCGCCTAAGTGGTTGACGGTCACGCCGTTGTAGGAGCGGGTGACCTCGGTGTTGTCTGCAAGCGTGATCACCGCGTAGTCCAGCTCGCGGTTGACGTGGGTGATGGTGCCGGTGCGGCCGAGCTGCCACGAGTCCGCGGAGCGCACGGCGTCGCCGACGTTGCCGCAGTGGCCGGCGGTGACGGCGATTTTCTCGCCGCGGTCGTTGAACCCTGCGGCGGTGGTGGTGCACATGACTTCCTTGCCGGGCTCGGAGCCGACGTAGAGCGGGGTGCTCGGGCCGTAGAGCGCGCGGCCACGTCGCATCGCGTCATCGGATTCGACCGGGGTGCGCGGTGCGTCGAAGAAGGAGCCCGGGACGCGGTGCAGGACCTTGTCCGCCATGGGCTTTCCGGCGAGCACCTTCGACACCGGGTCGGTGCGCCACACGTAGTTGAGCACGTCGCCCACCGGCGCCTCCGCCTGCTGGGCGTGCGCCGCGGGGCTACCGATAGCCGCCGAGGTGGCAATCAGAAACGCGGCGGTAAGCAGGCGGGCGGCGGACGAACGGCGCATAACAACCCCAATCACATTGGCAACATGAGAATCAACAGAGACATTCAACCACATCCCTAACCTCCGTGGGCTAGTAACCGCAAACGTGGCTCATGCGGGCCTGAGGCGGTACCTTGAGCGCATGCACGAAGCCGCCAACGCCGAACAGCACCAACCCACGCACCAACCCACGCAGCAACGCCCCCGCCTGATCGTCCCGGACCTCGCGCGCGGTACCGCCCTGTTGGGCATCGCGATGGCCAACGCCGCCCAGGGGTGGGTGATCAACGACTGGTCGGAGGACCAGTCCCGGGTGGGCTGGTCCGTCGGCGGCGTGCGCCCGGATAGCGTGATCGACCAGATCGGCGCGGTGTTCGCCGCGATGTTCATCCACGTGCGCGGCCTGCCGATGTTCTCCACGCTGCTGGGCTTCGGCTTCGGCCTGGTCGCGGCCAGCCTGTACCGCAAGCACTACCCCGCCAAGCAGGCCCGGCGCGTGCTGTACCGCCGCTACGGCGCGCTCGCGCTGTTCGGCGTGGCGCACATGTTCCTGCTGTTCTACGGCGACATCATGCTCACCTACGGGCTGGTGGGCATCTTCCTCGCGGCGATGCTCACGCTGAGTTCGAAGACGCTGCGCATCATCGCCTACACAATCCTCGGCCTGTTCACGGCCTTCGGCGTCGCTGGCGGGATCGCCTCGTTCTACTTCGACGCCTCCGGCGGCTTCAACCAGTCTGAACCCACCGCCACCTTCGACACCTTCGGGGCGTACTTCTCGTTCAACCTGGACATGGCACTCGGGCAGCTGGTCGCGCAGCCGTTTGCGGTGCTGCAGCTGTTATCGCTTGCCATCATCGGCTACGTGTGGGCGAGGGAGCAAGTGCTTATCGACGTCCACGCGCACCGCCGCACCCTCATCACCTGGAGCATCATCACCGGGCTGGTCATCCTCTGCGTCGGCCTGCCCTGGGGCTTAGCCGCCGCGGGCGTGCTGCCGGACGAGTGGGAGCTGCCGCTGTTCGTGCTCAACCAGGCGCTCGGCTACCTCAGCGGCCCGGGTATCCTGGCGCTGCTCGCGCTGGCCACAGACGAGCTGAACAACCAGGTCCCGGGTTGGGCGCGCGCGTTCGTGGCGCTGGGCAAGCGCTCCATGTCGGGGTATCTCGCGCAGTCGTTCCTCTTCATCGCGATTTGCACCCCGGCGTTTTTGGGCATCGGCCTGGACGCCTCGGTCACCGGCAAGCTCATCATCGGCTTTGTGGTGTGGTTGATTAGCCTGCTGCTGGCGGTGGTGCTGGACCGGGCGGGCAAGCAAGGCCCGTTCGAGTGGGCGCACCGCCACCTCTCCTACGGCAAGACGGGAAGGATTGAGCCGAAATATGATCAGCCTCAAATCACTGCATGAGATGACACCCATACAGCTCCACCAGCTGTACAAGCTGCGTGTGGACGTCTTCGTGGCCGAGCAGAACTGCCCTTTCAAGGAGATCGACGACCAAGACGCAAACCCTGAGACCCGCCACATCCTCGCCTTCGACGGCGACACGCTAGCCGGCTGCGCCCGCGTCTTCCCCACCGAGGACGGCTCGCGCTTCGGCCGGTTTGTGGTCCACCCCGATTTCCGCGGGTCCGGCCTCGGCCCACAGATCGTGCGCACCGGCATCGAATACACCGAGCGCTTCGACGGCGACCTCATCGTGGAGGCCCAGTCCGGCCTGGTGGGCTACTACGAGCAGTTCGGGCTCGTCGCCGAGGGCGACGAGTTCCTCGACACCGGCGTCCCGCACAGAAAAATGCGGCTGGCCCGCTAGGGAAACCCAGCGCGGAGAAGAAAATAAGGGGATCAGATTACAAACGGCGTGTGCGCGCCATGTTTGGTCCTAACTAGATTGGCAGAGTTAACGGCCAGGCTTGATCAGCGTGCCGGCGAGAGAGGACGTGACGGCGGATCCCACCAGCACTCCGATGGTGTAGAGGATCCCTGTCACCCCCAGCATCTGCAGCAGCCAACCGAAAAACAGCGCGCCAACGACGGCGCCGGCGATTGCGACGACCCAACGGCCCATAGTGAAAACCTTCCGTCAAGCTTTTTCGAGAGTTTGATGGTTTGTCCGCACCACGGTACCGATTTGCTAGGCTCAGCCTCTGCAACGCGGGTGTGAGAGGGATGAAAACCGTGGAAAACACCGAGCAAAAACTCCTCGAGCGATTCATGTGGCTTTCCATCGCCGCAGCGGTGCTGACCATTGTGTTGAAGGTCACTGTCGCCTGGGTGACGGGCTCTGTGGGCTTTCTTTCAGACGCCATCGAATCTGGCATCAACCTCATTGCTGCCGCGGTGGGTTTGTGGGCGCTGAAGCTGTCGGCCAAGCCCGCGGACGCCAACCACCACTTCGGCCACGCCCGCGCCGAATATTTCTCCGCCCAGGTGGAGGGCTCGCTGATTCTGCTGGCGTCGGTGGCCATCATCGTCACCGCCGTGGACCGGCTGATCCACCCCGTGCCGGTGGAGCAGCTTGGCATCGGCTTGGCATTTTCCGTCGTGGCCACCATCCTCAACGGCGCGGTCGGCGTGGCGCTCATCCGTGCGGGCAAGAAGTACCGCTCCACCACGTTGGATGCCGACGGGCACCATTTGCTTACCGACGTGTGGACCACCGTCGGCGTCATCGTCGGCATGGCACTGGTGTGGCTGACGGGCTGGCAACCCCTCGACCCGATCGTGGCGCTGGTCGTGGGCGCGAACATCATGTTCACCGGCTACAAGCTGCTCAAAGGCGCGATCCAGGGCCTGCTGTCCGAGTCGCTGCCGAAGGAAGAAAACCAGATCGTCCACGCCTACCTGGACGACTACGCCGCGGCCAACGGTGTGAAGTTCACCTCCGTGCGCACCACCGCCGCCGGGCGCGAGCGCATGGTCAACCTGGTCATGCAGGTCCCCGGCGACTGGACCGTCGCCCGCGCCCACGACCACGCCGACGAGGTCGAGGTCGGCGTGGCCGAGGCCCTCGGCGGCGCGGAGACGATCGTCCACGTGGAGCCGCTGGGACACCCCACCCGCACCGGCCCGATGACGGTCTAGGCTGGCAGCCATGGCTGATTCGATCAAGGATCCCGAGCTCTACGAGGCCCTGCTGCGCGAGGGCAACTCCAAGTCCAAAGCCGCCGCCATCGCGAACGCGGCGGCGCGCGACGGCCGCTCCAAAGTCGGCGAGCGCGGCGGCGAGGCCGGCTCCTACGAGGACTGGACCAAAGACGAGCTGTATGAACGCGCCCAGGAGCTCGACATCGAGGGCCGCTCCGAGATGACCAAAGACGAGCTGATCGAGGCGCTGCGTGATTAAGCCGCTCGACCTGCGCTGCTACTTCGTCACCGGCCAGGGCCCGGACGTCGTGGAGCGCGCCCGCCAAGCCGCAGCCGGCGGCGCGGGCGTGATCCAGGTGCGCTCGAAGCCGATCACCGCGCGCGAGCTCTACGCGCTCTCCTGCGCCGTCGCCGAGGCGGTCCACTCCATCAACCCGCACACACATGTGCTTATCGACGACCGCGCCGACGTCGCCGCCGCCCTCCGCCACGAAGGCATTTCCGGCGTCCACGTCGGCCAGGACGACCTGGACGTACGCGTGGTCCGCGAGCTGCTCGGGCCGGACGCGATCATCGGCCTAACCACCGGCACGTTAAAGCTGGTCCAGGCTGCCAACGAGCACAAAGACGTGATCGACTACATCGGCTGCGGGCCGTTCCGCGCCACCCCGACGAAGGATTCCGGCCGCGCCCCGATCGGGCTGGACGGCTACCCGGAGCTGGTGGCCGCCTCCGAGCTGCCGCTGGTGGCCATCGGCGACGTCACCGTCGACGACGCCTACGACCTGGCGCGAGCAGGCGTGGACGGGCTGGCCATCGTGCGTGGCATCATGCACGCCGACGACGCGAAGGCGTACTGCGAGCGCGTGATCGCCGAGTTCGAACGAGGTGTGGGAGCATGAACATCTCGGTCGTCGGCGCAGGAATTATCGGTTTGACCACCGCTCTCACGCTCGCGGACCGCGGCCACACGGTCACGGTCCACGACCCCGAACCCGCCTCCGGTGCCTCCCACCACGCGGGTGGGATGCTCGCCCCGACGGCGGAGGTGGTGTACAAGCAGGACCCGCTCTTCCCGCTGATGCGCGCGTCCGCGCAGTGGTACCCGGACCTGATCAAACTCACCGCCAAGTACTCGGATTTACCCACGGGTTACCGCACGGACGGTACGCTCGTGGTCGCGCGCGACATCGCGGACAAGACCCACCTCGAAGAGCTCACCGAGTACCAGTCCCGCCACGGCATGGCGGTGGACAAGCTCACCGTGCGCCAGGCCCGGAGGCTCGAGCCGGCGCTCTCCCCCGCCATCAACGGCGCGGTCAGCATCGATGGCGACCACCAGGTGCAGCCCCGCCTGTTTACGCGTGCGCTTATCGACGCCTGCCGGTCCGCGGGCGTCACCTTCACCACCGACCGCATTGACAGCCTCGACCAGCTCGGTGATGCCGACCAGGTCGTCGTCGCCAACGGTCTCGGCGCCCAAGAGCTCGTCCCAGGCCTAGACCTGCGCCCGGTGTACGGCGACGTGCTGCACGTGCGGGTGCCGCAGCACCAGTACCCGCTGCTTACCCGCGTGGTCCGCGGGTTCGTGGAGGACCGCCCCGTCTACCTCATCCCCAGAAAAGATGGCACGCTCACCATCGGTGCGACCACCCGCGAGGACGGCCGCGATCAGCCGCAGGTCCAGGGCATCCACCAGTTGCTGCGCGACGCGATCGAGCTCGTCCCGGCGCTGGAGGAGTGCGACTTCGTCGAGGCCACCGCGGGCGCGCGCCCCGGCACGCCGGATGACCTGCCCTACCTCGGCCGCATCGACGAGCGCACCGTCGTGTCCACCGGGTACTTCCGGCACGGGATTCTGCTGGCGCTGTCTCTTATACACATCTGACGCTGC